>Ga0315271_10000749_pt1 | contig 18799 bp, 20 predicted proteins | sample C3_top_MG_FD_204664 | JGI IMG/M metagenome (GOLD analysis project Ga0315271, IMG submission 204664) | Sediment microbial communities from Yellowstone Lake, YNP, Wyoming, USA - C3_top | ecosystem: Environmental > Aquatic > Freshwater > Lake > Sediment | place: USA: Wyoming | collected 2017-08-01
ATATGCGTGCTGGGCATAGGCAATGTGCTCTGGGCCGATGAAGGCTTTGGCGTGCGCTGCATCCAGGCCCTGCAGACGCGCTACGAATTTGCCGAGCACGTGCAGCTCATAGACGGCGGCACCCAGGGCCTGTACCTGATACAGCATGTGCAGGCCGCCACGCGCTTGCTGATCTTTGATGCGGTGGACTACGGCCTGCAACCGGGTGAACTCAAAACCGTGGCCAACGACGCCGTGCCGCGCTTCATGGGCGCCAAGAAAATGAGCCTGCACCAGACCGGTTTCCAGGAGGTGCTGATGCTGGCCCTGCTGACCGAAAAATACCCGACGGACGTGCTGCTGATTGGCTGCCAACCCGAAGAGATTGACGACTACGGTGGCAGCCTGCGCCCGCGCGTCAAGCTGGCCCTGGAAGACGCCCTGGCGCTGGGCCTGGCCACGCTGCGCGAATGGGGCGCACAACCGGTGCCGCGCACCAGCCCTTTGACCGAGCGCGAGGTGGTGACGTTTTTGCAGCTGGACTTGCAGGCCTATGAAGGCCAGCGCCCGGATGAGGCCCTGGCCTGCCGCACCGGCGATGAGCGCTTCTTTCCCAGCAGCGCAGACATCAGCGCCCTGGGCATTGGCACCAGCACCAGCCCCAGTGCCGCTGCCACGGCCAGCGCCTGAAAGCCCGCCATGTGTATCGGCATCCCCATGCAAATCAGCCGCCTGGAGCCCGGCCACGCCTTGTGTGAAGGCCGTGGTCAGCAGCGGCGCATCAACACCGCGCTGGTCGAGCGCGTGACCCCGGGCGACTGGGTGCTGGTCTTCATCGACAGCGCGCAGGAACTGCTCAGCCCCGAGCGTGCGCAGGAAATCAACGCCACGCTGGACCTGATGGAAGCCGCCTTGCAAGGCGAAGCACACGACTTGTCCGTGGGCTTTGCCCTGCCCTCGGCCATGAGCCAGGCCGATATGGCGGCGCTGTGCGGCGCCCCCGCTTTGAATTAACAGGAGACCCCCAATGACACAAGCCACTCTGAGCCCCATAGACAATAACGCCACCACCGAAAGCACCGACAGCACCGGCAGCGAGACCCTGGTGAAGCTACCCGTACAGGCCCCCAAGGCCGAGCTCGGCACCTCGCCCCTGATCGCGCGCCTGGTGAATGAATTCGGCGCCACCTGGGTCGATGACAGCAGCATCGCCGCCTGGTCCGCCGAAGGTGGCGACCGTGTGGTGCTGTTTGCCGGCGACCCGGTGCAGTTCCCCCAAGGCATGGACGTGGCCGTGGTGCTGCCCGAGCTGCAACGTGCCTTGGGCAACTGCTTCCAGATAGGCGTGGTGGAGCGTGAGAATGAAGTGGCCCTGGCCCGGCGCTACGGCTCGCAGCGCTGGCCCACGCTGCTGTTTCTGCGCGAGGGCAAATACGTCACCACGCTCAGCGGCATGCACGACTGGGAAGACTTTTTGCGCGAGATGCAGCAGGCCCTGGCCCTGCCCACCTCGCGCGCACCGATAGCGGTGATGGGCCCGGCCGGCTCGGACAGCGCCTGCCACTAAAGCCCCTTTGATGTACCCCACCCCCCACTCCTACAAGGTAACAGCGCAATGAAAGACTTCCCAATTCCCGTGGTCAGCATAGGCCCCGGCAGCCAACTCGAAGACGATGTGCTGGACTACATGGCCATGCCCCAAGGCATGGAGACCTACCGCGCACCGGTGCTGCCCGAGCCCGAAGAAATAGCCGCCCGCGTGGGCGCCCACCAGGCCCTGCGCGCCGCCCTGGTGGAGCTCGAAGCCGTCTGCCACGGCAGCGCCAACCGCAGCGTGGACCTGAACCACCTGAGCGTGCTGGACCGCACCCTGATCAACCAGGTGCTGGGCGAGGGCGAGGTCAGCGCCATCGTCAAGGCCGCGTCGGACGGCCAGGTGGAACTGGTGGTGCAGGAGTCGGTGTTTGCCGGCGTCTGGCGCGTCATCCAGTCGGTGGGTGGCGTGGTGGTGTCCGACTTTCTGGAGCTGGGCGCCGTGCCCGAAATCCTCACCACCACCGCCGCATCGGACGTCTGGGAAAGCGTGCCGCGCTGGAGCGGCGAGCTGCCACCGAATGTGCAAAACGCCCCGTCGCTGCTGGAAGAAATTGAAGACCAGTGGCGCACTTGGCGCGTCGGCCAGCCGCCGCATGTGGTGAACCTGACGCTCTTGCCCATGTCGGTGGAGGACATCGGTTTTCTGGACCACCACCTGGGCACCGGGCGCGTGCTGATTCTCTCGCGCGGCTACGGCAACTGCCGCATCACCAACACCTGCACGCCCCACTGCTGGCGCGTGGTCTATTACAACTCGCAGGACCTGGTGATTCTCAACACCGTGGAAGTCACCGAGATTCCCGAAGTGGCCCTGGCCGCGCCGGAAGATCTGGACGACTCCTATGCGCGCCTGAAGGAAGTGCTGGAATGGGTGGAGCACGCATGATCTCCAGCAGCCCGCCGCGCTTTGAAGGCAGCTTTCTGGGCAATGGTGCCCAGCTGCCTGCCTCTACGCGCCTGGAATGCAAGATTTGCTGGTGGGTCTATGACCCCCAGCTGGGTGACCCGGTGTGGCAGATTGAACCCGGCACTGCTTTCAACGACCTGCCGGCGCACTGGCGCTGCCCGGAGTGCGATGGCGATGCCGAGCAGTTCATGGTGCTGGTGGACAGCCCTTCATCTGACGCACCCTGACACGCCGCAAATCGCCATGGAACACGCTTCTCCCTCCGCCATTGCCCTGCGCGCTTTGCAGCAGCGCAGCACGGCGCTGCGCGCCCTGTTCGACGAGATCCGCGTGGTGCGCATGCATGGCGTGCCGATTCTGAATCCGGCGCTGCGGGTGGCGACGGTGGGGTTTGAGTTGATGGGTGTGCCTGCGGCCGATGCACCGCTGAGCGCTGTGGGCATTCTCATCACGCCCTGGTTCATGAACCTGGTCTGCTTCAGCCTGGCGCGCCAGGACCAGCCCGCGCTGGTGGGCAGCAGCCGCACCCAGGTGGTGGGCACGCAGGGTTTTGATTTCATCACCGCGTTTGAGGAGCGCTTTGGCAACTACGCCGCCTGTTCGCTGTTTTCGCCGATGTTCGAGTTCAAGGACCAGGCCACGGCCGTGGCTACCGCCGAGGCGGTGCTGGCGGAGTTGCGCCGGCCGCCTGAGGTGGTGGCGGCTGCTTCTGCGTCCGCGCAGTCTGCTTCTGCTTCTGCTTCCAAGCAAGCTGCGCCCGTGCTCTCGGCCACGCCGCAGGCCGCAGCGCCCGATTCCCCCGGCCTAGCCAGCGTGTCGGGTCGTCGCGGCTTTTTGTTCGGCCGCCGCAGCGCCACACCGGGAGCCGCACCATGAGCCAGACCCAGACCGACACCCTGGCCGGCAAGCTGCATCTGTCACCGGGCCAGGCCCGGCCGAACAACCTGCGCAGCAGCCGGCGCGACTGGGCCGCCCCGCTGACCCGCGGCATGGCCGCTGATGGCCTTGCCGATCGCCTGGCCAGCATCTTCAGCCTGTGCGGTGCCTCGCACCGCCTGTGCGCGCAAATGGCGGTGGCCGCAGCCCGCGGAACGGTGCGCGGTGACACGGCCCAGGCCGCACACACGCTGCAGCGCGAAACCCTGCAGGAGCATGTGCGTCGCATCGCCCTGGACTGGCCGGGCCAGCTGCTGGCTCACGCAGAGGCCGACGCCGACACGGACGGCTTGCGCCAGCAGGCGCTCAAGCTGTTGCAGCAATGCCCGCTGTTTGGCGCGCGCGGCACAGGCGCCAGCACCAGCGCTACCGCAGCCACGACCACATCACCAACACATACGTCTACCCCCGCGTCACTCTCCGAACTGCCCTTGCTGCAAGACTGGCTTAACACCCACTTGCTGGGCATGGACGCCGCCACCTGGCTGGTGCACTGGGAGCAGGACCCCGCCGCCTGGCTGCGCACCTGGAGCGCCAGCACACGCTTGTGCGTGGCGCAGCTGCTGCAGCGGGCCCGCCCGCTCTTGGACCAGGCCGGTCCGCAATCGCCTTTTTTGCGCGTGCACAGCCGCGACACCGGTCTCTTGATGCTGGCCGATGACCTGCAGCGCGACCCCGGCTTCACGCGCCGCCCGCTGTGGCGTGGCCGCTGCGCCGAGACCGGCAGCTGGACGCGCCTCGGCCAGACCCAGCCCGAACGCCTGAACACGCCCTGGCTGCGCCTGGGTGCGCGCCTGGCCGAACTCACCCGCCTGGCCCTGCCCGATGCACCGGGGCGCTGCGGTGCGCACTGGCTGGCCATGGGCAGCCTGCCCACCGCGCCGCGCAGTGGCCTGGCCTGGATTGAAATGGCGCGCGGCCTGTTGATTCACCAGGTGCAGCTGGACGCCAGCGGCAGCACGGTGCTGTCCTGCCAGGTGCTGGCGCCCACCGAATGGAATTTTCATGCGCAGGGTGCGGTGGCCGAGGCGCTGGAGCGCATGCCTGCCCATGCCAGCGAAGCGGTGATACGCACCATAGCCGGCCTGCTCAGCGCGTACGATCCCTGCGTGAACTACGAACTAGAGGAGAGCACCCATGCATGAAGCCAGTCTGGCCGGAGGCATTCTGCAAGTGGTCGAAGACACGGCCCGGCGCGAGGGCTTTGCGCGCGTCACCGTGTTGCGCCTGGAGGCCGGGCAGCTGGCCGGCGTGGAGGCCCGCGCCCTGCGCTTTGCCTTGGAAGCCCTGGCGCCCGGCACCTGTTTGCAGAGCGCACGCGTGGAGATCGACGAGCCTGCAGGCCAGGCCTGGTGCATGGCCTGCTCCATCAGCGTGGCACTGCCCCAGCGCGGCGACGCCTGCCCGCAGTGCGGCGGCTACCAGTTGCAACCCACAGGCGGCACCGCGCTGCGCATTGTGGACATGCTGGTGGAAGACGACGAACCGATTCATAACCAGGAGAGACAACCATGTGTGTAGTTTGCGGATGCGCAGAAACCGGCGCCATAACGGCCCATACCCATGAACATGGCCACGCCGATTCCCATGAACACCACCAGCCGCTCAAAGCGGCTGCAGTGCTGCCCGACGCCAAGGGCGACCTGCACTTCGGCGCCGGTGCGGCCAGGGTCTCGGTGCCGGGCATGAGCCAGGCGCGGGCCATCAAACTGGAGACCGACATCCTGGGCGAGAACAACCGCATTGCCCGCCACAACCGCCAGCATTTTGAGGGCCACGGCGTGACCGCCTTGAACCTGGTGTCCAGCCCCGGCTCGGGCAAGACCACCTTGCTGTGCGCCACCATCGAGGCGCTCAAAGCGCGCCGGCCCGGTCTGCACGTGGCGGTGATCGAGGGCGACCAACAAACCAGCTTCGATGCCGACCGCATACGTGCCACCGGCGCGCCGGCGGTGCAAATCAACACCGGCAAAGGCTGCCACCTGGACGCGCCCATGGTGGCCCAGGCCTTTGCGCAGCTGCATGCGCACCAGCACAGCCACGGCCATGATCACGACCAAGATCATGGTCATAGCCACGCGCCGCACGACCATGCGCACGACGACGCCGCCAGCCTGCTGTTCATCGAAAACGTGGGCAACCTGGTCTGCCCCGCCGTCTGGGACCTGGGCGAGGCGGCCAAAGTGGCGATTCTTTCGGTCACCGAGGGCGAGGACAAGCCGCTCAAATACCCGGACATGTTTGCCGCCTCCACCCTGATGGTGCTCAACAAAATCGACCTGCTGCCGCATGTGCGCTTTGATGTCGCACGCTGCATCGAATTGGCGCGCCGGGTCAACCCTTCTATCCAGGTGATCCAACTCTCGGCCACCACGGGCGAAGGCATGGACCTCTGGCTGGACTGGCTCCGTGCGGCCATGTCGCCCGAGCAGGCGCAAGCCCAAGCGGCCGAGGTGCTGAAAAGCTGCGTGGTCGAGCTGGAAGCGGAAGTGGCCAGGCTGCGCGCGCAGCCCGAAACCAATCCGGCGCGCAACGTGTTTGCCCATCTGCACAGCGCCTGATGTCTGCGCCACTGCCTTCGATGCTGCCTTCGGTGCTGGCCTGCGGCGCGTGGCTGAAAAATGCCGCCTGCCTGCTCACGCCTGGCACCCTACCCGCTGCCAAGCGCGCTGCAGCGCAATGGTCGGCCCTGCATGGCGACCTGAGCGACCCCGAGGCCTGCCGCGCGCTGCACGCCTCGGCCCGCGCCCTGCTGCAAGGTGCACTGACGCCGGTGGCCGCGATTGCGCACGACCTGCATCCCGATTTCTACAGCACCCAGCTGGCGCAGACCCTGGCCGAGGAATACGGCATTCCTGCGATTGCCGTGCAGCACCACCACGCCCACATCGCCGCCATCATGGCCGAGCACGGCGTGCAGGAGGCTGTGGTGGGCCTGGCGCTGGATGGCGTGGGCCTGGGCAGCGACGGCCTGGCCTGGGGTGGCGAGCTTCTGTGGGTCAGCCCACAAGGCTGGCAGCGCCTGGGCCATTTGCACAACCTGGCCCTGCCCGGTGGCGACGTGGCCGCGCGCGAGCCCTGGCGCATGGCGGCCTCCGCCCTGCATGCGCTGGGTCGCGGCGCCGAGATCGTGCCACGCTTTGGCGCGGACGTAGGCACATTCACCGCCCGCACGGTGCAGCAGATGCTGGAGCGCCATTTCAAGTGCCCCTTGAGCAGCAGCACCGGGCGCTGGTTTGACGCGGCGGCCGCCAGTCTGGGCTTAAGTCTGCGCCAAGACCACGAGGCCGAAGCGGCAATGGCGCTGGAAAAAATGGCCAGCGATTGGCAGGCGCACATGCAAGCATCTGCCCTCAACACAGCCAGCGCGTCGCGCGGCACAGACGCCATGGCGCGCGCCGCCAACGTGGGTGCGCAAGCTTCCATCCACGGTCTGCACGTCAACAAACTGGAACAGCTGGACCTCCGCCCCTTGTTAGCCCGCCTGCTCGACACCCCCGCAACAGAAGCCCCCGCCGCCGCCCTGTGGTTCCACCACGCACTGGCCGATGCCCTGGTCGATTGGGCGGCTCTGGCCGCAGCGCAAACAAAGGTGCAGACCGTCTGCCTGGGTGGCGGCTGCTTTGCCAACCAGTTGCTCAGCACGCGCGTCGTGCGCGGCTTGCAGGCGCGGGGCTTGCGTGTGCTGCAAGCACAAAAACACTCCTGCGGCGACGCCGGTCTGGCCCTGGGCCAGGCCTGGGTCGCCGCGCACCAACTCGCTCAAGCAACCGCCCAACCACCCGCTCAATCAGCAGCTCAACCAGCCATTCCGCCAGCTGTCCAGCCGCTGCCCCACCGCACCCACGAAAGCCCCTTATGTGTTTAGCCATTCCCGCCCGCGTGGTGGAGCTCTTGCCCAACGAGCAAGCCGTCGTCGATCTGGGCGGCATCCGCAAAGCCATCTCCATCGCCCTGGTCAGCGGCGTGGCCGTCGCCGACTACGTGATCGTGCATGTGGGCCATGCCATAGGCCGCATAGACCCCGAAGAGGCCGAGCGCACGCTGGCCCTGTTTGGCGAGATGGCCGCCATGGACGCACAAGACGCTGCAGCACACGACAAGGTGACGGTATGAAATACATAGACGAATTCCGCGACGGCCAGCTGGCGCGCAGACTAGCCGAGCGCATTGCCTCTGAGGTGCAAGCCGATCGCAGCTACAGCTTCATGGAGTTTTGCGGCGGCCACACGCACGCCATCTCGCGCTACGGCATAGCCGAGCTGCTGCCCGCCAATGTGCGCATGGTGCACGGCCCGGGCTGCCCGGTGTGCGTGCTGCCCATAGGCCGCATCGACCTGGCCATCATGCTGGCGCTGGAACAGGACGTCATCGTCTGCACCTATGGCGACACCATGCGCGTGCCGGCCTCCAAGGGCCTCTCGCTGATCAAGGCCAAGGCGCGCGGGGGCGATATCCGCATGGTCTATTCGGCCGCCGACGCGCTGGCCATTGCGCGCCAGAACCCGCAGCGCCAGGTGGTGTTTTTTGCCATCGGCTTTGAGACCACCACGCCGCCCACGGCGCTGGTGATACGCGACGCCGCCCGCGAGAACCTGGAAAATTTCAGCGTGCTGTGCTGCCATGTGCTCACGCCCTCGGCCATCACCCACATTCTGGAATCACCCGAGGTGCGCCAGTTCGGCACCGTGCCCATAGACGGCTTCATAGGCCCGGCGCATGTGAGCATCGTAATCGGCTCGGCCCCCTATGAACACTTTGCCGACGAGTACCGCAAGCCGGTGGTGATCGCCGGCTTCGAGCCGCTGGACGTGGTGCAGGCCGTGCTGATGCTGGTGCGCCAGGTCAACGAAGGCCGCTTTGAGGTGGAGAACGAATTCACCCGCGCCGTGACGCGCGAGGGCAACCAGAACGCGCAGTCTTTGGTGAGCGAGGTGTTTGAGTTGCGCACCAGCTTTGAGTGGCGCGGCCTGGGCGAGGTGCCTTACAGCGCCCTCAAAATCCGCCCGGCCTTTGCCGCATTCGATGCCGAGCGGCGCTTTGCATTGACCTATGAGCCGGTGGCCGACAACAAGGCCTGCGAGTGCGGCGCGATTTTGCGCGGCGTGAAAAAGCCCACGGACTGCAAGATCTTTGGCACCGTCTGCACCCCAGAAAACCCGGTGGGCTCGTGCATGGTGTCCAGCGAAGGGGCGTGTGCTGCGCACTATTCGTATGGGCGCTTCCGTGACATCGCCATCGTGTCCGAAACTGCTTCTGTCTGAGTGCACCCATGAGCAAGAAAAACTACATCCGCCCCCTGGACCTCAAGCATGGCCGCATCGACATGGGCCACGGCGCCGGTGGCCGCTCGGCCGCGCAGCTCACCGAAGAGCTCTTTCTGGCCGCCTTTGACAACCCGTTTTTGCGCCAGGGCGATGACGGCGCCAGCTTCCCCATCCCAGTGGGCGCGCGCATGGTCATGGCCACCGACGGCCACGTGGTCTCGCCGCTGTTTTTTCCCGGCGGCGATGTGGGTGCCTTAAGCGTGCACGGCACCGTCAACGACGTGGCCATGCTGGGCGCCACGCCCTTGTACCTCTCGGCCAGCTTTATTCTGGAAGAGGGCTTTGCCCTGTCCGAGCTCAAGCGCGTTGTGGACAGCATGGCACAGGCTGCGCGCGAGGCTGGCGTGCCCATCATCACCGGCGACACCAAGGTGGTGGAGCGCGGCAAGGGCGACGGCGTCTTCATCAGCACCACCGGCGTGGGCGTGGTGGCCGAGGGCGTGCACATCTCCGGGCGCAATGCGCGCGCCGGCGACGTGCTGCTGCTCTCCGGCACCATTGGCGACCACGGCGTGGCGGTGATGTCCAAGCGCGAATCGCTGGAGTTTGAAACCACCATTGAATCCGACACCGCCGCCCTGCACACCCTGGTTGCGGCCATGCTGGCGGCTGCACCGGGCGGCGTGCGCGTGCTGCGCGACCCCACGCGCGGCGGCCTGGCCACCACGCTGAACGAAATCGCCGGGCAGTCCGGCGTGGGCATGGTGCTGGAAGAAGCCGCGATTCCCGTCGCACCGCAAGTGGAAGCGGCCTGCGAGCTGTTGGGGCTGGACCCGCTGTACGTGGCCAACGAGGGCAAGCTGGTGGCCATCTGCTCCCCCGAATCGGCCGCCGCGGTATTGGCCGCCATGCAGGCGCATCCCCTGGGCGCACAGGCGGTGCAGATTGGCGTGGTGACCGAGGATGCGCACCACTTCGTGCAGATGAACACCAGCTTTGGCGGGCGGCGCGTGGTGGACTGGCTCAGTGGTGAGCAGCTGCCACGTATTTGCTAAGCCTGCAGCCGATGCCACCCTGCTGACGCTGTTTACGCTGCCCTGCCTTCCCAATCCCTATGCGCATTCTTCTGCTGTGCCACAGCTTCAACAGCCTCTCGCAGCGCCTGTACGCCGAGCTGCAGGCGCGCGGCCACACGCTGTCGGTGGAGCTGGACATTGCCGACTCGGTGACCGAGGAAGCCTGCGCCCTGTTCCAGCCGGATCTGCTGCTTGCGCCGTTTTTGAAACGCCGCATTCCGGAGTCGGTCTGGCGCACGGTGCTGTGTCTGGTGGTGCACCCCGGCCCGCCCGGTGACCAGGGGCCTGCGGCCCTGGACTGGGCGGTGCTGGAACAGCAGCCGCAATGGGGCGTGACGGTGTTGCAGGCCAACGACGACTTTGACGCCGGCCCGGTCTGGGCCCATGCCGGCTTTGCCCTGCGGGCTTGCAGCAAGGGCAGCCTGTACCGCGCAGAAGTGACGCGCGCGGCGGTGGCGGCGGTGCTGCAGGCGGTGGCGCTGGTGGAAGAACGGGCGGGATCCCTAGCACCGCCTGCGTCTGCTGCTGCGCAAACCCGGTGGCGCCCCGCCATGCCGCAAGCCACGCGCCGCATCGACTGGCAGCAGGACAGCACCGCACACATCCTGGCGCGCATACGCAGCGCCGACGGCCAGCCCGGCGTGCAGGACAGCCTGTTCGGCCACAGCTGCCATGTCTTTGACGCCCACCCGGCCAGCGGCTCGGCGCTGCAGGCGCTGGAAGATCTGGCCAATAACACCACCATCGCCACCATCGCCCCCGGCGCCATCGTCGCCCAACGCGACGGCGCGCTCCTGCGCCGCACCGTGGACGGTGGCATCTGGTTGGGCCAGGTGCGCTTGGCCCGCGCCTGTGGCACGGATGCCCCCTTCAAGCTGCCCGCCACCCTGGCCTTTGCCGAAGAGGCCGCACACCTGCCCGTGTGGGACTTGCCGCTGGAGCGCGAGGGTGATGAATGGGCCGAGCTGCGTTACTGGGAGCGCGAGGACGGTGGCACACGCATAGGTGTTCTCTCCTTCGACTTCTACAACGGCGCCATGTCCACCACGCAATGCCAGCGCCTGCTGGGGGCACTGCAACACCTCAAGACCCGCCCCACCCGCGTGCTGCTGCTGTTGGGTGGCCAGGACTTCTTCAGCAACGGCATCCACCTCAATTGCATCGAAGCCGCAGCGCACCAGGCGGGCAGCAGCGCAGCCGACGCCTCGTGGGAGAGCATCAACGCCATGAACGATGTGGCGCGCGCCCTCATCGAAGACACCACGCGCCTGAGCGTGGCCGTGCTGCGTGGCAATGCCGGCGCCGGTGGCGTGTTTCTGGCCCTGGCCGCCGATGAGGTCTGGGCCGCACCGGGCACGGTGCTCAACCCGCATTACCGCAACATGGGCAATCTGTATGGCTCGGAATACTGGACCTATCTGCTGCCGCGCCGCCTGGGGCTGGAGGCCGCGCAGGCGCTGATGCGCCAGCGTCTGCCCTTGCTGGCCCAGGAGGCACAGCGCAGGGGCCTGATAGACCATTGCCTGAACACCCCTGCGGACTTGGATGCCGAGGTAATCCCCCGTGCGCTGGCCCTGGCGAGCGCCTACAATTTCCAGCACCGGCTGCAGCAAAAACAGCAGGTTCGCGCCACCGATGAAGCCACCCGCCCCCTGGCGGACTACCGAAAAGAAGAGTTGAACCACATGCACCGCAATTTTTACGGATTCGACCCCAGCTACCACGTGGCGCGCTACCACTTTGTGCACAAGCTGCCGCACGCCTGGACGCCGCGCCACCTGGCCGCCCACAGGCCATGAAGCCGCACAACCGCACATGACCCTTCCCGACAACCTGCCCAGCGTGCTGGTGGTGGACGACGAGGTCCGCTCCCAGGAGGCCATGCGCCGCACCCTGGACGAAGACTTCATGGTGTTCACCGCCAGCGACGCCGACGCCGCGCGGCTCTGCATGGAGCGCAACCCCATCAGCGTGATCCTGTGCGACCAGCGCATGCCGGGCCTGACCGGCGTGCTGTTCCTCAAAGAGGTGCGCGAGCGCTGGCCGGACACGGTGCGCATCGTCATCTCCGGCTACACCGATTCGGAAGACATCATTGCCGGCATCAACGAGGCCGGCATTTACCAGTACATCCTCAAGCCCTGGGCGCCCGACCACCTGCTGGCCACGGTGCGCAATGCGGTGGAGGCGCAAAACCTGCAGCGCGACACCAACCGCCTGCACCTGGAGCTGCGCACCAGCACCCCGGTGCTGCGCCAGCGCACGCAGGCCAAGCTCTCCAAGGCGCGCAGCGTGTTTGATTTCGACCGCATCGAGCGCGCGCCCGGCAGCCCGCTGGACGCCGTCTGCGAAGTCGCCATGCGCGTGGCCCGCTACGACCTGAGCGTGCTGGTGCTGGGCGAGTCCGGCACCGGCAAGGAGCTGCTGGCCCGCGCCGTGCATTACGCCAGCCCGCGCGCAGCCGGTGCCTTTGTGGTGGAGAACTGCGCGGCCATGCCGGACACCCTGCTGGAGTCCGAACTGTTTGGCCACAAGCGCGGCGCCTTCACCGGCGCCTATGAAGACCACCCGGGCCTGTTCCAGCGCGCCAACGGCGGCACGGTGTTTCTGGACGAGATTGGCGAGACCTCGCCGGCCTTTCAGGTGCGCCTCTTGCGCGTGCTGCAGGAGGGCGAGGTGCGCCCGGTGGGCGCGGCCCACCCGGTTCCGGTGGACGTGCGTGTGGTGGCCGCCACCCACCGCGACCTGGAGCAGCGTGTGCGCGAGGGCCTGTTCCGCGAAGACCTGTACTACCGCATTGCCGGCATCACCATCACCGTGCCGCCGCTGCGCGAGCGCGCCGGTGACATCGCCCCGATTGCCCGGCGCATGGTGCGCGAAGTGGGTGCCGAGCTGGGCCGCCCCGATGCCACGCTGAGCGACGAGGCCCTGGCCTGCCTGATGGGCTACCCCTGGCCCGGCAACATCCGCGAGCTGCGCAACGAGATTGCGCGCGCCATCGCCATCAGCGACAGCGACGCCATTGCCGCCCAGTCGCTGTCCTCCCGCGTGCTGCACGGCCAGGCTGGCCTGGCCAGCGCCGCAGCCAGTGCCCATGGCTGCACCCTGCCCCGCACCGGCACCCTGAGCGAACGGCTGGACGCGATCGAAGCCATGGTGCTGCGCGAAACCCTGCTGCGCCACCGCTGGAACAAAACCCGCTCCGCCACCGAACTGGGCCTCTCGCGTGTGGGCCTGCGCGGCAAGATGGCCCGCTTCGGGTTGGAGGGTTGACCATGGGCGCACCCCTGAATGTGCTGTGGCTGCAATCCGGCGGTTGCGGCGGCTGCAGCATGTCGCTGCTGTGCGCCGACACCACCGACTTCCACGGCCAGCTGCGCGACGCCAATATCCATCTGCTGTGGCACCCGTCGCTGTCCCTGGAAAGCGGACAGGAGCTCATCGCCATGCTGAACGCCATCCAGACCGGCACGCTGCGGCTGGACGCGCTGTGCATTGAAGGCGCACTCTTGCGCGGCCCGAATGGCACCGGGCGCTTTCACGTGCTGGCCGGCACCGGCATCCCCATGGTCCATTGGGTGGAACAGCTGGCAGCCAAGGCGCGCCATGTGGTGGCCGTGGGCAGCTGTGCTGCCTGGGGTGGCATCACGGCGGGCGGCAGCAACCCCACCGATGCCTGCGGCCTGCAGTACGAAGACGACCGCGTGGGTGGTTTGCTGGGTGCAGCGTTTCGCTCGGGCAGCGGCCTGCCGGTGATCAACATTGCCGGCTGCCCCACGCACCCGGGTTGGGTGCTGGACAGCCTGATGGCGCTGGCAGACAACACCCTGCTGGCTGATGACCTGGACAGCCTGGGCCGCCCGCGCTTTTATGCCGACCAGCTGGTGCACCACGGCTGCTCGCGCAACGAGTACTACGAATACAAAGCCAGCGCCGAGAAGCCCTCGGACCTGGGTTGCATGATGGAGCACATGGGCTGCAAGGGCACGCAGGTGCATGCCGACTGCAACCTGCGGCCCTGGAATGGCGAGGGCTCGTGCACGCGCGGCGGCTATGCCTGCATCGCCTGCACCGAGCCAGGTTTTCAGGAACCCGGCCACCCGTTTCACAGCACGCCCAAGATTGCCGGCATCCCGATTGGCCTGCCCACCGACATGCCCAAGGCCTGGTTTGTGGCGCTGGCCTCGCTGTCCAAATCGGCCACGCCACGGCGCGTCAAACTCAATGCCGTGGCCGACCACCTGGTGGTGGCACCCATTGCCCGCAAAACCCGTCTCAAGTGAACCCATTGCCATGACCCGTTTGCTGGTAGGACCGTTTAACCGCGTGGAGGGCGACCTGGAAGTCAGCCTGGACCTGGAGGACGGGCGGGTGCGCTCGGCCCAGGTCAACTCCCCCATGTACCGGGGCTTTGAACAGATCCTGCAGGGCAAGCAGCCGCAGGACGCGCTGGTGTATGTGCCGCGCATCTGCGGCATTTGCTCGGTGTCGCAGTCGGTAGCCTGCGCACGCGCGCTGGCCAGCCTGGCCAACATCCATATGCCGCCCAATGGCCAGCACGCCACCAACATCGTCCTGGCCACGGAAAACCTGGCCGACCACCTGACGCACTTCTATCTGTTCTTCATGCCGGACTTCACGCGGCCGGTGTATGCCAACCAGGCCTGGCATGCCGAAGCCGTGCGCCGCTTTGACGCACAGAGCGGCGAGCAGACGCGCGCTGCGATTGCCGCGCGCCAGCGCTGGTTCACCCTGCTGGGCACGCTGGCCGGCAAGTGGCCGCATACGCAAAGCATAGAGCCCGGCGGCTCCACGCGGCCGATCGAGGTGGCCGAGCGCGGCCGCCTGCTGGCCAAGGTGCGCGAGTTCCGCCGCTTTCTGGAGCGTGAACTGTTTGCCGAGCCGCTGGAATTCATCAGCAGCTTGCACAGTGAAGAAGCGCTGTGGCAGTGGCATGCCCAGGACCCCTGGCGCGGCGACTTGCGCCTGTTTCTCAGCATGGTGCAGGACTGCGGCTTGAGCGGCCTGGGCCCAGGCCCGGGGCGCTACATGAGCTTTGGTGCCTACCCGCAGCCCGATGGCAGCTTTGCTTTGGGCGGTTGCGTCTGGCACCAGGGTGCAGCGTCGCCCCTGGATGCAGGCAGCATCACCGAGGACGCCACCCACGCCTGGCTCTCTGACCTGGCAGGGCCGCGCCATCCGCAGGACGGCATCACCCTGCCCGATATGGACAAGCCTGCGGCCTACACCTGGAACAAGGCGCCGCGGCTGGCGGGTGACGTGATTGAGACCGGCGCCATTGCGCGCCAGCTGGCCAGCCAGCACGCCTTGATCGTGGACGCCGTGGCACGCCATGGCGGCACGGTGTTTACGCGCGTGCTCGCGCGCCTGCTGGAGCTGGCCCGCGTGGTGCCCCTGATGGAGCAGTGGCTGCAGGAGCTGCGCCCCAACGAAGCCTATTGCGTGCCCACCCCCACTTTTACCGAAGGTGTGGGCGTGGGCCTGAGTGAGGCCGCGCGCGGCAGCCTGGGCCACTGGGTGGTGGCCAGCAAAGGCCGCATTGCCAACTACCAGATCGTGGCGCCCACCACCTGGAATTTTTCACCGCGCGATGCGGCCGGAACCCCCGGTGCGCTGGAGCAGGCGCTGGTGGGGGCCCCCGTGCAGCCGGGCGAGACCACGCCGGTGGCGGTGCAGCACATCGTGCGCTCCTTTGACCCGTGCATGGTGTGCACTGTGCATTGATCCCGTAGACTGCCACGCATGCCGCCGCGCATCTCTCCGCCATTGCCCCACGCGCCCTCTCCTGGTGGGCTCGAAGGCGTGGACGAATCCACCTGGCTGGACGTGATCCAGAAGATGGACGAGGTGTATTCGCAGCTCATCACCGACGAGATCGAGCTGGAGAAGAAGAACGCCGAGCTGGAGCGCACCAACCAGGAGTTGCAGGACGCCCACGACGCGCTCAAGCGCACCCAGCAGCAACTCATCCACTCGGAAAAAATGGCCTCGCTGGGGCGCCTGGTGGCCGGCGTGGCGCATGAGCTCAACAACCCGATCAGCTTTGTGCTGGGCAACGTGCATGCCCTGAGCCGCTACTGCGCGCGCCTGGGCACCTATGTGAACGCGGTGCACGAGGGCCAGGACGCGGCGGCCGTGCAGGCCCTGCGCAAGCAGCTGCGCATAGAACACATGCTGGACGATTTGCCCTCGCTGATTGCCGGCACGCTCGAAGGTGCGCAGCGCACCGCCGACATCGTCAACGACCTGAAGCGCTTTTCTGCCATGGACCCCGAGGTCAGCCTGCCGGTCAATCTCAATGAGGTGGTGGAGCGCGCCCTGCACTGGATCAGCAAGGGCTCGCCTCTGCCATTCGAAGTGCACTGGCAGCCCGGTGCGCATTGCACCGTGACGGGCAGTGCGGCGCAGCTGCAGCAGGTGCTGATGAACCTGCTGCAAAACTCGCTGGATGCGGTGAGCGGCGCCGGCAGCGCCACACCGCAGATCTGGATCACGGTGGAAGTGACCAATGGCCGCGCCTGTTTGCGCGTGCGCGACAAAGGCCCCGGCATTGCACCCGAGCACCTCCTGTGCATCTTCGACCCTTTCTTCACCACCAAGCCCGTGGGCAAGGGCACCGGCCTGGGCCTGTCGATCAGCTACGGCATCGTGGAGCAGCACGGCGGAACCTTGACGGTGCGCAACCATGTGCAAGGCGGGGCGGAGTTTGTGCTGGAGCTGCCGGTGGCGGACAACCAGACGCCTGCGAAATAGCACACGGCAGACGCGTGCCGCCGCTCAGCCTCCCACTCAGATCCCAGTTGGTGCCGGCTGGGGTGGCAGGGGTTGCTGTTCCACGCGCTCCAGCGCCGGGTCCATGCAAGCCCAACCGGGTGCGCTGCCGGCCCAGATATTGACGCTGGGCTGAACCGACGAAGGCGCATCCAGATTGCCAACGCGCACCACCCGAAACTGCGGGCGCGCCGATGATTTGGCAAACAGATGGATGCCACAGGTCGGACAAAACTGGCGTGTCACCGCGTTGCCGCTGGCGGCCGTGCTGGTGTACTCAGACACCGCACCGGTCACGCTGAGCGCATCCGCCGGCACCAGCATGTTCACAGTGCCATTGGCCGACATATGCTGGCAATCGCGGCACCAGCAGATGCGGGTTGCCAGGGAGTCGGTGGCAAGCTTGAAGCTCACGGCGCCGCACAGGCAGTGTCCGGTTCGTTCGGTCATGGGGGTGTCTCCGGGGGGTTGATGGGGCTGGCTATTTCAGCACAGTACCCGCCCCCTTGCACCTTAGCCATACCGCCTGGCCATCGCCTCCAGCGTCACCGGCTTGATTCTGGACGCCTGCCCAGCACAGCCAAAGGCCTCGAAGCGCGCTTTGACAATGCCACGTGCGGCGTTCTTGGCCGCCACCAAGGCCTTGCGCGGATCGAACTCGCTGGGCTGCTGGGCGAAAAGCTGGCGCATCGCGCCGGTCATGGACAGGCGGATGTCGGTGTCAATGTTGATCTTGCGCACGCCGCTTTTTATGCCGCGCTGGATTTCTTCCACAGGCATGCCATAGGTCTCCTTGATGTCGCCACCAAACTGGCGAATGATGGCCAGCCATTCCTGCGGCACGCTGCTGGAACCATGCATCACCAAATGCGTGTTGGGGATCTGGGCGTGGATGGCGCCGATGCGGTCCATGGCCAGGATGTCCCCGGTGGGCTTGCGCGTGAACTTGTAGGCGCCGTGGCTGGTGCCAATGGCAATGGCCAGGGCATCCACACCGGTGCTTTGCACAAACTCGCGCGCCTGCAGCGGGTCGGTCAGCATCATGTCAACGGTGAGTTTGCCCTCGGCACCGACGCCGTCCTCTTCGCCGGCCTCGCCGGTTTCCAGAGAGCCCAGGCAGCCCAGCTCGCCCTCCACCGAGACGCCGATCGGGTGCGCCAACTGGCAGACGCGGTGCGTGATGTCCACGTTGTAGTCGTAGCTGGCTGGGGTCTTGCCGTCGGCCATCAGCGAGCCGTCCATCATCACGCTGGTAAAGCCCGAGCGTATGCTTTGCTGGCATACCGCAGCCGACGTGCCATGGTCCTGGTGCACCACCACCGGAATGTCGGGATGGGTCTCGACTGCGGCCAGCATCAGGTGGCGCAGATAGGCTTCACCGGCGTATTTGCGGGCACCGGCGGAGGCTTGCAGGATGACCGGGCTGTCGGTCTCCTGCGCCGCCTCCATGATGGCGATGATTTGCTCCAGGTTGTTCACATTGAAGGCGGGCACGCCGTAGCCGTGGTCGGCGGCGTGGTCCAGTACCTGACGAAGGGAAACAAAGGCCATGAGAAATATCCTTGAATAAGAAAACGAACAATCAAGCGGCAGCGCGCTCTTGCAATATCTGAAACGCTGGCAAGGTCTTGCCCTCCAGCACCTCCAGGAAGGCGCCACCACCAGTGGAGATGTAGCCCACGTCTTTTTCAATGCCGTACTTGGCAATGGCGGCCAGCGTGTCGCCACCACCGGCAATGCTGAAGGCGGCAGACCGGGCAATCGCCTCGGCAATCACCCGCGTGCCGTTATCAATCGCCGGGAACTCAAACACCCCCACCGGCCCGTTCCACACAATGCTGCCGGCACGCTGTAGTTGAGACGCCAAGCGCTGGGCGGTTTCGGGGCCTATGTCCAGAATCAGGTCGTCATCGGGTGGTGGCGCTGTGCGCCGATCAGTTCACGAGGTTGCTGGTGTGAGTCGAAAACACAACAGATCTGCCAAGACCAACTTCGAAATCAGTTCGCAGCTCCCTGCGATGGATTGCTACGAGCAAAACTGGGGGAAATCGATGCCGTAACGCGCTGCATCCCCTTGTTCTTTGCCAAGTGCTCAAAAATTGAGCACCGAGATAACTTCACGCTGATTCGGTTTTGAATTCTGCAAGTCCTTCACTTAAAACAAGATGACAACCATGCCAGCCAACCAATTTAAACCGACACCGCGCACCTTGATCGAACGTGCCTATTTGGCGTTGCGCCATGAC
>Ga0315271_10000751_pt1 | contig 18778 bp, 13 predicted proteins | sample C3_top_MG_FD_204664 | JGI IMG/M metagenome (GOLD analysis project Ga0315271, IMG submission 204664) | Sediment microbial communities from Yellowstone Lake, YNP, Wyoming, USA - C3_top | ecosystem: Environmental > Aquatic > Freshwater > Lake > Sediment | place: USA: Wyoming | collected 2017-08-01
GCGGCGTGCGGGAGGCCGAGCCGCTCGGCGATGATCGCGGCCGCCGGATCCGTCTCCTCCCAGACGACCACGTCGGGCTGCCAGCTCACGAACGTCGAAAGGAGCTCGGGCGCCCGCGAACGGGCCACGAGCTGCCCGAAGCCCATCACCAGGTCGCGCGCCTCACGCTCCATGTCGATCGGCACGAGCGGCCGGGTCACCGGCTCGAGGCCAGCGTCCGTGCCACCCGGGAAGCACACGAAGCCAAGTGCCTCGACCTTGGGGACCATCCACGGTCGCCCGGCAAAAGCCACGGTGTGGCCTGCCGCGGTAGCTGCCCGGGCGATGGGCACGAGCGGGTCCAGATGACCCTGGCCACCCGAGAACGTGAAGATGACGCGCATTGGCTTCGACCGCGTCCGCCACGCGGCGCTGCCCGGGTCCGGCTCGAGCCCGCGCTGGCGTCTTCCGAGGCTTCGCGCCTCAGCCACCATCTTCTGTTGCCGGGTCGAGTCCATCGGCACGCTCCTCAAGCCGCCCCGCGCGCGCCGGCGTCTCGGCGTCGGCCCAGCACCGCACATCGACATCGTAGGAACAGATCAACGTCCTGCATGTCCCGCCACCTCCCAGGCGTGTCGCAGCCGTTCGCATACACGGGAAGCATCGGTCGCTCGTGCGCCGCTGCCCAGAGGCATCGGTCGCGAAGCGGCCTCGGTCGCCCGCTTCCAGGCCGAGCGGCGTCGCTCTGCACCGGCCGGCGGGATCGGCCGCCCTCTTTCGTCGACAACTCGCGTCCCGTAGACTCCGCGGCCATGGAGCATGTCGACGTCCTGGTGGTGGGGGGCGGATCAGCCGGCCTGACGGTCAGCCGCGAGCTCACGACCCGAGGGATCGAGCACGTCGTGCTGGAGCGCGGCCGGATCGGCCAAGCGTGGCGCGATCGGTGGGACAGCTTCTGCCTCGTCACCCCGAACTGGACCGTGCGGCTCCCGGGAGGGGACTACGCGGGCGCCGATCCCGACGGCTTCATGCCCCGCGACGAGATCGTTGCCCACCTCGAGCGGTACGCGACCGCACTGAGGGCGCCCGTCCGGGAGGGCGTCGCCGTCCGGACGATCGAACGGGGCCCGGACGGCTTTGTCGCCCTGACGTCCGCCGACGAGATCCACGCTGCCCGCGTCGTCCTCGCCACCGGCGCGTTCCAGCGTGCTCACCGCCCCGCAGGCTCCGACTCGCTGCCGGCGGGCCTCCTGCAGATCGACATGGACGCGTACCGCAACGAGGCGAGCCTGCCGCCTGGCCCGGTCCTGATCGTCGGCAGTGGGCAGTCGGGCTGCCAGCTTGCCGAGGAGCTCCGGGAGGCCGGCCGGGATGTCGTCCTCTCGTGCGGCAAGGCCCCGTGGGCTCCGCGCCGGCTCGGTGGCCGCGACCTCGTGTGGTGGCTCGAGGAGTCGGGATTCCTCGGCCAGCCGGTCGCGAGCCTGCCGTCTCCCGCAGCGCGCCTCGGCGCGAACCCGATCGCCACGGGCCACGGCGGGGGCCACGACCTGAGCCTCCGCACGCTCCAGGCCATGGGCGTGACGCTTGTCGGCCACTTCCTCGGGGCCGCCGGCGCGGAGGCGCGGTTCGCCCCCGACCTCGCCGCCTCGGCGGCCTGGGGAGACGCACGATACCGGGAGATCATCCAGCAGGTGCTTCGAGTCGCCGACGAGCGCGGGCTCCCTCGCCCCGAGATCGCCGAGCCGGCGTCCTTCGACGGCTCGGCGCCGGAGCGAGTTTCGCTCGACGGGTTCGGGGCGGTCGTCTTCGCCGGCGGCTTCCGCCCGGACTTCCGCTCGTGGCTGCCCTGGACGGACGCGTTCGACGACCTCGGCTTCCCGATCCAGGTGGATGGGGCGAGCACCGTCGTCGACGGCCTCCACTTCGTCGGCACGCATTTCCTGCGGACCCGCAAGTCGTCGACGCTGTTCGGGGTCGGCGACGACGCGGCAATCGTGGCGCGAACGATCGCAGAGCGGACAGCTTCCGCCTGACGACGCAGGTGGGGCCCGCATGCCAGGGCCACCCCCGGCGACATCGCATGCACGCGGCTCTGTCAGGCCGAGGGGCGGTGAGAGGCAGGCGCGGGCGACGTCGCCGCCCGCGCCTGCCGCAGCCGCCCCGCGTGCGCTACATGGCGGGGAAGGTCTCCGACACCACGATGGCCGCCCCGCCGGCGAGGACCGGGCAGCCCTTGGCCGCAGCGACGGCTGCATCGATGTCGGCTGCCTTGATGATCGAGTAGCCGGATGGGGCCGAAGTCGCGTCCATGACCGAGCCGTCCGGCGAGATCGCGCGCGAGATCGACGTCGGGTTCCCGCCGTCGACGAGGGCGTCGCCGAGCTGCCCGAACCATGCGGTCCAGGCCTGCATGACCTGGGCCTGTGCCTCCTGGGTCTCGGGCATCCCGCCGCCGTAGTACGTGAGCAGGTAGTTCGCCATGTCAGTCAAACCTCATGGTCGTCGGGGCGCTGGCGCCCACAGCAGTTGCCGGACAGGCACCGTCTTCACCGGTCGCTGCCAGCGGTCTCCGCGGGCGCGGAAACGTGAGGGGCCCAGCTAGTGCGGGCGATCGGGTCGCTACATCGCCATCGCCTCGTAGAGCCGGACGCTCGAGATCATCGGGCAGCCCTCGAGCAGGCGCTCGGCCTCCTCCCGGCTCTCGGCCGAGATGATCGAGTAGCCCGTCGCCGCGCCCTGGTCGGGCGACATCTCGCGGCTGCCGGTCTTCGTGACCTCGAGGCAGTTGCCCAGGGGGTTGCCGCTGTCGACGAACCGATCGCCGACCGTGGCGAACCAGCGCTGCCAGGCGTCCATGACCTCCGGGGTCGGCTCCGCGTAGCCGTAATAGAGCATCTGGAACTTCTTCTCGGTCCATCCCTCTCGATCGATTGTTCGGCGGCCAGAAACAGCTCGTAATTCTCGAGGCTCTCCTTGTCCGTTCCCCAGTAGGCGTGGTACTGGCCGAGCCACGCCTGGACGGTGAGGATCGATCCCCGGTCGAGCGTCAGGAACGTGGTTCGCCCGAGCTTTCGGCGCCGGACCAGCCCGGCCTTCTCGAGCACCCCGACGTGCTTGTTGATGGCCGGCAGGGACAGCCCGCGGCTGGCCGCAAGCCTGCTGATCGACCATGGCTGGAGACCGAGCAGGTGCACCATCTCGCGCCGATGGCGGTTGGCGAGGGCCCCGAAGAGCCGATCCAGGTCGTCGGGAACCTCGATCACTGCGCGACCCCCCAGATAGTTAACTGATAGGTGAACTATATGCCCGGCAACGAGTCTGTCAAGGGGATCGGGCACGAGGTCCGCACCCGTATCGTCCCCTCCGTCGCCAGATCCATCAACGCACCTCCCCCGCCAGGAGCGCCAGCACGGCCGGGCGCTCCTCCTCGATCCCCTCGCCGAGGCGCGCGGCGAGGACCGGCAGGCGCCATGCGTCGACCTCGACTTGGTCCATCGTGCGGAGGGCGCGGTACCGGTGCAGGTAGACGCTGCCGAAGCGCCGCCGAGCGAGCGCGATGAGGTTCCGCTGGATCCATGGCATGTAACCGGGGATGCCGCTGTGGCGAAGGAGGAAGAGGGTTCGGGCCACGTCACCGGCCGGGCTGCCACAGGACGACGTCATCCAGTCGATCACGACCGGTCCGCTCGATGTCATGAGGACGTTTCCCGGGTGCATGTCGCCGTGGCAGATCGTGCGTCCGGCGGGGAGGGCGTCCAGGCGGGCGAGCGCAGCGACCCGGGCCGCGTCCGGCAGGCCGTTCCCTGCTCGGTCGATCATCCGGCGCATCTCCGTCTTCTGGTCGAGCAACCCCGAGCCGTCGGCGTCGTGCATGGCGACGTGCAATTCGGCGAACTCTCGCGCCAGCCGGTCGATCTCGAGCGGGTTGCGCGACACGCGGTCGAGCATGGACGGCCCGTCGAGGCGCTCGTAGACGAGGCCCAGGCGTCCGTCGATCCGGGTCGTGCCCCCGAAGCGCGGCGCGCCGACGCCGGCGCCATCGACCAGCGCCGCAACGCTCGCCTCGCGCTCGCCGACAATCTCGGGGATCCCCGGGCGCAGCAGCTTGACCACTTCGTCGTCGCCACGAGCGAAGACCTCCGCGGTCCGCCCGAGACCGATCGGGCCGCCACGATCGGTGACAGAGAGGGTCGGTTGCCCGTTGGCGTGATCCATCTCGGTGCATTGTGCGGCGCCGATCGCGTAGCTGACACCCTCGTGGAACGGGGAGCTCGAACGCGCCCACCGAGAGGACGGCCGGCAGAACGACCCAGACCGCCACGGTCAGGGTGCGGCGCTGGAACCGAAGGGGGAAAGGCCTACCGATATCGCCGTGCCGACCCACCCTTCACCCAGCCGAACTGGGCGGCGGCTACGGCTTGACCGGGGCGTGGGGCGTCGCGGGCCGTTCCTCAACGGGTTCCTCGGGCGTCTGGAGCAGGTGCGCGAACTCCTTGCCGTCGACCTTGCCGCCGGGGATCTCTTCCCCGCGGTTGCCCGCCCCATCGAGCTCAAAGTGCCCCCGCTCACGCACCCAGGTTGCCGACGCAAGGTCGGCCTTGTCCACCTTTGCCCCCTTGCCGTTTTCTTCCCTGTCCTCCGCCACGAACGCCTCGATCCCCGGCCAGAACCCGCCGATCTTCTCCTTGACCATCGCCTTCGCATCCGACAGGAAGTAGGAGGCCTCCCTGCCGGTTGCCGTGCTCGCCTCCACGTTGTCGAGGACCGGCTGAATGTAGTTCCCGTACTGCTTCTGGCTGGCCGCGACGTGCTTCTGCTCGTGTTGCTCGAGCCTCGCTGCCGCCTTCGGGCTGACCCACCAGCCGGTCCCCTGGTCGCCGGCTCCGGAGGTCAGGTAGCTGCGCTCGACCTCCGCGATGCCGGTCCCCGGAATGACCCATGCACTGGCGCTCTTCGTGAGCGAGCCCCACTCGCCCGTGATCCACGGCGGCGCCAGGGGGTTGACCGAGCCGGACGGCTGGTTGCCCTTGGGGCCCTTGCCATTCGTGCCCCCGGCCCAGGCGATTCCGCCCGTGTTGCCACCGGCTGTGAAGGCATGGGGCTCGCCGTCCGGCTCGCCCTCGAGCTCGCTTGCGATGGCGTCTGTGAACGGGACAGAGCCCCGCCGGCTGCCGTCGACGAAGCCGGCACCCGGACTCTCGGCGCTCGCCTGGGGGGGTGGGCCAAACACGAGGTCGCCGCCCTCGTCCCTGGTGGGCCCTTCGACCGGCTCGGCCAGCTTTGCCGCCCGCTCGGCAGGGGCGTGCTTCTCGTCAGGATCGTCGACGAGTGGCTCCGGCTCGGCGCCCAGGCCACCAGCAGCCGCATCGGCCGCGCCCGCCTCGGTGGCCTGCCGTGCCTCGGGCCCCGCCGCCTGGGCGGCCTGCTGCTCCTCGGCGTTCCGTGCCTCCTCGGCCTGCCGCTCCTCAACGGTCAGTTGCTCGTCGGAATCGTCACTCCCGGGCTCGGGCGCCCCGGGGACGGGAGCCGCACCGCCGGTCGGCAGGCGCCGCACGGTGGGGGCGGCGCCTCGCTGCAGCATCTGGACCACGGCCGCGTTGCCGGCGGCGTGCTGCAGGCCGAGCAGGAAGCGGGTCCGTGCGGGATCCGGTGCGGCCAACTCGCGCGGCGAAACCCGGTCGCGGGCGCGCTCGACATCAGAGTCGCTCGTGGCGCTGCGCAGGCGGTTGGCGTAGCTGCCATCGGTCATGGCCCTTCGATGCTGGCGACGGCGGGACCGCCTGTCAACGCCGCAGCCAGATGTGTGCCCGAATGGGCAGTACGGGATGGCCGGCCGGTGCCGCGTGCCGGCCCGGATCGGCGCGACGGGCCGGTGAAGCTTCGCCGGTGGTGTCTTCGAGCGGCGTGCTCGCGGTCAAGCGGTCCCGAAACGAGAGAAGACACCCAGCCAGGGTGTCTTCCTGAGATCAGAACCAAGGAAGTGGAGCGGGAGACGGGGTTCGAACCCGCGACATTCAGCTTGGGAAGCTGACACTCTGCCAACTGAGTTACTCCCGCTCGGGAGGAGCACATTCTAGCCTAGCCAGTCGGTGGCATTGCGCGCACACTCCGCCGACCGGACCGCCCTGGTCGAGCCGAGGTCCGACCTGAGCCATGCGACGTTGAAGACACGGGGGATCCCAGATGCCGCTTTTGATTGCCGCGCACCGTGACCCCAGGCCGACGCCGCGGCCGACCGTCACGCAATGGGCGGCCCGGACCGTGGCGGGCGGGCTGGCCCTGCTGCTCCTCGTCGGCCTGCTCGGCCTCGTGCCGGTCGCTTCGGCCTCGTCAGTCCCGGCCTGCACAGCCGGGCAGCTCAGCGCGCGGATCGCCCGCTGGGGAGGCGCGGCCGGTAGCCGGATCGCCGACGTCCGGATCGTCAACACCTCGTTCGCGGCCTGCGGGCTGCGCGATCTTCCACGCGTCCAGCTGGTGAGCGCGCGCGGGCTCATCCTGATCAGGGGCGCCGCTGCGTCGACGACGGCCGCCGTGCACACCGTGCGCCCGCTCGGCTTCCTGCGCACCGAGGTCGCGACGAGCAACTACTGCGGCCGCGCGTGGACGGGCCCTGTGACGGTCGCGTTCGTGCTCCCGGGGGCACTCGGTCGCGTCGTGGCGATGCCCGTCTCGGCCACGGACACGGCTGGCGTGCCTCCGTGCCTGGGCGCTCCTGGCTCGGCCGGCCACATCTCGATGCACGCCTGGAACTGAAGATCCGACGGCGAGCACTCAGCCCCGGAGCCGCGGAGCCAACCCTGGTGGGGTGATGACCACGAGTTGTGTGGTTGCACGGGTCAGGCCCACGTAGAGCAGCTCATCGAGGCGAGTGCCGGTCTCGGGCAGCTCGACGAGGATGATGACCTCGCGCTCGAGGCCCTTGTAGCGGCGGATCGACTCGAAGACGACGCAGTCGTCGGGCTCATCGGGAACGTCCTCGTGCGCCAGCCCACGGGACGAGCCGTCGTCGTGGATCGCCTCGTTCGCCAGCACGACGTTGCCGAAGTTCCGCGCCCGCCAGGCCTCGCTCTTCTCGGCGGACCCGCCCGAGAGAACCGCGATCTCCCAGGGCGGCACCTTCTCGGTCTCGGTCAATTCGTGAAGCATCTTCCGGAGCGCCTCGATGGTGGCGTGCCCCGGCTCTGCCTCGATCACCCGGTGGCGGATGCCGCCCTCGCGGAAGGCGCTGACCTCCTCGCCGCCGTGATAGAAGCGGGCCGCGAGCCCCGCCACCGACTCCGGGTTGCGCCAGTTCTCGTGCAGCTCGATGCGCTCGAGGCCCAGCTCGCCGACGACGTCGTCGCGGTAGAGCGCCTGTCCAGGGTCGTGGAAGACCCAGAGGACGTCCTCGCCGGGGGAGTCCAGGAGGAAGTCGAGCGTCTCGAGCCAACCGCGGGCGAAGTCCTGGCCTTCGTCGACGACGATCGCGTGGAAGCGCTCGGAGGGCAGCGCATCGATCGCGTCCTGCAGCGCGGTCGGCAGCGTCTCGTCCCACCAGTCCCGGGGGATCGGCGTCGGACGCGCCGTGAGAACGCCGGCGGCATGACCCAGCCGCTCGCAGAGGCGGTGGAAGGTGGTGACCTCCAGCCCACCGGGTGCTTCCGTATCGGCGAGCTCGCGCAGCAGCGTGGTGGCAAGGCGCTGGTTGAAGCAGACGAGCAGCGTCCGGTACCCCTCGCGCGCGAGCCGCCGCGCCTTCTCGGCCGCCAGCATCGACTTGCCCGAGCCGGCCGGCCCGACCACCTCCACCCGCCGTCGAGAGCGAGCCCGGTTGAGGATCAGCTCCTGCTCCCGGGAGGCGAGGAGGAGCTCGGCGCGGTCGTCCGCGATGCGACCCCTGACCAAGCGGTGCATCGAAAGGGTGGGGGAGAGGAGCTCGTCGAGGAGGCGCATCCCGGCCTCCTCGAGCGGCCAGCCGCGTACGCCATCGCCGAGGAAGTAGGCGAACGCCCGCTCGACCCAGGCACGGGCGCCCTCCGGGGTTTCGAGGGCGGTGGCGTCGAGGACGATCTCGGTCGGCGCGTCGGGGCCGAGCAGCACGTGGCCCGCGGGCAGGCTCGCGAGGTCGACGTCCGGGAAGGCGACGCCGTGGCCGGCGTGCGGCTCGGCGCGATGATCGCCCCCGCGATCCGACGGCCAGCCCGGCAGCGAGACGAGCTTGCGGACCAGCTGCTTCTGGCTCCGCATCGCCTGCTCGAAGGGCGAGCGGTCGAGCTGGATCGGGCCCAGCCACCAGCGGCCATGCCCGTCCCGGCTCGGCTCGCCGGCCTTCACCTCGAGGACCAGGATCCCGTGCTCGGGGTGAGCGATGACGAGGTCGGCCTCACCGTCCTCGGCCGGCCCATGGTCGCGCATCGGCCCCGTCCAGTTGACGTTCGGATAGAGGTGGTACGCGGGCGGCAGGGCCTCCCGCAGCCGCTCCTCGACCCGTCGCTCGGCCTCCTCGCCCCGTGTCATGACGGGAGTGTCGCAGACCCGTCGGTCGGGTGGGGGACGGTCAGCCGTCGATCCCGAGATATGCCCGCACCTCGGAGAGCACGCTCGCGGCGACGACCACCGCAGACTCGGCCTCGTCCCAGGTGGCGTCCTCCGCCCCTCCCGAGGAGTCCACCAGGTATCGGGTCGCAGACGCGAACTGCGTCAGGCTCGCGAGGTCGTCTGCCGACGCCGATAGCTTCAGGTCGGATGGAAGGATGGCGACGAGCGCGCGGAGGTTATGAATCCGTGGCGGGTCCTTGCCCACGGCGACGAGCACCGCCTTCAGCGCCTTCTCGGCGGCCTGCTGCGCATGAAAGGCCGCGGCCCATCCTTCGAGCCCTTCGCGATCGCGTTCCAGCACCACCGTCGCGAGAACGAGGTCCGTGCGGGCCTTCGAGAGCCAGCGACGGGCAAGAGCCGCCTGCCGCTCAACCGGCTGCATAGATGTCCCTCCCTTCGCGGATCGCGGGTCCCACGATCGTGCCCGCGATGTCGGCGAAGGCGTCCACGTCGGTCGGGGTGGCCACGATGATGTCGGTCGCGAGGGGGATGCCCGCGAGGGCGGCCTCGATCCGAGCGGCCGCACGGCGTCGATGGTCCGTTCGGGGCAGGATCACGAGGAGGTCGACGTCGCTGTCGGGACGTGCGTCCCCGCGCGCCTGCGAGCCGAAGAGGATGATCCGCGTCGGGTGGAACCCGCGGACGATCCGCCGCTTGATCAACGGGAGCCACCGCGCGGCCAGGGGTGAGAGCGGCAGGTCCTTCATCGCGCCAGCGCGTCGCGGGCGACTCCGGACCCGGTACGCCTCAAGCTCGTCGCCATCCCAGACCCGCCCACTGCGCAGGCGGGCGGCCGGGGCGGGGAAGTCGGGGCGGCCGGCCCAGTCGCGCAGGAAGTTCGACGGCCGGACGCCGTAGATCTCAGCTGCTTCGCTCGTGCCGACGAGACGGGGGGCGGCGCTGGCGAGTTCGCTCATGCACTGATGATACCATCGTAATCAATTGATACACGCGTGCGGCAGACCGAGCGGGCGAGAAGCTCACGAGAGCCGTGGCGCGACTCCACGACGCTGATCAGGCTCGCACAGCTTTTCGCGACAACGCGAAGCCGGCGGCCTCGAGGACGTCGTCCTCGGGTACGCCGAGCAGCGTCCAGACGCCGATGTGCTCGTCGATCGCCGGCCACTCCACGTGGGTGCCCGCCCCGCCGACGTTCCAGATCGCCCGCTCGGTGGGGGTGGCGCGGGACAGGCGCACCGACCAGGTCGTGGGCGCGGACACCTCGCGACCGTCCGCCAGGACGAACGTGATGAGGTCGTCGTCCATGTGGACGTCCCTGATGATCGCCGGGCTGATCATGCTGATGCCGTCCCGCACTCGTTGTTCCAGCGCCGGATGAGCTCCGTTCGCTCGTCGCGCGCAATACGCTCGATCCGGTCGAGCTCGTGGCGAGTGTACCCGCGGTTGGCCGCGACCTCCACCGCCGGGACGATTCATGTGCTCGCTCGAGGGGTCGAGGTCGGCGTCGCCCGGCCAGGCGACCGTGCCGGCCCGCACGAGCACCTGCCGAGACAGCGCGTCGTAGCTGCGCAGCGGACTGGATGTCTCGACGATCCCTCGTCGCCTCGAGACGGGCCGCAGCTGGTGTGCGCCGGCGTCTCAGGTGGCGGGATCTCCTGCGGGCCGCCGGAGGAAGTCCGAGAGGGTCGTGAGGGGAACACCCAGGCGGTCGGCGGTCTCGCGCATGCGCTGCGGCGGGGTGCGTCCGGACAGCAGGAGCATCGCGAGACCGGATTCCGTCAGCTCCCGAGCGTCCGCCATCGTGAGCCGCCGCACCTCGATCGGCCGTCGCAGGGCGCGAGCGCACCGGTCGACGACGTCCTCCCAGGCCAGCACCTCGGGGCCGCCCACCGCGAGGCGCTCGCCGAACGTCCACTGGGCACGGAGGGCGGCGACGGCGGTCGCCGCAACGTCGACCTCGCTGACGAATGCGTGCGGCGGGGCGTCGTCGACGAGGGGCACCGGGTCGCCTGCCTCGGCCGGTCCCAGCACGATCGCCGTGATCCAGGACTCCATGAACATGTCCGGCGCCAGGATCGTCCAGGCGAGCCCGCTCCCCGACAGGTGAAGCTCCGCCGACGCCTTGGCCCGCAGGAACTCGTGCGGGCTGTCGATGCGGGCGACGTCGGCTGACACGTGTACGAAGCGGTGCGCCCCGGCCTCGACGGCCGCGTCCGCGAGAGCGCGCACGCCGGCGTCGTCGACGGCCCCGGGCGTGTCCGGCGCGGCGCGACGGGCCGCGTTCGCCGTCACGACTACCGCGCCCGCGCCGGCGCAGGCGCGGCCGAGCGAGGCCGGATCCCGCAGGTCGCCCGCCACCCGCTGGGCTCCCAGATCGACCAGGTCGTCGACGTTAGACCCGGGCCGGGCGAGGATCCTGACCTGGGTCCCGCCGGCGAGTAAGAGTCGCGCGATCCGCCCCCCGAGGCGGCCGCTGGCGCCGACGACGAGTGTCGGCCGCCGGTCGGCACCGTCGAGGGGGGAGGCGGACATCAGAGGTAGGCGTGCTGGCGCGCCTGGTCGAGCGCGCGCTGGAGGGCAGCCGCGAGTTCCCGCGGATCGTCGACGACGATCAGGACGGCCTCCAGGGCATTCTGGACGGGTGCGGCCGGCGGCTGCTGGGCGGGATCGAGGAGCATGCGACAGCGCGGAACCGCGTCGCCGAAGCGCTCCTCCGCTACGTCGACCGCGATGAGGGGCCAAAGGTCGAGCCACCGGAACGCATACGGGGGCTCGACCGGCCAGGTGCGCCCGGCCGTTTCGGCATCGCTGCGGGCGGCCTCCAGGTCACCCGTCCGGAGCTCGGCCCAGGCCCGGTTGGCGAGAGCGATGGCAACGTACTGGTCGAGGCCGAGCCGACGGCTTGCCGCGATCGTCCCCTCCACCAACCGGAGCGTCTCGGCGGGTCGGCCCTGCCGGCGCAGGACGATCGAGAGGTAGGTGATCGAGCGCGCCTCGAGCAGGGCGTCGCCGATCTGCTCCGCTTCAGCAAGCGCCGCCCTGAGCTCTCGCTCTGCAGCCCCGAAATCGAGGTTCCACGAGTAGGTGAACCCGAGCGTGAAGCGCTCCCAGGCCATCGCGCGCCGATCCCCCAGCTCGGCGGTGGCGGCGGCCGCGGCCAGCTTGTGATCGAGCACCTCCTGGGACGGGAGGTACTTGTCGCGGCGCTGGAGGAACGAGGCGATCGTGTCGTGGTGTTCCGCCCGCTGCTGGGCCGTCCCGTGGAGGCGGACCGGTTCTTCGAGCGAGGCGATCAGTGCCTCCATCTCCTCCGTCTCGCCCAGCCAGTAGGCCCGCCCCGCGCGGATGTCCCGGATGTCGATCCAGGTCAGCCACCACTCAGGGTCGTCGTCGGACGGCGGGTCGCCGAGGATCGCCTCGGCCGCGAGGAGGTGCGGCTGCGCCTCGGCGAAGCGGCGCCGGTCGCATTCCGCGGCTCCGAGCAGGGCTTCGAGTCGTGCTCGCCATGCACGCTGACCCGGGGGAACGTTGGCCAGGGCTTCGGCGGCGGCGTCATAGGCATCGTCGGTCCGCCCGACGAGCTCGAGGATCCTGCCCCTGGCCTCCAGCAGTCGTGCCACATCTGCACGAGCACCCTCGACGGCATCATCCGGGCTTCCCTCGACGACGGCGCGCGCTGCGGTGACGGCCGTCTCGTACAGGGCGAGGGCCTCGGCGTTGGCGTACGAGGCCGCCGCCCGTTCGGCCGCCATGCGCGCGTAGCGCATGGTTGGCTCGTGGTCCTCGGCCTGGCCGAAATGCTGGGCCAGGCCGGCGGCCGCCTCGGCCAGGCGTCCGGCTCGCTCCGCTTCCTGCTCGAGCCGCAGCCCCACGATCCTGTGGATGCGCCGCCGATCTGCGCGGACGAGCGTCGAGTACGCAGCGTCGTGGACGAGCGCGTGTCGGAAGGCCAGGATCTCCCCGTCGGGCCCGACGCGCTCGAGCAGCCCGCCCGCGTCGATGCCGATGTCGAGCGCTGCCGCGACCTCAAGCTCGCCGGCGTCGATCGCCACCGCCCGGAGCAGGCCCAGCGGAGCCTCGCGGCCGATGACCGAACCGAACAGCGCCAGCCGGTGGACGGGACGGGGCAGCGCGTCGAGGCGGGCGAGAAGGAGGCCCTGGAGGCTCGGGGGGACGGTATCCCCGGCGCGCGGGTCGATCCACCAGCCGCCTTCCGTGCGGCGCAGGAGCCCCCGGTCGAGGAGCGTCCCGACGAGCTGCTCGACGAACAGCGGGTTGCCGTCACAGCGCTCGAGCACCATCGCGCGGACGGCCTCGGGCAGGTCGTCGGCCCCGAGGAGATCCGTGGTCAGGCTCCGCTGCGCCTGCGCAACCAGGGGCCCGAGCCGGAGCTGGAGCCGCGCTCCGGCAGGGAGAGCGTCGATCTCGCGCTCGAGCCGGTCGACGCCGGATGTCTTCTCGGAGCGCATCGTCAGGCACACCAGGACCGGTTGCGCCGAGACCACCGGCAGGACCTCGGCCAGCAGCTCCGCGCTCGATGGATCGATCCAATGGACATCCTCGGCGAGGAGGACGAGCGCTGTGTCGGATGCCAGCGACGCGATCAGCGCCCGGAGGGCCCGCGCCAGGCGGCGCTGGATCGCCCGGCCGTCGAGACCCGCCAGGGTTGCCTCGTCTCCGGGCGTCGGCGGCAGATCGAGCAGGCGCGCGAGCAGGGGAGCCGCGTCTTCGAGCTCCGTGAGCCTGGCGGCGGCCCCCTGGGCTGCGCGGCGCACCGCCGCCGGGTCCGGCTCGTCGACGACCTCGAGCAGCCCGCGCAGGCACTCCCTCGCGAGGTGGTAGGGGAGATCGCCGCCGGTCGTGAGGCAGCCCGCTTCGACCCAGCGAACCGAATGGAAGCGCTGGCCCGGATCCTCCAGTGACCGGCGCCACTCGCGCACGAGCCGCGTCTTCCCCAGCCCCGGCTCGCCGACGATCGACACGACCGCCCCCGTGCCGGCCTCCAGCCGCTCCCGGAGCGAGGCGAGCCGGCCGAGCTCCTCCTCGCGGCCGACAAGTGGGCCGCCCTCCCGCACCCGCCGGCCGTGCCCGACGACCGTCCGCAGCGCCACGATCTCGTGGGCGACGACCGCGTCCGCCTTGCCCTTGAGCGCGAGCGGCCCCGCCGGGCGACCCTCCACCGCGGCCGCCACCAGGCGGAAGGTCGCGTCGGAGACGAGCACCCCCATGGGCGGCGCCGCCGCCTGGAGGCGGGCGGCCACATTGACGGCGTCGCCCACCGCGAGGTACTCCCGGCGGCCCTCACCTCCCACCGCCCCGACCACGACCTCGCCGCTGCTGATCCCCACCCTGATCTCCAGGCGGGCCTCCCGGGACCCGACCGTCCGGTTGCCCAGCTTCCGGGTGGCTTCGACGAGGCCGAGTCCCGCCCGAACTGCCCGGATCGCGTCGTCCTCGTGGGCGACCGGGGCGCCGAAGAATGCCAGCAGGCCATCGCCGAGCAGCTGCGCGACCCGCCCCCCAAGGCTCTCGACGACGGCCGTGAAGCGGGCAAGCGCGGGGTCGATGACCGCCTTCCAGTCCTCGGCGTCGAGGCGCTCGGCGAGTGACGTCGAGCCGACAATGTCGGCGAAGAGAATCGTCACCGGCCGTCGCTCGTCGCTCGAGGGCACCTCCACCGATCGACCGCACGACGCGCAGAACCGCGCAGTCGCGGGGTGTGCCGCCCCGCACGCTGCGCAGCGGCCCGCCGGCTGCCCGTCGGGGTCCAAGGGTCCTCTGCGATCGGGGAGCATTCGGGGAGCGCTCCTCGTCTACGGGTGGTGGGTCACGGCGCCCGTCCGTGCCTTCTCGAGCATCGCCCGGCTTGTCTCGAGCGTGGCTTGACCGTGTGGATTGTGCACCGTCTCACGCACGCGATCGAGCGCCGCCGTGACGCGCTCGAACGTTCCAGGCGCCGTGATGCCGGCGGTGCCGTGACGGGATCGGCTCGGTCGTCGGGGGCCCTTGCCCGGTGCGGTCCACGGGTGCCCCGCCTCGGGGGGCGAGCACGCTGCCGCCCGTCGCATTCGCGCGATGTTGTAGCCTCCTCGTCTCACGTCGCACCGGAGCGTCCCGTGGTCTGCTCGACCTGTGGAATCGAGAACGAGACCGGCCGCAAGTTCTGCAAGGAGTGCGGCGAGAGGCTGGCCGCCACCTGCCCGTCCTGCGGCGCCACGAACACGCCCGACGCCAAGTACTGCGGCGAGTGCGCGACCCGGCTCCCCGGCGCGGTCGCGCCCGGCGCGGGCGCCGCAGGCGAGCGCGAGGATCGGCCGGCCGGCGGGCCGTCCGCCGTCGCGGAGCGGCGCCTCGTGTCGGTCCTGTTCGCGGACCTGGTCGGGTTCACGGCGCTTGCCGAGGGCCGCGACGCCGAGGACACGCGCGACCTCCTGTCGCGCTACTTCGATCTCGCACGCGACGTCATTCAGCGCTACGGCGGGACCGTCGAGAAGTTCATCGGCGACGCCGTGATGGCGGTCTGGGGAGCGCCGGTCGCGCACGAGGACGACGCGGAGCGCGCGGTCCGGGCCGGGCTTGAGCTGGTGGACGCGGTCGGGACGCTCGGCTCCGGCATCTCGGCCCGGGCCGGCGTCCTGACCGGCGAAGCGGCGGTCACGCTCGGCGCGGTGGGCCAGGGAATGGTCGCGGGCGATCTCGTCAACACCGCCGCCCGCCTGCAGTCGATCGCGCCGTCCGGCGCGGTCCTTGTCGGCGAGAGCACCCGGCACGCCGCCGCCCGGGCAATAGCGTTCGAGCCCGCCGGCGAGCAGGTGCTCAAGGGCAAGACCGCTCCGCTGCCGGCATGGCGTGCCGTGCGGGTGGTCGCCGAGGTGGGCGGTCGCGGCCGGTCGGATGGCCTCGAGGCGCCCTTCGTCGGCCGGGCGGACGAGCTGCGCTTGCTCAAGGACTTGTTCCACGCCACCACTCGTGAGCGGCGGACCCGGCTCGTGAGCGTCTTCGGCCCTGCCGGGATCGGGAAGACGCGGTTGGCGTGGGAGTTCCTCAAGTACGTCGACGGGCTCGTCGATCGGGTCTGGTGGCACGACGGCCGAAGCCCGGCGTACGGGGACGGGATCAGCTTCTGGGCGCTCGGCGAGATGGTCCGCCAGGGCTGCGGGCTCGTCGAAACGGACGACGAGGCAACCACGCGCGCCCGGGTGGCGGAGACGCTCGCGGCGCATATCCCGGATCCCGCCGAGCGTCGCTGGGTCGAGCCGGCCGTGCTGGCGCTCCTGGGCGTCGAGTCCGGCGCGGGGTCGGAGCAGCTGTTCGCTGCGTGGCGAACGTTCTTCGAGCGACTGGCAGCCTCGGCCCCAGTCGTCCTCGTGTTCGAGGATTTCCATTTCGCGGACGCCGGCCTCGTGGACTTCGTGGACCACCTGCTCGAGTGGAGCCGCACCGTCCCGATCTACGTGGTGACGCTGGCACGGCCCGAGATGCTGGAGAAGCGGCCGGACTGGGGCGCCGCCAAGCGTAACTTCGCATCGCTCTTCCTCGATCCGCTGCCGCCCGAGGAGATGCGAGAGCTCCTCGCCGGCCTCGTGCCCGGGCTCCCCGAAGCGGCGATCGGGGCGATCGTCGCTCGCGCCGACGGGATGCCGCTGTACGCGGTCGAGACGGTCCGGATGCTCCTGGCACAGGGAAGGCTCTCCGTCGACGGAGGCGCGTACCGGCCTGTCGGCGACCTGGCGAACCTCGCCGTGCCGGACACCCTGACTGCGCTCATCGGCAGCAGGCTCGACATGCTCGCTCCGGCCGACCGGGCGCTCGTCTCGGACGCGGCCGTGCTGGGCCAGAGCTTCACGCTCGCCGGCCTGTCGGCCGTCTCCGCGACCCCCGGGTCCGACCTGGAGCCGCGGGTCCGTGGCCTGGTGCGCCGCGAGCTGCTCCGCCTCGAGGTCGACCCCCGGAGCCCCGAGCGCGGCCAGTACTCGTTCGTCCAGGCCCTGATTCGAGAGGTTGCCTACAACACTCTCGCGAAGCGGGACCGCAAGACCCGCCACCTGGCTGCCGCCGGCTTCTTCGAGCGGCTTGGCAGCGACGAGCTGGCCGGGGCGCTCGCCGGTCACTTCCTTGCGGCGCACGCCAACAGCGCTCCTGGGCCAGAAGCCGACACGCTCGCGGCCCAGGCATGCGTGACCCTCCGGGCCGCAGCGGATCGCGCCTCCGCCCTGGGCTCGCACGCCCAGGCGATCGGGTTCCTCGAGCAGGCCATCTCGGTCACGTCCGAGCCGGGCGCCCGCGCCGAGCTGCTCGAGCAGGCCGGGTCGGCCGCCGGGGCGGCCAGCGAGATCGACCGGGCGCGGGTCCTGCTCGAGGATGCGATCGCCCTCCACCGCGAGCGAGGCGATCGGGCGTCGACGTGCCGGGCGACGACGGAGCTGGTGCGCATCATGCTGATGAGGTCCACGCGGAGCGACGCGCTGGCCATGGTGGAGGCCGCGGACGCAGAGTTCGGCGACCTCGCGGAGACGCCCGTCGGCGTGGCCCTGCGCGCCCAGCTCGCCCGAGCGCAGTTCCTGCTCGAGCGGCACGCCGAGTCGATCGTCACCGCCGATGCCGTGCTCCCCGTCGCCGAGCGGCTCGACCTGGTGCCCATCATCGCGGACCTGCTGGTCACGAAGGGGTCGGCCCTGGGCAGCGCCGGCCGTCCCCGCGAGGGCGTCGGCGTGACGGAGACCGGGCGGCGGCTGGCCGAGTCCGTCAACCTCCCCTTCACGGTCCTTCGCGCGACCCTGAACTCCATCGCGCCGATCCAGGAAGACGACCCAGCGGCGTGCCTGGAGATCGCCCGCCGCGGGTTGGACCTGTCGACCCGGCTGGGACTGACGGGGTTCGCGCTCGTCTTCCGTGAGTCGGTGGCGTTCTTCAACTACCGGACCGGCGACTGGGACGCCGCGGTCGCGAGCCTGGACGCCGGCCTCGAGACGATCGCCGAGCGCGACCGCGTCCACCTCGAGGGCTGGCGCTCCTCCTTTGCCGTCCTGCGCGGCGAACCTCCCGGCCCGCACCTGGACGAGGTTCGAGCCCTCCTCGCGGAGGAGACCGATCCCCAGACCCTTTCCCACCTGGCGGAGCTGCAGACGATCGCGGGCCTGGCGAGCGGGACCGTGGACGACGTCAAGGGGGCGGTGACCTGGGTGCAGGCGAACTTCCCGGCGGGCATCGACTCGTTCCACTGGGCCACCCTGGCGCGGGTCGCCCTGTGGTCGGGCGATGTGGAGACGGCCGCCGGCGCGCTGGAGCGCCACCGTGCATACGCGATCCGCGGGCGAGCTCTCGCGGCGACGGGAATGGGGCTGGCCGCCGGCATCGCGGCGCTGGAGGGCCGCCCGGACGAGGCGCGGGCGTCCTACCGGACCGCCATGCGGGGGCTGGCGGACCTCGGGTTGCGCTGGGAGCGCGCGCTCGCCTCCCTCGACATGGCGGTCCTGCTCGACCCCGCCGATCCCGACGTGCGCGCCGCCGCTGCCTCGGCGAGAGAGACGTTCGACGAGCTCGGGGCCCGCCCGTTCGCGGAGCGGCTCGAGGAAGCCCTGCAGCGGGTCGGGGGGAGGCCGGCCCCGGCGCGGCCCTGAGTCGAGGCTGTCGTGGTCGCTCGGTCCGCTGCCCGTGGCAGCGCGCGCCGGCGATCAGGCTGCGCAGTCCCGGCACGCGCGCGCGGGCGCGCGCGCCTGTGCATGTAAGGCGCCGTGCCAGACTAGCTGTCACAAGCAAGCCCGAAGATGGTGTCGGACCCGCGAATCGGGTAGAATGAATGGGTCGCCGCAGGGGCGACATACCGATCCAGAGCGCGCGAGAGCCCCGGCTCGTTGACCGCGCAGCAACCACCCGCGATCCCTCATCGCGGGAACGGTGCTCCAGCCGGGAACGATCGGAAGGAGGCATCCCCGTGACCGACTCCCCTGGCTCACTGCGCCCCCTCGTGCGTGCCGCGGCCAACGATTCGGCCGTCGACCCGACGAAAGCCCGGGCCGACGACCGCTTCTGCGCCCTCCGTCATGCCGTCTCGGCCATCGGCCGGGACCTCGGCGTCCACGTCGAGTTCTGGGGCCCCGGCGACGGCACCGACGGCTGGGCTGCCGGCGACGCCGGCGACACGGACGCCGTGGCGATGCTCCGCGCCCCCGGCCACCCCGCCAACGGCCTCGTCGTCCGGGGCCGCACCGTGGCCGATACCTACGAGCGCGTGCTCACCCTGCTGATGACCCTCCGTGCG
>Ga0315271_10000752_pt1 | contig 18751 bp, 15 predicted proteins | sample C3_top_MG_FD_204664 | JGI IMG/M metagenome (GOLD analysis project Ga0315271, IMG submission 204664) | Sediment microbial communities from Yellowstone Lake, YNP, Wyoming, USA - C3_top | ecosystem: Environmental > Aquatic > Freshwater > Lake > Sediment | place: USA: Wyoming | collected 2017-08-01
AACGGCGCAACGTCGTAGTCCGGCGCGTCGAAGTCGGGATCGGAGAAGTCCAGCGCCAGAGAGAGGTCGTTCGCCGCGGCGTCGCGCACCGAAAGGGACCGAAGGCGCCAGCGCGATTCGATCATGCGAAGGATCGACGTATGGTCGAACGTCCGGCTGTCGACGCCGCCGTTTCGGGTCCATGGCGAGACGAGCAGGCACGGCACGCGGAACCCCCGCAGTGCATACGCCGGATCGACGTCCGGCGCGCTCGAGGGCGGCACGTGGTCGAAGAACCCGCCCCATTCGTCGAACGTGACGACGAGAAGCGTGCGCGGCCACGCCGGCGACGTCGTGACGGCGCGATACAGGGCCGCGAGCCAGGCCTCTCCCGCGCGGACGTCTCCGAACGGATGGTCGTCGGGGGACAGGCCCTCGCCCTCGCCGACACTCGGGGCGTCCACGAACGCGAGATGCGGCAGGTGGCCGCTCGCACAGTCTGCGACGAAGTCGGAGAAGGGCCGGGAGATCGCGCCGTACTTCTTCCCCCACAGCGAGAGGAAGGAGAAGGGGAAGGAGCCGGAGTAGTAGAGGCCCCGCAGGCCCGCGTCCGCGAGCCGGTCCCAGATCGTGGGCAGCGCGCAGAGTCCGACGCTGTTCTCGATGCGGTCGGTGACACCCGCGTTCAGGTAGAGGCGGTTCGGGAACGTCGGGGCCATGATCGGCGCGAAGTAACGGTCGCAGACCGTCCAGTCGCGCGCCGCTCTCCCGAGGAACGCGAGGTCGTCCTGCGTGTAGAAGCCGATCGCGTAGTCGTCGTTCGCGCCGGCGCGCAGCCAGCCGTCGCACGCGCCCCCGGCGAAGGCGACCCGCCCGCCGGCCCACGAGTGATCCGGGTCCCTGTGCCCGCACCCCTGGAAGTCCGGCGCGAGCCGGCGGGTCGCATGAGGCGTTCCTGCCGAATCCGTGTAGACGAGTCCGGCCTGCCGGCCGTCTGCTCCCGGCAGCCAGCCGAGGAGATGGTCGAAGGACCGGTTCTCCATCGTGACGACGACGACGTGTCCGAGCGACGATCGGCGGAGGCGCTCCCGGTCCGGCCGTTCGCCCCGGAGCGCGCGCTCGCCGAGGAGCGCGGCCGACGCCGCGGACCCCGTGAGAAAGCTGCGGCGGGAGATTCCGGCCATGGGACGCCCCCTTTCGCGTTGCGCCTCGGAGACCAGCGTGCCACGGTTCGGCTGGGATTTCAGTGACGCAGGTCGAGGACGAGAGGGACACTTTGTCCTTGCGCTGACGGCCCGGGCAACCCACGTTCTACGCAAGACCGGGGCGTTCCGGACAGTCGGGCTGTGGACGCGTAAACCCTTCGATGCAGCCGGCTCCGACGACCCGGGGAGGCGGCGAAATGGGCCTCTCCGCGGGCACGCAGTTGGGCCCGTACGAGGTTCTCGGCCCGCTCGGGTCGGGCGGAATGGGTGAGGTTTATCGCGCCCGCGACACGCGCCTCGGGCGCCAGGTCGCCGTGAAGATCCTCCCGGACGCGGTCTCGCAGGATCCCCGGCGCGTCGCCCTCTTCGAGACCGAAACCCGTTCCCTCGCGGCGCTGTCCCACCCGAACGTCCTCGCGATCCACGATGTGGGCCGGGTCGACGGGCGTCTCTACGCGGTCACGGAGCTGCTCGACGGGGAGACCCTCCGCAGCCGGATGGCCGACGAGACTGTTTCGTGGCGCAAGGCGGCCGAGGTTGCCGCCGCGATCGCCGACGGCCTTGCGTCCGCGCACGCGGCGGGCATCGTCCATCGGGACCTCAAGCCCGAAAACGTTTTTCTCACGACCGACGGGCGCCTGAAGATCCTCGACTTCGGCCTCGCGACCTACGCCGAGCCCGCCCTGGACGACGCCGTCACCCTCACCTCGCCTTCCGGCGGCACCCTGTCGGGCGACGTCGTCGGAACGCTCTCCTACATGGCCCCCGAGCAACTCCGCGGGCGGCGGGTGGACGGGCGGACGGACATCTTCGCGCTGGGGTGCGTGCTCTACGAGATGCTCGCGGAAAGACGCCCGTTCACCGGGGCCACGCCCGCAGACACGCTCGCGGCGATCCTCCACCACGACCCCGAGCCCTTCGCGCCGGGCGCGCCCGGCATACCTCCGGGGCTCCAGACGATCGTCTTCCGATGCCTCGAGAAGAGGCCGGAGGACCGGTACGACACGGCGCACGACCTCGCGATAGCGCTTCGGGGCATCTCGGCCGAGCAGGCGGCCGTGCGATCGGGGGAGAGCCCGCGGCCGGCTCGCCCCAGGCGTGGGACGCGGCTCGTGGCGCTCGGGATCGGCTCCGTCGCCGCCCTGGCGAGCCTTCTCCTCGTCGTGAAGCTCCCGCGTACTTCCGGAGCAGGGCCTGCGGAGGTCTTGCGGCCGAATCCGCCGCGGCAGATTACGAGTACGCCGGGTTGGGACGCCGACCCAGCTCTCTCGCCCGACGGAACGCTGATCGCCTACGGCTCGAACGCGGCGGGCACCATCGACATCTGGCTCGTGGACGTGCAGGGCGGGGAACCGCTGCGACTCACGAGCGGGCTTGGCGAGGTCAGCAAACCCGCCTGGTTCCCGGACGGCCGTTCCGTCGCATTCGTCCGAAACGTCGGGGGAAGGAAATCCGTCTGGAAGGTCCCTCGCCTGGGGGGCAGCCCGATCCCAGTCGTGGAAGACGCCGACATGCCCGCGATCTCCCCGGATGGCAAGAGCATCGCGTTCGTGCGCGTTGGAACACTGGGGCCACGGATCTGGACCGCATCACTCGATCGGCCGGTCGACGCAAAGCAGCTCACGGCCGACGCGGATGGGCTCTGGGACCACATCGATCCGGCCTGGTCGCCCGACGGCGCCACGATCTGCTATTCGGACTTCCGGCATCTCTGGCTCATTGACGTCGCGAGCGGAAAGGCGCGGCAGCTCACCTTGGGCGACGTCACGGACCGCGAGCCCGTGTGGTCGGCGTCCGGCGACTTCATCTATAGCTCTTCGCACCGGGACAACGCGGACGTTGTGCATCGCGTCTCCGTCCCCGCCGGAACGGTTACCCGATACTCGACCGGACCGGGGCCTGAACGGCACCCGGCCGTCTCACGCGACGGGCGGCTGCTCGTTTACTCGGCCGCCTCTTCCAACCGGAACATCCTCGTACTCGATAGGCGCGCGGGCTCTACCTTCAGGTTCGGCAGCGCTCGAAGGGACGAGATGCCGGCCATGGCACCTGACGGGAGCGCCGTCGCCTTCGTCTCCGACCGGATGGGGAAGTTCGATCTCTGGTACCAGCCGATGGCCGGAGGAAAGCCGTCTCCGGAGCCGCCGCGGCGTCTCACCGATTTCGCATCGGGCCTCGCGACTCCCGCGTTCTCGCCGGACGGCCGGTGGGTGGCCTGCTTCCGGGTCGTGAAGGGAGAGAGAGACATCTGGTTAATCCCCGTGTCCGGCGGACCAGCCGTGCGCCTGACCGAGCACACGGGCCGGAACGTCCACCCGGTGTTCTCGCCGGACGGATCGCGGCTGGCTTTCGTCTCGAGCCGCGCCGGGCCGGAGCACGTGTGGATCATGCCGATGGACGGGGTTACTCCGTCCGGAGAACCGTGGCAGCTGACCGAGGGCGAGGCGGAGGACCAGACTCCCACGTTCTCACCGAGCGGAGAGGCCGTCGCGTTCATCCGGGGCGACGACATCTGGCTTTCCGAGGCGCGGCCGGGCGCAAAGAGCCGGCGGGTCACGACACGGGCGGAGATCCACTACGCCGTGTGGGACGTGGACGGGCGAAGGCTTCTTGCGACCGGGACGTGGGGAGGCCCGGACCTAGAGCTTCGCACCGTGCATCCGGAGTCCGGAGCGATCGAGCCCCTGAAGCCGCGCCTCGTCCTCGGGGGACGCGACGCGCTGGGCATCCTCGGCCTGAGCCGCGACGGCCGGTACCTCGCCGTCGATTTCGAAGAGATGAAAGGAAATTTGTGGACCGTCGAGTCACCGGGTCGGCGGCCCTAGCGTGTAGGCATCAGGCACCCGGTGACGCCGATCTGAAAGGAGAACCAGGAAATGAAAGTCACCGTAGCGGAAGCCAAGGAGTGCATGCGGGTGCTGCAGCACTTGAGCGATAAGACGACCACGTGGCTCGACGGGCTCACCTCTTCCGACTTCGAGGTCGGCCCGACGCTGGAGCCTGTTCGCGGGTGGTACGACCGGACTCAAGCCTGCATGTTGAACCCTGACGCGGCCGCACATCGGCTCTACGGCCAGTTCGCGGCAGAAGCCGTGGTGCTGCTCCGGATCCTCGGTAGCGTTCCTCGAGCCTGACACGCGCCCCGACAGCCGTGCTCGAAGACCTCCTCTCGGGTGGCCCGCACTCCGTCACACTGATGTTGACGACGCGGTGCAATTTGCGGTGTGCGTATTGCCATCAGGACCGCAGCCGGCCACGGACGATGGAGGTATCTGTCTTCGAGGCGGCCCTCGGCCGTTTCCTCGGAACCGACCATAGCCGCCCGACGTTGACGTTCTTCGGCGGCGAGCCGCTCCTCGAAATGCCCCTCGTGCGGCTTGCCGTCGAGATCGTCCGGGCCAGGAAACCCAAGTGGATGCGTCCCGACCTGAGGCTCTTCACGAACGGCCTCCTTCTCGATCCGAAGACGGCGGACTTCCTATCAGAAGCGGACATCTACGTCACACTGTCGATCGACGGTCTCCCCGCCGCCCAGGATCAGAGGGGGCCCGGAACTTTCGCGATCCTCGACGAGGTCCTCGTTAGGCTCGGGCGCGAGCGCCCTGAGCGCTTCCGGGAGCGGATTTCGGTCGCTCTCACGCTGACGTCGGGAAATGTCGCGTATCTCGCCGGTTCCTTCCGGTACTTCCTGTCGCGCGGCGTACGGGACATCGAGATCGTGCCGGTCGTCACCAACGATCGGGGCTGGGGCGCAGAAGCGCGTGACGAACTCGACCGGCAGCTCGCCTGCGTGGCGGAGGAGTCGCGAAACGTCCTGGCCACATCTGGAGAGGTCCCGTTCACCCCGTTCCGGAGTGACGGCCGGCAGACGGCCGCAGGGGCCGACCCGGTTCTTCTCTGTGACGCCGGGAGCCGGAAGGCGCTGTTCGTGGACGTGGACGGCTCGACAGCCCCCTGCGCCGCCATGGCACGGTCGGGGCTGCGGAATGCGCCACCCCTGCTTCGCGAGATTCTCGACATGTACGGGGAGGTTCTCGTAACGGACGCGAACTTCGAATCGAGCCTCCGCGAACGAGAGGAGCGCATTCGAGCCCTGCCGTTGCTCAGGGGAAAGCGGGCCAAGATTTCCCCGATGGGTCTATGCCGTAATTGCCCGGCCCTCGAAAGCTGCTTCGTCTGTCCGGCCGCAATTGCGTGGAACGACAGCTCTTCCGACCCAGATCGCATTCCGGCGATCCAGTGTGATTTCAACTGGCTGATCGAGCAGCATCGCGAGGATTTCGCTCGACCAGCCGGATTGATCAAGGCTTAAAGGGCCTGAGTCTTCTCAACGCGTAAACCTCTTCGCCAACGGGAAACAGCGCCGGCGTTTGTTGCCGACCGCGATCGTGCAGAGCCCTCTCGATGGCCGTCCTCAGCGCGTCGTAGTCGCTTGGGAAGGCGGCGCTGCTCCGTTGTTTCATGAGCGCGTCTGTGAACTCTCCGTTGGGTTTGCCGTCCTTCGTCGTTTCTTCGTCTCCGCACGCTGCCAGCAGAAGAACGGCCGCGTGTGTGTCGGCGGCGTTCTGCTCGGGAGTTGGAAGGCCCTTCTGGAGCCTCGTGTAGTCGGACCTGTGTAGGTTGTTGACCTCCTTCTGCACCTCGTCGGGGATCTGCTTCTCACCGGCCCACCCGGCGAGACGAATGACTGTCCCGCTGTGGCAGCTGTCGGAAACGACGACGATGCGGACGCCCTTCTTGAATCCGGTCCACCAAGATCCTAGCTGTCTTCCTGGCAGCTGCCCGTCGTAGAGGCACCATGTCGAGTTGAAACCGCTCTTGTAGGCCGGGTCCGGGATCCGGCCTCCGTGGCCTGAGTAGAAGACGATGAGCATATCCCCGGGTTCGAGGGACCAGGCGTTCTTAATCGCCCTCTCAACGTTCGGTCGCGTCGCGTCGCGCCCGAGAAGCGGCGCCCCAGCGCCGAGAAGGGCAGCCATGTCTCTTGCGTCGTTTTCCGCTCCCGCCAAGGCAGGGACGTACTTGTTGTACAAGCCCGCGTAGGCGCCATCGTCGACTTCATTGAGGCCGATGACAATCACTCGCAATTCGGGTGAGACCGGAGCCGCGGACGCCGCCCCACCGAGACCGAGGAGGCTCGCAACCAATAAGACGCTCCACCAACGCACGTCACTTCTCCGCGAATTTGAGCGTGATCTTCTGAATTGCCTTGCTCTTGGATGACCCTTCCAGACCGACAGTAACCGGGACTGCGGCCAGCTTCACGCCGCCGCCGGTACCCGCGGTCACGACGAAGGACACGGTCGCCTCGAGCGTCTGCAACTTCAGAGGCACGATGGGCTTTGGGCTCTTGTTCTTCTGCGCCTGTAGATCAGCCTCGACGGCATTGGCTGCGGCGACGATCGCATTTTCGAGAAGGCTCGCAAACTCTCCCTGTTTACGGGACAAGAGCTCTCTCTCGCCCTCAGGAACGAAAGTCAGCACTACCTGTTGCGTGGCCTCCGACTCGACAGAGCGATCGACGGAAAGAACCCAGAGCTTCAGGGAAACGCCGTCGTGTCGGCTCGCGACGACTTGCAAGTCCAAGGTGGCGGTTTTCAGCTGCACTTTTCGGGCCATCAGCGTTTCCGCGGTGTTCTCCAGTGCCGAGTGCACTTCTGTGATGAGCTGTTCAACGGAAAGCGCGTTCACGTCCGAAGGGGGAGCAGGTGGGCATGAGGCACCGCCCGCGCCAAGCGAAATCGCCAAGCAGAGAACGGTCAGCTTGAAGTGCCGCAATGTGTACACGAATCCTCCTTCGGCCGTCGATTGCCGACGCCGTGGTGGGGGTCCCACTCGCCGATGAAGCTCCCGTAGCTCTCTCGGGTCGCCCGACCGCGGATACATCCCAATCGCCTCCGCATGAGCGCACGTACGCCGGGGCTCGATCTGGGCCGCTCTTTTTCATATGGGTCCCTTGCGAGCGCCTGTCAACCCGATTCCTGCAGACTTCCTTCGGGAGGGCTACGCCCGGAGGCCTCTGCTACAGTCTCCCCGTGGCGAACGAGGCCCAGTTCGAAGCGCCCCTGGAGCGCGTCCGGCGCCGGCTGGACGAGTTGCAGGGCTTCGCGGACAGCCCGGCGAAGGAGCGCGAGGTCACGAAGCTCCGCGAGAAGCTCGGGAAGCTCTCGCGCGAGATCTACGAGAACCTGACGCCCTGGCAGAAGACGCTCGTCGCGCGGCATCCGAACCGGCCGTTCACGCTCGACTACATCCGCGTCCTCGTCCAGGACTTCGTCGAGTGGAAGGGCGACCGCGCGTTCGCGGACGACCCGGCCATCGTCGCGGGCTTCGGGATGCTCGGGGACCGCTCCGTCGCGATCGTCGGCCACCAGAAGGGCCGCGACACGAAGGAGAAGATCCGCCGCAACTTCGGCATGCCCCGCCCCGAGGGCTACCGCAAGGCGCTCCGCGTCATGAAGCTCGCCGAGAAGTTCGGCAAGCCCGTCCTCACGTTCATCGACACGCCGGGCGCCTATCCCGGCCTCGAGAGCGAGGAGCGCGGCGTTTCCGAGGCCATCGCGCGGAACCTCATCGAGATGGCCGCGCTTCGGACGCCGATCGTCGCGACCGTGATCGGCGAGGGCGGCTCCGGCGGCGCGCTCGGGATCGGCATCGGCGACGCCGTCCTGATGCTCGAGCACTCCGTCTACTCGGTCATCTCGCCCGAGGGCTGCGCCGCGATTCTCTGGAAGGACCAGGCGAAGGCGAAGGAGGCCGCGGAGGCCCTCCGCCTCACGGCCGCCGACTGCAAGGCTCTCGGCGTGATCGACGAGGTGATCCCCGAGCCCGTCGGCGGCGCGCACGCGGATCCCGTCGCGGCGATCGACGCCGTCGGCCGCGCCGTGTCCGCCCAGCTTGACCGCCTGTCCGGGATGTCCGCGCAGCCGCTCCTCGACGCCCGCTACGCGAAGTTCCGCGCGATGGGGGCCTGGGAAGGCGCGTGAGCGCGCGGGTCCGTGCCCCGCGCCTGGTCCGCCGCCGCCTGCGGACGCAGAACCCCGAAGCGGCCGGACGCCTCTCTCGCGAGCTGGGCGTTCCAGCCGCGGCGTCGCGCATCCTTGCCGCCCGGGGCTTCGAAGACGTGGATGCCGCCCGCGCGCACCTCTCTCCCGCGCCCGACGGGCTCCACGACCCGTTCGGGATGGGCGGCCTGCCCGAGGCCGTCGAGCGTCTCGCGGCCACGGCGGCGCGCGGCGGGCGCGTCGTCGTCTTCGGCGACTACGACTGCGACGGGATCGGCGCTCTCGCGATCCTCACGACGGCGCTCCGCAAGCTCGGCGCCGACGCGCGGCCGTTCATCCCGCACCGCCTCCACGACGGCTACGGCCTGAGGGCGCCGGCGCTCCGCCGCGCGCTCGACGAGCACGACCCCGAGGGCATCGTCACCGTCGACTGCGGGATCACGGCCGTCGAGACGGTTGCCGAGGCCACGGGCCGCGGCGTCTACGTCGTCGTGACGGACCACCACCTCCCGCCGGCCGCGCTGCCGGAAGGCGCGGTCCTCGTGGACCCGAAGCTGCCCGGCTGCAGGTACCCATTCAAGGAGCTCTGCGGCGCCGGCATCGCGTGGAAGCTTTCCGAGGCGCTGTTCATCCACTCGGGCGCGCGCGTCGGGATCGACGCGGCCGCCCGGCGCCGCTGGCTCGCCTCGCTCGCGAAGATCGCGGCGCTCTCGACCGTGGCGGACATGGTGCCGCTCACGGGCGAGAACCGCGTCCTCGTGTCGTGGGGCCTCTCGGGTCTCGCCGATCCGCGTTCCCCGGGCCTCGCCGCGCTCCTCAAGCGGTCGGGTGTTCCGGCGGGGCGCGCTCCCTCGACGCGCGAGGTCGCGTTCCGGATCGCGCCGCGCCTGAACGCCACCGGACGGATCGACCATGCTGCGCGGGCATTCGAGCTGCTCACGACCGCCGACGCGGCGCGCGCCGAGGCGCTGGCCGACGAGATCGAGACCGCGAACGACGAGCGGCGCGCCGTGCAGGAGAAGCTCGTCGAGACGGTGCTCGCGCGTCTCGAGACGAGCTATGACCCGGCCCGCGACGCCGTGGTCGTCGAGGCGGGTCCGGCCTCCGAGGGCTGGCACCGCGGCGTCCTCGGGATCGCGGCGTCCCGCGTGGCGCAGCAGATCGGCCGCCCCGTGCTCCTCCTCTCGAGCGACGGAGACACCGTGGGCGGCAGCGGGCGCTCCTTCGGCCGGACGCCGCTCTATGAGCGCGTCGCGCCCGTCGCCGCGCGGTACACGAAGGAGTTCGGCGGGCATGCGGCCGCGCTTGGCCTGACGATGCCGAGCGCTTCGTGGGAGGCCTTTCGGGCGGACCTCCGGGCCGCGTTCGCGGCGGCGCGCGACGACGCCGAGTGGGCCTCCGAGCTGGAAGTCGACACCGAGGTCGAGGCCCCCGAGGCGGACGAAGCCCTCGCGCGGGCGCTCGAGCGCTTCGAGCCGCACGGCCAGGAGAACCCCAAGCCGCTGCTTCTCCTGCGCGGCCTGACGTGGGACGGGCGCGGCAAACCCGTCGGCGAAGCCGGACTGCGCGTTTCGTTCGCGTCGTCCGGCCGCCGCCTCGACGCCGTGGGCTGGAATCTCGCCGAGATCCCGGCGCCCTCGCGCGCGGGCCGCTGGGACGTCGCGGCGAACCTCGCCGTTGACTCCTTCACGGGCCGGCCCGGCCTGACGGTCATCGATCTTTCCCCGGAGGCCGCGTGAGCCGTTTCGCGCGCCTGGCGCGCGCGGCGATCCTGGCGGCGGCGGCGGCGTTCGCCCTTCTCGTCGTTCTCTCGTACCGCAAGCCGGGGGCCCGCACGGAGGGCGCAAAAGACCCGGTGGCCGAGACGCTTCTCGCGGAGGCGAACGGCGCCCGAGACCGCATGCGCTTCCGCGACTTCCAGTACGACGAGACGCGCGAGTCCGAGGGGCGCTACCGCGTCACGGCCTCCGAGGCGGTCCGCTTCGACGACCAGGGCAACCGCCTGTTCCGCCTCAAGGACGTCCTGTTCGAATCGCGCGAATCACGGGACGGGCGCACCGTCTCGATCCGCGCGCCGCGCGCGGAGCTCGCGGAGGGGTCGAAGGCGTTCCGGATCTTCGACGGCGTCGAGGTGGCGGGGGAGGAGATGCGCGTCACGGGCGCCTCGTTCCGGTACGACCCGGCCCGGCGGCTGCTCGCCTCGGACGGGCCCGTGGACGCGACCCGCGGCGGCCTCGTCGCGAGCGCGAACGCGGGCTCCGTGGACACGCGCGACGGCGTCCTCGTCCTGGACGGCGACGCGCGGCTGCGCGGCCGCGGGGACGAGGGCCGGCCCGTCGAGCTGCGCGCCCCTCGCGTCCTCGTGGGCCGCAACGGCCGGCTCGAGGCGAGCGGCGGCGCCGTGCTGAAAACGGATCGTTTTCTTCTCCGCGGTGGCACGTTCATCCGGGAGGCCACGCCCGAGGGCAGCCATCTCCGGGCGACGACTGAGGCGCGTCTCTTCGTGCCGCCGGAGCGCGGCCAGCCGCCGGCTGCACTGGCGGTTGCCGGCGACGTGCTCGACCTGGCGCTCGACGCCCAGGGCCGGCCCGCCGCCTTCGAGGCGAGCGCGGCCGGAGCCGCCCGGCTGGACCTCGCTCCCGCCGAGACCTCCGGCGCGCGCCGCGCCGAGGCGCCCCGTTTCTCGGGCCGCTTCGAGAACGGTCGCCTCGCCGAGCTGAACGTGCCCGAGGACCTGCGCGCGGCCGAGTCGGCCCGGGCCGGAGGCCCTCCGGGCTCGGGCCTCCGCACGTTCGCGGCCGGTTTCGCGCGCCTCACGTTCGGCACCGGCCTCGCGCTCGAGACCGGCACCTTCGAGAGGAACGTCGTCGCGGCGGACGGCACGCGGGCGTCCATCAAGGCGCCGCACGCGACGCTGCGCGGCCGCGACGACACGGCGGTCTTCTCCGGGGAGCCCGGCGCCCCGGCCGACTACCGCGACGAGCGCGGGACGATCCGCGCGAAGACGCTCGCGTGGAGCCGCCGGGACGAGCGCGTGGACGCGGCCGGCGACGTGAAGGCCACGTATGCGGGCGGCGGAGATCGGCGCGTCGGCCTCCTCGGCAGCGAAAGTACGGCGCCGTTCTTCACGGAGTCCGACACCCTCCGGCTTTCGGGCCGCACGTCGAAGGTCCTCCTCACGGGATCGGTCCGCGCGTGGCAGAACGAGAACGTCCTCCGCTGCGGAACGCTGGAGCTGGACGACAGGGAGAAGACCCTGCGAGCCGAACAGCACGTCCGCGCGTTCTTCCGCCGGGAGACGACGCCGGCGAAAGCGAAGGCGGGGAAGGCGGCGGCGCCCGCGGGCTCCGAGACCGTGAACGCCGCGAGCGACGTCCTGACCCACCGGGAGGCCGACCGGTTCGTCCGGCTGGAAGGTCATGCGACGATCACGTCCGGGCCCTGGACCATGAACGCCGACGTCACCGACATCCGCCTGAGCGAGACGCGCGCCATCGAGTACGCCGAGGCGCGTGGCGCCGTCGTCGTCGAGGACCGCGCCGAGCACCGCCGCGGAGAGGGCACGAAGGCGGTCTGGCGCCCGGCGACGGAGGCCGTGACGCTCGAGGGCTCGCCCGCGACAGCTCTGGACGGGCGCGGCAACAAGTCTTCCGGCGCCGCGCTCACGTTCCGGCAGGGGCGTTCGCAGGTGGACGTGGAGACGGGCGGCAAGGTTCCGACCGAGACCGTCCTCAGGCCGGAGGGATCGTGAGCGAATCAAAGCCGCTGCTCGAGGGGCGGGGCCTGCGCAAGGTCTACCGCGGCCGGACGGTCGTCAACGACGTGAGCGTCCGCGTGGAGGCCGGCGAGGTCGTCGGCCTTCTCGGTCCGAACGGCGCGGGCAAGACGACGACGTTCTCCATGACGGTCGGGCTCGTGACGCCCGACGCGGGCGCGGTCCTCCTCGACGGCGAGGACGTCACGACGCTCCCGATGTTCCGGCGGGCCCGCCGCGGCCTCGGGTACCTTCCGCAGGAGCCGTCGATCTTCCGCCGCATGACGGCCGTCGAGAACCTTCTCGCCATCCTCGAGACCCTCCCCGGAAGCCGCACGGACCGCGAGGAGACGGCTCACGGCCTCCTCGACCGTTTCAAGCTCTCGCACCTCGCGCACGCCGTCGCGGACACGCTCTCGGGCGGCGAGCGGCGGCGCCTCGAGATCGCGCGCGCCCTCACGCTGTCGCCGCGGTTCATCCTCCTCGACGAGCCGTTCGCCGGCATCGACCCGATCACCGTGCTCGACCTCCAGCAGGTCATCCGGGACCTCGCCACGGCGGGGATCGGGATCCTGATCACGGACCACAACGTCCGGGACACGCTCGCAATCGTGAATCGGGGCTACATCATCCATTCCGGCACCATCTTCCGGACGGGATCGCCCGAGACGCTCTCGGCCGACCCGGAGGTCCGGCGGGTCTACCTGGGCGAGAGCTTCCGGCTGGACTGAGGCCTGACGGCTCTGATCTGGGTGGTCAGAGCTAGAATCGTGCCAAGGTCGGCCCCGGAGGCGGGGCCGCCGATTTCAAATGGGACTCGAACAGAAACTCTCGCTGAGGCTCTCGCAGCGCCTGGTCATGACGCCGACGCTGCAGCAGGCGATCAAGCTGCTGCAGATGACGCGCCTGGAGCTTCAGGACGTGGTGAACCAGGAGCTCGTCTCGAACCCGGTTCTCGACGAGGAGGATCCCGGCGACGGGTCGACTCCCGACGAGGAGCCGGGCGCCGCCGAGACCCGCGAGCTGGATCTCGCATCCTCGGCCGAGGCGCCCGACGCGGCCCTCGAGGCCGCCGTCGCCGACGACCGGGAGTTCGCCGCTGCGGCGACGGACGCCGACGCCCGCGCCGAGTCCGCCGAAGCGCTGCCCGCGCCGACGTCCGACGTCTCCACGCCGGAGCCGGTGGTCGACTCGTCCACGGGCGCCACGGACGATCCGTTCTCGGACCTCGAGCTCGAGGCGTACTTCGGCGACTACATGGAAGGCACGGCGACGGCGCCGCGCATGAGCGAGGAGGCCGAGGAGTTCTCGCTCGAGAACCGGCCCGAGTCGCCGCCCGGCCTCGAGCCCCACCTGACCGAGCAGCTCGGCGTCTCGGACGCGCCGCCCGACGTGCGCGAAGCCTGCGGTTTCCTGATCGGCAACGTGGATCCCGACGGCTGCCTGCGCGTGACGCTCGAGGAGGTCTCCCTGGCGGTCCCGTGCCCGCTCGTGACGGCGGAGAAAGCGCTCGCGCTCCTTCAGTCGTTCGACCCCGTCGGCGTCGGCGGACGCAGCCTCGCCGAGATCCTCCTCCTGCAGGCGCGCGCCGCGAACGTCGCGACGCCGCTCCTCGTCGAGCTCGTCACCCAGCGCTTCACCGAGCTGGGTTCGAAGCCCCCGGCCCTCCTCGCGCGCCAGATGGGCGTGCCCGTGGAGAACATCCAGCAGGCGCTCGAGTGGATTCGCAAGCTCGACCCGAAGCCCGGCCGCCGCTACGACTCGACCCGCACGATCTACGTCGAGCCCGACGTGGCCGTCGTGAAGGTAGAAGACGACTACATCGTCGTGTTCAACGACGACGGGCTGCCGCGCCTGAAGGTGTCCGCGCTGTACCGGCGGATGCTCCTCTCGCGCGACGCGAGCCTCGACGGCGAGGGGAAGAGCTACCTGCGCGAGAAGATGCGCGCCGCCCAGTGGCTCCTCAAGAGCCTCGACCAGAGGAAGCGCACCATCGTGCGGGTTGCCGAGTCGATCGTGAAGAAGCAGCGCGACTTCCTCGACTGGGGCGTCGCGCACCTCAGGCCGCTCGTCCTGCGCGACGTCGCCGAGGACATCGGGATGCACGAGAGCACCGTCTCCCGCGTCGTTTCGAACAAGTGGATGGCGACGCCGCGCGGCCTCGTGCCGATGAAGTTCTTCTTCCACTCGGCGATCGCGTCGACGGGCGGAGAGGACGTCTCGTCCCTCGCGGTTAAGAACAAGATCCGCGGCCTCATCGAGGCCGAGGACGCCGCCCATCCCCTCTCGGACGCCCGGCTCGCCGAGATGCTCGCGCACGAGGGAATACAGATCGCCCGCCGGACGGTGGCGAAGTACCGCGAGGAGCTCCGCATTCCGCCAAGCTCGATCCGCCGCAGCGGCGACCCGGCGCCGATCCCGGCGCGTCCCGAAGCCGCGGGCGAGCCCGCGGACGTCTCCGGGGAGCCTTCCGAACAGGAGGAGTCATGAAGACCACCTTCATCGCGCGCAACATCCGAATCCACTCCGGGGTCCGCGAAGAGGTCGAGACGAAGCTCTCCCGGCTCGGGCGGGTCCTCCCGCCTCGCGCCCAGGTGCGGGTCGTGGTGACCGCCGGCAAGGTGGACGTCGAGGTCGAGGTGACCGTCGCGGACAAGACCCGCACGATCACGGCGACCGCGCGCGGCGCCGACCAGCGCACGGCCGCTCAAGCTGCAATGGAGCGGCTCGCAGGCCAGGTTCGCAAGACGAAATCGATCCTGAAGGAGTCCAAGAAACACCGCCCCTCGGGCGTCCGCGGCGCCGAGTCCTGGGCCGCTCTCGCACCGGAACCCGCTCCGCGGGCGGTTCCCGGTCCCAAGCGCGAGGCCGTGAGCCCGCGGGCGATGTTCGAGGAGGACGCCCTCACGCACTTCGCGGCCTCGAAGCGCGAGTTCATGGTGTTCCGCGACGCGGGATCCGGGCATCAGATCCGGTTCCTCTACCGGCGGCGCGACGGGGGCTTCCACCTCGTCGTGCCCGAATAGCCGTGCGCGACCCGTCCGAGCTGCGGGCCCCTCTGGTCCGGTCCATCGACCTGAGGTCGCCGGTCCTCGCGTCCCTGAACCTCAAGCTCGTCGCCGGCCACCAGGGCCTGCAGCGCCCCATCGACTGGCCGCGCGTCCAGAAGCCCGGGCTCGCGATCGCGGGATTCCTCGACTACGTGAAGGACAACCGCGTCCAGATCCTCGGCGCATCCGAATTCAACTACTTGAAGACGCTGCCGCCCGCGGTCGTGCGCGAGAGGCTCGACGCGTTCACGAAGCTTCCGCTCTCGGCCGTCGTCGTCACGAAGGGGATCCACCCCGGCCCCGTCCTCACGGGTCTCTGCCGCCGCCGCCACATTCCGCTCTTCACGACCGAGCGGCTCACGAGCGTCGTCATCGAGGGCCTCACGGCGTTCCTCGAGGAGTCTCTCGCGCCGCGCGCGACCCTGCACGGCGTCCTCATGGAGGTCGGCGGACTCGGGACGCTCCTCCTCGGCGACTCCGGCGTCGGCAAGAGCGAGTGCGCTCTCTCTCTGGTCCAGCGCGGCCACCGCCTCGTCGCGGACGACCTCGTCGTCGTCCAGCGCTTCCCGAACGACGTCCTGATCGGCTCGTCGTCCGGCCTCATCCGGCACCACATGGAGCTGCGCGGCCTCGGCATCGTGAACGTTCCGATGCTCTTCGGCGTCGCGGCCGTCCTCGAGCGCCATACCGTCGAGTTCGTCATCCAGCTCCAGGACTGGAACGAGCAGACCGAGGTCGACCGCCTCGGTCTCGACGAGGAGTTCGAGGAGATCCTCGGCGTCCAGGTCCCGCGCGTGAGGATGCCCGTCGCGACCGGCCGCGACGTGGCGCTCCTCGTCGAGATCGCGGCGCGCAACCAGCTCCTGAAGCGCCGCGGGTTCAATGCGGCCCGGGAGATCGCCCAGAAGGTCCACGACGAAATCGTCCGCCGGGCGGCCGCCGACCACGTCGGCCGGCGCGCGAAAAGGAAGCTCACGGTCCGGGAGCGCGAGCGGTGAGCGAAGGGAAGCGCCTCGTCATCGCGACGGGGCTCTCGGGGTCCGGGAAGAGCTACGTCGCGCACGCGCTCGAGGACATAGGCTACGCGACGGTCGACAACCTCCCGCTCTCGCTCCTGGAGGAGTACGTCGCCGAGGTCGCGGCAGACCGGACGCCGCACCGGCGCAACGCCGTCGTCCTGGACGTCCGGAACCCGGATTTCGCCACGCGCTTTCCGGAGCTCCTCGAGGCGCTCCGCGCGCTTCTTCCGATCACCGTCGTCTTCCTCGACTGCGAGGAGAAATGCCTCCTGAACCGCTTCTCGGAAACGCGCCGCCCGCACCCGCTCGGCGAGGGCCGGTCCGTGGCCGAGGCCGTGGCCTACGAGCGCCGCCTCCTCGCCGAGGTCAAGGCGAAGGCCGACCTCGTGATCGACACGACCGTCATGACCGTCCACGAGCTGCGCGCCGCCGTCGCGCAGCACTTCCGCGAGCCCGGGGACCCCGGAGTCCTCGCGGTGTCGCTCGTCTCGTTCGGGTTCAAGCACGGTCTCCCCGCGGCGCTCGACCTCTGCTTCGACGTGCGGTTCCTCGCGAACCCGCACTTCGACGCGCGCCTCCGCCCGCTCACCGGAAGGGATGCCGACGTGGCGCGATTCGTCGAGGCCGGCGAGCTGACGGAGCCGTTCTACCGCCACCTCGCCGGATTCCTGGCGTTCTGCCTTCCAAACTACCGGCGCGAGAACCGCGCGTACCTCACGATCGGGATCGGCTGCACGGGCGGGCGCCACCGCTCGGTTTACGTGGCCGAGCGCCTCGCGCGCGACCTGGTCGCGATGGGGTACCCCGTGCGGGTCTCGCACCGTGACGAGGCGCTTGACTGACATGACCGCACCGACCGGCCCCGCCGTGGGCCTCATCCTCCTGTCGCACGGACCGCTCGCGAACGCCCTGCGCGAGACCGTCCACATGCTCGAGCCCGATGAGCCGGACGAAATCGGCGCCCTCTCACTCGCGTGGGACGAGGCGACCGAAGCCGCCACGCGCCGCCTCGAGAAGGCGATAGCCGGGCACGATCGGGGCCGCGGGGTCGTGATTCTCACGGACATGTTCGGCGGGACCCCTTCCAACCTCGCGCTCGCGTTTCTCGAGCCGGGCAAGGTGGAGATCGTGTCGGGCACCAACCTTCCGATGGTCGTGAAGGCCCGCGCTCTCGCCCGCGAGGGCAAGAGCGCCCGCGAGATCGCCCACGTGCTCGTGGAACGCGGCCGGCGCGCGATCGTCGCGGCCGCCGAGCTCGTGGACGGCGCCGCGAAAGGCAAGCCTTGAAGGAAGAGGTCCTGACGCTTCGGAACCGACTCGGTCTCCACGCCCGCGCGGCCGCCAAGTTCGTCCACGCCGCCGCGAACTTCGAGTCGAAGATCACGATCACGAGGGACGGCGACGAGGTGGACGGCAAGAGCATCCTCGGCCTGCTCCTCCTCGCCGCGGGGAAGGGCACGCCTCTTCTCGTGAGGACCGAGGGCCCCGACGAGGACCGGGCGCTGGCTGCGCTGCGGGACCTCATCGACCGCAAGTTCGATGAAGCCGAGTAGGCGCCCCGCTACAATAGGAAGGTGAAGCGTCCCCTTTCACTCACCGGCATCGCGGTTTCCCCCGGCGTGGCCGTGGGCCGCGCCGTGCTCTGGGTCTCGCGCGAGGACACGTCGCCGCGGCGCACGCTCGAGCCCGAGGAGATCCCCGGCGAGATCGAACGCTTCCGCCGCGCGGCGCAGGCTTCCGTCGCCGAGATCGAGGAGACCGCGCGCCACGTCAAGGAGCGGCTCGGCTCCGAGTACGCCGGGATCTTCCACGCCCACGCGCTCTTCCTGCAGGACAAGGCCTTCGTCGGCCCCGTCGAGCGCCGCATCGTGCACGACGCCGCGAACGCCGAGTGGGCGGTCGTGCAGACGACCGAGGACCTCGTGGCGCGCTTCCGGAGCCTTCCGGACGAGAGCCTGAGGGACCGCGCCTCCGATCTCGACGACGTGTCGCGCGTCCTGCGCCGCCACCTCGGCGGCGAGGAGCAGTCGCGCCTGAAGATGAGCGACCTCGCGGGCGAGGCCATCGTCCTCGTCGCGGACGAGCTCACGCCCTCGGACGCCGTCCGCATCCCGCGCGACCGGGTCATCGCGTTCGTGACGGAGCGCGGCGGCAAGACGTCGCACGCGGCGATCCTGGCCCGCTCCTTCGGCCTTCCGGCAGTCGTCGCGGTCCACGGCCTCCTCACGGCCGTGGGGGACGGCGACCGCGTCGTCGTGGACGGACGCGACGGGGTCGTGTGGCGCGAGCCCTCCGAGGACATCGTTTCCCTTTTCCGCGATCGGCGTGATTCCGAGGCCCGCCGCGAGCTCTCCCTCAAGGAGCGGGCGCTCTCCGGCCCCGCGCACTCGGCCGACGGGACGCCCATCGAGATCCGCGCGAACATCGAGCTCACGAGCGAGATCCCGGACGTCGTCGGCTACGGCGCGGACGGCGTCGGCCTCTTCCGCTCGGAGTTCCTCTACCTCTCCAAGGAGGGCGTCGAGTTTCCGACCGAGGAGGAGCAGGCGGCCGTCTACCGCGAGGTCGTCGCGGGCATCGCGCCGCGGCCGGTCGTGATCCGCACGTACGACCTCGGCGGGAAGAAGGGCGCGCGCCACCTCGTCGGCGCCGAGGAGATCAACCCCGTCCTCGGCCTGAGGGGCGTGCGCCTCTGCTTCGCCCGGCCCGAGATGTTCATGACGCAGCTTCGGGCGCTGCT
>Ga0315271_10000754_pt1 | contig 18741 bp, 11 predicted proteins | sample C3_top_MG_FD_204664 | JGI IMG/M metagenome (GOLD analysis project Ga0315271, IMG submission 204664) | Sediment microbial communities from Yellowstone Lake, YNP, Wyoming, USA - C3_top | ecosystem: Environmental > Aquatic > Freshwater > Lake > Sediment | place: USA: Wyoming | collected 2017-08-01
TGGCGAACAGCACCCGCGCCATCGGCACCGGCGCGATCGCGATCAACGCCTGCACCAGTTCCGTCACCGGCCCGGGCACCTTGCCCGAAAACGAGTGGTAGTAGGGCAGTTGCTGCATCTGCCGTTGCGCCGCCGCCACCAGGCGCGGTTCGGAAAACCCCAGCGACGCGCACCACAGCCCGGCCATGCCCTCGATGTAGCGCTTGCCCTGCTCGTCGAACACGTGCACGCCCTCGCCGCGCACGATCACCAGCGGCCCTTCTTTTTCGAGCTGGCGCAGCTGCGTGTAGGGGTGCAGATGGTAGGTGCGGTCGCGCTCGGCGGCGCGGGTCAACGGGGGCAGAGCAGCATTCATGGGCTTGGTCGGGTCAAGCATGGGATGTGAAGAGTACCAACGGTAGGGAGGAGATTCCCTCGTGAGCATAGCCTGCCGGCGATGCTTTGCGTCCAGTTCGCGGAGGTTCGCGTCTCTGTTGCGCGTATTCCCGCTTGCCCCATCTTCAACCCGACGCAGACCCGGCGTGCCGGTCAGGCAACACGCGCGATGGGTTGCACGGCAGCGTTGTCAAGCTCAATCCTGAACGCGATGCGGCGATTGACCTGGGAGCGCCGTTCAGTACACGTGCTCGGCCAGGATGGCTTGCGCCACGCTCGACCGCGTGTACCCCCAGCGCGACAACATGCGGTCGTACAGGATGCTTTCGAGCTCTTCGATGCGGCCATCGGTGGCGATCAGGCAGCCTGCAAGGCGGCACAGCAGGAGTCGATTCCCGGCGTCGTGCACGCCGTCCAGGATGCGGTCGACGATTGCAACGTCATCGGCGTGCAGCCAGTCGTGACCCGCGAGCGCCTGGCAACTTCCGGTGCGGTCCTGGCGCGCGATTCGCAGGAATTCCGGCTTCGACATACCGATGCGCCGGAACGCGTCGAGCCCCTCCAGCATGCGCAGTTCGCGCGGGTCGAGGTCCGGCTGGGTTGCCATGAACATTGCCACGACATGGGCCATGGCGACCGGGCTGTCGTTCGAACGGTGATCAGTGTGCGTCGTCATCGAGCCTCCGATGTCCCGGTTGCCGGGAACTCGCGCTACTCGCGATAGTACCCGCGCGGTGGGTTGCCGAACAGTGGGTCCTCGACCGGCGCCACGGCGCTGCCCACAAGGCGCCAGTCCTGCGGCCCGGGCAGACTCGCCGCGCGCGCCAGGCTCCGATGCACGAAGCTGAAATGCGCGTTGGCGAAGCTGTTGTCCAGCCCACGCAGCGGGTTCGTGCCCCACGCCTCGTAGAACTGATGGGGGCAACCGGGTGTCGATGGCTGCGCCAGCTCGCAGGCGTGTAGAGCGCCCTCGGCCGTTGACCTGCGGCAACACCTCAGGCCTGCGCACACGCGGCAATGGGTCATTTGGCGCGGGGCAATTGCCCCGCGCCGGGTTGCATGCCCCGCGGCCTCGGCACGAGCGCAGTGCGGGCGCAAATCGCACATGGGCAACAAATGCCAATTGAATCAAGGCTGCGGATGGCGCGTCGTGAGCATGCGAGCGGCTTGGCACGGGCCCTGCATGACCCACAGGTGGTCGGCCGCGTCAAGGCGACCCCCTGTCAACCTCAACGTGGAGACCTCAATGACGCTCAACGACAACAGCCACGGCCGCACGAAGCAGTCTTGGCCCGCCGTACTGGCCGCTCTGACAGTCGGCGCCGCAGCGTTCGGTGCGCAGGCGCAATCGATCGTGATGGCCGGCAACTACCAGAACTTCGACGTGTTGAACAACACCGGCAGCGTGGTGTACGGGTTCGAGATGGAGGTCTACGGCGTCAGCAAGTCGCAGCTGACGCGAATCTTCCCGTCCAACTTCTATCCGACCGTGATCCGCTACGGCTTCGGCAGCGCCACCGACTTTCCGGGCGGCGTGCGGGTGCGCTGGGCCGCGACCTACGACGCGGCCATGGGCGCCTTCTCCACGGCGACCCCCGTGCCGCCATCGATGACCACGGTGCCCGGCGATTCGTGCTGGACGCTGGGCATGCCCAACGGCGCGTACGAGCGCTCGGGCTGCGAGCACTTCGGCATCAGCACCACGTACAACGTCAATCCCACGACCATCAATTACTACTGGTTGGTGGCCGACCCGGCCAACCCGGGCACGCTGACCCCGAACAACAGCTACATCTACCTTCCCGCGCCGGTGTGGACCGTGCTGCCTCCGGCCAATCCCGCGCTGCCGCCGGTGGTGGTGGCCGAGGTGCAGGCGCCGCCCGCACCGCCGGCACGCTTCGGGGATGCCCAATGGGTCAAGGTCTACAAGAACGAGGTCCAGGGTCAGGTGCAGCTCGAAGACCTGGTGGGTGACAACCACGTGGCCGTGCCGGCCGACGCTGCGCACCTCGAATTGAACTGGAGATTGCTGCAGCAGGACCCGCCGGGCGGCAACCAGCGCCAGCGCGGCAAACTGGCGAACCAGGGCAACGCCGGCAATGGCAACCACGCCGTGGTGCGGCGCTACGAGTACTACAACTACGCCGGCGTGTACGACCCGCTGACGCATGAAGCGCTGTGTGCCGACCTGACCTGCACGTCACCCGGTCCGGGCGAATTGGGCGACGCGATCGGCGCGCAGAACGCCGCCGCCAACCTCGACCTCAATGCACTCACGGTCACTGTCGGTGGCGGTGGCAACGTCTCGTCTTTGGACAAGGTCATCAGCTGCGGGAACAAGTGCTACGGCGTCTACAACCCGGGCAGTGCCGTGACCCTGACGGCCAAGGCCGATTCGGGCAGTGCGTTCTCGGGCTGGAGCGGAGCCTGCATCGGCAACGCGTCGACCTGCGCAGTGACGCTGGACGCCGAGTCGGCCGTTACCGCGACCTTCACGACCATCGTGGCCGGTGGTGGCGGTGGCGGTGGCGGTGGCGGTGGCGGCGGCGCTGGCGGTGGCGGTGGCGGCGGCGGGGCCGGTGCTGGCGGCGGAGCCACCACCTTCACGCTGTCGATCGGCAAAGCCAACTCGGGCACGGTGACGAGCACGCCCGCGGGCGTCAATTGTGGCAACGCCTGCGCGGCCAAGTTCGGCGCCGGCAACGCCGTGGCGCTGGTGGCGACACCACCGCCCGGCTTGGCCTTCGTTGGCTGGAGCGGCGCCTGCACCGGCGTCGATCCGAACGCCTGCACGGTGACGATGAACGCCGACACCAAGGTCCAGGCCAGCTTCAGCAAGTAGGCCCCTCCTCGCTGCAAGGCCTCCCCGAAACCGCGGGGAGGCCTTGGCCATTCTGCCGAGCGGCTACAGTGACAAACCTTCGATGAACGCAGTCATCCGATCCATGACCTGGAATACGTCACGCTGGATGCGCGGCTTCGTCGCCCGCAGCGCCTTCGGCGACAGCCGCTTCGCGCTGACGCGATGGTTCGCTGCGGTCGGGGCGCTGGCGATCGGTGTCTTCAGCCTGGCGATGGGTTGGCTGCTGAGCAGCTTTCTCGAGGCGCGCATGCTCGAACGCGACGCCGCGATCAGCCGCGACTTCGTGCAGAGCATCGCCAACATCCAGCAGGTCGTGGGCTTCTTCCGCGATCCCAACGGCGCGCCGGCGCCCTCGGTCACCGAGTTTTTCGCGCACGTGGCAGCGATGCCGGACGTGTTGCGTGCCAATGTCTACGCGCCCGACCGTCGCGTGCTGTGGTCGAGCCGACCGGAGCTGATCGGCAAGACCTTTCCGGCCAACGACGAGCTGGATGAAGCGCTCAAGGGCCGTGTCGTGGTCAATCGCGAGGTCGATGAGCAGCCCGACACCAAGGCAGAGCATCAAGGCCTGGCCTCGCCCGGCAATCAGTTCGTCGAGAACTACCTGCCGGTGTTCGACGACAAGAGCCACGGCCTGATCGGCGTGATCGAGGTCTACCGCCAGCCGGTGGCGCTGTTCGCGGCGATCGCGTCGGGCCAGCGCCTGGTCTGGTTGAGCTCCGCCGGCGGCGGCGCCTTCCTGTTTTTCGCGCTGGTGTGGTTCGTGCGCCGCACCGAGCGAGCGCTGCAGGAACAGCAGCGCCGCCTGGTCGACGCCGAAACGCTCGCCATCGTCGGCGAGATCTCGGCCGCGGTGGCGCACAGCATCCGCAACCCATTGGCGTCGATCCGCACTTCGGCCGAGTTGCAGCTGGAGATCGGCGGCGACGACAGCGGTGTGTTCCGCGAGGTCGTGCGCAACATCGACCGCATCGAGCACCTGGTGCGCACGCTGCTCACGTACGCCGCCGACCCGTCCGACCACCAGGCCAGCGCCGACATCGGCGCCGTGCTGCGCGACGCCGCCGAGCGTTTCGCGCCTGACCTGCGCACCGGCGGCCGCGGGCTCGAACTCAATGTCGCGAACGACCTCGGCACCATCGGCGCTGACCCGGTTCTGCTGGCACAGGTCTTCAACTCGTTGATTGCCAATGCCGTCGAAGCCATTGCCGCGGGCGGCCACGTGCGCGTCAGCGCGCGGCGCGAAGGCGCGCAGGCATTGATCGAGGTTGCCGACAGCGGCGCCGGCATCCCGGCCGAGCAGTTGCAGGACATCTTCAAACCCTTCTACACCACCAAGCCGCGTGGCCTGGGCCTGGGCCTGCCGCTGGCGCGGCGCATCGTGCAGCGCCTGGGCGGGCAAATGCAGATCGAGAGCCTGCCCGGCCGGGGCACCACGGTGGCCCTGCGACTTCCGTTCGCCGCACCGACCCCATGAGCCAAGAGAACACGCTCGTCGCGCCGCCCGCTGCGCGAGACCACCCGGAGCCGCGCGGCCAGGGCCGCGCGGTGCTGATCATCGACGACGAAGCCACGCTTGCGCGCAACGTCGCGGTCTATCTCGAACGCCTGGGCTGGGCCACGCAGGTGGCGGGTTCTGCCGAAGAAGGCCTGGCGCAGTACGGCGAGTTCCGCCCCGATGTCGTTCTGCTCGACCACAACCTGCCGGGCATCAGCGGCCTGCAGGCGCTGGCGCGGCTGCGTGCGATCGACCCGCAGGCCTGCGTGGTACTGATGACGGGCTTCGGCAGCATCGACCTGGCGGTGTCGGCGATGCGCGAGGGCGCCGCCGACTACCTGGCCAAGCCGCTCGCGCTCAGCGAGCTCAGATTGCTGCTCGATCGCCTGGGCGCGCAGCGCCGTCTGGAATCCGCGGTTGACTACTACCGTGGCCGCGAGGCAGTGGGCAGCGGCACCGACAAGCTGCTCGGCGCATCGCCGGTGATGGTCACCCTGCGCGAGCGCATCGCGATGCTTCTCGACGCCGAACGCGGCCTGACCGACCGCGACGCGCCGACGGTACTGATCCAGGGCGAAACCGGCACCGGCAAGGAGCTGGTTGCGCGCGCCCTGCACTACGGCGGGCCGCGCGCCGCCATGCCTTTCGTCGAGCTGAGCTGTGGCGCGTTGCCGCAGCAGTTGCTCGAGGCCGAGTTGTTCGGCTACGAGAAGGGCGCCTTCACCGACGCGCGCCAGCGCAAGATCGGCCTGGTCGAGACCGCCGAGGGCGGCACGCTGTTCCTCGACGAAATCGGAGAGGCCGATCCCTCGACCCAGGTCAAGCTGCTCAAGCTGCTGGAAGACCGCCGCTACCGTCGCCTGGGCGGTCTGCGCGAGCAACAGGTCAATGTGCGCATCGTCAGCGCGACGCACCGGCCGCTGGAACAGATGGTCAAGGATGGCAGTTTTCGCGCCGACCTTTACTTCCGTCTGCGCATCGTCGAGATTGCCGTGCCGCCGCTGCGCGAGCGCAGCGGCGATGCGGTAATGCTGGCGCGCCACTTCCTGCGCTGGCATGCGCAGCGCTATCGCCGCGCGGAACCGGTGCTGGCACCGCAAACCGAAGGCCTGCTCGCGCGCTACCCCTGGCCGGGCAACGTGCGCGAGTTGCGCAACGCGATGGAGCAGGCGCTGCTGCTCTCTCGCGGCCCCGCAATCAGCCAACGCGAATTGGCCTTCCTGGCGCCCGACCAGCCGCAGGCACCGACCGTGGTGGCCGCGCCCACTGACTCGAAGCCCGGCGAGACCGACCTCAACCTCGAACGCGCCGAGCGACGCCTGATCGAGGCGGCGCTCGAACGCTCGGCCGACAACGTGACGCAGGCCGCTCGCCTGCTCGGCATCTCGCGCGACACGCTGCGCTACCGGCTCGAGCGGCTGCAGATTCGCGGCGCCGGCGGCGACGGCTGACTGCAAACACGCTTCATCCTCGACCGCTGAGCGCCGCGCCGCCGCCTGCGCCAGGTCGAACGGATTCAAGAGCCTGGCGGTGGCGAACCATTTGCCTTCGGTGATGAGTCTGCATCGTCGTGAATCGCCCTATGCCCTGGTTACCAGGAACTCGCGCAACTCGCGATATTGCGCGGCCAGTGCGTCGCCGAACAGTGGGTCCTCGACCGACGCCACGGCGCTGCCCACAAAGCCCCAGTCCTGCGGCGTGAGCAGACTCGCCGCGCGCGGCAGGATCGCCCTCTCCTCTGTTGCCAGGTGGTGCCGGTAGTAGGTCAGGTACAGGGCCGCCGCCGCCTCCACGCTTGCGCGCATCATCACGTTGCCCACGATAACCTCGTTCAGGCGAGCCACGAACTCGTCCCCCGCGACAGCGATCGCGCGGTGCTCCTGCAGCAGCCGGTTGATCGGCAAGCGCAAGGTCGGATCACGCATCACGAGGCGCGTGAACGCCGCGTCTTCGCGCGGATGGTGAAAGCGGTCGGCAAACTCCCGAAGATACGAGACGATGTCGAACATCAGGCCGAAAACCGGCCCTTCCCCCTCGTGAAACTCGGCAACCTGCTCGTCCAGGACGTTCAGGAGCCGAGAGAAATTCGCATGCTCGGCATGCCATAACGCAATCAGATCGGCCATGCTGAGCCCTCCCGGATTCGGTGTGGCCTGCGCAGCCTAGAACGCCGGGCGCCAGAAAGACGCCGGCGGCGACTTGGCTGTCGATCTGCATCAAATCATATGTCGCCCGGCTGTTTGCTGGCCAAGCCTGTATGCTTTGCGCCAGATCAAGGGAGGCGCAAGTTCACGGCGCACCATGCACGATGGCGTCAATACGCCTGCCGAGCAATCGCGGGGCAAGACCCGCGCCGGCGGTTCACTTCATCACACTCCGAAGGGGCACAAATGAGCGAGACCATCAAGTACCTGCTCGACGAGGGGCAGCTTCCGAAGTCCTGGTACAACATCCAGGCCGATCTGCCCAAGCCGGCACCGCCGGTGCTGCACCCCGGCACGCACCAGCCCATAGGACCGGGCGACCTCGCGCCGCTGTTTCCGATGGAGTTGATCATGCAGGAGGTGTCGACCGAGCGCCAGATCGACATCCCCGAGCCGGTGCGCAAGATCTATCGCCAATGGCGCCCGTCGCCGCTGTACCGCGCACGCCGGCTCGAGGCGGCGCTGCAGACACCGGCGAAGATCTACTACAAGTACGAGGGCGTGTCGCCGACGGGCAGCCACAAGCCGAATACCGCGATCCCGCAGGCCTTCTACAACCGCGAGGCCGGAATCAAGCGCCTCGTCACCGAGACCGGCGCCGGGCAATGGGGCTCTTCGCTCGCTTTCGCCGGCGGCGTGTTCGGCCTGGAGGTGCAGGTCTTCATGGTGCGCGTCTCGTACGACCAGAAGCCGTACCGGCGCGCGCTGATGGAAACCTACGGTGCATCGTGCATTGCCTCGCCGTCGGATCAGACGCAGTCGGGCCGCGCGATCCTCGCGCAGCGCGCCGACCACCCGGGCAGCCTGGGGATTGCGATCTCCGAGGCGGTCGAGATTGCAGCACAGCGCGACGACACCAAGTACTCGCTCGGCAGCGTGCTCAACCATGTGCTGATGCACCAGACGGTCATCGGCCAGGAGGCCATGCTGCAGATGGAGATGGCGGGCGACTACCCGGACGTGATCGTCGGCTGCACCGGCGGCGGTTCGAACTTCGCCGGCATCGTCTTTCCGTTCCTCGGCGCACAACTGCGCGGCGGCAAGAAGCTGCGCATCGTCGCGGTCGAACCGGCGGCCTGCCCGAGCCTGACCCGCGGCAAGTACGCCTATGACTTCGGCGACACCGCGCACCTGACGCCGCTGACCAAGATGCACACGCTGGGCTCGACCTTCACGCCACCGGGTTTTCACGCCGGCGGGTTGCGCTACCACGGCATGGCGCCTCTCGTCAGCCACCTGCTGCAACTCGACCTCATCGAGGCCACGGCGTACCACCAGATCGCCTGTTTCGACGCCGGAGTGCAGTTCGCGCGCGCCGAGGGCATCGTGCCCGCGCCCGAGGCCAACCATGCGGTGAAGGGCGCCATCGTCGAGGCGATCCGCTGCCGTGAAGAAGGCAAGTCGCGCACCATCCTGTTCAACCTGTGCGGCCACGGCCACTTCGACATGCAGGCCTACATCGACTACTTCGCCGGCAAGCTGAAGGACCTGAACTACGACGAGGCCGAACTCGCGATGGCGCTCGCCGGCTTGCCGTCGGTGAAGGAAGCGGCGTAGGTCGCCCGGGCGCCGCGCTGCGCGCCGGGAACGGCGGCAATCAGGATCGGGCCAAGCGGACCAGCACCGCCAATGGCGATGCTGGTCCGAGCTGTTTGTTGATCATCGCCGGCGCGGTGCGGCGCGGCCATGGCGAGCCGCTGGTCGTCGGCCTCAACGCTGTTGGCGTGGTGACGAGCGCCGGGACCTGAACCGCTCAGGCGAGCCTGACCGCGACACGCCATTCGGCCCGGAGTCCTGCTCGCCCCCACGCGGCAAACTCGGCGCTACCAGCACGACCGCGAAGCACATCAGATACGCGACGAACGCCGCGGCCCACAACAGCGCGGCCAGTGCCACCACCTGCGGGGCCAGGCCATGCACCGTCGCCGCCAGGCGCAGCGCAGCGGCGGCGAACATGACCCACGCCGCGGCGCGCATCAGCCGCGGCACCGCGAGTGCACGCCCGGTGTGGCGCAGCGACACGCGCGTCATCAGGCTGAGCATCATCAGCCCGAGCGCGCCGACGGTGAACGCGTGCAGCCAGGCCGCTTCCGGCACCGGCCCGCCCAGCTCGGCGATCGCCTTCAGCACGAACGCGAGCAGCAGCCAGGCAAAACCGAGGTGCATCGCCGGCAGCAGCGGCTGGTCGGCAATGCGCCAACCGCGCCAGCGCGCGACACGAATTCCGTGCAGCAGCGCGCAGGCGAGCGCGAGCGCACCCGTGAGCCTGTGCGGCGCGCCCGCGAGGTCGGCCACGGCACAGGCGACCAGCAGCACCAGCGCCAGCGCCTCGAGCGGCATCAGGAAGCGCGCCTGCTCACCGCGCCCCAGCTCGCGCAGCGCGTTGCCGGTGAAGATGGGGGTCAACACCCCGCCCTTCAGCGTATAGAGCACGACCAGCGCCCAGACCGCTGCGCGCAGCGCCTGCTCCGCACCCGGCGCATCACCCGCGAGCAGCGCCGCGTGGTACGCCAGGTTCGCCGCCATCAGCGCGAGCAGGATCGGCAGCAGCAGAAGGTACAGGCGGTTCGGCACGCGCCACAGCGGCGGCGTGAGCAACGCGAGCAGCCCAGGCCACAGCAGCAGGTCGGCGAGCGCGACCACGCTCGGCGGCAACCAGGGCGCGGCCCAGAATCCGATGCGGCCGAGCAGCCACGCCAGCGCCAGCCCCGCGAGCGGCGCGCCTTGCAGCTCGGCGATTCCGGCCCAGCTCGGCAACGCCGTGAGCAGTGTGCCGACGACGATCGCGCAGGCGAAGCCGAACAGCATCTCATGCCCGTGCCACAGCACATGCCCGAGCGACGGCCCGAGGTCGACGACACCGGCGAACGCTGCCGCACCGCCGACCGCGAGCAGCGGCGCGTAGAGCGCGCCCAACAGGTAGAACGCACGGAAGCCGCTGGCGAAAAGCGGCAGCGCGACGAGGCGCTGCGGGGTCATGCTGGATGCCGATCCTCGGATCCGGCCCGCCGCGGCATTTCGCGCGGGTGAGATCTGCCGGCGCCGAAGGCTGGCAGGTTCATGCCGCGTGCGCCAGCGCCACGCTCGCTGCCGCGCCAGCCTCGTACGCCGCAAACAACGCCACCCGGCGCTGGCGTGCGAGCTGCACGCTGCGTAGCTTCACCTCACCGAAGCCGCGGATGGGCTCGGGCCATCCGGCGAGCGCGACCGCCGCGTCGAGGCCGCTCGCATCGAGCCGCTGCAGCAGACGCTCGATGCTCGCTTCGTACTCCGCCGCCAGCGCGCGTTCGAGGCGCCGCTGCGCACTCAGGCCGAACGGGTCGAAGGCTGTGCCGCGCAGGTGCTTGCCGTGCGCGAGCCAGCGCAGCGCATGCCGCATCCAGGGGCCGAACACCTGCTTGCGCGGCTCGCCGTCGGCGCCCGCTCGCCGCCACGGCGGCGTCAGATGGAAGCGCACGCGCCAGTCGCCTTCGAAATGAGTCGCCAGCGCAGCATCGAAAGCGGGCGCACTGAACAGGCGCGCGACTTCGTATTCGTCCTTGTAGGCAAACAGGCGATGCGCCTGTCGCGCCACGGCCAGCGCCAGGCGCTCGCTGCCGCGCGCCACCTGTTCTTCGGCGTTGCGCACGCGCTCGACGAGTGCGGTATAGCGGTGCGCGAGCGCCTCGCCCTGATACGCGACGAGTTCGGCGCGCCGGCGTGCGATCACCTCGTCCAGGTCGCGCGACAGGCGGTGTGACTCCGGCTGCGGCTCGGCTGCCGCGGCCAGCCGCTCGACCTGCTCCGGCTTGGCGGCGGCGCGCCTGCCCCAGGCGAACGCGCGCCGGTTGTCGTCAGCCGCAACGCCGTTCAGCTCGATCGCGCGCAGCAGCGCTTCGAGCCCGAGCGGCACCAGCCCGCGCTGCCAGGCGTAGCCGAGCATGAACAGATTCGTCGCGATCGAATCACCGACGAGCAGCGACGCGAGCCGGGTCGCGTTCACCTCAGCCAGCGACGGGCCGCCCCTGGCTGGCTGAGCGCCCCCCGGGGGCAGCGAGCGCAGCGAGCTTGGGGCTGTCATCTCCATCGGCGCAGCTATCGCGCCGCGCAGCAGCGCCAGCGTCGCTTCGCGCGGAAACACCAGCTCGGGGTGACGCACGAACTCGCCGGTGATGACCTCTGCGGTGTTGATCACGGCGCGGGTGCGCCCGCGACGCAGGCGCTGCAAACTGTCGGGGCCGGCCGCGACCAGGAGGTCGCAGCCGAGCAGCAGGTCGGCGTGCACGATGCGCGGCGCGTGCAGCGCCGTCGGATCGGCGGCGATGCGCACATGCGTGAGCACCGCGCCGGCCTTTTGCGACAGGCCGGTCTGGTCGAGCACGGTGACGCCTTTGCCCTCTAGATGCGCGGCCATGCCAAGCAACGCGCCGAGCGTCACGACACCGCTGCCGCCGACGCCGGCGATCAGGATCGAATATGGTGCGTCCAGCGTTGCGAGCACGGGCTCGGGCAGCGCGTCGTCGCGCAGCGGCAGGCCGTGGCTTCTCCTCGGCACCCCGCCTTCGACCGTCACCATCGCTGGGCAGCGGCCTTCGAGGCAGCTCATGTCGTGGTTGCAGGTGAACGGGTCGATCGCGCGTTTTTGCCCGAATTCGGTGGCCACGGGCACCACCGACAGGCAGTTGGACTGCAGGCTGCAGTCGCCACAGCCTTCGCACACCGCATCGACGATGAAGACGTGGCGCGTCGGCGCCGGCAGCTCGCTGCGCTTGCGCCGGCGGCGCGCTTCGGTGGCGCAGGTCTGGTCGAAGACCAGCACGCTGACGCCGGGCACCAGGCGCAGCTCGCGCTGCACCGCGTCGAGCCGCTCGCGCGGCAACACTTGCACGCCTGGCGCGAACTCGGCGTCGCTCGGGTACTTCTCCGGGTCGTCGGCGAGCACGACGATGCGTTGCACGCCCTCGGCGCCGATCTGGCGCGTCAGGCTCGGCACATTCAGCGGGCCATCGACCGGCTGGCCGCCGGTCATCGCCACCGCGTCGTTGTAGAGGATCTTGTACGTGATGTTGACGCCTGCAGCGACCGCGGCGCGGATAGCGAGCAGCCCGGAATGGAAATAGGTGCCGTCACCCATGTTGACGAAGACGTGGTTCGGGCCCGCATGCTCGGCCATGCCGATCCACGTGGCGCCCTCCCCGCCCATCTGACTGATCGTCAGCGTGCGCCGCTCCATGCTCACCGCCATCAGGTGGCAGCCGACGCCACCGAAAGCGCATGAGCCTTCGGGCACGCGCGTCGAGCGGTTGTGCGGGCAGCCCGAGCAGAAGTACGGTGTGCGCTGCAGCGGGGCCCGCGCCGGCGCGGCAGCGCCGACGCTTGAGAGGCCGTTCGGCGCGGCAGCGACGGCGCTTGAGAGGCCGTTGGGCGCGGCGGCGACGGCGCTTGAAAGACCGTTCGGCGCGGCGGCGCTTGGAAGACCGTTCGGCGCGGCAGAGACAGCGCTTGAAAGTCCGTGCGGTGCGGCAGCGCCTGCGCTTGAAAAACCGTACGGTGCGCCAGCGCCTGCGCTTGAAAGACCGTTCGGCGCGGCGGCGCCGGCGCTCGAAAGACCGTACGCAGCGGCAGGGCCTGGAGCATTCGGCAGGGCCGCGACCTGGCCAGCCAGCGCAGCGGCGCGCGCTTGCCATGGCCCCTCGGGGTCGATTCGCGCGAGGCGCGAAGCGATTGCGCGCGCGACGATGATCGGCGTCAACTCGCCCGTCGGCGGCAGCAACCACTGGCCGTGAGGCGCGGGCCATTCGCCGGCCTCGTCGAACTTGCCGATGACGCGCGGGCGCACGTCGTCGCGCCAGTTGTAGAGCATCTCCTTGAGCTGGTACTCGATGATCTGGCGCTTCTCCTCGACGACCAGGATCTCCTCCAGGCCGGTGGCGAAACGCCGCGCGCCGTCGGCCTCGAGCGGCCACGGCATGCCGACCTTGTAGACGCGCAGCCCGAGCGCTTGTGCGGTGGCCTCGTCGATGCCCAGTTCGTGCAGCGCCTGGCGCAGGTCGAGCCAGGCCTTTCCGCACGCGACCAGGCCGAGGCGCGCCCGCGGGCTGTCCCAGACCAGCCGGTCCAGGCCGTTCGCCCGGGCATAGGCTGCAGCGGCGTAGATCTTGTAGGCCTGCATCCGGTGTTCCTGGGCCGGCTGCGGGTCGGGCCAACGGATGTGCACGCCATCCGCCGGCAACTCGAAGTCCTCGGGAATCCTGACCTGCAGGCCGAGCGCGTCGACATTCACCGTCGCCGAGCTCTCGACGATGTCGGCGCAGACCTTGAGCGCGACCCAGCAGCCGGTGTAGCGCGACATCGCCCAGCCGTGCAAGCCGAAGTCGAGGATGTCCTGCACGCTGGCCGGCGCGAGCACGGGAATGGCGCAGGCCGAGAACATGTGTTCGCTCTGGTGCGCCACTGCGGAGGAGCGCGCCGCGTGGTCATCACCGGCGACCACGAGTACGCCGCCGTGCGCGCTGGTGCCGGCGTGATTGGCGTGTTTGAAGACGTCGCCGCAGCGGTCCACGCCCGGCCCCTTGCCGTACCACATGGCGAAGATGCCGTCGCGCTTTGCGCCGGGCAGCAGACGCAACTGCTGTGTGCCCCAGATCGCGGTCGCGGCCAGGTCTTCATTCAGCCCCGGCTGGAACTGGATGCCATGCACCTTGAGAAAGGGCTCGGCCTCGTGCAGCGCGGTATCCAGGCCACCGAGCGGCGACCCGCGATAGCCCGAGACGTAGCCTGCAGTGTTCAGATTCGAAGCGCGGTCGCGCTTGCGCTGCAGCATCGGCAGCCGCGCCAGCGCCTGCACGCCCGTGAGGAAGACACGGCTGCGGTCGAGCCGGTATTTGTCGTCGAGCACGACGTTTGCAATGTTCATTTTTGGATTGGAAACATTCTTCGCCGACTCAGAGGTTGAGAGGCGATCCCATGCACGCGCGCCGCGCACGCGGCGGCGCTTCGCCGCGATGACCTACTCCGCGCCCTGGGTCGCACTGTTTTCATCCTGTGGGCCCGAAGTCGGGTTCGCGGTGCTCGAGGAACGCGGCGATGCCTTCGCGCGCGGCTGCGGTGCACGCGGCTGCGCCGAACGCGCGATAACCGACTTCGAGCGCAGCCGCGAGCGTGGGCGCAGCGGCAGCGTCGCGCACCGCAGCGGCGATCAGGCCGATGATCGACGCGCTCAGCATCCGCCCATCAGCAGTGCGCGCTTCAGCCACGTCGAGCGGCGGCACGACCACGCGCCCTTGCGCCATCGGTTCGAGCCGGCCCGCGAGCGCGTGCACGCGTGCCACTGCAAGCCGGATCAACGCGTCGAAGTCATCGGCCAGGTCATCCACGACGCCGATTGCGCTGGCGCTCCTGGCGCTCAGGCGCGCCGCGCGCGCGAGCATGGCGTGGAAGACCGGCGCCGCATTCGGCCAGCGACGATAGGGCACGACCATCGCACCGATGCCGGGCAGGATGCCGAGCGTGACCTCGGGCAACTGCATCCAGGCACTGCGCTGCGCGACGCGTGCGTGGCAGCGCAACGCGAGTTCGAAGCCGCCGCCGAGCGCCATGCCGTTCAGCGCGGCGATCACGGGCTTGCGCATCGCGTCGAGGTGCACCAGCAGGCGCGAGCAGTCGCGTGCGTACTGTGCCGCGGCTGAAGCGTTGCCGAGCAGCGACGGGAAACGCCCGATGTCGGCGCCGGCGCAGAACGCCTTCGTGCCGTAGCCGACGATGACGAAGCCGGTGACCGCCGGGTCGTCTTCGTGGCGGCGAATCACGCCCAGGATCTGATCCGTCATCTGATCGTGCAGCGCGTTCAACGCCTCGGGGCGGCGCAGCGTGATGATCTTGACGCTGTCGATCGCATCGACCAGCAAGTCGCTTGCGCTCGGCTGATACGTGCCGAGCGCGCGCTGCGGCATCGGCATGCCGGGCCGTTCCTGCGCGAATCGCGCCAGCATGCGCGAGCTTTGTGCGTCGCCGAGTTCGCGCATCAGTTCGAGCGGCCCTTGCTTGAAACCGAGCGCGACGCGGCAACCCAGGTCGAGGTCGGCGGCTTCGCCGATGCCGCGGTCGAGGATGTCCACCGACTGCGACAACAACACGCCGAGCAGGCGCTCGCGGATGCACGCGCGCTTCTCGGGTGTGACGTCGGCCGGCTGCTTCGGTGCAGGCGTGACCCAGCGCTCGACCGAGCGCAGGATAGGCGCCGGCCGGTAGTGCTCGCCCTCCGCGTCGGCCTGCAGCGTATTCGTCTCGACGATGATGGGGTTGCCATGCGCGAGGTTGAGGACGAAGAACGGCCCGGCGTGCACGAACTCCTGCGCCACGCTGTCGATCTCGGCGGCGCTCGCGCCGTCGAGCAGCAGCGCGGCTTCGTTGCACCAGTTGTCGAACACGCGGTCGAGCATGAAACAAGGCACGTCGCGGGTGATCAGCGGCAGCTTGCCGGTGGCGCAGAAGAAGTGCCGCAGCCAGACTATCAGTGCGCGATCGGCGCGCGGCCAGTCGATCACCTCGACCACGGGGTTGCGCCACGCCGGCGCGAAGAAGTGCGTCACCGTCGCGCGCTCGGGGCGCCGCAGGTTGGAGAACAGGCGTGCCGCCGGCAGCGAGCTGGTGTTGGAGGTGAGCACCGCGTCGTCGCCGATGCGGGCCTCGGTGTCGGCAAAGATGCGATGCTTCAGCGCCAGGTTTTCGGTCGCGGCCTCGATCACCCAATCGCAAGTTGCGAGCGCGTCGTAGTCGGTGCTGCCGTGCAGATTGGCCAGCACCTCTTCAGCCGCCTCGGGCTTGAGCTTGCCGCGCGTCACCGCCTTGTCGGCGTACTCGCGCAGCCGCGCCAGCGCTGCGTCGATCGCCGCCTGGCGAATGTCGATCAGCGTCACGCTCAGCGCCGGCAACGCAGTCTTCAGGTAGTACGCGATGTCGGGCCCGATCGCGCCGGCGCCGATCACGCCGACATGGCGCGGCAACGGCCGCGCGCTCGGCTCGAGCAGCGGGTTCGCGGGCAACGGTGCGGTCACGCCAGCCTCCTGGGCGGCAAGGTGAAGAGCATGAGAAATTTTCGTCGCGAGCGTGCCGAGGTCGGGTCGAGGAGCGGAGCCGTACTCCTGTACGGCGAGCACCGCAGGCCCGAGATCGGCAGGCGCAGCAGAAAAGTTCTCATGCTCTCAGGCTCTCAAGAGGCGACGCCCGCATCGAACAGCGCGGCGATCTCGCGCTCGCTGAGCCCGGCCTCGGCGAGCACGCTGCGCGTGTGCTGGCCGTACTTCGGCGCGAAGTCCAGCCCGGTGCGCGCCTGGGGCAGGTCGACCGCCATCGGCTGCATGCGCACGACGCGTCCGTCGGGCAGCGTCGTGCGCGTCAGCTTCTCACGCAGTTGCGGCAGCTCGCGGACCTGGCGGATGTCGTGGATGCGCGTCGCTGGAATCGTCGCGCCGCGCAGATCGGCGAGGATCGCATCCGCAGGGTGCGCGCGCGTGACCGCGCCGATGTCGCGGTGGATCGCGTCGCGCTCGGCGTGGCGCCCCTCGTTCGTCGTGCGCACCGGGTTCGCGACTCCGGCGAACTTCGGGATCGCGGTGAAGCGCCGCCATTGCACGTCGCTGCCGATGGCGAGGAAGACGTAGCCGTCGCTCGTCGCATAGACGTTGGTCGGGATGAACTTGCGGTGCTCGTTGCCGGCGCGCGTGATCTCGCTCTGCTGGCAGCCGAAGTCGATCAACGGCAAGACGGTGATCAGCCACGACGCAGCGGCTTGCAGCATCGAGACGTGGATTTCCTTGCCGAGCCCGCTCTCGGCGCGTTCCAGCAGCGCGAGCATGACGTTGGCATACAGCTCGTCGCCGGCCTTCAGGTCGATGACGGGGATGCCCATCAGAGTCGGCGGGCCGTCGCGCGAGCCGGTCACCTCCATGTAGCCCGCCATCGCCTGGATCACGGGGTCGTAGCCCGGCGCGTCGGGGTCCTCCGGCCCCAGCGCCGAGATGCCGGCCCAGATCAGCTCCGGGTGTGCCGCGCGCAGCATGCACGGGTGAATCCCCAGGCTGCGGTAGCGCGACGGGATGGTGTTGCAGCAGAACACGTCGACCTTCAATTCGCCGATGAGTCGTTCGAGCAGCGCCTGGCCGCGCGCGTCTTTCAGGTTCAGCGCAATCGCCTGCTTGCCGACGTTGGGCGCGACGAAGTAGCTGCGCCGGTCGTCGTCGACGTCGTCGCTCAGGCGGCTGCCGATGTAGCGGTTCGGGTCGCCGCGCAGGCCCGCTCCCGATGCGGTGGCCTCGATGCGGATGACGCGCCAGCCGAGTTGGGCGAAGCGCAGCGTCGCATACGGCAGCGACAGCGCCTGCTCCATCGACAGCACGGTGCGCGGTTTCATCGCTGCGCCATGACCGGCGTCGGCCGCAGGGCAGGCAATGCACCGTGCAGCGCGCGATAGACGCGCTCCGGCGTGAACGGCAGGCTCGTGATGCGCACCCCCGTCGCGTTGTAGATCGCGTTCGCGGTGGCGGCTGCGACGCAGATCGCCGGCGCCTCACCCACGCCCTTCGCGCCCTGCGGCCCCTCGCCGTCCATCGACTCGATGAAGTTGACGTCCATCTCGGGGATCTCGGGCGCCGTGATCAGCTTGTAGTCGCGAAAGCTCGGGTTGCGAATGCGCCCCGCCTCGACCACCAGGTTCTCGGTCAACGCGTAGCCCTGGCCCATGACGATGCCGCCTTCGATCTGGCCCTCGATGCCGAGGCGGTTCAAGACCCGGCCGACGTCATGCGCGGCAGTCACGCGCAGCATGCGCACGACGCCGGTGTCGGTGTCGACCTCGACCTCGATCACTTGCGCGGCCCACGCATACGCGGCCGAAACGTCGCCCTTGAAGTTCTTGTCCTGGTGCACGCTCGGCGGCTCGTAGTAGAAGCTCGTCATCACGAGTTCGGCGCGGTCGCTGAAATGCAGGCTGCGCAGGAACCGCGCCAGCTCGGTGAGGCGCTCGCCGCTCGCCGCGCGCACGATGTGGCCGTCGCGCAGCGCCAGACTGTCCGCTGCGCAGTCGAAGCGCGACGCCGCTGCGGCCAGGAGCTTCGCCCTGGCCTTGCGCGCCGCGCCGATCGCCGAATTGCCGGCAATGAAGGTGGTGCGGCTGGCGTGGACGCCGACGTCCCAGGGTGTGATGTCGGTGTCGTTGTTCACCACCGTCACCGCCGTCATCGGCAGGCCGAGTTCTTCACAGACGAGCTGCGACAACACGGTCTCCGAGCCCTGGCCGATCTCGGACGCACCGGTGATCAGCGTGACGTGGCCGAAATCGTCGAGCTTGAGGATCGTGCCGCAGCCGTCGGACGGGTAGATCTTCGCCCCGCCGCCGACGTGCAGCATCGAGGCGATGCCGATGCCGCGCTTGAACCGGCCCGGGGCGTTGCGATTGGCAGCGTACTCGCGGTGCTTCGATTGAAAATCGCTGCGCTGCGCAGCGGTGCGCAGGCAATCCTGGAAGCCGCAACTGCGAAACACCATGCCCTGCCCGCTGACCTCGCCCACAACCTGCGCGTTCTTCAGCCGGAATTCGAGCGGGTCCATGCCCGTCGCCTCGGCCAGCTTGTCCATGTGCGCCTCGACGGCGAAGGTGGCCTGCAGGTTGCCGTAACCGCGAAACGAACCCGCATACGGGTTGTTCGAGTAGACCGCGATCGTGTGGTAGTCGCAGTGCGGCACGCGGTACAGCGACGAGAAGGTCTGCATCATGACGAACGGCGTGGTCGCGCCCCACGAGGTGTACGCGCCGTTGTCGTGCA
>Ga0315271_10000755_pt1 | contig 18727 bp, 13 predicted proteins | sample C3_top_MG_FD_204664 | JGI IMG/M metagenome (GOLD analysis project Ga0315271, IMG submission 204664) | Sediment microbial communities from Yellowstone Lake, YNP, Wyoming, USA - C3_top | ecosystem: Environmental > Aquatic > Freshwater > Lake > Sediment | place: USA: Wyoming | collected 2017-08-01
CGGCGGCGCGGACGGCGAAGGTCGCGCTGCCGCCGCGCTCGAGGTCGAAGAAGCTGGCCGCACCTTCGAAGAGCGAAGGAAACTGCGCCGGTGGGGCCGTGTCCGCCGCTGGGGGCAGCGGGGAGGGCGCGTTTTCGGGCAGTGGCGAAGCGTCAAACCGCAGCGCCGCCAGCACGGTGGCCGCCCCGGGGTTGCGCACGCGGACTTCCAGCGTTGCAGCTGCGGATTCCAGCGCCTTGACCCACGGGCCCGTTCCCGTGCGCAGCTCGAGGCCCTCCCCGGATTCGCTTTCGGCGCGGATGGTCCCCGCCTCCGGGACGCGCGCGGCGACGGCGAGCTCCTCGCCGGGGCGCAGCGCGAGCGGGAGCGGCCGCACCAGATCGATGGGGAGTTCCCGCACGACGAGACCGTTGCGCACGCCCGGCCGCCGGTTGAGCAGCACGGTGTAGGAGTTCTTCCATTCGAGATCGACCGCGGGGAAGGTCACGGCCGGGCGCACCGGCTCGCCCCGCAGCGGGCGATTCGGCGCGAGCAGATCCCAGATCGCGTCGAGCTTGCCGACGGGGCGCACCGCGGCCTCGACGATACCCGGTTCGTCCGGGACGATCGTCAGCACGTGCCAGCCGGCTTCGAGTTTCCAACTCGTGCCGCCCGCCTTGAGCGCCGGCTCGCGGTAGTCCTGCGGCCGCGTGACCAAAAAGGGTTCGAAGCGGGCGCGGGCGGTAGTGCCGCGCAGCAGCACTTCGTAGCTTCCGGCTTCCTTCGCGCGGAAAAAGACCGTGAGCGGATCGAGCAGGTTGCAGCGCCTGGCCCAGCCGTGTTCGGCGTCGACCTCGATCGCCTGAGAGAGCAGCGGCTCGACGCCGCGCCGCGCCGCTGCGTTGCCGCCGGTGGTGGTGCTGGTACTGGTGACGATCGCCGTGGCGTCCGCCGAGTCCTGCGGGTGGCCGGAGTGCACCGACCCGAGCCAGTAGCGCCCGGATTTCTGGAAGGTGTAGCTGTCGCGAAGTTCGAAATGCTGCAGGACGTAGGGTTGCCTCGCGGCGGCGCGTACGGTGATCAGGCGCGGCTCGGACTGCGCGCCAGGTTCGAGGATTGCGACCGGCTCGCGGTTTTTCTTCGTGATCTCCGCCGTCGCGCGCGCCGCGCCGTACGGGTTCCCCTCGGCCGGGAAGGGCGCCTCCGCCAGAAATGCGGTTGTTGCCTCCGGCAGCTCCAGCTGTACGAAATTCACGACGCCCGGCAGGACGAAGCGATCGGCGCCGAAGGGCCCCACCCGGTAGCGCGTGCGGCCGGCCTCGCCGAGCGACGGAATCCCGAAACGCAGGTGCAAGGGGTGCTCTTTCCCGCCGGCCGCCCACGCCTCGTCCGCGCCGCCGAACGCCGTCAGCACGTAGAGCCCGGGTTCGAGGCGGGTGACGATGCGACAGGCGCGCAGCGGCCGCCCCGGTTCGGGCTCGATGGTTTCGCGGGAGGGGATGGCGGCGACCAGCCAGCCGCCGTCGCGAAAAAGGCGAAGATCGGCGAGATTGCGCCCCGCGACCTCAAGGATGACGCGGCGGGCCTTGTCGATCTGGAGCCGCCAGGAGCGCTGCTCGAAATCCTGAAGCGTGGAGCTCAGGGGTTTGCCCTCGACGAGCGGTGGGGACTGCGGTGCGCTCACCTCGGTAAACGGGCGCGTCTGCAGGCGGACGTCGCCCGTCGCGTGTTCCGCGCCGCGGGTCACCAGCCGGTAGGTCCCGCGATCGAGCAGCAGGTCCAGGCGGCCGTCGCGCTCGCCGGGGATGCCGGCGACTTCCCCGGGGCCCGCCAGACGATCGACGAGCTGAAGCGAGGCTCCGGAGTCGCTGCTTGCGGATATCGCGTAACGGCCCGGCTCGGAGATGGTGAGGCTCGCCGTGCCTCGCCCGGCAGCGGACAGGCGCGGCGGATCGACTACGGCAGGTGCGCCGTGCGCCGGTGAGGCTTGCCGCATCGACAGCGCCGCCCCGAGGAGGAAATACGTGGTGAACCGCGTCCAGCCCGCCAGCGCGCGCATCGGCAACCCTCGTTACGCAACCTTCGGTTGGGAGCGGTGCTTCCAGCTCTCCCGCGTGGTGTTGAATCTACCACGGCGGGCCGGGGCGAACAATGCCGCCGCCTGCGGCCGCAATCCGCCGCCACGCGACGGCGTTTTTGACAGGACAAAGCGCATGCGGCTATCATTCCCGCAACGCTGCAGGCACGTGGAGCGGGCGCTCAATGGTCGACGCAATGAGGAGGTGTTCATGACGGGGAAGCTCGCAGCCGCGATTGCGGTTCTTTCGCTTTCAACAGCTCTGCCCGCGATCGCCGGATTCAACATCCAGCAGGCCGATCGCGAATTCCCCCAGGACGTCTCGGTCTACTGGTTTCAGGGTGGCAAGGCGCGGGTCGACGGGGCGCTCGAGGGGCTCTCCGTGATCGTGGACGTCAAGAATGGCGACGGGTGGCTGGTCGACAGGGCATCCAGACGCTACGCGGGGGGCAAGATAGCCGAGCTTGCCGCGGAGCTGAAGAAAGTCGAGGGCCTGTCGGACAATGAAGTCGCTCTCGGCGCTGCGGCCGGCAAGAGCGCCACTCCGGAGGGGACCAAACCACCCGCCGTCGTGATCAAGGACCTTGGCGCCGGCGAGCAGCTGCAGGGCTACGAAACCCGTCACTTCCAGGTGCTGTTCGACGGCGAATTGCTCGAGGAGCTGTGGCTTGCCCCGAAAATCCAGATCGCCACCGAGGTCGACCTGACAGCTTTTGACACGGCATTGCAGCAGATGATCGGTGGCGGGGCCGGGCTGAATCAGGGGTACGAAGCGACCGCGCCCTACCGCAGCCTGCGCGCCGGCGGGTACCCGCTGCGGCAGGTGCTCTACTTCGTCGGCGAAAAGAGCACGATCGAGGTCACCTCGGTCGCGGTCAAGGAGTTGTCCCCCGCGGAATTCGCCATCCCGAAAGGGTTTTCGAAGGTCGGCTACTCCGAGCTCCTGCTCGGCGGCAACGACTAGCGCAGGCTGCTGAAAACGCCCCTCTTTTGCGCAGCCTGCGCCGCTATCGAAAAACCGTGATGTGCAGGCCAACCGGTCGAGCCGGGTTCTCCGGGGCGGCGTGGGCGGCCGGTTGCTCGAGGAGTCGCAGGCCAGCCCGACTTGCAAGCGAAGTGAGCAGGCGAGCGAACGCGGGCGGAGGGAGGCTGGCCGTCACCGTCCATCCGCGCGCGGGGTCAGTCTGGAGATCGCGCCGCCCGCGATAGGGGGCGAAGGCAGCGCGAACGGCGCGCGGGTCCAGTTCGTTGACCGCGATCACTCCTGCGCCCTCGCGAACGAGCAGCCGCGTCACTGCATCCACCGTGTCGCCGCTGGCGGGCAGCAGGCAGACGATCCTGAACCCTTTCGACGCCGTCGCCTGCTCACCCGCGAGCATGGCGCTCCCCTGACCCGCGCCCCGGCCTGTCGTGCGTTCCGATGGCGGCTCCGGCCTGGGGGCCACGCCGCGAGAGGGGGCAGCCGCAACGTTCTCGACGCTCCCCGATTCCTCCCGGAAGGCCTCGTTCTTGGCTACAACCTGCCGCCGCGGTTCCGAAGGCCGTGACGCTCCGGCCTTCGGCTCGACGGCTGCGGCGTTGCCCGTGGCTCCAGGTCCGTTCGCGGCGACCGGGAAAGCCGGAGCCGCGCGGTGATGAACCTCTTTGTCCGCACCGGCGACGGCGGAGGGTTCAGGGGCGGCGGCCTCTCCGCCGCGGAATGCGCCTCGTGGAGCTGCGGCATCAAAGGCCCCCTTCGCCCGGAGATCCCTGCGAGCGAGGGGGGGGGGCGCTGGCGGCAGGGGACTGCGCCCGGTCATCTCCTGGAGGCCGGGAGAGCGCGCCTGAAAGAGCGAAAGGCCGACGACGACCAGAAGCGTCGCGAGAGCGCCGACGGGGACGCCGAAAAGCCACCGCCGGCCGGCCGGGAGACGGCGGTACCAGGGCTCGGGGTGCAGACGGGCGCGGACACCGGACAGGATGCCCGCGGGGGGCGGCAGATCGGGCAGGCCGCGCAGCGCGCCGAGAGCCAGACGCTGCAGGGCGAGTTCCGATCGGCAGGCCGCGCAGCCGGCGAGGTGGGCGCTGGTCGCGTCGGCGGCGCTGCTGTCGAGGTCGCCGTCGAGGTAGGCGGAGAGATCCGCGCGGACGTGCGTACAGGAGCGCGTGCTCATGACCGCTCCGTCTCCCCGCGTCCGTCGTGGGGCGAGAGACGCCGTCGCACCAGTTCGCGCAGCATGGTCCGGCCCCGGTGGAGGCGGGACTTCACGGTGCCGACCGGGACCTCCAGTATTCGGGCGATCTCCTCGTAGGCCACGTCCTGCAACTCGCGCAGCACGAGCACGGTCCGGTACTCCTCATCCACGTGCGTCAGCTCCTCGCGCACAAACTCCTCGAGCTGGCGGCCCTCCAGCGCCTCGGCCGCGGTTGGCCCCGGGTCGGGCAGCTCGCGCCGCAGACCCGATCCTTCTTCGCCGACCGGGGCGCTCAAGCTGTCGTGCTGCGAGCGCTCCCGACGTTTCCAGTGCTTGAGCCGGTTGCGGCACTGGTTGACGGCGATCGCGAGCAGCCAGCTGCCGAAGCGCGCCTCGCCCCGGAACTGGCCGAGGTTGCGGTGCGCCTGGATGAAGACCTCCTGGGTGAGGTCGAGGGCCTCGTCGTAGTCGCCGAGCATCCGGTAGGCCACGTTGAACGTCCGCCGCTGATGGCTGAGCACAAGCTGTTCGAAAGCCCCCTGGTCACCGGTGCGCGCCCGACGCACCACCTCCGCGTCTGGGTCCGCTTCAGCTGCCGCATCCCGCATCCTCTCGCCGGCCCCGGTCGAATCCGTCACGTCGAAGACACCCTCTCGCGCCCGTTTGTTCCCTCCGGCTACTCTAGGGATGCCCTCCGGGCGCTGTCAATGAAAGCCCGCAACGCTCGGGGACGGGACCGCGGGGGCGCGCGGGGGCGCGGGAGTTGACACCGGCGAAAATGTGAGTATTTTCGGCAACGTCCCTGCAGCGGGCCGGAGGGAACTTTCCACCCGGTTTCGGATCAAAGGAGTTGGTGATTTCACGGGAAGGTTGGCGTCCATGATTTCCGTTGCCGGGGTGAGCAAGCGCTTCGGGGGCACGCTCGCCGTGGACGACGTCTCCTTCGAGGTTGCCCGCGGCGAAATTCTCGGCTTGCTCGGACCCAACGGCGCCGGCAAGACCACGACGATGCGCATCCTCTCCTGCTTTCTCGCCACGGATACGGGTCGCGCGACCGTGGCCGGCTACGACATCGCCGCCGAGCCGCTCGAAGTCCGGCGGCGACTCGGCTATCTGCCGGAGAACAACCCCCTCTATTTCGACATGACCGTCGGCGAATATCTCTCGCTCGTCGCGGAGGTCCGCCGCGTGCCGCGCGTGGACAAAGTGCGGCTGATCGCGCGGGCGCTGGAGGGCTGCGGGCTCGGCCCGGTGCGGGGCCGCATTATCGGCCAGCTCTCCAAGGGCTACCGGCAGCGGGTCGGTCTGGCCGGGGCGCTGCTGCACGACCCGGAGGTCCTGATCCTCGACGAGCCGACGGTCGGGCTCGACCCGACGCAGATCATCGAGATCCGCGAACTGATCCGGGGCATCGGCAGCGAGAAAACCGTGCTGCTCAGCTCGCACATTCTCCCCGAGGTCGAGGCGACCTGTCAGCGGGTGCTCATTTTCAACGAGGGGCACCTGGTCGGCCAGGGAACCCCCGCCGAGCTGGCCGCCCAGGCGCGCGGCAGCGAATTCGTCGATCTCGCGGTCCGCGGACCGCGAGACCAGATCGTCCGGGAGATCGCCGCGGTCCCCGGCGTCGTCGAGTGCGTCGACGCCGGGGAGGATGCGGGCGCACCGCGCTTTCGGGTGCGCTGCGAGGCGGGCGCGGACCCGCGCGAGGACCTGGCGGCCGCGATCGCCCGGCGCGGCTGGGGCCTGCTTGAACTGCACGCCGAACGCCTGTCGCTCGAGGACGTCTTCATCAAGCTCACCGGCGGGGAGGGCAAGTAGCCGTGCGCGCCGCGTGGGCCATCGCCGTGAAGGAGTTTCGCAGCGCTTTTGCCTCCCCGGTCGCCTATGCCTATCTCGTGGTCTTTCTGGCGTTCACGAACTGGTTTTTCTTCCGCAGCTTTTTCGTGCTCGGCGACGCGACCATGCGCGGCTTTTTCAGCCTGCTCCCCTGGACCCTGGTCTTTCTGGTGCCGGCGCTGACGATGCGCCTGTGGTCGGAGGAGCGCAAGTTCGGCACCCTCGAAGTGCTCCTCACCTGGCCGGTGCGCGAGCGCGAGGCGGTGTTCGGCAAATTCCTCGGCGGCCTCGGACTGCTCGCGGTGAGCCTGGCGGGGACGGCCCCGATCGCGCTCACCGTCTTCGCGCTGGGGCATCCCGACCGCGGCCCGGTCCTGGCGGGGTATCTCGGGCTGCTCTGCTTCGGCGCGGCCGGCCTCGCAGTGGGCATCTACGCTTCGGCCCTCACCGAGAACCAGATCGTGGCCTACGTCGCCGGGGTGGCGATGACCTTCGCGCTGTTCGTCGCCGGCGAGGATTTCGTCATCGTTGCCGCGCCCGCCTCCCTCGCGCCGCTGCTCTCGGGCGCCGGTCTCGGCGCGCATTACTGGAGCATCGGCCGCGGCGTGATCGACAGCCGCGACCTGCTGTATTTCGCGGCGGTGATCTTCTTCTTCCTCTACCTCACCACCCGCCGGCTGCAGCGGCGCGGGTAGGCGGCGGGCAATGGCGGCCAAACGGCACCTGGTGCGGCTGAACCGGATCGCGCAGACCGCGATCATCGCCGGGATCCTGATCGCGGCAAACGTCGTCGCCCAGCGCTGGTTCTCCCGGTGGGATCTCACCGAGAAGCGGGAGTACAGCCTCTCGCCCGCGACCAGGAAGCTGCTCGGCGGGCTCGAGGATCGGGTCGTGATCAACGCCTACTTCACCCGCCGCCTGCCGCCGTACCTGACGAACCTGCGCCGCCAGGTTCAGGACGTGCTCGAGGAGTACCGCGCCTTCTCGCACGGACGGCTCGAGGTCGAGTTCGCCGACCCGGGCGACGACGCCGCCACCGAGCAGCGGCTGCGCGGCCTCGGCATCCCCAAGGTGCAGCTCGAGGTTCTCGAGCGCGACCAGTTTCAGCTCACGAGCGTCTATCTCGGCCTGGTGCTGCTGCACGGCGGGCGCCAGGAGGTGATCCCGGTCATCCAGGATTCCGGGAATCTCGAGTACGAACTGACCGCGGCGCTGCTGCGGCTGACGAGCCCCGGCAAGAAGGTGGTCGGCTGGCTCGGCGCCGCGGAGCCCGACGCGGGCGTTCGCGGCGGCGACCCGCTGCGGCGCGAACTCTCCCGGCTCTACGACTTGCAGGAGATCGCGGCGGCCGGATTGACGAAGATCCCCGACGAGGTCGAGACCATCGTCGTCGCGGGGCCGCGCGCCCTGCCCGAGCCGGCGCGCTACGCCCTCGATCAATTCATCATGCGCGGCGGCCGCGCGGTTTTTCTCGTCGATCATTTCCAGATTCCCGAGGGGTCCCTGGCGGCCGTGCCCGTGGAATCCGGCGTGCACGACCTGCTCGAGCGCTACGGCGTCAAGGTCGCGCGCGATGTCGTCGGCGAACCGCGTCTGAACGCGCCGGCCGCATTCTCCTCCGGGTTCATGCAGTTCCGCATCGCCTACCCCTGGTGGCTGCGCGTGCCGGGCGCCGCGCTCGATCGCGAGCATCCCGTCAGCGCCCGGCTCGAGAGCATCGTGCTGCCGTGGACGAGCAGCCTCGAGCCGGCGGTGCCCGCCGGTGGCGGCGTCACGGCGACGGTTCTGGCGCGCAGTTCGCCGGAAGCCTTTCGGGAGTCCGGGAATTACGACTTCTCCCCGCAGCCGCGGCGGGAGGTCGATCCCGCCCGGATTGCGGCCGCCGATCGACCGTTGATCGTTCTGCTCAGCGGACGCTTCCCGAGCTTCTGGCGCGACAAAGTCCCGCCCACGGCGCCGGCCGGCGCCGCGTCCCCCAAATTCCGCGCGCAGAGCGCCGAGACCTCGATCCTCGTCGTCGGCACCTCGCGGCTGGCGCAGCCCGATATGCTGCGGCAGTTTCCCGAGAACAGCACGTTCCTGCTCAATGTGGTCGACTGGATGACCCTCGGGCAGGAGCTGATCGGCATCCGCTCGCGCGCCACCGGCGAGCGCCTGCTCCCCCCCGTCTCCGATCGAGCCAGATCATTCATCAAATTCGTGAATGTCATCGGGGTGCCGCTGCTGATCGCCCTGCTGGGAATCCTGCGGCTGAACGCGAGACGTCGCTCGGGGATCGAGGCGTGAGCGCGCGCGCGACCCTCGTGCTGCCCGGGTGCGCCGGCGTCGAGTCCGGCTCCCGCGAGGAAGGAGCGCGGGCCGCGTTCTCGCCCCCCTGGTGGGGTATGATCCCCGGGGTCCGAATGATTGCGGAGGTGCCGGGTGGAATTCGCGTGTGAAGTGGTCGTCAGGCTGTACGACACCGATGCCGCCGGCTTTCATTTTTTCGGGGCGCAGTTCCGCTTCGCCCACGAGGCGCTCGAGGAGTTCGTCGCGCACATCGGCCAGCCGATCGGAAAGACCATCCGCGACCGGGAGGTGCTGTTCCCGGTGGTCCACGCCGAGGCGGACTACCGCGCGCCGCTGTCGGTGGGGGACCGCTTGACCGTGCGCGTCGTCGTCCGGGCGCTCGGGGACCGGTCGTTCTCGATGGGGTACCGCCTGCTGCTCGCCGACGGCAGGGAGGCCGGCAGCGTCATGACGGTCCATGCCTCCGTGTCCGGGGCGACCGGGGCGGCCTGCCCGCTGCCGGAGCAGGTGCGCGCCGGGTTCGCGCCGTATCTCGCGACGGGGGACTGATCGGCTTCAGTTCCAACACGTCGGGGTCCTGTCGCTTCGCACCTCGCGCTCTCGCGGCGGGGAGGGGGCCTTCGCGCACACCACCCGGCTAACGCAACGCTCTCGGCCGCTCCTTGCAGCTAGAGCCGCGCATTCGGCGGGAATCGACGGCGCGCCAGCGCCCCGAGGGAGCGCCGGTCGGGCTTCATCCCCTCCTCGATGTCCGGCCAGCTCAGGTAGCAGCGTGGAATCTTGAAGCCGGGCAGCGTCATCCGGAGAAAGCGATCGAGTTCGGCATCGGCCGGCGGGCTTCCCGTTGCCGTCCGCAGGAACGCCACCGGGCGAGCGCCGAACTCGGGGTCGGGAACGGGGGCGACGATCGCCGCGAGCACGCCGGGGTAGCGCAGCAACTCCCGCTCGATCTCCTCGGGGTGGATATTCTCGCCGCCGGAGATGAACATCGTGTCGCGCCGTCCCGTGACGACGAGGCGGCCGTCGGCGTCGAGGCGCCCGAGATCCCCGCTGTGGAACCAGCCCGAGGCGTCCCGCGCGGCGCGTACTCCCGTCTCCTCGACGTAGCCGCGAAAGAGGGTGCGGCCGCGCACGAGGATTTCGCCCCCGGCAGTGAGCGAAAGTTCGCGAAAAGCCAGCGGCCGGCCGGCGGTTTCAAGCGTCTCCGGCGGGTCGCCGGGCCGAGTTGCGGTCGCCTGCGACGACATCTCCGTCGAGCCGTAGCTCGTGACGAGCCGGACTCCGAGGTGCACGGCCTCTTCGATCAGCGCGGCGGGAGCCGGCCCGCCGCCGAGCAGCGCGGCCTTGACGCTGCGCAGTGCCGCGCGTCCGCGTTTTTCGCGCAGCAGGCGATAGAGTTGCGTGGCGACCAGAGAGACGTGGGTCACGCCGAGGCCCGCGATCGCCTCGGCGAGAGGTTCGCCGCTGCGGGCGACGGCGATCGCGGCGCCGCCGAGCAGGCAGCGGAAGACCACCGACAACCCGCCCACGTGCCAGGGGGGCAGCGAAAGCAGCCAGTGGTCCCCGGGGCGCAGCGGGATGTTGCAATTCGAGCCGACCGCGCTCGACCAGTGGTTCTCGAATGCGAGCAGCGCGGCTTTCGGCATGCCGGTGCTTCCGGAGGTGAAGACGATGGTGGCGTCGGCGGCGGGATCGAACGGCGGGAGCGGGGTGGCCGGTGTGCCGCGCGGATCCTCGTCCGCGGAGAGCAGCGACGTCGCGGAGATGAGCTCCAGCCCGGCGATCGGCTCCCGCGGCGCGCCGGGGTCGGCGATCAGCCGCCGGCAGCCGACGCGCTGGAGCAGTCCGGGCACGGCCGCATCCGGGATCCTGGTGCTGACGGGCACCGCGACGGCCCCGGCGCGCAGCAACGAGAGGAGCACCACAGGGTAGGAGGGGCCGGGCGCCAGCAGCAGACCCACGCGCTCGCCGCGGGCGACCCCCTGACCGCACAGGGACCGGCCGATCGACCCGGTCCAGCGCTCCAGTTGCGCGAATGTCAGCGCCGGCGATTGCGCGGCCCGCCCGGGAAGCGCGCCGGCGCGGAAGACGAGCGCCGCGGCGTGCGGGGTGCGTGCCGCCCGGATCTCGAGGGGGAAGCGGGGGCGACGGCGCGGCTGCTCAGCGCAGCACATCGGTCTTCCCGAGGTCGAAATCCCCGGGCCTGAACGGGAGCCGCCGCGCTTCGACGCAGCCGCTCTCGATCGTCAGAGGCGTGCGCCAGAGGTCACTGAAGAAAGCGCCGGACGTGCCGAGCCCGTGGGCGGTCCCGCCCCCGAACGCCGCGGCGAACGCGACATCCAGAGCCATGCCGACCGCGCAGGGGAAGGCCGCGCTGACCACCGGCGCCAGCCGCGTGCGCTGCGCCAGACGCACCCAGGCCAGCGCGCGCTCGTAGCCGCCGAGCACCGAGCTCTTCAGGATCAGCGCGGCGACCCCGTTCAACGGCGGCGGGGCCTGCGGGGAGTAGTCGAGCAGCGTCTCGTCGAGCGCGACGGGGATCGCGGACTGGGCGACGAAATCCGCCAGGTCCTCGGCATCGCGCAGCGGCTCCTCGAGATATTCGACGCCGGCGGGCGCGACGCGCTCGGCGAAGTATTCGGCCGTCGCCAGGTCCCAGGCGCGGTTGGCGTCGAGCCGCAGCGCAACCGCCGGCCCGACGAGCGCCCGCACCGTGAGCACGAGTTCCGCCTCGTCGCCCGGATCGCGCCGCCCGACCTTCATCTTGAGGGCGGGGTATCCCTGATCCGCCAGGCGCTCCGCGGTGTCGAGCGTCGCTGTCATGCTCCCGTCGAGCAGCCCGTTGATGCGCACCCGCGCCGCCGGCTCGGCAGCCAGCAGGTGCGGCAGGTCCGTCCCCTCGCGGTCGGCGAGCAGCGTCAGCACGGCGCCCTCGATGCCGGTCCGGACCGAAGGGGGGAGGCCGTGGCCGCCGAGCCAGGTTTCGAAAGCTCCCGCGAGGGCGGGGCACCCGTCCGGGATGCGCGCGCCTTCCAGCCTCGGCGCCGCCGCGCGCAGCTGGGCGGCGGCCTCCTCGAGGGTCTCGGCGTGCAGGCCGGGCAGCGGGGCCGCCTCGCCGATCCCGGCGTGCCCTTCGTCGTCCTCCAGGCAGACGAGCAGGCCGCTCCGGCGCTCGAGCAGCCGGCCGCCGACGCGCAGCGGGTGCGCCAGGGGCAGTTCGAACGAGCGGATCCCGACCCGCGCGATCCGCGCCATTATCGGCCCACGGCTACGGTCGTTTCGGGAAGCGCGAGAAGTCCGGCTTGCGCTTCTCGAGGTACGCGTTGCGTCCCTCCTGCCCCTCCTCGCTCATGTAGAAGAGCAGCGTCGCGTTGCCGGCGAGCTCCTGCAGCCCGGCCTGCCCGTCGCAGTCGGCGTTCAGCGCGGCCTTCAGGCAGCGGATCGCCAGCGGCGAGTTGGCGAGGATCTCGCGGCACCAGGCGACCGTCTCCTCCTCGAGGCGCTCCAGCGGCACGACGGTGTTCACGAGCCCCATCGCGAGCGCCTGCTGAGCGTCGTACTGGCGGCAGAGGAACCAGATCTCGCGCGCCTTCTTCTGGCCGACGATGCGCGCCATGTAGCTCGCCCCGTAGCCGCCGTCGAACGAGCCGACCCGCGGCCCGGTCTGGCCGAACCGGGCGTTGTCCGCCGCGATCGTCAAATCGCAGAGCAGGTGCAGCACGTGCCCGCCGCCGATCGCGTACCCGGCGACCATCGCGATCACCGGCTTCGGGCAGGTGCGTATCTGCCGCTGGAAGTCCAGCACGTTCAGCCGCTCGACACCCTTCGCGTCCTTGTAGCCGTCGTCGCCGCGAACCTTGATGTCCCCGCCGGAACAGAAGGCCTTGTCGCCGGCGCCGGTCAGGATCACGACGCCGATCGCCGCGTCGTCGCGCGCGTCATCGAGCGCCCGCATCATCTCGACCACGGTCTGTGGCCGGAAGGCATTGCGCACCCGCGGCCGGTTGATCGTGATCTTCGCGATCCCCTCGGCCTTGTGGTACAGGATGTCGGCAAATGTCCCCGCCTCGGCCCATGCGATACCCGTCATCGGTCCCTCCGGTTGTTGTCGTGCGCTCGCTGCCGTTTGCCCGCCCGGGGTTCGCGCAGCGCCACGAGCGTGCCCTCGAACGCCGCGATGCGTCTCGATGCGAGGAGCCCCGGGGCCAGGGCGATCTGCCATCCCCACGAGATTCTTGGTGCGGGGTCGCGAGATGTCAAGCACGCCGCGAGCGTCACGCGGCGCCGAGGAAGCCCGCGATCTCCCGCGCCACCGCCTCCGGATCCTCCTCGACCAGCGCGTGGCCGCGGCCGCGCACGACCATGGCCTCGCCCTGCGGGCAGCGCGCGACGGCGTTGAAGGCGACGTCGACGAACTTCTCGTCGCGCTCGCCGGCGAGGAAGAGCACGGGCGCCCGCAGCCCCGGCAGGTCGCCCCAGAGCGGGCGCTGCGCACCGGCCCCCATCGTCCGCAGGGAGCGGGCGAGCAGTCGCGGGTCGTTGCGCCGCCGCCGCTCGAGCACCTCGGGGAAGCGCGGGTGTTCCCGCAGCGCCTCGAACAGCGGCAGGTGATACCACTGGTCGAGAAAGCTTTCCAGGCCCTGCTTTTCCAGCCGCCGCGCCAGCGCCTCGTCGGAGATGCGGCGCTGGTTGCGCCCGCACTCGCTGGCGATTCCCGGGGAGGCCGAAAGGAGCGCCGCGCGCGCAACGACGCCGGGATGCTCGATTGCCACTTGCAGCGCGAGGCGTCCACCGAGGGAGTACCCGACGACGCTGCCGCCGCCGCAGCGGGCGAGGAGATCGGCGAGTGCGGCGACGCACCCCCCCGGCGTCCAGAGGCCCTCGTCCCGCGGGTTGCCGGTCTGGCCGTGCCCGGGAAGGTCGACCGCGATGCAGCGCCGCTTCGTCGAGAGCGCCCCGGCGACCTGAGCCCAGTCGCGCCGGCTGCCCATGAACCCGTGCAGCAGCAAGACGGCCGGCGCAGCGGGCGGGCCGCTCTCCTCGAATGCCAGCGCTGTCACGGCCGTTGCGCAGCCCGTTACGGGGCCTCGACCGCCGCGACGATCGCGTCGCCGAGGGCGCGGTGCGCGGCGAGATTGGCTTTCCGCTCCGTGCGGACCTCGATGATCGTCGGTGTCACGCTCGCGCAGGACTCGCGGTAGACGGCAGCGAATTCCGCAGCGGTTGACGGGTGGCGGCAGGGAATGCCGAAGAGGCCGGGAATCCCGGCGAACTCGACGTCGTGCGGGGCCGTGAACCACGGGTCGAGCAGCTCCGTCTGCCGGGCGATCGGCAGAAAATGGAAGATGCCTCCGCCCCCGTTGTTGATCACGACGATGACCAGCGGCTGCGGGAGCGCGCGCAGGTGCAGCAGCGCGTTCAGGTCGTGCAGCAGCGAGAGGTCCCCGATCAGCAGCGTCGTGGGTCGTCCGAGGCCGCGGGCAAACCCGGCCGCGGTGGCGACGACCCCGTCGATGCCGCTGGCGCCGCGGTTGGCCGCGACCGGAACGCGCGCGCCGCTGCCGGATGCGAACATCTCCATGTCGCGGATCGGCATGCTGTTGCCCAGGAACAGCCCGTGGCCGGCCGGGATCTCGTGCGACACGATGCGCGCCGCCGCGATTTCGCCGAAGGGTGCCGTCGCGACGAAGCGCGCGATGCCGGCGTCCGCCCGTTCCGAGAACTCGCGCAGCGGCACCCCCCACGCGCCCGCGGCGTGTGCGACGAGCGGGTCGACCAGCGGCGCGAGAAGTTCGCAGAGGCGGCCGATCCCGGATTGCACCCGGACCGCGGCGCGGTGCCCGGGGTCGTCGCGGAACGGGTGCGCCTGCACCGAGATCACGGCGGCGTCGGGAAGCGCCGCGAGCGCCTGCGCGAGCCGCTTGGAGACGGGCTGGCGTCCGAGGTGGAGCACGGTGTCCGGGGTGAAGGACGAGCGCACCCGGGGGCTGAGCAGAAGCTGGTCGAGGAAAGGGACGCGATCGGCAGGCCCCGGGCCGAGGCGCAGCCCCGAACGGACATCGGTCGCCACGGGCCAGCCGAGCCGGTCGGCCAGCGCGGCGGCGGCATCGCGGTCGCGTTCACCGGCGAGGCCGCCGATCACGAGCAACCCGCGCCGCGCCGCCGCGATGTTCGCGGCAATCCGGCCCAGACTCTCGGCGTCGGGGACCGTTTCCGGTCGCGTGTACTGCGTGAGCGGACCGCAACCCTCCCGCCAGCGCCGCGGGATGTCTTCGGGCCACGGCTCCTCGCCGACGGGCTCGAGGGGTTCGCGGAACATGCAGTTGAGGTGCACCGGGCCGGCCGGTGGGCCGAGCGCGCGGTGCACCGCCTGGTCGACGGTGGAGAGCGCCAGCCGGCCGGTGATCGCCGCGTCCGGGGCGGGCAGCGTGAACGACCACCGCAGGTAGTCGCCGAAGATTCCCGGCTGCCGGATCGCCTGGTTGGCGCCGGCATCGATCAGCTCGGGCGGCCGGTCCGCGGTGACGACCACCAGGGGCACTCCGTCCTGGGAGGCTTCGATCACGGCTGGCAGATAGTTTGCAACCGCGGTCCCCGACGTGCAGATCAGCGCCGCGGGTCGACCGGTGGCGCGGGCGTGGCCGAGAGCGTGAAAAGCCGCCCCGCGTTCGTCGAGCCAGATGGAGCGCTCGAGCCGGACGCAGCCGGCGACCGCGGCGGTCAGCGGGGTCGAGCGCGAGCCGGGGGAGACGCAGATGAACGTCACGCCGCACCGGGCGAGTTCCTCCACGAGGAGCCGGCCCCAGAGGGTGTTCAGCCGCGCGGTCGCAGCAAAGCTCATGGCGCGCCGATCACCCGCACGAAACCGGCGAGCTTGTTCTCCAGCTCCTCCCACTCCGCGTGCGGCATCGAACCCCGGACGATGCCCGCCCCGGTGAAGAGCGCCAACCGGTCGCCGCTGAGCAGACCGGAGCGGATCGCGACCGTGAAGTCGGCGCCGCGGGAGCCGACCCAGCCGAGCGGGCCGGCGTACCAGCCGCGATGAAACGGCTCGCGGCGCGCGATCTCGGCGACGGCCGCCGCGGTCGGGTTGCCGGCGACGGCCGGCGTCGGGTGCAGCGCGGCGACGATCGCCGCGTCGTCCACGCCGCTGCGCAAGCTGCCCTCGAAGTTTCGCCGCAGGTGCTGCAACCGGGCGAGCTTCAGCAGCGAAACCTCGCGGTCGGCGTGATACGAGCGGCAGAGGCCGTCGAGCTTGCGGCCGATCTCGTCGGCCACGAAGCGGTGTTCGCGGCGGTCTTTCTCGGACTCGAGGAGCGCATCGCCCATCGCCTGGTCTTCGTGTTCGGAGTCGCCGCGCCGCCGGGTGCCGGCCACCGCCTCCGAGAGGATGCGACGCTCTTCGCGGCGGTAGAGCCGCTCGGGGGAGACGCCGAGAAAGGTCGAGCCCTCCTCGGGCTGGAAGGCGAAGTGGAATCCCGCCGGGTTCGCCGCCCGCAGGCGGTGCAGCAGCAAAAAGGGGTCCGGCGACTCGGCGAACCGGAAATCGGTGCGGCGCGCGAGGACCACCTTCTGCAGCGGCCCGTGTTCGATCCGGCGCAGCACCTCCTCGACGGCCCGCACCCAGGAAACCTGGTCCGGGCTGTCGGTGCGCTGAAGGAGCGGCGGCGGCGGCGCGGGCGCCTTCTGGCCGGTGCGCAGGTGGGCGAGCTCTTCCTCGCAGCGCCGCTGCATCTGGCGCGGCGGCGCATCGGGGTCCGCGGCGATGGTGCAGGCCAGGCTCCAGCTCTCGCCCTCGCGCGTGATCTCGAAGCGGGGGAGCGTGAACCGCGCCGCGCCGAAGGGGGCCCAGTCGCGGTCTCCCTCCGTGCGTGCGTTGAAGGCAAGGCCGCCGAAATAGCGCAGGTCTCCCGCGTCGGGGGAGAGGCGCGACGCGACCCGCGACAGCGGTGACCGGGAGCCATCCCCCGGACCGGCGACTATCTCGTCGGCGACACCGATACCCGCCCACTCGAAGCCGCCTCCACGTTCCGACCAGTAAAAGCGCGGGGTGCCCGGGTTGGCGGCGAGCCAGCGCGGCAGGTCTACCGCGGGCGCCGCCACCGCGACCCGGCGCAGCCCGCCTCGAGCCGGCGCCGTCCGCAGATGATCCTGCAGCGCCCTGCCGAGTCGCTCTTTTGCCAACCCAAGTTCACTCACCGATGAGAACCTCGCGTCCCAACCCGCCGGCTGCCGAGTGCACGCGCGTGAGCAGTAAGCCGCAGCCGAGGAGTAGTTGCCGGCTGCGCGTCAGCCCGGGATGAGCCGGGTGATGGTGTCGAGGAGGTCCTGCGAGCGAAAGGGCTTGACGAGATAGGCGTTCGCGCCGACCTGGTAGCCGCTGCGGATCTCCTCTTCCTGCGCGGCCGCCGAGAGGATGACGACCGGGATCGACCCGCGCTCCGGGTGGGACTTGATGACCCGGCACAGTTCCAGTCCGCTCATCAGCGGCAGGAGCGCGTCGACGAGCACGATGTCGGGAAACCGGAAGTAGAACTCGCGCAATCCGGCGAATGCCTCGTAGGCTTCGACGACTTCGAATCGGGTCTCGGGCAGCAGCAGCCTGATCAGCGCGAGGGTGTCGAGGTCGTCGTCGATGATCAGGACGCGGGTGCGGGCCGCCCCCGCGCTCGGGGCACTCTTCAGGGCCGGAGGGGGCGCCGGGGAGGGGAGTACGATGGCCGGGGGCTCCAACCCTGAGAGCGGGAGCGTGAACGTGAAGAGCGAGCCCTCGCCCACCTGGCTCTCGACCTGGACCGTGCCGCCGAGCGCGGTGACGATCATTTTCACGATCGCCAGCCCGAGTCCGGTGCCTGGGTACATCCGCTTGTCGGAGGAGTCGACCTGGTAGAACTTGTCGAAGACCCGGGCAATCTTGTCGGCGGGGATCCCGATGCCGTTGTCGGCGACCGCGAACTCGAGCTGGTGGCCGACGACGCGCCCGCGCACGGTGATCCGGCCGCCTTCGCCGGTGAACTTCACGGCGTTCGACAGGAAATTCGTGAAGATCTGGTGGATCTTGTCGTGGTCCGCCAGGGCGTCGGGTAGCGTCTCGGGGATCTCGATCTCGATCGAAAGCTTCCTGCGCTCCTGGTCGCTCCTGAACATTTCGACGACCTCGCGCACGTGCTTGCCCACCGCGATCGGCTCCTTGTGCAGCGAGAGGCGCCCGGACTCGATGCGCGAGAGGTCGAGGAGTTCCTCGATCAGGTGCTGGAGGTGGCGCGCCCGCTTGTCGGCGACCTTCAGCGCCTCCTGGATGCGGTCGGGGTCCGGACCGATCTTGCCCTCCAGGATGAGCGAGAGGTAGCCGCGCACCACCGAGAGCGGCGTGCGCAGTTCATGGGAGACCATCGAGAGAAACGTGCTCTTGGCGCGATTGGCTTTCGCGAGCTCTTCATTGACCCGTCGCAGGTCGCGCTCCATGGCGGCCTTCTCGGTGACGTCCTCGATCAGCAGCAGCACGCGGCTGCCCTCGGAGGTGTCGATGACCGTCGTCGAGGTGGTGAGCACGACCCGCTCGGGGAAGACGACCGTCGTGAATTCCACGGACCGCGGCTCGTCGCCCGGCGCGCCGCCCATCCGGGGCAGCAGCGACTCGGTCGCGAGGCCCGTGCCCTCGAGGTAGACGCCGAGCGGCGTCCCGAGGGCGATGCGGCCCTCCGGCAGGTGCAGGATGCGGCTGAACGCCGGGTTCGACGCCAGGATCGTCCCGGCGGGCTCGAGCAGGCAGAGCCCGACCGGTGCATGCTGGACGATCGCCTCCATGAGTTCGAGCAGGGAACGTTCGCGGCGCACCTGCGCGGTCACGTCCTCGAGAATGACGATCGATCCGCAGTAGTTGCTGGCTTCGACGAGCGTCGAGAAAGAGATGTGCAGCGTCCTGTGCCCATGCTCGAACTGCAGGGGGGGCGGGGAGGCCTCGGTGCCGCACGGGACGCTGGCGAGATACGTCTCGATGCGCCCGGCGTCGCCGAAGAACCCCGGGAGCGACTTGCCGAAGAGACGGTTGTCGTCAGTCCCGAGCAGGCGGCAGGCCGCGGGGTTGGCGTACAGGATGCGGTGGTCCTGGTCGATCTCGACCACCCCTTCGCCCATCAGCGCGAGCATGGTGTCCAGGTGACCCTTGATGTGCAGCAGTTCCCGCGTCATTTCGCGCGGGTAGAGCTTGTCGACGCCGAGCACGACGGATCGCTTCTCCTCGGGTCCCGTGCGGCTCTCGAGCCAGCGGAAGGTCTCCAGGATGTGGGTCATCGTGTTCTCGATGCGTCCCTTGGCGATGTAGGCGTCGGCGCCGAAGGCGAGAATGGTGCCCTCGTCCTCGCTGGCGATC
>Ga0315271_10000757_pt1 | contig 18685 bp, 10 predicted proteins | sample C3_top_MG_FD_204664 | JGI IMG/M metagenome (GOLD analysis project Ga0315271, IMG submission 204664) | Sediment microbial communities from Yellowstone Lake, YNP, Wyoming, USA - C3_top | ecosystem: Environmental > Aquatic > Freshwater > Lake > Sediment | place: USA: Wyoming | collected 2017-08-01
CCCCTCGCGCTCGGCGCGAAGGATCATGGCCAGGCCGATGCGGTCCTTCACCGAACCGCAGGGGTTGAAGTATTCGAGCTTGGCGAAGATGCTGGCCTCGCCCGGTTCCCGAAGCGCGGACAGGTCGAACAGGGGCGTCTTCCCCACCAGATCCAGAACACTTTCGACGACCCGCATTCGTGCCTCCCTCGGAGTTGGCATCATACCCAAATTCGGCGATGGAATCTTCTGCCGCCCATGTGAGTTATCCTTTTTAGAATTCTCGGCCCGGTTTCCGTGAGCCGCAGAGGGATCTCATCCTGTCGCCGCAACGGGATAGAGCGATAGTACAGTGAGGCTGATACACCCCCGACGCGGGGCCGCAAGAGAAGAGCGACTTAGGGAGAGGACCATGAACGGACGAATTTTCGACACGATCAGCGAAACCATCGGCGGAACCCCTCTGGTCCGCCTGCACCGTCTGGTGGGACCCGGCTCGGCCGAGGTCCTCGTGAAGCTCGAATCTTTCAACCCAGGCGGGAGCGTAAAGGACCGCATCGGCCTCTCCATGATCCAGGCGGCCGTGAACTCGGGTGCTCTCAAGCCGGGCATGCAGATCATCGAGCCCACCTCCGGGAACACGGGGGTCGCACTGGCCATGGTGGCCGCCCAGCTCGGCTACGGACTCACGCTGGTCATGCCCGAGACCATGACGGTGGAGCGGCGCCGCCTCTTGCAGGCCTACGGGGCGAAGCTCGTCCTCACCCCCGGCCCCAAGGGGATGAAGGGGGCTATCGCCGAGGCCGAACGCCTGGCCCAGGAGACGCCCGGCTCCTTCATTCCTTCCCAGTTCGATAACCCGGCAAACCCCTTCGTCCACAGGAATACGACGGCCGTCGAGATCATCCGCGATACCGGCGGTCGGCTCGACGCCTTCGTGGCGGGTGTCGGAACGGGTGGGACGGTGACGGGCGTCGGCAAGGTCGTGAAGGCGGCCCTCGGCTCCGAAGTCCTCATCGTGGCCGTCGAACCCGTGGAATCGCCCGTCCTCTCGGGCGGTCAGCCCGGGCCCCACAAGATCCAGGGCATCGGCGCCGGGTTCGTCCCCAAGAACTACGACCCGTCGGTGGTGGACCGGGTGGTCCAGGTCACCTACGACGACGCGGTGGCAACAGCTCGGCGCCTCGCCAAGGAGGAGGGGATCCTGGCGGGCATCTCCTCGGGCGCCATCCTCCACGCCGCCCTCAACCTGGCCAAGGAGCTCGGCCCAGGAAAGCGGGTCGTGAGCGTGGTCTGCGACACCGGCGAGCGGTACCTTTCGACCCCGCTCTTCCCCTACGAAGAGCCCGAGACCCTCCAGGGGTAACCGAAAGGAATAGTTCACCACAGAGACACGGAGGCCACGGAGAAAAGACTAAAAGCTGGGTTAGGAAGAAGGCCTTCCCATCGAGTCTTTGCCTAATCTCTTGCCCGGATAGGGGCACTTGGCGCGCAGGGGACACTCGCCGCACCTTGGCCCCACGGGCTTGCAGATGGTCTGGCCGAAGGACACGAGGAGGCCGTTGATGGGGATCCACCACGCCTTCGGAAGGGTTTGGCGCAGGACCTGCTCGGTCTCCTCGGGCGCCCCGGTTCGCACGAAGCCCCACCAGTTCAAGATGCGGTGGACATGGGTGTCCACGCAAACGCCGGGCAGATCGAAGCCCTCGGTGAGCACGAGGTTGGCCGTCTTGCGGCCCACGCCCGGGAGAGCCAGGAGGTCGTCGAGATCCGCGGGGACCTCTCCCCCGTGGCGCTCCAGGAGCAGGGCGGCGATGGCCTGGAGGGATCTCGCCTTGGTCTTGTAGAAGCCCACGGGACGGATGGCGGCCTCCACCTCGGGGAGGGGAAGATCCAGGATCTCCCGAGGCGTCGAGGCGCGGCCCCAGAGGGCCTCGAAGGCCTTCTCCGTCACGGCGTCGCGCGTCCGGAGGGAGAGGACGGTGGCCACGAGGATGGCGAAGGGACCGAGCCGGTCCTCCTTCACGCGCCCCACCACGGGCTCCTCCCTGCCCTCCTTCCACGCGCGGACGACCTTCAGGAATCCGCCGAGCCGTTTTGAAGACAGGGCCGTCTCCGGCCTCGGCCACTTGGAGGGACGGGACGCCCCTGCTCCGGACTTCCCGGCGTTCCCCTTCCTTTGGTCTCCTTTTCCCATGCGCATGAGCTCCTCCGGGTCCAGTCCCAAGGATACCCCATCGGGGAAGAGCGGCGGAGGCGGGTATGCGGGTATGATGGAAGGGAATGGGGAGCAGCATGCGACGGCTGAGACGACTGTTCCTCTGGGGCACCCTGGGCCTGGTCCTCCTCGCCGGCGTGGCGCTCCTCATCCTTTTCAACACGCCCCTCTCCGAGCGCGTGGCCGAACACTACCTCCAGAAGGCCCTGCAGGGCAGCGGCGGAAGTCTAACCATCGCGGCCCGACGGGGCTCCCTCGCGGGGGGGCTCGACCTCGACGGAGTGTCCCTCGCGCTCCCCTCCGGAAGCACCTTCACGGCCGAGCACCTCCGCCTGAGGCTCTCCCGGACGGCCCTCCTTTCGGGAACGCTCCTGCTCAAGGACCTCTCCCTCGATCGCCCGTGCCTCCAGATCGTGAGCGTGGAGGATTCGGGGGCCCGTCAAGCCTCAGCGGGTCCGCCCCGGTGGCTGAGAGTCAGCGCGCCCAAAGTCACCATCAACGACGGCACCTTTTCGCTGCGGGCGAAGGGACGGAGTCCCGGGGGCGAAGCAACGGTCTGGTCGGGGATTCACATGGAGGGCGACCTTTCCTGGTTCATGAGCCGGCTTTCGGTCCGCCTTGCCTCCTTGCGGGTGTCTCCCCCGAAACCCCTGCCCGCGCCTCTCTCCGCCAGCGGATCGGTCCGACTGGCGGAGGACGGATCCGGAGACCTGGACCTGGCCCTCACCTCTCCCCGCTCCACCGCATCGGTCCGCGGGAGCTGGCGCCTCGGGAAGGACGCCCACTACCGGGCGGCACTGGTCCTGGGGAGCGTCTCCCTGAGAGAGGTCGCCTTGGGCTGGGACCAGGCCCCCGACCTCCTCGTTCAAGGCACGGCGACGGTGGAGGGTGGCCGGGGTGGCCTGCGCTACAGCGCGGACCTCCAATCCGATGGACTGGGTCCCCTCTCCTCGGAGGGGCGCCTCGATTCCGTGGCGGGAGGACTGGACCTTTCGGGGGATTGCCGGACGCAAGGAGCCCTCTTGACCCCCTTCTGGCAGACGCCACCCGGACGCGCGGCGAAGGTGTCCGGGGTGGGGACATGGGCGGTGACCCTCCGTCGCGGGGAGCCCGTCCGCTGGCGGGCGAAGGCCTCGCTGGGCCCCTCCACGGTATGGGGCCTCCCCTTGGATACGGCGCGCGTCGAGGCTTCGGGCACGCCCTCGGAGGTGGACCTCGCGGGGGCTTTTTCCTCGCTGCTCCTGGGAAGCTGCGAGGGTTCGGCGCGCTTCGACCTGGCCGAAAAGTCATGGCGGACAGAAGCGACGAGCCCCGCCGTGAAGGTTTTCGATCTGCTGAAGGCACTCGATGTCCAGATTCCCCTCCCCTCCGCGGTGGTCCCCCCGGAGGGGCCGTGGAGCGTCACGCGCTTCCGGGCCGAAAGCGACGGGCACCTGCATTCCCTCGAGGCGGAGGGGACCGATCCCGCAGGGGGTCGCTGGAGGTTCGGACTGGACCCCATGGCTTCCCGGTTCGCGGGATGCACCATCGCCTTCAAGGAGGCCGATCCCTCCACATTCGGGCTCCTTCCGGACCATCACGGACGACTCACCGGGAACGCCCGATATGTGGCGGGGGAGGCCGGCGGGGCCATGGAAGTGGCCCTCAAGGCGGGCGAGTGGTCCGGCCTCCGCATCGCGCCCACGACCGCCCACCTGCGATTCACGGCCGACCGCACGACCCTCGAAGCCCTCGCCATCGCCACCGACGCCGGGAACGCGTCCCTGGCGGGGGACTTTTTCGGAGACGGCCGGGCCAGAGGCTCCCTGGAGATTTCCACGCCGGATCTCTCCCGGCTCCGCCCCCTCTTTGGACCCGACCTGCCGGGGGGGAACCTGACCGCATCGGTGGGGTTCTCCGGTCCGCTGGGCGCGCCGGCCCTCCGCGGTGAGGCGACCCTGACGGATGCGGACTTCGGCTCCGTCACCGCGGGCAGGATCCACCTGCAAGGGTACTGGACCGCGGCAGGAGGAGACTCGGACCTGGCCCTCGATTGGAGCAATGCCGCCGTCAAGAAGACTCCCGTCGGGAAAGGCACTTTAACCCTCGAGGGAGGGGCCGCCTCGGCCATCCTGCGATTGTCCATGGAGGCCGGCCAGGACAGGACCCTCATGCTCACGGCGACCGGACGCGTGGAACCCGCCGGAGTGGACCTGGAGGTGAAGGGTGGGAAGGTGGAGGTCCAGGGCCGATCGTTCTTGCAGGAGGGGATCGCGCGCCTCGTGGCCAACAGGGAATCGGTCTCTTGGACGGGCCTGACGCTCACCAAGAAGGGGAGCCGCTTCACGACCTCGGGACGCATCGGCCTGGAGGGTGCCATGGAGTCGGCCCCCCTCGCCGCCACCCTGAAGGCGGAGCGCCTGCCCCTCGCCCTGCTTCCCTTCCCCAAGACGGCGGGATCCATCGCGGGTTTCCTGGACGCGGACCTCTCGTGGTCGGGGACCGTGGGGCATCCCCTCCTGAAGGGGGGTGCCGAACTGGTGGAGGGCCTCTACCGCTACGCCGACAGCGACCGCACTATCACCCCCGTCACGGCTTCCCTCCGGGCCGAAGGGGACCGGCTCCTCCTCCAGTCCTTGCGCGCCACCACCCCTGAGGGAGGGGAGGTCGTCGGAAGCGGGTCCGTGCGATTTTCGGGTCTGTGGCCCGCGGAGTTTCGGATCGAGGTCCGGGGCACCGACTTCCCCTTCCTTGCGGGTCCGAACATAGACGGCGTGGCCGACTTCTCGGCGACTTTCTCGGGCACGCCCGAGGCCCCGTCTCTGGACGGGAAGGCCACCGTCAAGAAGGGCAGGATCCAGCTTCCCGAGATGGAGCGCCGCAAGGCGCTTCCCGATTCGGTGCGCTTCATCAACGCCCCCCCGGGCTCTCCCTACGCCACCGCTGCCCAGCGGGGGTCCTCCGTGGTGGGGCCCCTGCGCGGCAAGTTCCGCCTGGAGAGCACGGGAGGGCTCTGGATCTCGAGCCGCAACCTCCTGGCCGAACTTACGGGGGCCATCACCGCCCATTTCACGCCCGCAGGACCCGCCCTCGACGGCTCGCTGGAGATCCTCCAGGGCCGGTTCTTCTTCGAAGGCAAGAAGTTCGAACTCCACGACTCCCGCGTGTCCTTCGACGGGACCACGGACCTCATGCCGTACCTCTCCATCAGGGCGCTCTACCGCATCCAGGACACGGATGTGGAGGTCATGCTCACGGGGCGCGCGAACAAGCCCGACCTGCACCTCTCCTCGACCCCTCCCATGGACCAGGCCGACATCCTCTCGGTGCTCGTCACCGGGCGCAGTTCGAAGGACCTCCGCACGGGGGACGCGCAGGCCCTGTCCTCCTCGGCCGCCGGGGCCGTGGCCCTTTACGGAGCAACCCCCCTCTTGGACAGCGCCCGCGACGCCCTGGGCCTCGACTCCATGTCCGTGGGGGTCGGGGCGAGCCCCCAGGTGGCCCTGAGCAAGAGCCTGGGCGACAGCGCCGTCCTCGAGTACCAGCAGACCTTTGGCGCCCTCCCCGAGTGGTGGGTGAACCTGCGCTACCGCTTCAACCAGAGCACGAGCCTCCAGACGAGCAGCAGCAGCCGGGGCACCTCAGGGGTTGATCTCTTCTGGGAGCACCGCTACTGATGGCGCCCTCGAGATGGTGGCTCCTCGCCTTCGCCGGCCTCCTGGCCTGCCTCCCGCTGGCGGCGAAGGACAAGGTCAGGCCCGCAGACCTCGTGCCCGTGAGACTGGAGGGCGCCGCCGCCTTTCCCGCCAAGGAGGTGCTGGCCGCCGCGGGGGTCAAGGCGTCCCTGGCCCAGAGCCTCCTGCGCCGGCCTCCCAGAGCGGATCGGGGCGACCTGGAAGCCGCGGCCGAAGCCGTGCGCCTCTTCTATCAGAGGGAGGGCTATTTCGAAGCCACCGTGACGGCGGTGGTGCAGGACGGGAGTCAGGGGAAAAAGAGCGGAGTCCTCAAGGTGGTGGAGGGGCTGCCGTGCCTCGTGAAGACCGTGCGTGTGGAGCTCGCCGCCGGCGTGCCAGAGGGCGAGGCCGATGCGTCGGCCCTCGGCAGGGACCTCCCCCTGTCGACGGGCAAACGGTTCTCCTCCGATGCGTACGAAGAGGCCCAAAGTCTCATCCTGTCGCGGCTGAAGGAGGACGGGCGGGCCTTCGCGGAGGTGTCTCCCGAGGCCGTGGTGGACCTTGCCGTCCACGAGGTGGATGTGATTTACACCGTGACGCCGGGGGGGCGATACACCGTCGGCACGGTCAAGTTTCTGGGCAGGGAGAAGTCGGAGGAACTCGTCCTGCGGCGGGCCCTCGCCCTCGCGCCGGGCCAAGTCTTCAGGCAATCCAAGGTGGAGGAGAGCCGGGAAAACCTATACAGTTTGGGGCTTTTCGGATCCGTCACCTTCACGCTGACACCGTCCTCCGAGCAGGGGACCGTTGACATACTCGTTCGCCTCAAGGAGGGCAAGCTCCACCGCGTCCGTCTGGGCGTGGGGTACGGCACGGAGGACCGTCTGCGGGCGCAGGTGCGCTGGGAAACCCTCCGCTTCGCGAGCAAGACCATGGTGGTGGGGGCAGAACTGAAGGCCTCGGCCATAGACGACAGGCTGGAGGCCTACCTTCGCCGGCCCTTTGCCTTCGACCGCAAGACCACCCTCCTGGCCAACCTCACCTTCGGAAAAAAGGTGGAACAGGATTTCGACTACGAGTACCTCAAGGCCCAGTGGGGCTACCAGCGCGACTTTCTTCCGGGCCGCCTCAACGGCAGCGCCTTCCTCGTGGCGGAGCGGGTCCTCCAATTCACACCCAACCAGAGCCTCGACGACGCCCTCCAGGGGGGCGCGCGCCAGGTCGCCACCATGACCTCCCTGGCGGCGAGCCTCAACTACCGCAACACGGACGACCTCCTCAACCCCAGCCGGGGCCTCCTGTGCAACTTCTACTTGGAGCCCACCAAGGTCCTCGATGGCGGCACCTTCTTCACCAAGGCCATCCTGGAAGGGCGCTGGTACGCCGGCCTCCGCCCCGGCTGGACCCTCGGCCTGAAGCTCAAGCTGGGCGACATCGCATCGGCGGACCCGGAGGGCGTTCCGCTGACACGGCGATTCTACGCCGGCGGCGCCAACAGCATCCGGGGATACGCCTACGGCAGCCTCGGCCCCCTCTCGCCCGAGGGCGCCCTCGTGGGCGGGAACGGCCTCGTGGAGGCCTCCGCCGAGCTCCGCTTCCCCCTCAAGGGAAGCCTGAAGGGGCTCGTCTTCGTGGACGCGGGCAACGCCCTGCCGAAGGCCTTCGAGTTCCCCACCGGATGGCTGCGCGCCGGCGCGGGTCTCGGTGTGCGTTTCCAGACCGTCGTGGGCCCCGTGGGACTAGACCTCGCCTGGCGACTCAAGCCCGACCCGCTGAACCCGTCGCCCTACCAGATGTACTTCTTCATCGGCTACGCGTTTTGAAAAGATCGCGGGTAAGATGGCACCAGGGCAGGCGTGCGAGGAGGAGGTGCATCATGGTCTCGAAGCGTGTTCTCTTGGCGGTAGTCCTGGTCCTCCTGGGCGCGGCATCCAAAGCGCAAAGTCCCTCGGGCACCTACCGGATGGTAAAGGACAGCAGCGGGACCACACCGAAGGCGGGCGCCGTCGTGGAACTCACCTTCGGCCGGGGCACCTTCTCCTTCCGCGCGGTCCAACCCGGGGAGACGGTGGAGGACACCGGCACCTTCTCCATTCGCGGCGGAACCATCATCATGGACTTCAAGGACCTGGAGACGGGCCATCAGAGCGGCCCGTTCACGCTCTCGAACGGCCTCCTCACCCTGCCCTTCAAGATGTTCAGCGAGGGCCGGGGAACCTCCACCTGGAAATCCGCGGGGATAGGGAAAGGCTCGGGTGACGGTTCGGGAAGCGGTTCAGGGGCGGGCTCGGGGGCCGGTTCAGGAAGCGGCTCGGGGGCGGGCTCCGGTTCGGGGTCAGGCTCCGGTTCGGGGTCGGGTTCCGGGTCCAGTTCCGGATCCAGTTCCGGATCCAGTTCCGGCTCCAGTTCCGGCTCAAGCTCGGGATCGGGCTCTGGTTCCGGTTCCGGTTCCGGCTCGGGCTCCAGCTCCGGTTCAGGGTCCGGCTCCGGCTCGGGGCAAAGCTCGAATGGGGGGTCCTCCGCGTCCGGCTCCTCGTCACAGGGCCCTCTGCTGGCGGACCGCGACCCCCAATTCGCCAAGATGGTGGGGATGTGGACGGGGGACGGCTCGAGCTACGAGGTGCGCTTCCGGCAGAAGGGCAAGATGACCGTGGCCGTCCTCCACGCCACGGTCTTCACCCTCTTCGTCGAGCCCGATGGAACCGTCTCGGGGTTGGGTACGGTGGTCTACGATGTGGACCCGAACCTGTGTGGGATCGCGGCTCTGGCGGAGCAGGTGAACCAGGCCATTGACCTGATGAATTATGTGATGGACTTCTGGAAGTACGGTGAGATCGCCGGGAAGGTCTACAAGGAGTTCCTCACCATCGCGGCCAAAGAGGCCGGCAAAGCCGCCGCCCAGCTTTCGACCAGGGCGACCCTTCAGGCCGCGGCGCGGGCGGGATGGAAGGTGGGCTACGACCAGATCTCCAAATGGTGGAAGAGTCCGTTGGAAAAGATTGGCAAAGAGATCCGGGGCAAGATGGTGAAGGGCAAGGCGGCCAAGCCCGACAAGGGGTGCCCGGACAGCGGACGCTCCGTGGGTGGTTTCGGCCCCGGCTACATGCCCGGCATGATGAATGTCCCGGGGGTCACCAAGGTCCAATACGAATACAAGGGGCTGGCCAACGGCCCCGAGGAGCGGCTCATCTACATCAAGGGCCATGTGGAGCCATCGAGCGGGGGCTACCGGATGGTTCTGGAGCAGGACGGGCCGGTCATGGAAGGGGGTAGCCAGCTCTTTGTCCAATACACCGTCAACTATGTCACCGAGAAAAAGCCCTTCCCCTGCTGGTCACCCTTCCTGAAAAATCCGGGCAAGATAGCTCTTTCGGGCGAAGATGCATCCGTCTCCTTCAAGGAGCAGGGCGAACACCGCAACGGCGTCTCGCCCTGGCAGGAATACATCTATGTGTGGAACGCGAAGAAAATCAACGAGAGCGATGTGCAATAGGGATAAGGAGAAGGCAGGCGCGCCGATCTGGAACCATTGAAAAAAGGGCGGGACCGAAGTCCCGCCCTTGTTGCGTTCACTCGTTGACTCGTTGTTTCGTTGGCTCTCTTACTTCGCCGCCTGCGCCTTGAACCAGGCGGTGGGCATGGACTTGGGACGCTCGATGGGCTCGCCCCAACCGCGGGCCACGACGAGTTGGGCCACCATGCCCATGGCGCGGCTCACGGAGAAGAGGACGGTGTAGTAGGGGAACTCGGTCATGCCAAAATGGTAGAGCAGGCAGCCCGAGTGGGCGTCCACATTCGGCCACGGATCCTTGATCTTCTGGACCTGCTTGAGGACCTCGGGGACGACCTTGAAGACGCGGGCCACCGTCTGGTAGGTGGGGTCGGTGGGGCAGACGCGCTCGCCGAAGGCGTGGAAGGCGTCGAAGCGCGGGTCCGTGATGCGCAGGACGGCGTGGCCGTAACCGGGCACTACCTTGCCGGAAGCCAGCGTTTCCTCGGCATACTTGGTGAGCTGCTCCTCCGTGGGGGCGCCGCCGAATTTCTCCATGGTCTGGAGGATCCAGCCCAGGCACTCCTGGTTGGCGAGGCCATGCAGGGGGCCGGCGAGCCCGTCGAGGCCCGCGGAGACGGCGTAGAAGGCGTCCGAGAGGGCGCTCCCCACGCAGTGGCAGGTGTGGGCGGAGACATTGCCGCCCTCGTGGTCGGAGTGGAGGACCATGTAGAGGCGCATGAGGTTGGCGAACTCGCCCGTGGGATCGGGGATTCCCAGCATGTGGGTGTAGTTGCCCGCCCAGTCCAGCTTCGGGTCGGCCGGGATGCGCACGCCGTTCCGGAACTTGCGGCGGTAGATGTAGGCGGCGATCTCGGGGATCCACGCGATGATGTTCAGAGCGTCTTCCAGCGTGGAGACCCAGTAGTCATCCTTCTTGACGCCCGCGTCGTACGCCTTGCGGTACTCGGACTCGCGCTCGAGCACCAGGATGGCCGTGTTCAGCATGCACATGGGATGGGAGTCCATGGGCATGGCGTCCAGAACCTGGAACACATAGGCAGGGAGCAGTTCCGCCCGTGCCTTGAGGTCCGCCTGCAGGTCCTTCAGTTCGTCCTTGGAGGGCAGGGCGCCCGTGAGCAGGAGCCACAGCACCTCTTCGGGCAGCTTGGTGGTGAGGTCCTTGACCGGGATGCCGCGGATGATGAGGCCCTTGTCCGGGGGCACCTCGGAAGTGTCGCAGAGCATGGCCTTGAGCCCGCGCATGCCGCCGTAGGCGTGTCCGATCGTGAGTTCGCCGATCACCTTGGCCCCGTGCTCCTTCACGAAGGACTTGAGGTCACTCCGCATGACGGGGATCTGCTTCGCCAGGACTTCCTTGAGCTTGGACATCTGACACCTCCAGTTACGCGCTTGCCGGAGATCATTCTGCGACCCCCGGGTTCCCCTGCCCCCCCCGGCGGCCGATCCGCCAGGAAACCCCTCGGAGGAGATTTTTCAGGTCCGATCGTCCCGATCACCTCTGAGCCGAACGGCCGGAATGCCTTGATTAGAGTGACTTCTCCCCCCGGCAGAGGGACAAAGTATGTTGCTCCCTCCAGGTCCTGTCAAGGTATTTTGAACCTCGCCCAAATGTGGGGCATTTGCCTCAAATCGGGCAACGGAGGAGCAAGGATCACCACCAAGGCACCAAGGCACCAAGAAGGGTTAGAATAGGATGCATATCCGGCGTAGTCCGGACGAGGAGACCGAACCGTGCGTAGACAGAGTAATGGACCCTTCCCCTTCGGGCCTGGTTGCATGGTCATGACCGCCCAGCACTTCATCTTCGCCGCTGCGATCCTGCTCGGTACGGCGCCCGCCGCCGCTCAGACCGTCTTGACCCTGCCAGACGCCCTCCGTCTGGCCGCCCAATCGTCATTTTCCGCCGATGCGGCCCGCTTGGACCTGTCCATGGCCCGTGAGGAAACGGCTCGGGTGAAGTCGAGCTACTACCCCCAGATCACCCTCGATGGGGGGCACTTGAACCTGGACAACCAACCCTACTTCGTGAGCGGCCCCATCGTATTTCCGTCGGCGAACCAGACCTCCTGGGAGTACAAGATCGCCGCCCGGGAACTCCTCTGGGATGGGGGCCGCCGGTCCACGGCCATGGCCGCCAGTCGGACGAGGGAGTCGGCGGTGGAGCTGAAGGGGGGTTCCGATGTGCGGCGCGCCCAGGCGGCGGTGGCGGAGAGGTATGTGACGCTCCTTTCGCTCCGGGGACAGCGGGAGGTCGTGGACCAGCGCAAGAAGGCCCTGTCGGACTATCTTAGGGTCGTGAAGGACCTCTTCGAGCAAGGGATGACCGCGCGCAACGACCTCCTGCGCACCGAGGTGGCCCTGCGCAGTGTGGGAGACCAGGCCACTGCCCTGGACAACGCGGCCGCAACCACATCGGAGGCGCTCAACAAAGACCTGGGGCTGGATCCCACGGCTCCGCAGGCTCTTCCGGACGGTCTTCCGCCTCCGCCGTCCGTCCCCTGGAACGAGGGCGCATGCCGCACCAGAGCCGTGGACCAGAACGACGGTGTCAGAGCCCTGACGCAGAAGGTGAAGGCCCTGGATCAGGCAGTGGAACTCAAGCGGCGCGACTACTATCCCAACATCGTGGCCGAAGTGTCCCACAGCTACCAGCAGAACGACTACCTCCTCTACCCCCATGTGAACGCCCTCTTTTTGGGGCTCTCCCTCGATGTTTTCGACGGGGGCGCCCGGGCCGCCCAGGTGAGGGAGGCCCGCGACGAAGCGGACAAGGCCCGGCGCGAGCTGGAAGAGGCCAAGCGGGGTGTGAGCCTGGCGGTGGGACAGGCCCTGCGCGACTACGACGAAGCGCTGAGGGAGGTGGAGACGGCCAGGGCCAATGTGGCCGCCTCCGAGGAAAACCTGCGCATCATCCAAGACCAGTACAAGGAGGGTCTGGCCCGGACCACCGATGTCCTGGACGCCGAGTCGGTGCTGGCCGAGAGCCGGTGGCGCGTGGTGCACATGCACTACCAGGCCTACGCCCGCCAGGCCGCACTCCTTGCGGCCATGGGCGAGGATCTGGTGGCCTTCTACGAGACGGGGCTCGCCGCCCCTTTCCCGCAACAACAGGAGAAGCCGAATGGCCGTTAAGAAAAAGTGGGTCGCGCTGATCGTGCTGGGAATTTTCGTCATGGCCGCGGCCCTCTTCGGTTACGCGCGCTGGCGTCACGCCCAATGGCATATCGAGACGGAGGACGCCTATGTGCGGGGGCATATCTACTCGGTGGCGTCGCGCATTCCGGGCACGCTCCTCGCCCTTGATGTCCTGGAAAATCAGGAGGTCAAGGAGGGACAGACGGTGGCCACCCTCGATCCCCGGGACTACGACGCCGCCGTCGCGAAAGCCGAGGCCTCCGTCCGCGAGGCTGCTGCGGATGTGGCCGTGAAGGAGGCGAACATCGCCCAGGCCAAAGCCCAGATCGCCGCCGCCCGCAGCCAGCTCGACTTGGCCGCGGCGGACCGGATCCGCATGGAAGCCCTGTACGAGCGGCAATCCATTCCCAAGCAGAAGTTCGATCAAGCCGTGACGGCCGAGGCGGTGGCCAAAGCCCAGCTCGCGACCATCGAGAAGACCGTTTCCCTCTGGGGCGCGGCGCTCGGCGTGAGCACCTCGAAGGTGGAGACCGCAAAGGCTCAGCTCGAACAGGCACGGAACCAGCGGTCCTACTGCACCATAGTCTCTCCCACGACGGGCGTGGTCAGCCGGAAAATGGCGGAGGCGGGGAATGTCGTCGCCCCGGGCCAACCCCTTTTCGCCATCGTGCCGCTGGATTCGGACGACATTTGGGTGGAGGCCAACTTCAAGGAAACCCAGCTCCAGCATGTCCGCCCCGGCCAACCGTGCACCCTCCGCGCCGACATCAACAAGGGCAAGGAGTACACGGGGACCGTGGACAGTATTAGCGCGGGCACGGGGGCGGCCTTTTCCCTCCTGCCGCCCGAGAACGCCACGGGTAACTGGGTGAAGGTGGTCCAACGCGTCCCCGTGAAGATCAGGATCAATCCCGGCTCCGATCCCGACCACAAATTGAGGGTGGGCCTCTCCGTCAAGGTGGCCATAGATACGCGGTGACCCGCCAGACCGCGCGCCGGTGCCGTACCTAAGAAGTGCAAGAACGATCCGCAGAAGGGTTCAGGAAAAAGCCAAAAGGATTTATCCGCAGATTACGCAGATGGCTCAGATGAAAAAGGCCTCCCCGCTGTTTTGTGTGGGTAAGCCTGTCCCGCGCGATTTCAAGAGGTAGTGAAGTCATGCTCGTACGGGAGCCGCTTGGACGGAGGATGGGCGAGACGCGAGATGCGAGACGCTAGATGTAAAATGCGAAAGCCAAGCGGTCGAACGAGAGGGCAGGTGCTCCTTCCTGTTTTTCATGGGTCCTGCCCTTCTTTGCTTCATCTGCGTGATCTGCGTCATCTGCGGATTGCTTTTCTTTTTCTCGTTTGTTTCTTTCATCCGAGTCATCCGACTAAGACAGCCGGCCGAAGATCTCTTCGAACTGAAGGTGGATCGCGCTGAAGGCCGCGAGGACTTGGGGATCGAAGTGGGCGGGTAAGGTGCGGTCGTCCCCTTCCATGATGATCTTCACGGTGGTGGCGTGATCAAGCGCCGGCTTGTAGGTCCTCAGGCTGCGCAGCGCGTCGTATTGGTCCGCGATACCGACGATCCGGCCCTCCATGGGAATGTCCTCGCCCGAGAGCCCGAAGGGGTATCCGCTCCCATCCCACCGTTCGTGGTGGCTGAGCGCTACATTTTTCGCCATCTGGAGGCGCGGGTGGTCCCCGAGGATCATGGCGCCGTAGAGGGTGTGCTTGCGCACCTCCGCCCACTCCTCGCCCGACAGGCTGCCGGTCTTTCGAAGGAGGTCGGGGTGGATGTGGACCTTGCCCACATCGTGCATCTGCGCCTGGACTTTAATCGCTCGGACGAAGGAGGAATCCATGGCCAAGCGCTCGGCGACGGCGGCGCAATACTCGCCCACGCGCTGGATGTGGTTACCCGTGGTCTCGTCGCTCGCCTCGGCCGCGCGCGCGAGCGCTTGAACGGTGTAGACGAAGGCGTTTTCCGTCTCGCTCACCTGGAGGGCGAGGGACCTCAGGAAGAGGCCCTGCGTCACGAGGCTGCCCAGGACCTCGGCGTCGTAGGCCGAAACCTCCTTGCCGTAGTTGAGCAAGAGTCCAACCATGTTTGAGCTGAGATAGCAGACTGCGTTGATTAGGTCGATCCGCAGAGGACGAACCGCATCCCTCAACCATTGGCCCGATGGGCTTTCAAGGTCGGGGGGGTTGTAAAAGACGAGCCGCGACGCGGCCGTCCCCAGCACGCTATCGGGCACCTCGATGCTCACGGTGGATCTGATAAGAGCTCCACCCTCTGAGCAGTACTGTTCCCAAGACCACCCTCCGCCGCCGAGTGATATTCCCACCAGGATTCTCTGGGGCTTCTCGGGATCCGATTCCGCCCCCCTGGTGAGCTGGTGGGCGTACGCATCCAGGCTCATGCGAAGATCGAAACTCTCGGGGTCGAAGGCGCGCATGACCTCGGCCCCCACCGCCAGGAGCCCCAGGATGTTGTCATAGGCGCCCTTGAGCCGCTCGTTCAGCGCCTTGACCTTCAGGAGCATCGCGATCCGCGCCAGGATCTCCCCCTTGTCGAAGGGCTTGCTGATGAAATCGTCGGCACCAGCCTCGATGCCCTGGATCCGGTCTTCCCGGCCGCTCATGGCCGTGAGGAGGACCACCGGGATGGAGCGGGTGTGCTCGTCCTCTTTGATCCTCCGGCATACCTCGAACCCGTCCATGGCGGGCATCATCACATCCAGGAGGACGAGGTCCACCTTGTTGTTACGAAGCATGGTGAGGGCGTCTGGGCCGCAAGCGGCCTTTTGAACTTCGAACCCCCTGGGCGCGAGCAACGCGTCGAGGAGGGTGAGGTTGAACACCTCGTCGTCCACGCAGAGGATGCGGGGCCTAGGATCCATGGCTCGCTTCGAGTCCGAGGAGGCGCTGGACCACGACGGGGAGATCCCGGGTATCTATGGGCTTGGCCATGTACTCGTCGCACCCCGCGGCGAGGATCCGCTCGCGGTCGCCCTTCATGGCGAAGGAGGTGATGGCCAGGATCTTGATGGAGCGGGTTTCCGGATCCGCCTTCAGAAGCCTCGCGGCCTCCAGGCCGTCCATCACGGGCATCTGCATGTCCAGGAGGATGAGATCGGGTTTGTGCAGTTTGGCGAACTGGATGCCCTCCAGCCCGTCCTTCGCCTCGATGATCTCGTATCCGTGGACCGTGAGGATGTCCACCATGAGGAGCCGGTTCTGGGCGTTGTCCTCGACGATTAGGATTTTTGGGTTCATCCTTCCTCCTTCGGCCATCCCGCCGGCAGGTTCACGGGGATCTCCACAGAAAAAGTGCTACCCACATCCACCTGGCTCTCCACGCGAATCTGCCCCCCGTGAAGCTCCACGAGCTTGTGGGTCAGGGCGAGCCCCAGGCCCGTTCCCTCGAAGCGCTTCGTGTAGGCCGACTCGAGTTGCACGAACGGCTTGAAGAGGCGGGGCAGGTCGTCTTTGCTGATGCCGATGCCCTGGTCCTCCACCCAGAGCACGAGGCGCGGCTTCCCGTCGCCCCGGGGATGGGGCGCGGTCACGCTCGCTCCAATGCGGACCGACTTGCCCTTGGGCGTGAACTTGACGGCGTTGCTCAGCAGGTTGAAGAGGATCTGCTTGATCTTGCGCTCGTCGGCCTCCACCACCCAATCCGAACCGGCCCCGGGGCTCAGGTCCAGGCTGATCCCCTGCTTGTGGGCGCGCTCGCGGACCATGGTCATGGCGGAAATGAGCAGGTTCTGCGGGATAAACTGGTTCAGCTCAAGCTCCATGCGGCCCGCTTCCACTTTGGCCAGGTCCAGGATGTCGTTGATGAGGCTGAGTAGGTGCCTCGCGCTGGAGAGGATGTTCGCGATGTGCTCACGCTGCTTGGGCGTGAGGGGCCCGAAGAACTGGTCCTCGAGGACCTCGGAGAACCCGATGATGGCGGTCATGGGGGTGCGCAGTTCGTGGCTCATGTTGGAGAGGAACTCGGTCTTGGCCCGGTTGGAGCCCTCGGCCTGGAGCCGGGCCTCCTCTAGTTCCCGGGTGCGCTCCTCCACCAGGAGCGCCAGCTCCCGCTCCCGTCTCGCGAAAAGCCTCATCCGCCAGCGGTACACGGCCACCGAGAGGGTCAGCGCCGCCGCCAGGGCGAGGATGAGGAACCATGGGGCCTGGTAGACATGGGAATGGATCCGGAAACTCCAGGCGGCTCCCTCTTCGTTCCAGACCCCGTCGTTGTTCGCCGCCGTCACCCGGAAGGTGTACGCGCCGGGGCCGAGGTTGGTGAAGCTGGCCAGGCGATCCCGGCCCCGCTCCACATCCACCCATCGGGACTGGTACCCTTCGAGGGTGTAGCGGAACCGCACCTTGTCGGGCGAGAGAAGGCTGGGGGCGGTGTAGCGAAATTCGATCTCCTTCACGCTGGCCGGAAAAGTCTCCGGCCGGGCCATATCCACTTCCTTCCCGTCGGAGGAGACGCGTTCGATGACCACGGGAGGCGGCACCGTGTTCTGCGGGATCGGGCCAGGTTTGAGAATCACCGCCCCGCGTGTGGTGGCGAACCACAGGCTGCCGTCCCGCGTCTTCCAGGTACAGGGCTGGGTGCTCCCGTCGCACTCGAAGCTGCGCATGCCGTCGGCCAGGCCGTAGGAGACGCAGTCCAGACGCTTGCGGCGGCCCGTATCGAACTCTTGGAGCTGGCGCTTGGAGACCCGGAACAGCCCCTTGTTGGAGGTCATCCAGAGGTTCCCTTGCCCGTCCTCCTGGATGCCGAAGATGCCGTCGCTGTATAGCCCATCCTTGCTCGAATAGGTGGTGAAGTTTTTTCCGTCGAATCGGGTCAGCCCGCCGTTCACGACCCCGAGCCAGATCATCCCCTCGGCATCCTCGAAGATCTCGAAGATCTGTTTGTTGGGGAGTCCGTCCTTAGGGGTGTACGCCTTGAACTTGCCACCTTCAAAAAGGTTGAGGCCCCCGTCGGTGCCGATCCAAAGGGCTCCGGACCGGTCTTGGCGGATCACCCGGACCTTGTTGTGGGAGAGGCCGTCCTGGGTCGTGTAGGTCCTGAGCGCATCCCCCTTCAGGCACCGCAACCCTTGGCCGTTGGTGCCGATCCAGAGGTTCCCCGCCCGGTCGGTCAGGAGGGCTCCCACATAGTCGCTGGAAAGCTCCTCCTGGTGGGGGAAGGGGACGAATTTCCCCCGGTGCATGCGGTGAACGCCGCCGCCCCAGCTCCCGACCCAAAGGTCCCCGGCCGCGTCCTCGCAAAAGCCCTGAACGATGGTGTTCGAAAGACCATCCTTCTTCGAGTAGGAGGTGATTTTCCCGCCGGTGAGGCGATTGAGACCGTTGTCCGTGCCCAGCCAAACGGCCCCCTGCCGGTCTTCGTAAATACTCCAGATCAAGTCGTGAGAGAGGCCCTCTGGCTTACCGATAACGGTGAACTTGCCGTCTTTCAGGCGATGAAGCCCTCCGTCGTCGGTTCCGACCCAGAGGCTTCCCCCCCGATCTTCGTAGAGCACCTCCACCTGATCTCCGAGAAAGCCCTTTGCCGAACTGAGGCAGGAGAACTCCCCTGCCGTGTAGCGGAGGAGGCCACCGCCGAGTGTTCCGATCCACAGGTTGCCCTGCCGGTCTTCCAGTAAAATTCGGATGTCGTCGTTGGGGATCCCGTCCGCCGCCGTAAAGTGCCGGAGCGTCCCCCCGGCGAAGCGCAGGAGGCCCTTCTGCGAAGCGATCCAGAGGCCGCCCGAGCGGTCCGCCAGGCAGGACTTGACGGAAAGAGGTCCGAGGGGCGCCTTCAGGACGCAAGCCACTGCCGTCCCATCCCACCGGCTGATCCCTTCGTCCGTCACGATCCAGAGCCCGCCGGCCTTGTCCCGGCTGAGCGCCCGGATGCTGGCGTTGCAAAGATCTCCTGGCAGCGCGAGGTTCACGGGGCGTCCTTCCTTCATGGCTTGCAGGCCCACCGCCGTGCCCACCCAGACACCGCCCTTGCCATCCTCCACCACCGACCGGACCTGGTTCCCGGAAAGCCCTGCCACGCCTGGATACGATTGGGTGCGACCGTCGCGGATGGAGCTCAATCCGCCCTCGGTGATCGCCCAGAGGCCTCCGCCCGAATCCGGGACCAGCGAGAGGACCATGTTGTCCGCCAGACCTTCCTGCGCGGTGAACGCCTGGAACCGGCCGGCG
>Ga0315271_10000758_pt1 | contig 18680 bp, 17 predicted proteins | sample C3_top_MG_FD_204664 | JGI IMG/M metagenome (GOLD analysis project Ga0315271, IMG submission 204664) | Sediment microbial communities from Yellowstone Lake, YNP, Wyoming, USA - C3_top | ecosystem: Environmental > Aquatic > Freshwater > Lake > Sediment | place: USA: Wyoming | collected 2017-08-01
CAGACCGAGACTTCGCGTCCGTTCGCGGCCGCGAGCTGCTTCAGCCGGATCGCCGCGGCCAGGCCCGAAGGTCCGCCGCCGACGATCACCACGTCGTATTCCATCGCTTCGCGCGCCATGCTGCCGTCCCTTCGAGGAATTGCCTTTTCTTATGATCCTTGAGCCAACCCCCCATTATAATTGCCAGTGGCCCCAGCACCTGCTTGCGAAGGGCCGCGCCGCCGCCATGGCCGACACCCGCCACCTCGTCCACATTTCCCGACAATCGATTCGCTGGGCCGACATGGACGCGTTCGGGCATGTCAACAACGTCTGGTATTTCCGGTACATGGAACAGGCGCGGATCGAGTGGCTCGTCGCACGCGCCCCGCATTGGACGAGCAAGGACGCCGAAGAAGGACCGGTGATCGTCAACGCCAGCTGCGACTTCCTGATCCCGCTCGTGTACCCGGGGGACTTCGACGTGCGGATGTTCCTGGGTGCGCCCGGGCGCTCCAGCATCGACACGTTCTACGAAATCTGGAGCGATGGACGCAAGTTCGCGCAAGGCGCATCCCGCCTGGTCTGGATCAAGCGCAGCACGGGCCGGTCGACGCCGTTGCCGGAATCCATTGCCGCGGTGGCCACCGAGAAGTCGGACTGACGCCGTGCCAGCCACGTCGACCATGCTCTGGAAGCCGACGCCGCTGTGTGTCGCCGGGGCCAACATGACCGCTTTCGCCGCCAAGGTCGGCGAGCGCCACGGCGTGGATGTCACGACGTACGACGCGCTGTGGCGATGGTCGATCGACCACAAGGCAGACTTCTGGCGCGAGGTCTGGGACGATGCCGGCGTCATCGGCACGCAGGGCGACGTGGCCGTGACCGGCGAGGACCGGATGCCGGGCGCCGCCTGGTTCCCCGATGCGCGGCTCAATTTCGCGCAGAACCTGCTTGAACGCGCGCGAGCCGACGACACCACCGATGCGCTCGTCTTCTGGGGCGAGGACAGGATCAAGCGCCGGCTTTCGCACCTCGAGCTGCACGCGCTCGCGTCGCGCGCCTCGGCGGCGTTTGCTGCAGCGGGAATTGCGCCCGGCGATCGCGTGGCCGCGTACGTTCCGAACCTGCCCGAAGCGGTCATCGCGATGCTCGGCGCCGTGTCCCGCGGCGCGACGTGGTCGTCGTGTTCGCCGGAGTTCGGCGTCCAGGGCGTGCTGGACCGCTTCGGCCAGATCGCGCCAAAGGTCCTCATCGCCGTCGACGGCTACCACTACAACGGCAAGGTGATCCCGGTCCTCGACAAGGTGGCCGCCATCGCCGCCGGGCTGCCGTCGGTCGAGAAGGTGATCGTGATCCCGTACCTGCAGCAGACGCCGGGCGCCTCCGACGACCTGGCCTCGGTGCGCAATGGCGTCGCGTGGGACGTCTGGCTGGCGCCATTTCTGCCTGGACCGATAGACTACGTCGCGCTGCCTTTCGCCCAACCGCTTTACATCCTGTTTTCGTCGGGGACCACCGGCGCGCCGAAGTGCATCGTCCATACGGCCGGCGGCGTGCTGCTGCAGCACCTGAAGGAGCACCGGCTGCACGGCGACGTGAAGCGCGGCGACCGGATGTTCTATTTCACGACGAGCGGCTGGGTGATGTGGAACTGGCTGGTCTCGGGGCTGGCGTCCGGCGCGACGCTGCTCTTGTACGACGGCTCGCCGTTCCTGCAGCAAGGCCGCGTGCTGTGGAAATATGCCGCGCTCGAGCGGATGACCCACTTCGGCACGTCGGCCAGGTTCATCGACGCGCAGAAGAAGATCGCGCAGGTGCCGCGCAAGGATTTCGACCTCTCGTCGCTGCGCGTCATGTTCTCGACGGGCAGCCCGCTGAGCCCCGAGAGCTTCGATTACGTTTACCAGTGCGTCAAGGAGGACCTCTGCCTGTCGTCGATTTCGGGCGGCACCGACATCGCGTCCTGCTTCGTGCTCGGATCGCCGACGCTGCCGGTGTGGCGGGGCGAGCTGCAATGCCGTGGCCTCGGAATGGACGTCGACATATTCGACGACGACGGGAAGCCGGACGCCTTCGCGAAAGGCGAACTCGTCTGCAAGTCGTCGTTTCCTGCGATGCCGGCCGGATTCTGGGACGATCCCGACGGCGAGGAATTTCGCGCGACGTATTTCGAGCGCTTTCCGGGCGTGTGGCGCCAGGGCGACTGGGCGGAGCTGACCGAGCACGGCGGCGTCGTCATCTACGGCCGCTCCGACGCTACGCTCAATCCCGGTGGCGTGCGCATGGGCACCGCGGAGATCTACCAGCAGGTCGAACCGATGCCGGAGATCGCCGAATGCCTGGTGATCGGGCAGGCATGGCCGCCGGGCGAGTGCAGCGACGTGCGCGTCGTGCTGTTCGTGAAGCTGCAGGAAGGCATGGTGCTCGACGACGCGCTGGCCGAGCGCATCCGGCAGACGATCCGCGCGAACACGACGCCGCGGCACGTTCCGGCGAAGATCGTGCAGGTCACAGACATTCCGCGGACGCGCAACGGCAAGATCGTCGAACTCGCCGTATGCGACGTCGTGCACGGCCGCGACGTGCGCAACCTCGAGGCACTGGCGAATCCCGAAGTGCTCGCCCAGTTCCGAGACCGGGAAGACCTGAAACACTGATAGGCGCGGGCCATGTCCGCCGCCGCATCGAAACTTGAGAAGATGACCGCCCCATGCTGATCGACATCGAACGTTCCGCGCTGCTCGTGGTGGACCTGCAGACGAAGCTGGTCCCCGCGCTCGCCGACCACGAACAGGTGGTCGCCAATGTCGTGTGGCTGATCCATGTCGCGCAGAAGCTCGGCGTGCCCGTCGCCGCGACCGAGCAGTACGCGAAGGGGCTGGGGCCGCTGGTGCCGAAGGTGCGTAAGCTGCTTCCGGCATCGGCCATCGGCGCCAAGAATCATTTCTCCGCGGTGGCGGCGCAGTGCCTCGCCGGGCTGCCTGGCCAGGACCGCGCGCAGGTCGTGGTCGTCGGCGCCGAGGCGCACGTCTGCGTGATGCAGACCTCGCTCGAGCTGCTCGAGGACGGCAAGGAGGTCTACGTCGTGGCCGATGCAATCGCGTCGCGGCGCCCGGCGGATCGCGACGTGGCGCTGACAAGGATGCGCGACGAAGGCATCCGGGTGGTGACGCGCGAGATGGTTGCCTTCGAGTGGGTGGCCGTGGCCGGCACCCCGCTGTTCAGCGAGATCAACAAGGAATTCTTCAAGTGAGTTTCCTGGCATTGCTGGCCGCACTCGGCCTCGAGCAGTGGCGGGCGTTCTCGTGGCGCGCTGGTGTCGAGCGCGCCTTCGTCCGGTATGCGCGCTGGATCGAGAGGCGCTGGAACGGCGGGACCACGCAGCACGGCTTGCTCGCGCTGGTCGCGGCCATCGCGCCACCGGTGCTGGCCGTCGAGGCCCTGTACCTCAGCGCGTGGCTGGCGCATCCCGCGGTCGGCCTGGTGCTCAACGTCGTCGTCCTCTACTTCATGATGGGGTTCCGCCGCTTCAGCCATGCTGTGTCCGCCATCGTCAACGCGTTCAAGGCGAGCGACCTGGCGCTGGCGCGGCGCGCGCTCGCGTCGTGGCGCGGCGGCGGGGTCAGCGAATTGTCGAGCGACGACGTCGCGCGGCTCGCGATCGAGCGCGGGCTCGTCGACGCGTATCGCCAGGTCTTCGCGGTGATCTTCTGGTTCGTGATCCTGCCGGGACCGGCAGGCGCCGTGTTCTACCGTGCCGCGGCGCTGCTCGCGGAGGAATGGGGCCCGTCAGCTCCCGGTGTCGAGCCCACGCCGCTCACGCAGGCGCGCGACGAGTTCGGGCGTCCGGCGCGAACGCTGCTCGGATGGCTCGACTGGATTCCGGTTCGCTTGACCGCGCTTTCCTTCGCCATCGTCGGCGATTTCGAAGACGCCGTAGCCTGCTGGCGCACGCAGGCGCATCTGTGGTCGCGGGAAGACGGCGGACTGGCGATCGGCGTCCTGCTGTCGAGCGGCGGCGGCGCGCTCGGCGCGCAACTGGGCGGACCGCTTCCGGTGCTGGTCGGCGAGCCGGACGTGCGTCCCGAATTGGGCACCGGCGAGCCCGCCGGGCCGGATATCCTGCCGTCCGCGGTGGGCCTCGTGTGGCGGGCGCTGCTCTTGTGGCTGCTGGTGATCCTGCTGGTCACCGTCGCCAACCTCGTGCCCTGAGGGTCTAGGGTCCCGCGTGTCCTAGCGCGACGGGTCCCGGATCGCGCGTGCCTCCCGGATCATGCTGTGGAGCAGCGCGACGCGATGGGGCGCGACCTGGCCGCTGTCCACGGCCGCCTGGATGACGCATCCGGGCTCGGCGTCGTGGCGGCAGTCGCGAAAGCGGCAATGCCCGAGCAGCGGCCGCAGTTCCACGAAGGCCTCCGCGATGGAACCCGGGTCGAGGTGGGCCAGCCCGAAGGCCTTCATGCCGGGCGAATCGACGATCCAGGTATCTACGCCAAGTGCAGGCAGAGGGTACAGCGTCGTCGCGGTCGTCGTGTGGCGCCCAGTCGCCAGCGCCGCCGAAACCTCGGTCACCCGGATCGCGGCCCCGGGTATCAGCGAGTTCACGATCGTCGACTTGCCCATGCCCGATTGGCCGACCAGCACCGAATGGTTTCCCGAAAGCCAGCGCGCGAGCGGCGCGACATCACGGACGGCGGACAACTCGACAACTTCGTAACCGAGTGCGGCGAACGGCGCCAGGCGCACCTTCAGCGCCGCGTAGTCGGGCAGGTCCGACTTGTTGGCGGCGAGCACGAAGCGGCAGCGCTGCGACTCGGCCGCGATCATCCACCGGTTGATCAGTTCCTCGTCGAGCCCGATCCCCGGTGCCACGACGCCGACAATCTGCGTGACATTGGCGGCTATGAGCTTTTCGCGGAACGCGTCGGAGCGATAGAGGAGGCTCGTGCGCGGCGCGATCGCCTCGATCGAACCGCCGCCGGCCATGCGCACGACGTCGACGCGATCGCCGCATGCGATCTGCAGCGAGCGCCCCTTCATCACGCATTCCAGAGTTTCGCCGTCCGCCAGCGTCACCGCGTAGTGCCGGCGATAGGTGGCCACGACGAGGCCCTGCAGCGTGCCGCCCACGAGCGGAAGTGCGTGCGACTGCGTCAAGCGAACAGTCGTTCCGCCTGCGCCGCGCAGATGACGTCGTTCAGCGTGACGCCGCCGGCGCTGTGCGTCGAGAAGGCGACCAAGCAGCGGTTGTAGTGAACCTGCAGGTCGGGATGGTGGTCCTCGTGGTGCGCGATCCAGGCGAGCGCGTTCACGAAGGCGATCGTCTCGTGGTAGTTGGCGAACAGGAAGACCTTCTCGATCCGCCCGTCCCTGCAGGTCCAGCCTGGCAACGAAGCGACGTGCGCATCGCGTTCGTCCGCGCCGAGGCCCGGTGCGCCGTCCCGGCAATGCATCGACGCCAGCGCCAGGAGCCGGGTGTCAGGCGTGCTGCGCGCGGCCGTCATGCCGGCGAAAGCGCAGGCGCGCCGCGGATGAGCGACTCGATGTGCGCGATCCGGATGGCCGCCGGCGGGTGCGAATCGTAGAACGCTGAATGCAGCGGGTCGGGCGTCAGCGTCGCGGCATTGTCCTCGTAGAGCTTGACCAGCGCCTGCGTGAGCGCCGTCGCATCGGCATTGCGCGTCGCATAGGCATCCGCCTCGAACTCGTGCTTGCGCGAATAAAGCGCGCTCAGCGGCTCGAGCGCGAACGTGAACACCGGCAACGCCAGCAGGAAGAGTTCCAGCGCCACGCCCGGCCGCGCCATGCTGACCGCGAGCAGGGCGTCGGGAATGCCCAGTCCGGCATAGAACCACGGCTCGCGCGCAAGCCACGCGAGCAGGACCAGCACGAGCAGCGACAGCGCGGCCGACCACGCCACGCGCTTGGCCACGTGCTTCAGCTTGTAGTGCCCCAGCTCGTGGGCGAGAACCGCTTCGATTTCGTCGGGGACGAGGCGCGTGAGCAGCGTGTCGAAGAACACGATCCGCTTGGCGCGGCCGAAGCCGGTGAAGTAAGCGTTGCCGTGCCCCGAGCGCTTCGAGCCGTCCATCACGAACAATCCGGCGCGGGTAAAGCCGCAGCGCGCCAGCAGCGCCTCGATGCGCTCGCGCGCCGGCCCCTCGGCCAGCGGCGTGAACTTGTTGAAGAGCGGCGCGATCAGCGTCGGATAGAGCACCAGGATCAGCAGCTGGAAGGCCATCCACGCGCTCCACGCCCACAGCCACCACAGCGCGCCGGCGGTGCGCATCAGCCACAGCACCAGCACCAGCAGCGGCAGGCCGAGCACGACGGCCACGGCCAGTCCTTTGGCCAGGTCGGCAAGCCAGAGACGCAATGTCGTCCGGTTGAATCCGAAGTGCTCCTCGATGCGAAACGTCTGCCACCACGAAAAGGGCAGGCTGACGAGGCCGAAGAAGATTCCGGTCACGGCGAAGAGCAGCACGTCCTGCCAGAGTTGCGGGATGGCGATCGCCGCCGTCCAGCCAATGATGAGCCCAAGGCCGCCGCCGAACGTCATCAGCAGCAGCATCGCGGCATCAACAAGCGTGTTGAGTATTGCGAGTCGCTGCTTCGCTACCGTGTAATCGGCCGCCTTCTGGTGTGCGGCAAGACCAATGCGCGAGGCAAAGGCCGCCGGCACCGCATCGCGGTGCACGAGCACGTGCGCGACCTGACGCCGCGACAGCCAGACGCGGACAGCCAGCGAGGCGGCGAGGGCGGCCAGGAAGAGCGCGGTAAAGCCTATCGGGGTCAATTTGCCGCTCCAGGTCTATGTGTCGATGCGCGCCGCGAAGTTAGCGACGGCGCTTTGTGCGAGAATGGATCGCGCAGTTGTGAATCAAACGCGCATTTTACGCCAATTCAATTCGAGCCCGATCGCCATGCCCCAGGACGCCAACCATCTCATCTGGATCGACATGGAGATGACCGGACTCAATCCGGACACCGACCGCATCATCGAGGTCGCGCTGGTGGTGACCGACGGGAATCTCGACGTCGTCGCCGAGGCGCCGGTCTGGGTCGTGCACCAGGACGACGCGGTCCTGGATGGCATGGACTCGTGGAACAAGGGCACGCACGGCAAATCTGGCCTGATCGACAAGGTAAAGGCATCAGCGCTGACCGATGCTGGCGTACAGGAGACCGCGCTCACATTCCTGCGCGAGCACGTGCCGGCCCGGATTTCGCCGATGTGTGGCAACTCCATCTGCCAGGATCGCCGCTTCCTCGCGCGCTGGATGCCCGAGCTCGAGAACTGGTTCCACTACCGCAACCTCGACGTGTCGACACTGAAGGAGCTGTGCCGGCGCTGGAAACCGGAACTGATGAAGGGCATTCCGAAGGAAGGCAGGCACGAGGCGCTCGCCGACGTGTATGAGTCGATCGAGGAGCTCAAGTACTACCGCGCCAATTTTATCCGCGAATAAATTCACGATGCAATTCTGCAGCCACTGCGGGTCGCCGCGCATCGAACTTCGCGTCCCCGAAGGCGACAACCTGCCGCGCTTCGTCTGCGCCGCCTGCGGCACGATCCACTACCAGAATCCCAAGATCGTCGTCGGCTGCCTGCCCGAGTGGGAGGGCCGGGTGCTGCTGTGCAAGCGCGCCATCGAGCCGCGCTACGGACTTTGGACGCTTCCGGCCGGGTTCCTCGAAAACGGCGAAACCATCGTCGCGGGCGCGTTGCGCGAGACGGAGGAGGAGGCGCACGCGCGCGTCGAACCGCTGGATCTCTACACCGTCATCAGCCTGCCGCAGATAAACCAGGTCTACATGATGTTTCGCGCGCGCCTGCTCGACCTCGACTTCGGCCCGGGCAGCGAGAGCCTGGAAGTGAAGCTCGTCGACGAAGCGGACGTTCCCTGGGAGTCGCTGGCGTTCCGGACCATCACCAGGACACTGCGGAACTACTTCCTCGACCGCAAACAGGGCGCCTTTCCGGTGCGGGTGAGCTCGCTCGAGCGGCGGCCGCCGTTACCGCCGGACCTGCTCGCCGCCGGGTGAGGTGTCAACTGAGGTGCCAACTGAGATGCCCGCCGAGGTGCCCACTGGGGTGCCGGCTGCGCAGGCGCGCACGGTCACGATCTCGCCTTCGGCGGTCGCACCGATCCGGTCGCCCAGGTCGGCGCAGCGGCCGTTCGCGCAGAGCGTGTAGTCCCGCGTGAACGTCGATTCCGTCAGGCGCAGCTCGGGATGCGCCGACTGCGGCTGCCATGTCCATCGGCCGTCGCGTAGCTGTGCGCCGGGTGGCGGCTCCATGCCCGCGCCGCTGCCCTCCACGCGCGCTTCGGCGAGCACCAGCCGATTGCCGTCGATCCGATAGATCTCTTCCCAACGGGTCTTCTCGACCGAATGGGTCCAGGCCAGCGTGAATTCGGGGTCGGGCAGCGTGGCGCGCACGACGCCGGCAACGATCAGGCAGAAGACATTCAATGAGGGCATTCAACCGACGGTATTCACTTGCGCGTGCGATACCAGTGCCATGCCACGACGCCTGCGCCAAGCGCGAATCCCGCCTCGTCGGTCCACGGTATGGCCACGACGAGCAGGAACGCGGCGACAGTCGCCAGGATGCGCTCGGGCCAGATGAGCGTACCGCGCAGGTAGCCGATGGACGCTGCGCCCCACAGCACGATCGCGACGATCGCCTTGAACACGACGTAGGCCGTGTCGAGCCACGTGCCGCCCTGCAGCATCAGCGCCGGGTCGTAGACGGCCATGAACGGGATCACGAAGCCGGCGATGGCGATGTGCGTCGCCTTCCAGCCGATCTTCATCGGCGACGCCTTGGCGATCGACGCCGCGGCGAACGCCGCCAGCGCGACGGGCGGCGTCAGGTCGGCCATGATCCCGAAATAGAACACGAACATGTGCGAGACGATCAGCGGCACGCCCAGCTTGAGCAGCGCCGGCGCGGCGATCGCGCTGGTGATGATGTAATTCGGAATGGTCGGGATGCCCATGCCGAGGATCAGGCAGACCACCATCGTCAGGAGCAGCGACAACAGCAGGCTGCGCGCACCGACCTCGAGCACGAAGCCCGCGAAATTGGACGCGGCGCCGGTCAACGTCAGCACGCCGATGATGACGCCGACGATCGCGCAGGCGATGCCGACGGCAATGGCCTGCTTCGCGCCGTCGATCAGGCTGCCACGCATGATCGCCAGCGTCTCGCGTCCGCCCTTCACCACGAAATTCACGGCGACGAGCAGCGCGATCATCGCGATGATCGGCCACACGCCGTACTTGAAGAAGCTCGCCGATGCCACACCCAGCGCGACCCAGAACACCACGCGGAACAGCGTCGAGCCGAACCCGCCGGCGATGCCGGCGCCCAGGATCAGCACGGCCGTCATCGCCAGGCCGACGATGCCCGAGAACATCGGTGTGAAACCGTCGAACAGCATGAACACCAGCACGGCGAGCGGCAGCATCAGGTACCACTTGGACCGGATTGCCTGCCATGGATTCGGGCAATCGGCCTTGGGGATGCCGTGCAGGCCCTTGCGGCCGGCTTCGAGGTGCACCATGGCGAACGCGGTGAGGTAGTACAGGATGGCGGGAATGATGGCCGCCTTGACGATCGTCACGTAAGGGACGTTGAGCGTTTCGGCCATGATGAACGCGACGGCGCCCATGACCGGTGGCATGATCTGGCCGCCCATGCTGGCCGTAGCCTCGACGGCGCCGGCGAACACGGACGTGTAGCCGAAACGCTTCATCAGCGGGATCGTGAACTGACCCACCGTCAGCACGTTGGCGACCCCGGACCCGGAGATCATCCCCATCATCCCCGACGAAATCACGGCCACCTTGGCGGGGCCGCCGCGCGCGTGGCCGACGAATCCCAGCGCGATGTTGTTGAAGAGGCTGATCATGCCCGCATGCTCGAGAAACGACCCGAACAGGATGAACAGGAAGATGTACGTCGCCGACACCAACGTGGGGATGCCGTAGATGCCTTCGGTGCCAAGGAAGAGCTGGCCGACGATCTGGTCGAACCCATAGCCGCGGTGCGCGATGGCCGAGGGCAGGTACTGGCCGAACAGCCCGTACGCCAGGAACGTGCCGCAGACGATGGGCAGCGCCATGCCCAGCACGCGCCGCGCGGCCTCGAACAGCAGCACGATCACGATGGTTCCCACCGCCAGGTCGATGACCGTGGGGTCGCCCGAGCGCTGCACCAGTTCCGCCTCGAAGACGAGGTGATACATGGCCAGCGTCGCGGCGAGTGCCGCCAGCGCGGCATCGAACCACGCGATGTGCTGACGGTCGGCGCGTTTGCCGATGGGGTAGATCAGGAACGACAGCACCAGCAGGAACCCGACGTGCAGAGAACGCGTCGGCAGGCTCGACAGCGGGCTGAATGCCGCGACGATGAGCTGGTAGGTGGAAAAGGCCAGCGCGACGCCGGCCACGACTTTCCACGCGAGTCCGGTCAGCTCGCGCTTGACGCCGGTCTCGTCGAATGCGGCCTCGGCGGCCTGCGTCGCGGCCTCCGGGACCGAAGGCGCGGTCATTTGAGGAGTCCGGCTTCCTTGTAATATTTTTCAGCGCCCGGATGCAGCGGGACGGGCATGCCGTCGAGCGCGTGCTTCGGGTCGATCGCCTTCGCTGCCGAATGCGCGGCCACCAGCTGGTCGAGCCCGGTCCACAATGCCTTGGTGATGCCGTAGACGGTATCGTTGCTGACGCCGTCGTAGGTTACCAGGTAGTTCTGCACGGCCGCCGTGGTCACGTCCGCCGTCTGGCCGCGATAGGTGTTGGCGGGGATGGTCGCGACCAGGTACGCCGGGTCGTTGGTCTTCTTGACGATGTCGGCGGGAATCGGGACGACGGTGATGTCCACGGACGTCGCGAGATCGCGCAGCGCGGACACGCCCAAGCCCGCTGACTGCAGCGTGACGTCGAGCTGCCGGTTCTTCATGAGCTCGACGCTCTCGCCGAAGGGCAGGTACTCGACCTTGGAGAAATCCTTGTACGAAAGCCCGGCCGCGGCGAAGATCGCCCGCGCGTTGAGCTCGGTGCCCGACTTCGGCGCGCCGACCGATATCTTCTTGCCTTTCAGGTCGGCCAGCGTCTTGATGCCCGCGTCAGCCCGCGCAACGATCTGGATGTAGTTGGGATAGATGGCCGCGATGCCGCGCAATTTCTTGAGCGGTGTCTTGAATCCGGCGTCCTCGTTGCCCTTCCAGGCGTCGGACAGCGAATCGCCCAGCGTGAACGCGACTTCGCCGCGGCCGGCCTGCAGCAGGTTCAGGTTTTCCACCGACGCTTTGGTCGCCTGGACCGAGGTCTTGACGCCGGGCACGGCCTTGCCGATGTCGTTGGCCAGAGCGACGCCGAGCGGGTAATAGACACCGCTGGTGCCGCCGGTGAGCACGTTGATGAACTGGTCTGCGGCCGGCGCAGGTGCGGCAAGCATGAGCCCGACAACGAGCGGGGAGACGACGCGCAACAGACGATTCATGTGACCTCCGTTTGGGTGAAGCATTTTTTCTGCTTTGATTATATCGCGGCATCGGGCTTGCTGGACGTCCCGCTGCCGGCGTGCGAGGATCACCGAAGTCCATCCCGGAGCAGTCGTTTGCGCAAGATCGACGACCTGTTTGCACGCTACGGCGAATCGCACCGCAATCCGGCCAACAAGGCCATCCACTGGATCTGCGTGCCGCTCATCACGTGGAGCGTGGTTGCCGCCTTGTGGGCGTGGTCTCCGGTGGCCGCGTACATCGGGATCGCCCTGGCGCTCGCCTTCTACGTGTGGCTTTCGCCTTCCATCGCGCTGGGGATGCTCGCGGTGCTTGCGCTGATGGTCTACCCGCTGGCGTGGCTCGGGGCCAACGTGCTTGCCGTGACCGCGGTCGTCTTCGTGCTGGCGTGGATCGGGCAATTCGTCGGCCACATGATCGAGGGCCGCAAGCCGTCATTCTTCGAGGACCTGAAGTTCCTGCTGATCGGACCGGCGTGGCTGCTGGGATTCGTCTACCGGCGCGCCGGCATCCGCTACTAGACGTCCACCTGCATTCCGGCGGCCGCCAGCGCGGCGTGCAACTCCCGAACGTGTGCATGGCCCGTCGTCTCGACCACGCAGACGACGCGCACGGCGGTCAGGTCAGGTCCGGAAAATGCGCGGTCGTGGACGATTTCCTGAATCGATGCGCCGGTCGACGCGATCAATTCGGCCAGCCGCGCCAGTCCGCCGGGCCGGTCGCTGATCGATACGGTGAAGCGCGACACGCGGCCGTCGGCCACCAGCCCCACTTCGATGACGCGGCCCAGCATCGTGAGGTCGATGTTGCCGCCGCACAGCGTCAGCACGACCTGCTTGCCTTTCAGGTTGTCGAGTTTTCCCGCGAGGAACGCGGCGAGCGGCGCGGCGCCGCCGCCTTCGACGACGCTTTTCTCAAGTTCGATGAGGCGCAGGATCGCGAGCGCGATGTGCGCCTCGTCGACCGTCACCACCTGGTCGACGACCCGTTCGAGCACGGCGAAGGGCAGCTTGCCCAGCAGCGGCACGGCGAGCCCGTCCGCGAGTGTGGGCGACAGCTTGACCGGCACCGGATGCCCGGCAGCCCGCGCGGCGGTGAGGCACGCCGCATGGTCGGGTTCGACGCCGACGACCCTGGCCTGGGGACGCAGCGCCTTGAACACGGTGCCGATACCGGCCAGCAATCCGCCGCCGCCCACCGGCACGACGACCGCGTCCACGTCGGGCGTCTGTTCCAGGATTTCGAGCGCCATCGTCCCCTGGCCCGCCATCACGTTTGCATTGTCGAATGGATGGATGAACGTGAGACCCTTCTCCTTCGCGATCTCCTCCGCCAGCACGCGCGATTCGCCCAGGTCCGCGCCGTGCAGGATGACGTTGGCGCCCAGGTGCCGGCAATTGGTGACCTTGATCAGCGCCGCGAATTGCGGCATCACGACGGTGACGGGAATGCCGAGGAGGCTGCCGTGATAGGCGACGCCCTGCGCGTGGTTGCCGGCAGAGGCCGCGATGACGCCGCGCTTGCGCTGCTCGTCGTTCAGCAGCAGCAGCGCGTTGCGCGCGCCGCGCTCCTTGAAGCTGCCGGTGCGCTGCAGGTAGTCGAGCTTGCAGAAGACGTGCGCGCCAGTCAGCTGCGACAGCGGAATCGACTCGACGCAGGGAGAGACGTAGATGCCGCCGGCGATGCGTTCGCGGGCGGCCTCGACGTCGGCCAGGGTAAGTTGGGCGGTCATGGTCAGAAGGGTAGCGTGACGCCGGGCTTGGCGCGTTCCAGCACGTGGCGAAATTCGTCCTGGATCCTTGCGAGCGCGGCGGGATTGTCGGCCTCGAAGCGCAGGACGATGACGGGTGTGGTGTTCGACGCGCGCGCCAGGCCGAAGCCATCTGCATATTCGACGCGCAGTCCGTCGATGCGGATCACTTCGGCGGCGCCCGGAAACGTCTCCGTCGCGGCCATCTTGGCAATCAGCGCATGCGGCTCTCCCTCGGCGCAGGGCACGTTGAGCTCCGGTGTCGACAGCGCGTCGGGCAGCGCATCGAGCACCGCCGACGGATTGGCGTGTCGCGACAGTATTTCCAGCAGCCGCGCCCCGGCGTACAGGCCGTCGTCGAAGCCGTACCAGCGTTCGCCGAAAAACGTGTGCCCGCTCATCTCGCCTGCGAGCGCCGCGTGGACCTCTTTCATCTTGCCCTTGATCAGCGAGTGGCCGGTCTTCCACAGCAGCGGCACGCCGCCGTGCCGGGTGATCCACGGCTTGAGGTTGCGCGTCGACTTGACGTCGTAGATGACCGTGGCGCCGGGATTGCGTTCGAGCAGGTCGGCAGCAAACAGCATCAGCTGGCGGTCCGGGTAGATGATGTGGCCGTCGCGCGTGACCACGCCCAGGCGGTCGCCATCGCCGTCGAAGGCCAGTCCCAGGTCGCAGTCGCCTTGCGCGAGCCGGTTGACAAGGTCGCGCAGGTTGGCGGGCTGCGATGGGTCCGGATGATGGTTGGGAAAATGGCCGTCCACGTCGCAGAAGAGCGGCACGACGGTGCAGCCCATGCGCGTGTACAGCGTCGGCGCGAACGCGCCCGCGACGCCGTTGCCGCAGTCCACGGCGATCTTCAGCGGCCGCGCAAGCTTGACGTCGCCCACGATGCGGTCGAGGTAGGCCGGACCGATATCTACCTTGCTGTACTCACCCTGTCCGTGCAGCAGTGCCCCGGTTTCGATGCGCGCGCGCAGCGCCTGTATGTCGTCGCCGGAAAGCGTGTCGCCGGCGACGACCATCTTGAGACCGTTGTAGTCGGGCGGATTGTGGCTGCCGGTGACCATGACGGCGGAGCCGGTGCGGAGGTGATGCGCGGCGAAGTACGTCATCGGCGTGGCCACCATGCCGAGGTCGACGACGTCCACACCTGCGGCGCGGATGCCGTCGGACAACGCGGACAGGAGCGCCGGGCCCGAAAGTCGACCGTCTCGGCCTATCGCGAACGTGTCGCTGCCCCGCTCCCGCGCGAGCGAGCCCAGCGCGTGGCCGACGGCGCGGACAATGTCCGGGGTAAGCGTGCGGCCGACGACGCCGCGGATGTCGTAGGCCTTGAAGATTTCGCGGGGCAGGGCGGTCATGGCGGGAGGTTCCGGATAAGTGTCGCAGGTCGCGCAGTTTCGCATGCCAGGGGCGTGTGGCGAGATCGGCCCATGTTCAACGGCCGGAGGCAAAGAACGTCGTGACCCGCTGTGCCAGCCAGCGGATGTCGCCGGGCAAGGGCGGCGTTGCAAAGCCGGCATGACCGCCATCATCGGGCTGCTCGAGCACCACGGCCGGGCTGACTTCGTTCGCGCCGGGCAGCGACGCGCCGGGAACGAAGGGATCGTTGCGCGCGTTGATCACGAGCGTGGGCAGCACGACGTCGCGCAGCCAGGGCTTGGACGACGCTCGAAGCCAGTAGTCGTCGGTGCCGGCGAAGCCGTGCAGCGGCGCGGTGAACGCGTCGTCGAATTCCCAAAGCGTCGTCGCGCGGGCCACGCGCCCCGCGTCGAACAGGCCGGGAAAGCGGCGCTCCATCGCGAGCGCCTTGGGTTTCAGCGTGCGCAGGAACCGGTTGCAGTAAACGAGCCGGTTGAAGCCCTGGTCGATGGCGATGCCCGACGCCGTCAGGTCGATCGGCGTGGATGCGGCCGCCACGGCGCCGACGCCATGGTCGCCCGACGCACCGACCCGGCCCGCCCAATTGAGCAACGCGCTGCCGCCCAGCGACACGCCAAAGGCGAACAGTGGCGTGCGCGAATCGATGCGTGCGCGCACCGCCGCCAGCATTGCCGCGATCTCCGCATGGTCGCCGGAATGGTACGCGCGCGGCATGCGGTTGGGCTCGCCACCGCAGCCGCGGAAATGCGGCACGACGCCGCGCCAGCCCAAATCGCGCAGCTTCTCCATCAATGCCAGCGCGTAATGCGCGCGGGAGCCGCTTTCCAGGCCATGGAACATCACGACCAGCGGCACGTCGGCCGCGCGTGGCGCTGCGTCGACCAGCCAGTCGAGCAGCCAGAAATCGCCGTCCGGCGTGTCGACGCGCTCGCGGCGGTAGACGATGTCGGGGTTGCGCAGCAGCGCCGGATAGATGGTCTGCGCGTGCCCTCCCGGCAGCCAGGCGGGCGCGTTGTAGGGATCGGCGATCTGTGCGGGAGCGGGCGGGTGCATCGTCGGCATCAGTCCAGCGCGCGCTCGAGCTGGGTGGCGATCGTCTTCACTATCTTCACGCGCGCGAAGTTCTTGTCCTCCGCCTCGACCAGCGTCCACGGCGCGAGCTCGGTCGAGGTTCGGTCGACCATGTCCGCGACAGCCTGCTCATAGCCGGCCCACTTCTTCCGGTTGCGCCAGTCGTCGCGCGTGATCTTGAACCGCTTGTAGGCCGTCTTCTGACGCGCCTCGAAGCGTTTCAGCTGCTCGGCCTTGCTGATCTGCAGCCAGAACTTGCATACGATGGCGCCGGCGCGAACCAGCTGTTCCTCGAACTGGTTGATCTCGTCGTAGGCGCGCATCCAGTCCGGGACGCTGCAGTAACCCTCGACGCGCTCGACCAGCACGCGGCCGTACCACGTGCGGTCGAAGATGGCGATGCCGCCGCGCGCGGGAATCTGCCGCCAGAAGCGCCACAGGAACGGCTGCGCCAGTTCTTCCTGCGACGGCGACGCGACCGGAACGATGACGTACTGGCGCGCGTCGAGCGACGTCGCGACGCGGCGGATGGCGCCGCCCTTGCCCGCAGCGTCAGAGCCTTCGAAGGCCAGGACCAGCGAGCGCTCCTGAAACCGCTTGCGCTGCGTGAGTTCCGCCAGTCGTGCCTGCCATTTGGCGAGTTCGCGTTCATATCGGTCGTCGTCGAGCTTCTGCGTAAGGTCGAGACGGCGAATCAGCGCGACATTGCCGATGACGGACGGCGGAGGCGCCACGACGGCGCGCGGCGCAGGCTTGGCCCCTGCGTTGACCTTGCCCATGGCCTCCAGCAGGATCTTGCCCACGGTGAGGTTGCGGTAATTGGGGTCAGCGCCCTCAACGACGTACCACGGGGCCGACGCAATCGACGTCTCGCGCAGCATCTGCTCCCATTTGTCGTGGAACTTGTTGTAGTGCTTCAGCGCCGCCTTGTCGATCGCCGTCACGCGCCAGCGCGTCTTGCGACTGGACTCGAGCTCGTGCAGCCGCTGCTTCTGCGCCGGGCGGGAAAGGTGAACCCAGAACTTGAGCAGGACGATGCCTTCGTCGGTAAGCATCTGCTCGTACTGACGCACTTCCTGCAGCCGGGCGTCGAACTGCATGTCGGTCACCTCATGCCGCACGTGCGCGTTGACCAGCTGGCGGTACCACGCGTTCATGAAGATGCCGATGCGTCCGCGTGGCGGCAGCGCACGCCAGTAGCGCCATGCGAGCGGGCGCGCTTCCTCTTCCGGTGCGCCGGGACCGAACGCGCTGGTGCGGATGAACCGCGGGTCCATCCACTCGTTGAGCTTGTTCGCGGTTTCCCCGCGCCCGCCGCCTTCCAGTCCGCTGATCAGAACCAGGATCGGGCCGCGTCCCGCTTCGGCGATCTCGTACTGCGCGTTGAGCAGCGCCTCGCGCAGCTTCGTTTCCTCGCGCGCATAGGTCGCCTTGGCAACCTTGTGGCCGACTTCCGCCGATTCCAGCATTGCGTCCTCCGGTGACTGAGTTGCAGCGCGAAAGCGCCTAGTCGCGTGTCCAGAACGGCCGCGCACGCGCAAAGGCCTGCCATGCGGCTTCCAGCGCATCGCTGCGCGCGCTTGCCTGTGCCGCAGCCCAGCCATTGAATGCCGCCGCGGCGGGCGACGTGGCACCGGCGAGTTCGCCCGCCAGTTCCGCGGCCACCGCGGCATCATTCCACGCGCCGAGTTCTTCCTGCAATGCGGTCAATGCGCGGCGATACGCGCGAGTCCGCGGCCGGGTGAAGAGCGGCGCGAAGAATTCCGTCGCGTAGCGCAGCTTCTTGGCTGCCAGCCTCGCCGCGTGGCGCGCTTCCGGAGCTGCGTGCGCCAGGTTTACGCCCAGCGCCAGCAACGCGCGATGCCGGCGCTTCAACAACGGTCGTGCGATTTGCTGTGCGGGCAGGGCGAGCGCCGCCGGATCCGGACTGCCGGCAACCGGCGTTTCCGCCAGCGCGGCGGCCGCCAGGACAAGCCGCAGGAAACGCGGCGATGCGACGGCTGCGCACGCCAGCGCGCGCGCTTCGCTGCGCCGCGCGGCCGCTTGGGCGGCCAGTGCGCGGAGTTCCGTCCGGAGCGCGCCGGTGCCGCTGCTGCGGCCGACCGCGCTGGTGAATGCAGGCAGCGTTTCCAGCGTGAAGACATCGCTGTCGCGCGCCGGCCCGAGCGCGTGCGCAAGCCAGCGCAATTCGCCGCGCAGCGGCTCGATCCGCGCAGTCGCCATCGTGCGCCGTGCCAGCGACAGGCAGGCGCGGAGCCTGCGCACGCCGATGCGCATCTGGTGGATCCACTCCGGGTCTTCCCCATGGATCACACCGTTGGCGTTGGCTTCGATCTGCGTCAGGCATTCGCCGATGATCGCGGCGAATGCGCTGGCCGCATTCGCGTCGTCGGGAATCGCGACCTCGGCAGCGTGCGACGGTTCCACCTTGGACGGATGGCGCAGCGCATAACCGCGCTCGGCCTTGCTCCGCGGCTCGAGGGAAAGCGGGATGTCCGCCGCGAGCGCGCTTGCGAGTTCATAGAGTCGCGCCTTGTCGCCGGCCTCCAGCTCCATTTCAATTTCGTGGATCGGCGCCGACAGCGGCTTTCCGTCCACCTCGGCGCGCACTTCGCCGGCATCGATGCACAGCAGTGCCATCGTGCTGTCGGCGAAGGCGAGCGGAATGGTCGTGCGCGTCACGCAGGTGGTGAATTGCGGTTCGAGTCCGCGCCTTTCCGCCTTGCCCAGCGTGCGCCGCCAGGGCGTCGTGGCGAAGCGCAGCGGATCGAGCCGGCCTCCGGTCACCGGCCATTCGAATTCGCTTCGTGTCGTCATTCCTCCGGCCGACGGCTTCTCGGCCCGGCCCTTGACGGTCTGCAGCCAGCGGTGACCGTCGCGGCGCAAGCGCAGCGAGACGCCGGCCAGCGCGAGATCGAGGCCCGCGGTATCGAAATACGTAGACGTGACCCGGGTCTTGC
>Ga0315271_10000759_pt1 | contig 18670 bp, 22 predicted proteins | sample C3_top_MG_FD_204664 | JGI IMG/M metagenome (GOLD analysis project Ga0315271, IMG submission 204664) | Sediment microbial communities from Yellowstone Lake, YNP, Wyoming, USA - C3_top | ecosystem: Environmental > Aquatic > Freshwater > Lake > Sediment | place: USA: Wyoming | collected 2017-08-01
GACTACGAACAGGACGGCGCTGATCGGGATCACCGAGTTCGCATACGCCACCGAAACCTCCGGCAGCGAAACCAGCCGGTCGGCCCCGAGGATCTCCAGGATCGAATAACCCACCCAGGCGAGCAGCACGAAGAAGGCCATCGTGCACAGCTGCGCCACGACGGTGGCGGCCACTCGCGGGCCGGGAGGCAGCATCCGTACGATCTCGGGCACGCCCATGTGCGCGTGCTTGAGGACCGCGAGCGCGGCGCCGTAGAACGTCACCCAGGCCAGCAGGATGGTGGCGACCTCGTCATACCAGACGAGGGAGTGGCCCGAGTAGCGGAAGACCACGCCCACCACCACCTCTGCGGCGAGCGCGGCCATCAGGGCGATGCAGATCCACTCCAGGAAGCGCTCGTAATCCCGGCGGAACGATTGCAATGTCACGCCTTACTTGCCCAGGGCGATCGCACGATCGATCACCTCCTTGGCGCTCGGCACTTCCTTCGCGAACTCGTCGTACACAGGCTTGGAGGCCGCGACGAAGGCGTCCTTGTCGGGCGTGTTGACCTGGATGCCACCGGCCTTCAGCTTGGCCAGCAGATCGTTGTCTTCCCGCTCGGCCGTGCTGTAAACGAAGGCCTGCGTCTCCTTGGCGGTGTCCTCCAGGATCTTGCGCACGTCGGCGGGCAGGCTGGCCCACTTGGTGGCGCCCACGGTGGCGTAGGCCGGCGTATACACGTGGCCGGTGAGCGAGAGGAACTTCTGTACCTCCTGGAACTTGGCGCTGTAGATCTGCGTGAATGGGTTCTCCTGGCCGTCCATCACGCCGGTCTGCAGCGCGGTGAAGACCTCGGAGAACTTCATCGGCGACGGGTTCGCGCCATAGGCCTGGAACATCTTGACCCGCCACTTGCCCTCGGGCACGCGCAGCTTGATGCCCTGCAGATCGGCCGGCGTGTTGATCGGGCGCTTGGAATTGGTGATGTGGCGGTAGCCGTTCTCCCACACCGCCAGGATCTTCAGCCCCTTCTTCTCCGCCTCGGGCGCCATCTTCGACCAGAACAGCTCCTTCTCGATGCGGCCCATGTGCGCACGGTCCTTGACCAGGTAGGGCATCTCGAACACGCCGAAGATGTCCGACTCCGACGACATCACGGTCGACGGCAGCGCAATGTCGACGGTGCCGAGCTTCAACTTCTGCAGCAGTTCCTTGTCGCCACCGAGCTGGCTCGAACCGAACACCACGACCTTGGCCTTGGTGCCGAGCTTGGCATTGGCGCGGCGGGCGAATTCCTCGGCCGAGTTGGCGAACAAGGAATTGGGCTCGCCGACATGGCCGAACTTGATTTCCACTTGGGCCAGCGCTGGCACAGCGGCCAGCGAGGCCAGCGCGGCGAGCGCGGCAGTCAGGGCATGGCGGATCGTCATCGGGCTTCTCCGGGAGCGTGGGCGGCGCATTCGCGCGATTGCCGATGATGACGGATCGAATATCGCGCCGTCTCAGGTCAAGTACCTAACGCCGAACCCGACGCGCGGCCAGGCGCGTCGGGCCTGGGCGCCGGCGGGCGAGCCCAGCGTCGACGCCCAAGCGCGCTGCCCGGCCAGCGCGGCCGCGCGCGCGGCCACCTCGTCGTCGAGCCAGCGCCGGATCTTCTGCGCATCGAGCGCACGCGACGACGAAGCCAGCGCACCGATCAGCACCACGCTCACGGTGCGGTCGCCGACGCGCATGCGCATGGTCAGGCAGCGGCCGGCGTCGGTGGTGTAGCCGGTCTTGGAAGCCAGGATTTCCCAGCCTGGCCTGCCGACCAAGGCATTGGTGTTGTGCACCGCGCGCGGCCTGCCGTTGACGACCACGGCGCGCGTGCGCTGGCTCGTGATCTGCGCGATCAGCGGGTAGTCCTTGGTGGCCTGCAGCAACTTGGCCATGTCCAGCGCGCTGGCGTGGTTGTCGGGCGACAGGCCGGTGGGCTCGACCAGCCTCGTGCTCGCCAGACCCAGCGCGCCGACCTTGCGTTGCATGGCTTCCGCGAACGCCGCCGGTCCACCCGGATAGCAGCGCGCCAGCGCGGCGGCGGCGTGGTTGTCCGATACGAGCAGGGCCAGTTCGAGCAGGGTCTGCCTGGGCACCATGGCGCCGACGCGCAGGCCGCCGCGGCTGTGCCTGAGGGTGTCGCGATCGACTTCGTCGATGCGCAGTGTCTGGTCGAGGTCCTGCCGCGCATCGAGCACCACCATCGCGGTCATCAGCTTGGTCAGCGAGGCGATGGGCGCGGCGGTGAAGGCGTCCTTTTCCAGCAGCACCTCGCCGGTCGTGTCGTCGACGACGACCACATGTGCCGAGCGGAACGAGACGGCCTTGCCCCAGCAGGCGAGGCTGGCGCAGAGCATGAGCGCGAGGGCGATGGGCTTGAGCATGGTGGCGTGCGGTGCGGTCCGGCGAACGCCGGACCGGCGCTGAACGTGGTTATCGGCGATTTCGCCGTCGGGAAATTCCCGGCGCCGGCGCCAAGCGCGACATGCGCCACGCATTCGGCCCGAACGGGGCGCTCAGGCCCGATGCTGCCGCAAGTCCTGCGTGGTCTGGCCCGGTCCGTCGGCCGACCAACCGGGCGGCATCAGCATGGTGCCTGCCGCGGCGCGCAGCGAGCGCGCACGCAGCAGGTCGCGGCCGAGCTGCCGCCAGGGCTCGAATTCGATGCGCAGCGGGTTGTAGGTCGTCACCGGCGTCACCAGGCCGTAGCGACAGGGCAGGTCGTCGCGCTCGGCGCGGTAGGTGCCGAACAGGCGGTCGAACACGATCAGAACGCCGCCGTAGTTCGCGTCCAGGTAGTCGAGGTTGGCGGCATGGTGCACGCGGTGCGCCGACGGCGTGTTGAGTACGTACTCGAGCCAGCCGAGCTTGGGAATCCAGGTGGCGTGGATCCAGAACTGGTACAGCAGGTTCAGCTGCAGCATCGCGAACACCACCTTGGGCGGGAAGCCCAGCCACACCAGCGGCACGAAGAACGCGGCGCTGCCGGTCAGCCGGCCGAGGATGCCGATGCGATAGGCCGCGCTCAGGTTCAACTGGTTGGGCGAATGGTGCACGACGTGGCTGCACCAGAACCAGCGCACGCGGTGCGCGGCACGGTGATACCAGTAGTAGCAGAACTCCTGGCCGACGAAGAGCGCCAGCAGGGCCGTGGCGCTGTCGAGCGCTATCGTCCCCACGCGGTACCGGTAGGCCAGTGCGATCAGCGGCGCGGCGACGGTCAGCGGCAGGAAGATCTGGATCGCCACGCGCAGCGCCAGGTCGAGCAGCGACACGCCCGTGGCACGCCAGTCGTAGCCGGCGCGGCGCGACAGGAACGCCGCTTCGAGCAGCGATGCCGCCACGACGATGGGCAGCGCGACGAACAGCAGGAATCTGTCGATGCCGAACATGGCGCGACTGTGCACTGGTTTGCTTTGCTCGATTGTTTCCCAGGCGCGGTGTCCACTCGTTGCGCGGCACGCAGAGGGCTGAGCGCCTTGTCCAAGGTCAAAGGCGCCGCCGCAAGAGCGAACGGCTGGCAGCGATTGGCTCAGTTCACGGTGCGATCGCACCACGGGAAATCCCGGGCATCGTAAGTAGCCGTGTATCACCTAGACGGGGGGTCGCGGTGCAACACTGAATCGGTTCGGCCCCCCCGTGCCGCGCCTGTAGGAGATCTGCGATGCGAGTGATACGGATAGCCAACCCGGGTGCCGCCGAAGCGACCTGCCGCGACAGTGACGGCGTGGTGCCCAGGCTCGATCTGCCGCTGGCGCGGCGCGAGTTCCTTAAAGGCTCAGGTGTATTGATGGGCACGCTCGCTGCCGGCAGCGTGCTGGCTGCGCTGGCGCCATCGACGGCCTGGGCTGTGGAGCTGAAGGCGCTCTCCACCACCGAGGGCGAGGCACTGATGAAGATGGGCCGCGCGCTTTACCCGCACAAGAAGCTGGCCGACGCGGTGTACGCCCTGCTGGCCAAGGACCTCGACGGCAAGGCCAGCGGTGACGCGGCCAGCGCCAAGCTGATCAAGGATGGCGTCGCGGCGCTCAATACCGCGGCTGGCGGCAACTTCGCCAAGGCCCCTGCCAAGAAGCAGGCCGCGATCGTGAAGGCCATCGAAGGCCAGCCGTTCTTCAACACCGTGCGCGGCCAGTGCATAACCTCGCTCTACGACAACGACATGGCCTACGCCACCTTCGGCTACCCCGGCTCAGCATGGGAAAAGGGCGGCTACATCACGCGCGGGTTTCAGGACCTGAAGTGGCTGCCTGCTCCCCCGCTCGACGCCAGCCCGAAGCCCTACATCTGACCGCCTGCGGCGCGATTTCGGAGACAACTCATGGCCAAGTTTGCACAAACCGACGACTCCGTCGTCGTCATCATCGGGTCGGGCGCTGGCGGCGGCACGCTGGCCAACGAGCTGTGCCAGAAGGGCATCAAGGTGGTGGTGCTCGAAGCCGGTGCGATGCAGTCGCAGGCCAGCTTCATCAACGACGAGTGGAAGTCCTTCGGCCAGCTCGCCTGGCTCGACCCGCGCACCACCTCGGGCACCTGGCGCGTGGCCAAGGATTTCGCCGGCTTGCCGGCCTGGATCTGCAAGACCGTCGGCGGCTCGACCACGCACTGGGCCGGCGCCTCGTTGCGCCTGCAGGCGCACGAGTTCAAGGCCCGCAGTACTTACGGCGAGATCAAGGGCACCAGCCTGCAGGACTGGCCGCTGACGCTGGCCGAACTCGAGCCCTGGTACGCCAGGGCCGAAGACAAGATGGGCGTCACGCGCACCAACGGTATCCCGGGCCTGCCCGGCAACAACAACTTCAAGGTCATGCACGCCGGCGCCAAGAAACTCGGCTACAAGGAAGTGCACACCGGCCGCATGGCCATCAACAGCCAGCCGCGCGACGACCGCGGCCGCTGCATGCAACTCGGCTTTTGCTTCCAGGGCTGCAAGAGCGGCGCCAAGTGGAGCACGCTGTACACCGAGCTGCCCAAGGCAGAGAAGACCGGCAACATGGACCTGCGGCCCGAGTCGCACGTCACGCGCATCGAGCACAACGAGGCCGGCAAGGTCACCGGGGTCGTCTACTTCGACAAGGACGGCAAGGAGCAGCGGCAGAAGGCGCGGGCCGTCGCCGTGGCCGGCAACTCGATCGAGACGCCGCGGCTGTTGCTGCTGTCGGCCTCGGCCAAGTTCAAGGACGGGTTGGCCAATTCGTCGGGCCAGGTCGGGCGCAACTACATGCGCCACATGACCGGCTCGGTCTACGCCGCGTTCAAGAACCCGGTGCACATGTACCGCGGCACCACCATGGCCGGTATCATCCAGGACGAGGCCGCGCACGATACCAAGCGCGGCTTTGCCGGCGGCTACGAGATGGAAACGCTGTCACTCGGTGTGCCCTTCATGGCCGCGTTCCTCGACCCTGGTGCTTGGGGCGAGGACTTCGCCTGGTGGATGGACCACTACACCAACATGGCCGGCATGTGGCTCGTCGGCGAGGACATGCCCCGCGAGACCAACCGCGTCACGCTCAACGACAAGGTCAAGGACAAGTGGGGCAACGCCGCGCCCAACGTGCACTTCGACGACCACGACAACGACATCGCGATGCGCAGCCACGCCTTCGCGCAGGGCGAGAAGGTGTACAAGGCGGCCGGCGCGGTCCGGACCTACCGCACGCCGCCGTATCCGAGCACGCACAACCTGGGCACCTGCCGCATGGGCAGTGACGCCAAGACCAGTGTGTGCAACTCGTTCGGGCAGACGCACGACGTGGCCAACCTGTTCATCTCCGACGGCAGCCAGTTCACCACCGGCGGCGCCGAGAACCCGACTCTGACCATCGTCACGCTGGCGATCCGCCAGGCAGACTACATTGCCAAGCAGATGAGCGCGCGAACGATCTAGGCATTTACCGCATGGAGTCCAGCATGTGTGAATACTTCGTCAAGGCCGACCCGATCCAGTACGAGCAGCGCACGCGCACGATCCGCATCCACGGCGTACTGACCAGCATCCGGCTCGAGAACATGGTCTGGGACGTGCTCGCCGAAATGGCTGCGGCCGAGAACTGCACCACCAACCACTTGATCGTGCAGTTTCACGACGAGATCCTGGCGCACCGCGGCGAGGTCCCCAACTTCGCGTCATTCCTGCGCATCACTGGCATGCGATTTCTGCGCCGCAAGCTGATCGAGGTCGAGCAGGCCGGCGGCGCGGCGCTCCCAAATGATGCGGGCAGGGGAGTGGCCAAGCCCCTGCCTGCGCTGCCGACCAAAGTGGTGACACTGGGCGCCCGCTCCTGATTCGCGCAAGCGGGCGCGGCAACGACGCGGCCATGGCCAAGCTCATTCACAACATGATCCGTGTGCTCGAACTCGAGCGCTCGCGGAAGTTCTACGCCGACGTGCTTGGCCTGCGCGAGGCGCACCGGCTGGACTTTCCCGACTTCGCGCTGGTCTACCTGCGCAACAACGACAACGATTTTGAGATCGAGCTGACCCTCAACAAAGGTCGGGTCGATCCCTATACACACGGCACCGGCTACGGTCATATTGGTGTCGTCGTTGCCGATGCTGCCACCACCCACGCAGCGCTCGCGGCCAAGGGCTACGAGCCCGCACCGATCAAGGAATTCAAGCGCGGCGACGAACTGCTGGCGCGCTTCTTCTTCATCCAGGATCCCGACGGCTACAAGATCGAAGTGCTGGAACGGTACGGCCATTACCAGTGATCGCAGGCCACCGCGACACGCCTGTCGCGGCGGCATTCCCAACCCCGAAAACATGGAGACACGCATGAAAAAGACTGCATCGTTGTTCCTCACTGCATTGGGCGCCGCGGCGGCACTAATGGTGGCCGGAACGGTGTTCGCGCAGGCACAGACCAACATCGAGAACCTGAAGCAGATGAAGGTCTCGGGCGTCGACCCGAGCATGCCGCCCGTGCCGCAGGGCGGTGCCAACGCCGCGGCGCTGCGCGAGAACTTGAAGCGCATCAAGTTGCCGCCCGGCTTCAAGATCGACCTCTACGCGGTGGTGCCCGACGCGCGCCACATGGCCGTCGCACCGAGCACCAACATGCTGTTCGTCGGCACGCGCAAGAACACGGTCTGGGCCGTCACCAACCGCAACAGCGGCGATGTCGCCACCGAGGTCAAGCCGTTCGCGCCGTCGGCCAAGTTCCATGTGCCCAACGGCGTGTGCTGGACCAAGGACGGCTTCCTGATCGTTGTCGAACACAACCGGGTGCTGAACTTCCCGGCCGCCGAGTTCTTCTATGAAGGCGGTGACGTGGCGGTGATCGAGACCGTGCCGCAGGGCAAGCTGATCCCGCCGGAAGAAGAGTCATACAACCACCATGCGCGCACCTGCCGCATCGGTCCCGACGGCATGCTCTACATCACGCTCGGCCAACCATTTAACGTGCCGCCGCGGGAGAAACTCGCGCTGTTCAACAAGGTGGGCATCGGCGGCATCGTGCGCATGAACGCCTTCGATGGCAGCAAGCGCGAGGTCTACGCCACCGGCATCCGCAACTCGGTCGGCCTGGAGTTCAACCCGAAGGACAGCACGCTCTGGTTCACCGACAACCAGACCGACGGCATGGGTGACCTGATTCCCGAAGGCGAGATCAACCGTGCCACCAAGGCCGGCCAGTTCTTCGGCTATCCGTGGCGGCAAGGGCACACGCGCATCACCGAGTTCGGCTACGACAAGGATCCGCTGCCGGCCAACATCACCGACCCGCAGGTCTACATGGATGCGCACGCGGCCGACCTGGGCCTGGCCTTCTATACCGGCAAGGCCTTCCCGGCCAAGTACCAGGGTGGCCTGTTCTCGGCCCAGCACGGATCGTGGAATCGCACCACGCCGATTGGCGCGCGCATCATGTTCACCAGCCTGAAGGCCGACGGCACCGCCGACAAGACCGAGGTCTTTGCCGACGGCTGGCTCGACGCCGGCACTGGGCTGTACCGCGGCCGCCCGGTCGACGTGGCGATGATGAAGGACGGCTCGATGCTGATCAGCGACGACTTCGCAGGTGCGCTGTACCGCGTGACCTACTCGGCGCCGTGAGGCTGGGGCCAGGAAGGGCGTGGCTGCTGCTCGTCGCAGCCGCCGCCGCGCCGGCCCTGGCCGCCGACGCCGTGGCCGGGCGGCAGAAGGCGCTCCCCTGCGCCGTCTGCCACGGCCCGCTGGGCTTGGCGGTGGCGCTGGACGCGCCGCACCTGGCGGGCCAGTCGGCGCAATACCTCGGCCTGCAACTGCGGGCCTACCGCAGCGGCGCGCGCAAGCACGAGGTCATGAGCCTGATGGCCAAGCCGCTCAGCGACGCCGATATCGACGACCTGGTGGCCTGGTTCTCCTCGCTCCAGGTCTCGGTCCAGCCGGTGCCCTGATGCCTCTACGCCGATCGGCGTCGGCGCGGGTCCGTACGTTCCTCTATGACTCTATCGAGGCGTCGGCGTGGCGCAATGCGGCAAAACGCAGATCGGCGGCCAGGCCCGGCATGTCGCGCTCGATGCTGCGGGCATAGGCCAGCAACTCGGCTGCGTTTTGCGGCTCGTCGGGTCGCGACAGGCGCTCCAGCCAATGTTGCACCGCCCGCACGAGCCGGGTCGCGACGCTGGCGCCGGGCTGCTCGCGCACGGCGGGCAGGACAGCGGAGCGGGTGTTGCGCGCCTGCCCGACGGGCCGCGATGAGGTGGCCACATTCAGGCTGTGGATCCACCAGTGAGCCAAACGTGACGTTGCCAATGCGTTCATGCTGCGGGCCTCACGGTCGGGCTGGCGCGGCGCGCCGGCGGGGCGGTAAATCCACGCGCAATCCAGAGGGCGATCGCTGCGGCCCATTCGGCCCCACGGCCCGGAACGACGGCGGGTGGAACCAGAACCCGGATGTTTTGAATTGACATGTTGGCGACTTCCTTTCCTTGACTTGGCGGGGCATTTGAGCCCTGCATGCACACATCCTAGGGTTTTCACCTAGACTGTGCCAATTGCGATTCCGAATCCGGGCATCACCACGGCGAATGCCCGCTGAACAACCGAATGAACCGACCCTCGACCAATTTCCGCACCCTCGACCTGAACCTGCTCAAGGTCTTCGACGTGGTCATGGCCGAACGCAATGTCACGCGCGCCGCCACGCGTCTGGCGATGACGCAGCCGGCGGTGAGCAACGCCATGCGTCGACTGCGCGAGGCCACGCACGAAGAACTCTTCGTTCCCGGCCCGACTGGCGTGACGCCGACGGCACACGCCCAGGCGCTGTGGCCCACCGTGCGGGCCTCGCTGGACAGCCTTCACGAGGCTTTCGAACCGCAGGGGTTCGACCCGCGCAGCGACGCGCGTACCTTCACGCTGGCCATGGCCGATGCGACCGCAGCGCTGTTCGTGCCGGTGCTGGTGCAGGCCCTGCACGCCGAAGCGGCGCACGTCGACCTGCGCGTCGTGCCGCTGACATCGCGCGACCCCCGCCCGATGCTCGAGCAGGGCCAGGCCGACATCGCGCTGGGCTTTTTCCCCGACGTGGATGCGGCGCTGGCGGCCGAGGGTGGAGACGGCCTGCTGCGGCTGGAGCCGTTGTACGGCTGCGAGTACGCGTGTGTGATGCGCAACGACCACGCCCTGGCGCAACCCGGCGCACTCGACCTCGACGCCTTCTGTGCCGCCGACTGGCTGCGCGTCAGCTTTGCCGGCCGCCCACGCGGCTACGTCGACGAAGCGCTGGCGCGGCTGGGCCGCGAGCGCCGCGTCATGATCACGGTCAGCAACTTCTTCACCGCCGGGGCGGTGGTGCACCAGTCCGACCTGTTGACCGTGTTGCCGCGCAGCTTCGTGCCGGCCACCGGGTTTGCCGCGCAACTGGCGCTGGCCGAAGTGCCCTTCGAGATGCCCGGCATCGAGGTCGGGCTGCTGTGGCACCGACGCCACGAACAGGACACTGGCCAGCGCTGGTTGCGCGACACCATGCGGCGCGCGGCTGCGACGGTCGCCGAGGCGACGCACGCGGCGGCGGCCCGCGTCGGGCAAGGGCCCGCGACGTGAACAGACCCTAGTATGACGACCCGCCGCGGGCGTGCGAGCGCAACTCGCGGGCCAGCGTGGGGTTCGTGTGCTCCCAGCGGTCCGCCAACGCGAGCAACTCGCGCGTGCTGCGCCGCTGCCCCTGTACCTCGAGGGCGCGCCAGAAAGCGCGCCCAATTCGCGCCGCTCGATCGACGACGGCTGCGTACAGCACGCCGACGCGTGTCGACGCCGCCATCCACGGCGTCTGAATTCGAATGGTCTGACTCGGCATGTTCATTTCCCTTTGCAAGCTGGCGGGCCGCAACCAGCCCGATGCGATCAGCCTAGGGTAAACACCAATGTCTGGCCAATTGCCTGTGCGAATCGCACTATCACGGGCGCGAATGGCCGGGCGGGCGTGTGTCAAGACCACGCTTGCACCATGATGGCGTCGATGCCGATACCGAGCCTCGAGCCCACCGCCTTGAACACCGAGGCCGCCGACGAGCGGCACCCCGACCTCGACCGCTACGACACGGCGCAGTTGGTCGCGGCTTTCGTCGATGACCAGCAGGGTGCCGCGGTGGCCGTGAAGGCCGCCGCCGCCGACCTGGCGCGCGCGGTCGACGCGGCCGTGCCGCGCATCGCCGCTGGCGGGCGGCTGATCTACGTCGGGGCTGGCACCAGTGGCCGGCTGGGCGTGCTCGACAGCGTCGAACTCAACCCCACGTTCTCCTGGCCGCGCGAACGCGCCCACGCGCTGATGGCCGGTGGCGATGCGGCGATGTACGCGGCCGTCGAGGGCGCCGAAGACGATGGGCCGCAGGGTGGCGCCGACCTGCACCGACTGGCGCCGGGCGGCAACGACGTCGTGCTGCTGATCGCCGCCTCGGGTGCGACGCCGTATGTGCTCGGTGCGCTGCAGGCCGCACGCGCCAGCGGCGCGCTGACCATCGGCATCGCCAACAACCCGGGCTCGCCGCTGGTTGCGTTCGCCGAGATCGGCATCACGCTCGATACTGGCGCCGAGGTCATCTCCGGCAGCACGCGGCTCAAGGCCGGCACGGCGCAGAAGGTTGCGCTGAACACGTTCTCGAGCGCGCTGATGGTGCGGCTGCACAAGGTCTACGGCAACCTGATGGTCGACCTGCGCGCCACCAACGCCAAGCTGCTTCACCGGGCCCAGCGCTTGACGATGCAGGCCACGGGCTGCAGCGCCGTCGACGCCGAACGCACGCTCGCGGCCTGCGACTACCGCGTCAAGGTTGCCATCGTGGCGCTGAAGCGCGGCATCGACACGCGCCGCGCCGAACGCATGCTGCAAGCGCATGGCGGCAGCGTTCACGGCGCACTGGAGGCGTCGCCGCCGTGAGCATGCCAGCGCTGAGAGGTCCGGCATGAGGCGCCCGTACCGGCATCTGCGTCGCGGCGATCGCATCGGCGTAATCGCCCCGGCCGGCCCCTGCACGCCCGAGCGCGTGGTCCTGGTCGAGCCGCTGTTCGAGCGTCATGGTCTGCACGCGCGCCTGTACCCGGGCTGCCACGCGCGCCACCCGGAGCACGACTTCCTGGCCGGCGACGACGCCACCCGCCTGGCCGACCTGCATGCCGCGTTCGCCGACAGCGACATCGCCGCCGTCTTCTGTCTGCGCGGCGGCTGGGGCAGCGCGCGGCTGCTCGACCGCGTCGATAGCGCATTACTGCGCGCGAATCCCAAGCCCTTGATCGGCTTCAGCGACATCACTGCGCTGCACGCGCTGCTGGCGCGCGAGGGGCTGGTCGGCTTGCACGCCCCGATGCCGGGCTCCAACCTGGTCCTGGCAGGCGATGAGGACGATGCACAGGCGCTGTTCGAGTTGCTGATGCAGCCGCTGCCCGCCGGCCATCGTTTCGCGCCGGCGCTGGCGTCCGACTCGTGGCGGGTGGCCGGGCAGGTCAGCGGCAGGCTGGTCGGTGGCAACCTGGCCATCGTCGCCTCGCTGCTCGGCACGCCCTGGGCCTGGCCGATGGGCGACGCGATCCTGTTTCTTGAAGAGGTATCCGAAGCGCCGTACCGCGTCGACCGCCTGTTGACGCAACTGCGACACGCCGGTGTGCTGCGAAGTGCGCGCGGCTTCCTGCTCGGCAGCTTCAGCGAAGACGGCGACGCCACTGCCGTGCTGCGCGAGCACCTGGCAGGCCTGGGCAAGCCGGTGCTCGCCGGCTGGCCCGCGGGGCACGCCAGGCCCAACCGCGCACTGCCGCTCGGCGCGGCAGTGACACTCGACGCCGGCACGGGCATCCTGACGCTCGACGAGCACGTGCTCGCTTGACACGCGGCACCGACGAGCGCATCGAGGCCGGGCAAAGTATTCTCGGCGCCACGATGGGTTGCCGATGACCAGCAGTCAACACACGCTGCGCGCACACCAGTTTGCCGGGCTGGGCGGTGGCGGCACGCGGCTGATCGTGCTCGGCGCCGTGCATGGCAACGAGACCTGCGGCACGCGCGCCATCGAGCGTGTGTTGGCTGAACTCGACGCCGGTGCGCTGCACATCGAGCGTGGCCTGTTGACGCTGGTGCCGGTGGCCAACCCGCTGGCCTACGTCAAGGGGCAGCGCCAGGGCCAGCGCAACCTGAACCGGCGCCTGCAGCCGACGCCGCAACCCACCGAGTTCGAAGACCATGTCGCGAATGTCCTGTGTCCGTGGCTCGCCGCACACGACGTCCTGCTCGATCTGCACTCGTTCGCCGGCCCGGGCCGGCCGTTCGTGATGCGCGGCCCGGCCGATAACGACGCCGCGCTCGAGCCCTTCGGCCACGCCGCCGCCGAGGGACGACTGGCCGACCATCTGGGCCCGACGCGCATCGTCGAAGGCTGGATGGCGGCTTACGCACAGGGCGCGGCGCGACGCCGTGCGCTGGGCCTGACCGATGACGCCGACCCCAGCTATGGCGTGGGCACCACCGAGTACATGCGCTCGCGCGGTGGCTACGGCGTCACGCTCGAGTGCGGTCAGCATACCGACCCGGCCGCGCCGGAGGTCGGTTATCGCGCCATCCGCCAGGCGATCGCGTTGCTCGGCCTGGCCGACGACACGCTCACGCCGCCGGCGCCCGAGTTCGAGCGGCTGCGCCTGACCGAGGTCGTCGACCGCCGGCACGAGGGCGACCGCTTCGTGCGCGAGTGGTGCAGCTTCGACGCCGTGCACGCCGGCGAGCATGTCGGCGAGCGCGCCGACGGCACCGCAGTGATCGCGCGCAGCGACGGCCACATCGTGTTCCCCGACGCGGGCGCGTTGCCCGGGCACGAGTGGTTCTATTTTGCCCAGGCCAGCGAGCCGGAACCCGCGTGAACGTGCTGCAGGGCCTGATCCTCACTCCCGACGGCTGGTTGCGTGGTTCGCTGACGCATCGGGCCGGCCGCATCGTCGCGCTGCAGGGCGAGCCGGCCAGCGACGGGGCCTGGCGCGACGGCGCCGACGCTATCGTGCTGCCCGGCTTCATCGACCTGCACGTGCACGGCGGCGGCGGCGCCGACACGATGCAGGCGGGCGACGCGATTCAGACCATCGCGCGCACCCATGCGCAGCACGGCACGACGGCCCTGCTGGCCACCACGATGACCGCACCGCCGAGCGAGATCGAGGCCGCGCTGCGGGCCCTGGCCGGCGCCTGCCGCACGCGCAGCGACGGCGCGGCGCGCGTGCTCGGCGTGCACCTGGAAGGGCCTTACATCAGCCCCGAGCGGCTCGGCGCCCAGCCGGCGTTCGCGGCCCTGCCTTCGGTGGGTGGGATCCTTGCCTTGCATGCACTGGCGCCGATCCGTGTCGTCACGCTGGCACCCGAGTTGCCGGGCGCGCTCGAGACCGTCGCAGCGCTGGTGGCGGCGGGCATGCGGGTGCAGGTCGGCCACAGCGCGGCCAGCTACGAGCAGGCCTGTGCCGCACTGCAGCGCGGCGCCAGCGGCTTCACCCACCTGTTCAACGCCATGAGCGGCCTGCACCAGCGCGCGCCGGGCGCGGTCGGCGCGGCACTCGCGCACGCCGCCCACGCCGAACTGATCCCCGACCTGCTGCACGTGCACCCCGGCGCGCTGCGCGCCGCTTTGCGCGCGATTCCCGGCCTGTACTGCGTCACCGACGCGACGGCGGCCGCGGCCATGCCCGATGGCGCCTACCGACTCGGGCGCCATGTGGTGCACAAGTGCGGTGGCGGCGTGCGCCTGGCCGATGGCACGCTGGCCGGCAGCACGCTGACGATGGACCAGGCCTTGCGCAACCTCGTCGACGGGCTGGGCCTGGGCTTGGCCGAGGCGTCGCGGCGCGTGTCGACGCACGCCGCGTCCTACCTCGGCATGACCGACCGCGGCATGTTGCGCGTCGGGGCGCTGGCCGACGTGGTCGTGCTGGACGCGCAATTGCGTGTACGCCGTGTCGTCGTCGAAGGCCAGGCCGACGTCGACGTCGCGGCCGGGCCTTGAGTTCAGCCCGGCTCGTCGATCTGCACGAGCTTGATGCGCGCCGACGAGCCGGTCTTGATCCGCACCTGAACCCGGCGCACGCCGAAGTGCTTGGCAATCAGCGCGATCAGTGCTTCATTGGCCTTGCCATCGACGGGCGGAGCTGCGACTTGCGCCAGCCAGGTGCCATCGTCTTGCGCAATCAGCTGCGAAGCCCGCGCGTTGGGCTTGACCTTGACCTGAAGGATCGTGGAAGAGGGCGAATCGCGCGCGGCCATGTCGCGGATTCTGAGCGGCAAGTCGTCCGAAGGCGAGACAGATCGCAAGCAAGCCGACGGGCTTCGCGCATCTCGGGCCAAGCCGGACATCGACGCCGCCCGCCTTCGCGTCGGCCGGCCCGCAAGCGGGCCCGCATCAGACCGTGGCAGACAAGCGTCGCCGCAACCAGCGCAGGGCCGCGCCCAGCAGTGGCAGCGATTCATAGACCTCGCGCGCCGGATCCCAGTAATCGCGATGCCAGGTGATGCGTCCGTCTGCGGCGAACCGCAGGTGGGTTGAACCGTGAATCAATACTGTGGTCGACCGGCCCTGGCGGCGGAACCGAAAGTTCCAGAGCAAGAAGCTGTGGTCACCCTCCGTGACCGTCAGCACGATGCGGAATTGCGGCGAATCCAGCGTCGCGAACATGTGCTGGAACACGCGGCGGATTGCGGCGATGCCGGATACGTCGTTGAATGGATCGGCGAAGCGCGCGGCATCGGCATAGATCTCATCGAGACGCTGCAGCGTTTCGGGCGACAGCGTCTCGAAGAACGCGATCACCTGGCCCACGCGCCTGTCCGTCGTGATCGCCGATTTCGCTGTGGAGTCTTGCATGTTCATGTGCCGGTGGCGCGTCGCACCGCCGCGAAGTACAGACCATGCGGCAAGAGTCGCAGCAATTTGAGCCACAGCGTGAAGCGTTTCGGAAAGTGGATGTCGAAGCGTCCCTTCTGCCAGCCGCGCACGATGTGGTCTGCGGCCTGCTCGGGCGTCAGCAAAGCCGGCATCTCGAAGCGGTTGCCCGCGGTCAGCGGTGTCGCCACGAAGCCGGGGTTGATCACCGACACGCCGATGCCGGCGCGGTGCAGGTCGAGGTAGAGAGACTCGGCAAGGTATTGCAGCGCCGCCTTCGAGGGGCCATAGGCCATCGCCCTTGGCAAACCCCGATAGCCGGCGACGCTCGCAGTCAGGCTCAGATGGCCGTGCCCTTGCGCGGTCAGTCTGGGCAAGACGGCATCGAGCAGGTGCAGCGCGCCGGTGTAGTTGACGTGCATGTGCAGCAACGCTTCGTCGACGTCGAAGTCGGCAGCGCACATTGCCCGATAGTGTCCGGCGCAATACATCGCCAGATCGAGCTTACCGCGCAAGGCGAAGACCTGCGCGCAAGCGGCTGCGAACGCGGCGCGGTCGCCCACGTCGAGTGGGATGGCGTGACTGCCAGGATGGGTGGCCACGAAGCCGCTCAGCGACGTGCCATTGCGCGCGGATACCACGACGACGGCACCCAACTCGTGCAGGCGGTGCGCCGTCGCGCGCCCGATGCCCGACGACGCGCCGACGATCCATACCACTGCTCCATGCCAGCTGCCGATCAACGGATTCAGGGGCATCGCCTCAGGGCCTGCTGAACGACAACAGCACTTCACCGACGCGCACGCCGAACTTGCTCATGACCGCCTTGTTGAGCACGGTGCGCTCGTCGATCAGGTGCATCCAGTCGTCGAACTGCACGTCGTAGACATTGCCGCCGACCGGCAGTCTGAGCGTATAGCGCCAATTGAAGGCCGATCCGGACGACGTGCCCAGCGCCTGCCCAACGACATCGTCGGCGGTTCCGACCATCGAGCCGTCGGCGAGCCTGCGCACGTGCCAGACACGGGTCTGGCGCTCGCCATCGTCGTAGACGAATCGCTCGTCGAGCGTGCCCGCGTCGCCGACCCATTCGCAACGCATCGTCACTACAAAGCGGCGCACGACCTTGCCGCTGCGGTCGCTGACCAGGCCGTGCGCGAGCAGGGTGCCATTGAAGTAGCTCTTGAAGTCGAACAGCGGCCGTTGCGTGGCGTAGTCGGCGGCTTGCGGGCCGGCGCAGCCGGCGAGTGCCAGGGCAGCCGCGCCGGCGACGCCTGCCGCCACCAGGTAGCGCACGAGGCGCCGTGCTGAATCGAATGTCGCTTTCACTCTGCTTCCTCTGCATTCATCCAGCCTCGCCAAAGCAAGGCCGCCGCCATCAGCTTCAGGCAGCAGGGCACACCGACATAGGCGATGCTGAGCGCGAGCAAGGCCTGCGCGCTGCGCTGGCCGGGCGCATAGCCAGCGAGCGCGAGCAGCGGCAACGCGGTGCCGGCGGCCAGACCCAGATTCAGCTTGGTCGCCGAAGTCCACCACCCGACGTAGACGCCCTCGGCGAAGGCCGCATGGCCGGCGCGTTGCACGACGCCGGTCAGCAGCGCGCCGGGAACCGTCAAGTCCGCGCCCATTGCCACGCCACTGGCGACGCAGACTGCGAGAAACCCGGCACTGTCGCCTGCGCCCAGCGTGAGCACCCACGCGAACGCGACAACTGCCAGACCCATGCCGAACAGCCACGTGCGCACCAGGCCGAATCCGCGCACGGCACGGACCCACAGCGGCATGGACAGGGCCGCTGCCGCGAAGTAGGCGCCCAGGAAGAGCGCCTCGCCATGGCCCGCTTGCAAGCGATCACGCACGAAGAACAGCACCAGCGTTGCCGGCACTGCGCTCGCGATGCCATTGAGCATGAAGACCGAGAGCAGGCGGCGAAACGGCGCACTGCGCCACGGCAGCGTCCAATGCGCGGTCGACGACCGCGGACGCGACGGCGCACTCGGAACGCCGGCGAGCAGGGCCACGGCAACCACCAGCGCCACTGCGAGCACGATGCACGCGGCTTGCATGCCCAACTGCAACGGCAGTGCGCTGGCCGCGAGCACCCCGACGAGGCCGCAGCCTTCACGCCAGGCAACCACGCGCGCGCGCTGCTTGGGGTCGCCACCCAGGCGCGTGCCCCAGGCCTGGTGGATCACGCTCAGTACGCTGAAGGCCACGTAGGTCAGCAGCAGTGCGCCGGCAAGCCATGCCAACAGTGCGCTGGAGCCGACTTGAGGAAAGAACAGCGCCGTAAAGCCAACGCTGACAACGCTGGCGGCGACCGCCGCGATCCACCACGCCCGGCGCGTCGATCGCGCAAAGACGCTGTCCGTGAACTGGCCGATGAATGGGTCGAGGGCGGCATCGAACACGCGGGTGATGAGCAACACGAGGCCGAGCGTGGTCAGCGGCACGCCGTACTGAGCCGCGTAGTGACTCGGCAGCACGATGTACAGCGGCAACGCGAGGAAGGCGAGCGCAAACCCCAGTGCGCCATAGCGCACGCCGGCCCAAGTACCCGCCAACACGGGTGTGTCGGTGGCGGTCGGACACGGCAGGACGCCTGTGCTCACAAACCGGCCCCGATCAATTGCCGGCGCAAGGCGGGCTCGGATGTGTTCTCGGCGAGCCAGATGCCAAAGAACAAGCGCGCGAATTCGGGGCCTGCCACCGGCGTCGTCGGTCGTCCGTTGTGGAAGAAGTGCGTCGCTGCGCCTGGCGCGTGGATGCCGGTCAGGCGGTCGCCAGGCGCGACATCGGGGAAGGCGCGAACCATCGCCGCCTGCCATTCCCGGGCCTGGCCGTTCGCCACGATGGCCGAGCGGCGCATCTCGTCGATCGAGCGCTGCGCGATCGCGCCGCCTGCGAACCCGCGGGCATATTCGAGTTCCAGCGCGAAGGTCTGCTCCGTGTAGCTTTCAGCGGCGAACCCGGGGCCGGCCCACAGCCGCGCTTCATAGACCCGAAGGCCGAAGTAGCGCAGCGTGCCGCGACCCTGCAAGCGGGCCGCGGAGACAGAGACTGCAACTTCAGTCGGTGGCGCCATCGCCGCCGCGGTCGACACGGCGAACGCAGTGGCGAAGACATGGTCCGCGAGCAGGGCCGACCCCGCCGCCAGGCACCAAGCGCGCCTTGTGAATGGCCAGGTGTTTCGCATTCAGTCGCGTCGCAGCGTGAACTGCACGACGTCGGTGTTGCCGCGCGTGAATGCCGCTTCGCAATAGGCCAGGTAGAACTGCCAGATGCGCATGAAGCGGTCGTCGAAGCCGAGTCCGCGGAC
>Ga0315271_10000761_pt1 | contig 18637 bp, 19 predicted proteins | sample C3_top_MG_FD_204664 | JGI IMG/M metagenome (GOLD analysis project Ga0315271, IMG submission 204664) | Sediment microbial communities from Yellowstone Lake, YNP, Wyoming, USA - C3_top | ecosystem: Environmental > Aquatic > Freshwater > Lake > Sediment | place: USA: Wyoming | collected 2017-08-01
CATCCCGACATGCTGCTGTTTTATCGCATGGGCGATTTTTACGAGCTGTTTTTCGACGACGCCGAAAAAGCGTCGCGGCTGCTCAACATCACCCTCACCACGCACGGCGCGTCTGCGGGCACCCCGATCAAGATGGCCGGGGTGCCGTATCACAGCGCCGATCAATATCTGGCGCGCTTGCTGAAGCTGGGCGAATCGGTGGTGATCGCCGAGCAGGTGGGCGATCCGGCCACCAGCAAGGGGCCGGTTGATCGTCAGGTGGCGCGCATCGTCACCCCGGGCACGCTGACCGATTCCGGGCTACTGGACGAAACCCGCGACACGCTGATTCTGGCTATTGCACCAGGTGTAGAGACGGTTGGCGTGGCGTGGCTCAATCTGGCCGCCGGGCGCTTCCAGGTAACCGAAATCAACACGACTGCCCTGCCCGCTCTGCTGGCGCGAGTGCGGCCGGCGGAAATCCTCGCGCCCGATGAGTATGCGTTCAACGGCGCCCCGTGCGCAGTGCGCCGGCTGGCGCCGTGGCAGTTCGATTCGAGCGGCGCGCAGGCCCGGTTGGCGCAGCAATTCGGCAGCCGCGATCTGAGCGGTTTCGGTGTGGATGATCTGCCGCAGGCCATTGCCGCCGCAGGCGCGCTGCTCGATTACATCCAGACCACCCAACGCACCGCGCTGCCGCATATCCAGGCCATTCACGCCGAGCGCGACAGCGATTTCGTCCAGCTCGACGCCGCTACCCGGCGCAATCTGGAACTCACCGAAACCCTGCGCGGCGAAGCGTCGCCCACCCTGTTATCAGTGCTCGACACTACCGCCACCGGCATGGGCACGCGGCTGTTGCGCCACTGGCTGCACCATCCGCTGCGCGATCGTGTCATATTGACCCAGCGGCGCGATGCCATCGGCGTACTGGCCGAGCAACCGGAAACCGCCACCGCCCTCACCCGATTGCTGAAAAGCTGCGCCGATGTCGAACGCATCAGCGGACGCATCGCGCTGAAGAATGCGCGACCGCGTGACCTGTCCGGCTTGCGCGACACCCTCGCCCTGCTGCCCGAACTCGCCGCCGCGCTGCCTGACGACCGCGCACGCCTGACGACCCTGCAAAGCGCGCTCGCCGCGCGTCCCGATCTGCATGCACTGCTCGCTCGCGCCATTCAGCCCGAGCCCGCCAGCGTGCTGCGCGAAGGCGGCGTGATTGCCGACGGCTTTGACGCCGACCTCGACGAGTTGCGCGCATTGACCCGCGACGCCGGAGCGTTTTTACTGGAACTAGAAACGCGTGAACGCGCGCGTTCCGGCATCAGCACTCTCAAGGTCGAATACAACAAGGTGCACGGTTTCTACATCGAAGTCAGCCGCGCGCAGTCGGAAAACGTCCCCGATGATTACCGCCGCCGCCAGACGCTAAAAAATGCCGAGCGCTACATCACGCCGGAACTCAAAGCCTTTGAGGACAAGGCGTTGTCGGCACAGGATCGTGCGCTGGCGCGCGAGAAGGCGCTGTTCGAGGCGCTGCTGGAATCCCTGACGCCGCATGTGTCCGCGCTGCTGGAAGTGGCCGCCGCGCTGGCCGAAGTCGACGTGCTGGCGAGCCAGGCCGAGCGCGCGACCACGCTCAAACTCAACACGCCCGAATACACCAGCGAACCCGGCATTGTCATCCGCGCCGGCCGCCATCCGGTGGTCGAAGCGCAGGTGGCGCACTTCATCCCCAACGACGTGCAACTCACCCGCGCGCGGCAGATGCTGCTGATCACCGGTCCCAACATGGGCGGAAAATCAACTTACATGCGGCAAGCGGCGCTGATTACGCTGCTGGCCTGCTGTGGCCTGTGGGTGCCCGCCAGCGCGGCGAAGATCGGCGACATCGACCAGATTTTTACCCGCATCGGCGCGTCCGACGATCTGGCGGGCGGGCGTTCCACCTTCATGGTCGAGATGACCGAAACCGCGCATATCCTGCACAACGCCAGCGCCAACAGTCTGGTGTTGCTCGACGAAATCGGGCGCGGCACCTCGACGTTTGATGGCCTCGCGCTGGCCTGGGCGGTGGCGCGGCATCTGGTGTCCGCCACCCGCGCCTTCACTTTATTCGCCACGCATTATTTCGAACTGACTCAACTTTCCAACGAGTTCAAGCCACTCGCCAACGTCCATCTCGACGCCAAGGAACACGGCGCCGATTTGGTATTTCTGCACGCAGTGGAAGAAGGCCCGGCCTCGCAAAGCTACGGCATCCAGGTCGCACGTCTGGCCGGCGTACCCAGCCCGGTGATCCACGCCGCGCGCCGCCACCTGCGCGAACTGGAAGACGCCCAACTGCAACCCGGCCCGCAAGGCGACCTGTTCGCCGCCCATCTGCCCAACGACGCCCCGCCGCCGCATCCCGCGCTCGACCAGTTGCGCGAGCTCGATCCCGATGCGCTCACGCCGAAGGCGGCGCTGGATATGCTGTATGCGCTCAAGGCACTCACCGACACGTCACCATGAAAACCCTGCGCCTCGACACCGCTGAACTCGGCCTCGATTTCTACGCCGCGCTGAAACTGGCAACAGCCATTGCCCAGCAGCAGTTGGGGGATGAAACGATGTTGTTGAGCTGGTACGACCGCGAACGCGATCTCGAATCGCCAGCGGGGGTAAGCGAATGTCACGAAGGTTGCGCCACCAAAGGGTCATGGGATTACGCGCTCAATCGCGGTGCGCGGCTGGCGGTGGAGTTCGATGCCGGCCGGTTTTTCTTCTGCTTTCTTTAAGCCTCAGCCGCCATCACCCGAACGGCCTGCCCCACACACCGCACCGTCTGATTCGCCCGTATTTTCGCCGTCTTGCGGCTTTCGGGCTGACCATCAACGGTCACTTCCCCGTTGGCGATCATCAGCTTTCCCTGCCCGCCGCTGTCGGCAATGCCGGTGAGTTTGAGCAGGTCGCAGAGTGCGACGTATTCGCCGCGCAGTTTAAATTCCATGGTGTCCATTCCTGATTCCGCTCGTTTATGTACAACGCAAGTCTGTAGATATTCTCTGCCACTACACCGCTTCGACACGTAAGCCCGCACGCGCGGCAGCATCGAGCTGGCGCGTGTCTGCCGATACGAACACATCGGCTTGCAAGGCTACGGCGCTGCCGATATGTATGGCGTCCATGCCGCGCAGCACATTGGTTTCGAGACTCGAAATCGCCTGCGCCAGCACCGCCGGGGTGAGATCGCAGAGGGCGGCGTCTTCGATGTCGGCCAGCAACAAGGATTTCAGTTGCTGATATTGCGTGTCGGTGATCCTGGCCTCACGGTGCAAGCGACAAAAGGCTGAAATGATTTCGGGCAGGGCGATGCCGGACAAGCCGATCTCGGTTGCCCGGTCGCACCATTCCAGCACGCTGTCTGTTCCAGACTCGCTGATATAACGCTTGACGAAGGCGGAGGTGTCGAAAAAAACGCGCATCGGACATCCTCCATCACACGCCGGCTTCGCGCTCTTCTAGAATCATGCTGCTGACCGACACGCCGTCCAGCACCAGGGGTTGCGCCTTGCGGCGCTTCCAGGACGGCAAGTCGGCCATGATCGGAACAATATCGGCAATGGGTTTGCCATTGCGCAGCACACGCACGGATTCGCCGGACTCAACGATGTCGAAATACTGCTTGGCGTGGTTGCGCACTTCGGTGAAGGTAGCTTGTTTCATGGCATCCCAATAATGTACAGAATGGCGTAAGTATAGATGTACATTTTGGTGGATGCCAGTGGCCTGCCTACCCGCCGCGCCGTCGCCACAGGTAGCGATAGACAAACCCCGGATAGGCGAACACCACGAACAGCGCAGCGTTGACCGCGTAAAACTCCCAGTTTTGCTGGTGGATGTCGCCGAGCTTGCCTTCCAGCAGCAGCCCGATGCCGCCAATCACGAAAAACATCACGACCAGTTCCAGCAGCCGCCAGGCGACATTCTTGTCGCCGGTTTTGGGTTGAACAACGAAGAAAATGCGCTCGACGAGGAACGGCAGGTTGGCGGCGATGATGGCCAGGATCAGCAGCAGGGTGGTGGAGAAATTCACGTGTGTTCCGAAAAGGGAGTGACGCTGGAGCAGACCGGCTCCAGCGGTGTTGAGTTCAGAAAGACGCGCCGATGGCATGCACACATACCGCCATCAGCGGTTGCGGCAGGATGCCGAGCGCGAGCACGGCGAGGCCATTGGCCGACATCAGCAGCCGGGCGTCGGGGCTGGCGATGATCGGCGCGGTGTCGTGCGGCGCGTCAAAATACATCAGCTTGACGATGCGCAGGTAGTAGAAGGCGCCGACCAGCGAGAACAGAACGGCGGCGACGGCCAGCCAGACGTAGCCCAGCTCGACCACGGCTTGCAGCACCGACAGTTTGGCGTAAAAACCCACGGTGGGCGGCACGCCGGCCATCGAGAACATCAACAGCAGCATCAGGAACGCCAGCCATGGGCTGCGTTGATTCAGACCCTTGAAATCGTCGAGCTGGTCGGCTTCGAAGCCGGCGCGCGACAGCAGCAAAATCATGCCGAAGCCACCCAGGCTCATCAGCGCGTAAACCAGCACGTAGAACATCGCGCTGCCGTAGCCATTCTGCGTGCCCGCCAGAATGCCGAGCAGCATGAAGCCCATGTGCGAGATGGTCGAGTAGGCGAGCATGCGCTTGAGGTTGCTTTGCGCGATGGCCGCGAAGTTGCCGACCGCCATCGACAGCACGGCCAGAATAATCAGCATGTCGCGCCATTCGGCCACCTGCGATTCGAGCCCTTGGCCAAGGATGCGGATCACAAAAGCGAACGCGGCAATCTTGGGCGCGGAGCCGATAAACAGCGTCATCGCGGTGGGCGCGCCGTGGTAGACATCGGGCACCCACATGTGGAACGGCACCGCGCCGAGTTTGAACGCGAGACCAGCGACGATGAAGACGATGCCGAAAACCAGCGGGATACGCAGGTCGGTGCCGTCCTCCAGATTTTGCGCGATATCGCCCAGCGCCAGCGAGCCGGTGACGCCATAGACCATCGACATGCCGTAGAGCAACATGCCGGAGGCCAGCGCACCGAGGACGAAGTATTTCATCGCCGCTTCGGTGGCGACGCTGGAATCGCGCTGCAATGCAACCATCGCATACAAGGACAGCGACAGCAGTTCGAGGCCGAGATACAGCGTGAGGAAGTGGCTGGCGGACACCATCACCATCATGCCCAGCAGCGCGAACAGCGCGAGCACGAAGAATTCGCCCTTGTACAGGCCGCGCACGCGCAGGTAATCACGCGAGTACACCAGCACCACCGCAACGGTCAGATAGAGAAACAGCTTCAGCACGTCCGCCAGCGGGTCGTCGATGAAGAGGCCATTCAGCGCCAGCACCGGCATGGTGGAAAAGCTGTGCACGGTCAGAAACGCCGCGCCAGCCAGCGTCGCCAGCGACAGCACATAGGCAAGGTAACGCTTGCTGTCATCGACTGCGGCGTCGATGACCAGGATCAGCGACACCATCGCCAGTACGAAAATCTCGGGCAGCGCGGGGGCGAATTGGCCAAGATGAATTGGGATCGGACTCATGTTCGTACGCTCACGGAAGTTTGCTTTGCGCGACGTGCGCCAACAGGTCAACCACCGATACGTGCATTACATCGGTGAACGGTTTGGGGTAGAGGCCCATGCCCAGCACACTGACGGCGAGCACGGCGAGGATCAGGATTTCGCGCGCGTTGACGTCACTCATCGCTTCAACATGCGGGTTGGTGACCTTGCCGAACACCACGCGCTTGACCATCCACAGCGTGTAGGCCGCGCCGAGAATCAGGGTGGTGGCGGCGACGAATGCAAACCAGAAGTTGACCTTGGTTGCGGCCATGATGACCATGAATTCGCCGACGAAGCCGCTGGTGGCAGGCAAGCCGGCGTTGGCCATGGCGAACAGCATGAAGAGCGCGGCAAATACCGGCATTTTGTTCGCCAGTCCGCCGTAATCCTTGATCTGGCGCGAGTGCAGGCGGTCGTACATGACGCCGATGCAGAGGAACAACGCGGCGGAAACGAAGCCGTGCGAGACCATCTGCACCAGGCCGCCTTCGACGCCGAGCGGGTTGAACATGAAGAAGCCGAGGGTGACGAAGCCCATGTGCGCAATCGACGAATAGGCGATGAGCTTTTTCATGTCGGATTGCACCAGTGCGACCAGGCCGATATAGGCAACCGCGATCAGCGACAGCGCGATGACGAACCAGGCAAGTTCGTGGCTGGCATCCGGCAGAATCGGCAGGGTGAAGCGCAGGAAGCCGTAGGCGCCGACTTTCAGCGTGATCGCGGCCAGCACCACCGAGCCGCCGGTGGGCGCTTCGACGTGGGCATCGGGCAGCCAGGTGTGCACCGGCCACATCGGCACCTTGACCCCGAACGCCAGCAAAAAGGCGAAGAACATCAGCGTCTGCGCCGTCATCCCGAGCGTGGTGGCGTGCCAGGTCTGGATGTCGAAACTGCCGCCGGACTGGAAGTAGAGATAAATCATCGACACCAGCATCAGCAGCGAACCGGCGAGCGTGTAGAGGAAGAACTTGAACGCGGCATATACCCGGTTCGGTCCGCCCCACACGCCGACAATGAGGTAGAGCGGAATCAGCATGCCTTCGAAGAAAACATAGAACAGGATGCCATCCAAAGACGCGAACACGCCGTTGATGAGGCCGGACATGATGAGGAAGGCCGCCATGTATTGCGCGACCTTGTCCTGGATCACCTGCCAGCCGGCAATGACCACCAGCACGGTGATGAAGCTGTTGAGCAGGATCAGCGGCATCGAAATGCCGTCGATGCCGAGGTGGTAATGGATGTTGAACGCCGGTATCCAGGCCGATTTTTCGACGAATTGCATCGCCGAAGTGGTGGTGTCGAAGCCGGTGAAAAGCGGGATTGCCACCACCAGCCCTGCGAGCGCTCCAGCCAAAGCCAGCCAGCGGGCGAGTGGCGCGTTACGGTCGGAGCCCGTGGCGAGCACAACCACCCCCGCGAAGATAGGCACCCAGATGACGAGGGAAAGCAGCATGTCGTTCATGGATTAATTCAGCCGGGCAAACCAGGTCACCAGGGCAAACACCCCGATCAACATGGCAAAGGCGTAGTGGTAAATGTAGCCGGACTGGAACGCGCGTAGCAGCCTGGCTGCACGCTCAATCAGACGCGCCGTGCCGTTGATTGCGCCGTCGATGATGGCTTGATCACCACCGCGCCACAAGCCGCCGCCCAACATGCGCGCGCCTTTGGCAAACAGCCAGCTATAGAGTTCGTCGAACCAGTATTTGTTGACGAGCATGCTGTGGATGAAGCCGAATCGCTTCTGGATCGCCGCCGGAATGTCCGGTCGCTTGAGGTAGAAGAAGGCGGACAGCCCCACCCCAGCCGCCGCCAGCCAGAACGGCAGCGTCGTGATCGCGTGCAGACCCATCGCCAGCGCGCCGTGAAATTCCTGATTGAGCTCGTGCATCACCGGATGGCGGTCGGCGACATAAATCGCGTTGCCGAAGAAATCGCCGAACAGCATCGGCTCGATGGTCATGTAGCCGATCGCCAATGAGGGCAGCGCCAGTGCGAGCAGGGGGCCGGTTACCACCCACGGCGTTTCGTGCGGCGTGCCGCCATGATGATCATCATGGTGCGGATCGGGTTCATTGCCGTGAGCATGTCCCTGATGAAAACGCTCCTTGCCATGGAACACCAGGAAGTACATACGGAAGGAATAGAAGGCGGTGACGAAGACGCCTGCCAGCACCGCAAAATAGGCGATGTCGGCGCCCGGCAGGTGCGACAGCTTGACCGCCTCGATAATGCTTTCCTTGGAATAAAAACCCGACAGGAAAGGCGTGCCGATCAAGGCCAGCGAGCCGATCAGCGAAGTGATCCAGGTGATCGGCATGTATTTTTTCAGGCCGCCCATGTAGCGGATGTCCTGGTTGTGGTGCATGGCGATGATGACGCTACCTGCGGCGAGGAACAGCAGCGCCTTGAAAAAAGCGTGCGTCATCAGGTGGAACACCGCCACCGAATACGCCGAAGCGCCGAGCGCGACCGTCATGTAGCCCAATTGCGACAGCGTGGAATACGCCACCACCCGCTTGATGTCGTTCTGCACGATGCCGAGGAAACCCATGAACAGCGCGGTGATCGCGCCGATCACCATGATGAAGCTCAGCGCCGTGTCGGACAGCTCAAACAGCGGCGACATACGCGCCACCATGAAGATGCCTGCGGTCACCATCGTCGCCGCGTGGATCAGCGCAGAGATCGGCGTCGGGCCTTCCATCGAATCGGGCAGCCAGACATGCAGCGGGAACTGCGCCGATTTACCCATCGCGCCGATAAACAACAGGATGCCAATCACGCTCATCAACATCCACGGCGTATCAAACCAGATCGTGATGGTTTCATTCGCCAGCGACGGCGCTTTGGCGAAAACCGTGGCGTAATCCAGCGAGCCGAAATACGCCAGCACCAGCCCGATGCCGAGGATGAAACCGAAGTCGCCGACCCGGTTGACCAGGAAGGCCTTGAGATTGGCATAAATCGCCGTCTCTTTGGTGTACCAGAAACCGATCAGCAAATACGACACCAGGCCCACCGCTTCCCAGCCGAAGAACAATTGCAGGAAGTTGTTACTCATCACCAGCATCAGCATCGAGAAGGTGAATAGCGAAATGTAGCTGAAAAAGCGCTGGTAGCCAGGATCGTCGTGCATGTAGCCGATGGTGTAGATGTGCACCATCAGCGAAACGAAAGTGACGACCAGCATCATCATCGCGGTCAGTGCATCGATCAGGAAGCCGACTTCAAGATGCAGATCGCCCAACACCATCCAGGTGTAGACCGTGCCGTTGTAGGTGTGCCCAGCCAGCACGTCCTGAAACACCAGCACCGAGGCGGCGAGCGACACCGCCACGCCCACGATGGTGACGACGTGCGACAGCGTGCGGCCAATCAGCTTGCCGAACAGACCCGCAACCAGCGCGCCGAACAACGGCGCCAGCGGCACGATGAGATAGAGCGTCAACATGTCCATCCGTATTAGCCTTTCAGATGGTCGAGGTCATCGACGTTGATGGTGTGCAGGTTGCGGAACAGCACCACCAGGATCGCCAGGCCGATGGCGGATTCGGCTGCGGCGACGGTGAGAATGAAGAAGACGAATATCTGGCCGTGAATGTCGCCCAAGTAATGCGAAAACGCGATGAAGTTCATGTTCACCGCCAGCAGCATCAGTTCGATCGCCATCAGCAGGATGATGACGTTCTTGCGGTTGAGGAAGATGCCAAGCACGCTGATGGCGAAGAGTATCCCGCCCAGTACCAGATAGTGCGATAAGGAAATCACGCGCCGCCCTCCCCTGCTTCCGGCTTCTGCGTGGCCTGCATTTTGACGGCCTGCATTTTTACAATCCGCAGACGGTCGTTGCGCTTGACCTTGACCTGTTCGGCCGGGTCGATGTACTTGCTGTCCTTGCGGCGGCGCAGCGTCAGTGCGATGGCAGCGACAATCGCCACCAGCAGGATCACCGCCGCGAGTTCGAATGCGTACACATAGTCGGTATACAGCAAGCGGCCAAGTTCCTTGGTGTTGCTGTAATCGGGAGGGTGTGGCGCGGGGGTGCCCATCACCTCCAGACCGAAATGGCGGCTGCCCAGAATCAGAGCCATTTCAATCACCAGCAGCACCGAGACAAAACCGGCCAGCGGCAGGTAATCCCAGAAGCCTTCGCGCAATTTGTCCAGGTTGATGTCGAGCATCATCACCACAAACAGGAACAGCACCATCACCGCGCCGACGTAGACCAGCACCAGGGTGATGGCGAGGAATTCGGCTTCCAGCAGCATCCACAGCCCGGCGGCGGTAAAGAAGGCCAGCACCAGAAACAGCGCGGCATGAACCGGGTTGCGCGCGGTGATGACGCGCAGGGCGGCGAATACCAGGATGGCGGCGAAGAAGTAGAAGATCGCAGTCGTATAAGTCATATCAATTCGTCAGCGAAACTTGGCATCGGCAGCGCGATCCTTCGCGATCTGCGCTTCGTACTGGTCGCCGATCGCCAGCAGCATCGGCTTGGTGTAATAGAGGTCGCCGCGCTTTTCGCCGTGGTATTCGAGGATGCGGGTTTCGACGATGGAATCGACCGGGCAGGATTCCTCGCAGAAGCCGCAGAAGATGCACTTGGTCAGATCGATGTCATAGCGCGTGGTGCGGCGGGTGCCGTCTTCGCGCTGTTCCGATTCAATGGTGATCGCAAGCGCGGGGCAGACGGCTTCGCACAGCTTGCAGGCGATGCAGCGCTCCTCGCCGTTGGGGTAGCGGCGCAGCGCGTGCAGGCCGCGGAAACGAGGCGATTGCGGGGTTTTCTCTTCCGGATACTGCACCGTGATTTTGCGCGCGAACAGGTTGCGGCCAGTAAGCGCCATGCCGCGCAGCAGCTCGATCAGAAGCAGGCTGCCGAAGAATTGGGTGATCCGTTTCATGGCGCGCTCAGTGGAAGAGATAACCATACGGCGTCTGCATCATGGCGCCGACGACGACGATCCAGACGATGGTGATGGGGATGAACACTTTCCAGCCCAGGCGCATGATCTGGTCGTAGCGATAGCGCGGGAAGGTGGCGCGGAACCACAGGAACAGAAACAGCACGAAGCAGATCTTCAGCAGCAACCAGACGATGCCATCGGGCAAAAATGGGAATGGCGACAGCCAGCCGCCGAGGAACATCAGCGCGGTCAGCGTGGCGACCAGAATCATGTTGGCGTATTCGGCAAGGAAGAACACGGCGAAGGCCATGCCGGAATATTCAACGTGGAAACCGGCGACGATTTCGGATTCGCCTTCGGCAACGTCGAACGGTGCGCGGTTGGTTTCAGCGACGCCCGCAATCAAATACACCATGAACAGCGGGAACAGCGGCAAGAAATACCAGTGATGCGCTCCGCCCGCCTGCCCCTGCACGATGTCGATGAGGTTGAGCGACTGTGCCGCCATCAAGACGCCCACCAGCGCGAAGCCCATGGCAATTTCATACGAGACGATCTGCGCCGCCGAGCGCATCGCGCCGAGGAAGGCGTATTTCGAGTTGGACGCCCAGCCCGCGATGATGACGCCGTAGACGCCCATCGAGGTGATCGCCATCACGTACAACAATCCGGCGTTGATGTTGGCGAGCACCAGCGTATCGGTAAACGGAATCACCGCCCATGCCGCCAGCGCGGGCGCGATGACGAGGATGGGGCCGAGGATGAACAGCCCCTTGTTGGCGCCGGAGGGAATGATGATTTCCTTCATCAGCAGCTTTACCGCGTCGGCAATCGGCTGCAGCAGACCCTGGAAACCCACGCGGTTGGGGCCGATGCGCACCTGCATCCAGCCGATGATTTTTCTTTCCGCATAAGTCAGATAGGCGACGCCCAGCATCAGCGGCACCACCAGCACCATGATCTTGATCAGCGTCCAGACGACGGTTTGAATGGCGTTCCAATCCATCAGACCGGCTCCGCCGTGATCGGCCCGAACATCGGGCCCAGGCCTGCCGTCAGCGGGTGGCCGCTGGGCACGCGCACGCAGTTGTCGGGCAGCAGGTCGTCGCGCTGCACTTTCAGGGTCAGCGCGGATGCGGTCTGGCGCAGCGAGACGCGGCCATTCTCTTGCAGCCCCAGCCTGGCGATCAGGCGGCTGTGCATGCGCGCCACCGGCAACGCGGCATCTAGCGTCATTTGCAGCGAAGGCGAACGGCGCACCACGGCATCGGTTTGATAAATCGGCACTTCGGCAACGCGCTCCAGCCCGCTCATCGCCTGCGGCGGAGACACCGTCACGCCGCTGACTTCGTTGCTGAGAAACGCCTGCACATTGCCGGTGGGCGTGTCGCCCAGCGCGTCGCGCAGCACGTCTTTGGAATCGTTGTGATCGAATCCGGCCAGTCCCAGCAGATTGCCCAGCACGCGCAGCACCTTCCATGCCGGCCGCGTTTCACCAAGCGGTTTGACCACCGCATGAAAACTCTGCACCCGGCCTTCGGTGTTGATGAAGGTGCCCGAGGTTTCAGTCCACGGCGCGATCGGCAGCAACACGTCGGCGTAGTCGAGCGACTTGCCCTTGTAAGGCGACATCACCACGACACACTCGGCCGCGTTGAGGCTGGCCAGCGCGGTCACTGGATCATGCGTATCCAGATCGGCTTCAACCCCCAGCAGCAGATAGGCGCGCAAAGGCTGCGCCAGCATTTGTTGCGCATTCAGGCCTTTGACCGCAGGCTGGCCGAGAGGGCCGCAGCCCGGAACGGCACCGACCGCCACCGCACCCACGCTGTTGGCGGCTTCGCCCAACACGCCAAAACTGGCGCCCGCAAGCCGCGCCACTTCCTGCGCCAATGCGTGTATCTGCGCATAAGCGGGATGGTGCTGCGCCATGTTGCCGAGGAAAACCGCGCGCGCTTCTGCACCTGAAGAAGTTTGGCCGCCGCCGGAGATGCTCTCGGCTATCTTGCGTGCCGTGTCATCGGCCACGCCGCCGTCTTTAAAGTACGGCGCGGCGATCTCCGGCAGCGGCAGATTCTTCAGTTCGGCCAGTGCGCGGCACACTCCTGCCAGGGTGGCGGCAAGCTGCGACGGCGCAACGATACTTTTGGCGTGTACCTTGCCGAGGAATTCGTCGTCCGCCGCGTTAATCAGGTTGAGCTGGCCATACCAGCGCACCGATTCGCGGATGCGGTGCGCCATCAGCGGGTGATCCTTGCGCAGGTTCGATCCCACTACCAGCATGCGGTTGAGGCGCGACATGTAGGTCACCGGCATCCCCAGCCAGAAACCGCCATGCGCCTTGTCATCGAGCGAAAAATCCGACTGTCGCAACCGGTGATCGACGTTGCCGCTGCCCATGCCGCGCATCAGCTTTTGCATCAGGAACAGTTCCTCCGCCGGGCGATACGGCGTGGAGAGCGCGCCAATCTGTTCGGCTGGAATGGCTTTCAGTTTGTCCGCGACAAATTCGAGCGCGGTCTGCCAGGTGGCCTCGACCCATTGCCCGCCCCGCTTGATCATCGGCTGGGTGAGGCGCTCGGCGGTGTTGAGGCCTTCGTAGGAGAAACGGTCGCGGTCGGCCAGCCAGCACTCGTTGACGTCTTCGTTCTCGCGCGGCAACACGCGCATCACCTTGTTGTCCTTGACGTGAACAGTAAGGTTGGAACCCAGGCTATCGTGCGGGCTGATCGAGTGGCGGCGCGACAATTCCCAGGTGCGGGCGCTGTAGCGGAACGGCTTGCTGGTCAGCGCGCCGACCGGACACAGGTCGATGACGTTGCCCGACAGTTCCGACGCCACCTGGTTTTGCAGAAACGGCATCACCTCGGTGTGCTCGCCGCGCCCGACCATGCCGAGCTCCATCACCCCGGCGATTTCCTGGCCGAAGCGAACGCAGCGGCTGCAATGGATGCAGCGCGTCATGTCGGTGGCAATCAGCGGGCCGAGGTTCTTTTCAGTGACGACGCGCTTGGCTTCCTGATAGCGCGACGACGAGCCGCCATAGCCGACCGCCAGATCCTGCAGGGTGCATTCGCCGCCCTGGTCGCAAATCGGGCAATCGAGCGGATGGTTGATCAGCAGAAATTCCATCACGCTTTTCTGCGCATTGATCGCGTATTCCGAGCGCGTGGACACCTTCATGCCGTCGGTGACCGGCGTGGCGCAGGCGGGCAGCGGCTTCGGCGCTTTTTCCACCTGCACCAGGCACATGCGGCAGTTGGCGGCAATCGACAGCTTCTTGTGATAACAGAAATGCGGGATCGTGATGCCGGCCTGATGCGCCGCATCCATGATGGTGTCGCCGCTCTCGACCGTGAGCGCCTTGCCGTCGATTTCGATATTCAACGTAGCCATGTTCAGACCAGGCAGCGCTTGTGTTCGACGTGATACGCGAACTCATCGCCAAAATGTTTGAGGAAACTTTGCACCGGCATCGCCGCCGCGTCGCCCAGGGCGCAAATGGTGTGGCCGCCGATCTTGCCCGCCACGCTGTTGAGCAAATCAAGGTCGTCCGGGCGCCCCAGACCGTGCTCGATGCGGTGAATCACGCGGTACATCCAACCGGTGCCTTCGCGGCACGGCGTGCACTGGCCGCACGATTCCTCATGGTAAAAATATGACAGCCGCTCCAGCGCGCGCACCATGCACACCGTTTCATCCATCACGATCACTGCGCCTGAGCCCAGCATCGAGCCCGCCTTGGCGATGCAGTCAAAATCCATCGTGCTGTCCATCATGATGTCGCCCGGCAGCACCGGCGCCGACGATCCGCCGGGGATGACGGCTTTCAGTTTGCGGCCGTTGCGCACCCCGCCCGCCATCGCCAGCAGTTCTGAAAACGGCGTGCCGAGCGACACTTCGAAATTGCCGGGATTGTTGACGTGGCCCGACACCGAAAACAGTTTGGGCCCGCCGTTGTTGGGCTTGCCCAGTTCCAGAAAAGCCTGGCCGCCGTGCTGGATGATCCACGGCACGCTGGCCAGCGTCTCGGTGTTGTTGATGGTGGTCGGCTTGCCATACAGACCGAAGCTCGCCGGGAACGGCGGTTTGAAGCGCGGCTGGCCTTTTTTGCCTTCGATCGATTCCAGCAACGCGGTTTCCTCGCCGCAGATGTAAGCGCCGTAGCCGTGGTGTGCATGCAGTTGAAAGCTGAAATCGGTGCCGAACAACTTGTCGCCGAGAAAGCCTGCCTCACGCGCTTCTTTCAGCGCCCGTTCAAAAATATCGTAGGCTTCGAAAATCTCACCATGGATGTAGTTGTAGCCGACCTTGGCGCCGAGCACGTAGCCCGCGATCGCCATGCCTTCGATCAACTGGTGCGGGTTGTAACACAGGATGTCGCGATCCTTGAAGGTGCCCGGCTCGCCCTCGTCGCTGTTGCAGACGATGTATTTGTCGCCCGGAAACGCACGCGGCATGAAGCTCCACTTCAGTCCGGTCGGGAAACCCGCACCGCCGCGCCCGCGTAGCGCAGAGAGTTTGAGTTGAGCGATGATGTCGTCGCCCGGCATTTTTTCGGTAATGATCCGGCGCAGCGCCTGATAACCGCCATTCGCCACATAGGTCGCAAGCGAGGCAGGATTGGCGAGTTCCTGGGTCCAGGAGCAGACCTTGACGCTGGGGGTGGAGAGACTCATTTCAGCCGCTCCAGCAGTTCGTCGATTTTTTCCGGTGTGAGGTGGATATGCATGGCGTGGTTGTTATGCAGACACATCGGCGCATCGCCGCAAGCGCCCATGCATTCGCCTTCTTTCAGGGTGTAGCGGCCGTCTTGAGTGGTTTCGCCAAAGCCGATGCCCAGCTTGTCTTTAAGATGCGCCGCAATCTCGTTCGCGCCCATCAGTGCGCACGGCAGATTGGTGCATACGGTGATCTTGTGCCGCCCCACCGACTGGGTGTCGTACATGTTGTAGAAGGTTGCTACCTCGTACGCCGCGATGGCCGGCATATCGAGATAGTCGGCGACGTATTCGATCAGCGCAGGTGCAAGCCAGCCCTTTTCCGTTTGTGCAATACGCAGCGCACCCATGACCGCCGACTGTTTTTGTTCAGCGGGGTATTTGGCGACTTCGATGTCGATCAGCGCGAGCGATTCAGCGCTCAACATTGGGGTAGCCATCAGCGGTCGATCTCCCCGAAAACGATATCCTGCGTGCCGATGATGGCCACCACGTCGGCGATCATGTGGCCGCGACTCATTTCATCGAGCGCCGCCAGATGCGCGTAACCCGGCGCGCGGATTTTCAACCGATACGGTTTGTTGGCGCCGTCCGACACCAGATAAATGCCGAACTCGCCCTTGGGGTGTTCCACTGCGGCGTAGGCCTCGCCCGCCGGCACATGCATCCCTTCGGTGAAGAGCTTGAAATGGTGGATCAGCTCTTCCATGTTCTGTTTCATGTCGAGCCGCGACGGCGGCGCAACCTTGTGATTGTCGGTGATGACCGACCCTGGATTTTTGCGCAGCCAGTCGACGCATTGCTTGATGATGCGGTTGCTTTGCCGGAACTCTTCGATGCGCACCAGATAGCGGTCGTAACAATCGCCATTGGTGCCGACCGGGATGTCAAAATCCATGCGATCGTAGACTTCGTAGGGCTGCTTCTTGCGCAAATCCCATTCGACGCCGGAACCACGCAGCATCGGGCCGGTGAAACCGAGCGCCTTGGCGCGCTCGGGCGACACCACGCCGATCCCGACGGTACGCTGTTTCCAGATACGGTTGTCGGTCAGCAGGGTTTCGTATTCGTCGACGTAGGTCGGGAAACGCTGGGTGAAGTCATCGATAAAATCGAGCAGCGAGCCCTGACGGTTGGCGTTCATCGACTTCATGGCGTCGGCGTTGCGGGTGTGCTGCGCTGCGTACTGCGGCATGGTGTCCGGCAGATCCCGATAGACGCCGCCGGGGCGGTAGTACGCCGCATGTAAACGCGCGCCGGAGACCGCTTCGTAGCAGTCCATCAGGTCTTCGCGCTCGCGGAAGGCGTACAGAAACACCGTCATCGCGCCAACGTCGAGCGCGTGCGCGCCCAGCCACAGCAGGTGATTCAGCACGCGGGTGATTTCGTCGAACATCACGCGGATGTACTGCGCGCGCTCCGGCACCTGAATGCCGAGCAGCTTCTCGATCGCCATCACGTAGGCGTGCTCGTTGACCATCATCGACACATAGTCGAGGCGGTCCATGTAGGGCACCGACTGGATGAAGGTCTTGTGCTCGGCGAGTTTTTCGGTGGCACGATGCAGCAACCCGATGTGCGGGTCGGCACGCTGGATCACTTCGCCGTCGAGCTCCAGCACCAGGCGCAGCACGCCGTGCGCAGCCGGATGCTGCGGGCCGAAGTTCATGGTGTAGTTCCGGATTTCAGCCATGTGAACGCTCCGGGGCTACACCCATTAACGTAGCGTAAGTGTGGATCTCAGCCATCAGCGCCCTGCCCCATAGCTCTCGTCACGCACGATGCGCGGGACGATTTCACGCGGTTCGATCGACACCGGCTGATAGATCACCCGCTGCTGGGTCGGGTCGTAGCGCATTTCGACGTTGCCCGACAGCGGGAAATCTTTTCTGAACGGGTGCCCGATGAAACCGTAATCGGTGAGGATGCGGCGCAGGTCGGGGTGGCCTTCGAACACGATGCCGTAGAGATCGAAGGCTTCACGCTCGAACCAGTTGGCCGCCGGCCAGAGTTCGACCATCGAGGCCACCACCGGCAAGTCGTCGTCAGGACAAAACACGCGCACCCGCACGCGCTGGTTGTTCGACACCGACAGCAGATGCACCACCACGGCAAAGCGCGAGCCGTCCCACACTCCACCGCCGTAATTCGAGTAATCCATGCCGCACAAATCAATCAATTGCTCGAAGCGGCAATCGGGATGATCGCGCAGGATGCGCATCGCCGACGCGTAATGCTGCGGTTTGATAATCAGCGTCAGTTCGCCCAGACGGACAAACGACTGCGTCAGCGCATCGCCGAGCACTGATTTAAGCGACAAAAGAAGGGCTTCCACGGTCTGCGGCATCGGTCGTTAGCGGGCGATGGTGTTGGTGCGCTTGATCTTGTTCTGCAACTGGATGATGCCGAACAGGAGCGCCTCTGCGGTAGGCGGGCAACCGGGAACGTAAATATCAACCGGGACGATGCGGTCGCAACCGCGCACCACCGAATAGGAATAATGATAATAGCCGCCGCCGTTAGCGCACGATCCCATCGAAATCACCCAGCGCGGTTCAGCCATCTGGTCGTACACCTTGCGCAGCGCAGGCGCCATTTTGTTGCACAGCGTTCCGGCCACAATCATCACATCGGACTGACGCGGGCTGGGGCGAAACACAATACCGAAGCGGTCGAGGTCGTAGCGCGACGCGCCGGCCTGCATCATTTCCACCGCGCAGCATGCCAGACCAAAAGTCATCGGCCACATCGAGCCGGTGCGCATGTAGTTGATGAGCTGGTCGGCCTTGGTGGTGACAAAGCCCTGTTCGAGGACGCCTTCGATGCTCACAGCCCAGCCTCCCGGCGGAATTGATTCATCATTCCCATTCCAAAGCGCCCTTCATCCATTCATAGATGAAACCAATAACCAGGATGCCCAGAAAAACCATCATGGCGATGAAACCGGCCAGGCCGATTTCCTCCAACACGATGGCCCAGGGAAACAGAAAGGCGATTTCCAGATCGAACAGAATGAACAGGATGGCGACGAGGTAATAACGCACGTCGAATTTCATGCGCGCGTCTTCGAAAGCCTCGAAGCCGCACTCGTAGGGAGAAAGCTTTTCGCTGTCCGGACGATGGGGCGCAAGTAAGCCCCCTGCCACAATCGGACCAATACCGAATGCCAGCCCGACCAGAATGAACAACAGAATGGGGAGATAATTCTCCAGCACTGATCCTCCAGCTTGCCGATGTAGGTCGAATAATTATGACCGCAGTTTATGTGTGTGCCGCGCCCACTGTCAAGCCGAAAAAATGGCCGGATTTTACTTATGGATCAATAAGTTATTTGATAGTCTTGGCTAATGAATGAATCAGGAAATTTGATGGTGCCGACGGCGAGACTCGAACTCGCACAACCTAAGTC
>Ga0315271_10000763_pt1 | contig 18603 bp, 21 predicted proteins | sample C3_top_MG_FD_204664 | JGI IMG/M metagenome (GOLD analysis project Ga0315271, IMG submission 204664) | Sediment microbial communities from Yellowstone Lake, YNP, Wyoming, USA - C3_top | ecosystem: Environmental > Aquatic > Freshwater > Lake > Sediment | place: USA: Wyoming | collected 2017-08-01
GCCTGGGCTATACGCGTGAAGAGATGCTGGGCATGCATATCACCCGGCTGGAGCCTCCCGAGGCTTCCGCCGAAGCGGACAAAATAATCGCCGCACTGAAACAACACGGAAGCGCGATTTTCGAATCTGCACACGTGCACAAAAACGGCTCGGTGATGCCCGTGGAAATCAATTGCAAGCGCATCGAACTCGACGGGCAGTATGTCTATTTCAGCGTGATACGCGATATCAGCGATCGTAAACATGCCCAGCGCGCACTGAAAATGATGCAGTTTTCGATAGACCAGATGGGCGATGCCGCGACCTGGGTGACGCGCAATGCCCAAGTCGTCTATGCCAATCTGGCTGCCTGCCATTCACTGGGCTATTCAGTAGAAGAAATGCTCAGTCTGGGCGTGCAGGACTATTACCCCGATATGAACATGGCAGACTGGCCCGCACACTGGGGTGAGGTCAAGAAACAAGGCTCCGTCACCTTCGAAACCAGTTATTGCACCAAGAGCGGCGAAAATATTCCGGTGGAAGTGACCGAGACGTACATGCAGTATGAGCATGAGGAATATTGCTGTGCCTTCATCCGCGACATCAGCAAACGCAAGCTGGCGGAAGAAAAAATCGCCCACCTGGCACATTACGACCTGATCACTGACCTGCCCAACCGAACCCTGTTCTATGACCGCCTGGAACACGCCATTGCCCAGGCGCGGCGCTACAAGCAACGGGTTGCGGTGCTGTTTCTCGATCTGGATGGATTCAAAAAGATTAATGACAGTTTCGGTCATCAGATTGGCGATGGCTTGCTCAAGGGCGTCGCGACGCGGCTGAATGAGAATACTCGCGGCATGGACACCGTCGCGCGTGTCGGGGGCGATGAATTCATTTTCATACTCAACGATTTCGAGCATGCCGACAATGCAGCCATTGTGGCACAAAAAGTGGTGGACGCTCTCGCCCAGCCATTCATCATCCAGAAAAATATCTGCATGATCGGCGGCAGCATCGGCATTTCCATTTTTCCCGATGACAGCGTCAACGCAGAGACACTGGTCAAACAGGCGGACGAAGCGATGTATCTGGCAAAAAACAACGGCAAAAATAATTTTCAGTTTCACAGCGCGAGCAAGCACCAGAAAGAGCAAGGAATGTCATGATGAAAAAATTGGGTGCCAGCCTGGCGATACTCGTGGCAACCGCCTGGGTCGGCGGACTATGGGCGATCGGCTATGTGGCCGTGCCGGTGCTGTTCAAAACATTACCGGACCGGCAACTGGCGGGAATGCTGGCGGGAAACATGTTCACACTGATCGCGTATGTCGGCATGGTCAGCGCAACTTATTTGCTGGCGCACCGGCTGAGCCGCTTTGGCCGCACCGCATTCAGGCAAAGCACCTTCTGGGTGATCGTCATCATGCTGCTGCTGGCGCTGGCCGTGCAGTTCGGTATCCAGCCGGTGATGGCCGATCTCAAGGCGCAGGCACTGCCCGCAGAAGTCATGCACAGTCCATTTGCCGGCCGCTTCCGCGCGCTGCACGGTGCATCCAGCATTGCCTTTCTGATACAGAGTTTGCTGGGCATAGCGCTACTGCTGAAAATCGAGCGCGCCGATCAATAGTTCAGTCACGAATTATGTTGTTTCCCCTCCTCTTCAAGGGGAGGGTTAGGGTGGGGATGGGTTTGAACGCTGAAGACCTACATTACTCCGGACATATAAATTCACAAATTTAATCATCTGATGCTACTCAAATCTATCACCAGTCATTACGAACGCATCGGCGGCGCAGATAAAGTGCGCGCGCTGGTGCGCCGTTTCTATCAACTCATGGACGAACTGCCGGAAGCCTATGGCATACGCAAACTGCATGCGGAAAATCTGCAGGGCGCAGAAGATAAACTATTCAAATTCCTGTCTGGCTGGATGGGTGGCCCGCAGCTGTTCATCCAGGAATACGGCCACCCGATGCTGCACCGACGTCACATGCCATTCCCGATAGGCGAATCGGAGCGCGACCAATGGATGATGTGCATGGATCAGGCCATGCAGGAAGTGGTGGAAGATGCCGCGTTGCGCGCTGAACTCAGCGCCGCGTTTCGCAAAGTGGCGGAGCACATGCGCAACCAATCCACTTTGGGCAACCGTTTTGCCTGATGCAAAATAACAAACAATGGCAATATAAGCACTTCCGGAGGCTCATCTTGAAGCTTCCATTTAATTCACGGCAGGGTGCTCCGTCGAGACTTTTTCTATATCTTCGTTATCCAATTTCAACTCTCCCTACATGTCTACTGATAACAACGATTTTGACAATTGGCTAAAGGCAAAACTTTACCGCGACCTGACATTTCGCTCTTCCCTCTGGATAGGAATTGCTTTTGCCACTGGCTATTTGGCAGTTTTCTATCGTGGTGTCAGCGCAGTGGAATATCTTGAAAAAATGACCAACACTCTTGGCCCTCTTATCAATACTGTCGGAACATTCAGCCTGCTTCTTTGTGTTCTCGCACTGATGTTGAAAGATTTGGAAAAAACACTTGGCAATCCCAGTTGGGTCGCCGCTACACGCGGGCACCTTGGCGGATTAGTACGTCGTCTTGCGGGTGACCTCTCTCTTTGGACACTCGGTGCATTCATAACCCTCATTGCTACACTCGTCCTGATTTTGTTCAAGGTGGAAGTATCTGCCAAGGAATATGCCATTGCCGGTAGTCTTGGCATTGTCTTGGTCGCCTTTACAGCCTTTATAGCCACAGCCAACGTGTTAGTACGTCGGTCAGGTCCAACCCCACTTGTCAGTCACATCCACAAACCATTAGCAATTGCTGCTGTCTATATTGCGGCACTTACCATTTTGACAGGCCACTTGCTATACACCGAAACCTAATCACTCATTGTAAAGCGCCTGCGATAAATGCCGCGCAAGCCCATGAATTTAAGTTTGACCCCAATGACAATTACGTCAGCTGAGTTCCAACGTCTTCGAGACAGGGTGAATCGTTTCCGTGTAGCAGTTGAGGCAAAGGCGCACTCCGGCTATACGGAGACGCATACACTCCCCGACGGTAGTGAGCACACCTACCGAATTTCGGGCTTAAAATCACCGAACCAGTTGGAAGATGAACTCTTGTCACTCTTCATTTGGATTTGGAGTATGAAAGATCATCTCAAGGAATTGGCGCGCGCTCGTGGAGCCGACCCAAGACTCATTGAGAAAATTGCCGACTCTGAGGTTTCGCTAGGAATTACAGCAGACATTGCAAACCGCGCAAAACATGGATACCTTCGAGATAGTCGGTCTGGCAGATTCTCGCACCTGACCGATGTGGGATACAGTGTCCCAAGTGCTGCGATTGGGCGCATCGTCGTCGGTGCATTCGATGTTGGCCTTGACATTGTACTTCCCGAATCCGCGTCACTACATGCGTCGATTGAATTTGAGTCTAGTGATCCACCTATTGACGCCTTCGCAGTGGCCGAAGAAGCAATGAAGGCTTGGGAAACTCATGCGTTTCCTATCGCTGGGCTCTAACACGGCCAAGAGGGCCTTGTTGTACACCGCTGCGCGGTCGTTCGCGAAAGAAGCATTGAATGACAAAAATGAGTCGAAAACAGTATGCCACCAAGCGCAGCTTCGGTCAGCGCAATTTCAAATTACATCAAGCTGAAAACAAAATCGACCAGAGGAATCTGACAGTTGATGCCTTAAAAGTTTGAGCCACTACAAATAGGGGGCATTATGAAATGAGTACGGGGCCATCATGGCCCCGTATTCATTGCAACTACAGACCAGCCCAATTTCTTAACTGCCGCTCATCTCCAGCATCAGCTGGTTGACGCGTTTGACGAAGCTGGCCGGATCGTCGAGCTGACCGCCTTCAGCGAGCAAGGCCTGATCGAATAGCACCGAAGTCCAATCGTCGAATTTCTTTTCCTCCACTTTGAGGCGCAACACCACCGGATGCTTGGGATTGATTTCGAGTATGGGCTGCGACACCGGCATTTTCTGCCCTGAAGCCTTGAGCAGGCGCGCCAGATTCGCATTCATGTCGTGCTCGTCCGCCACCAGGCAGGCCGGGGACTCGGTCAGGCGGTGCGTCACGCGCACTTCCTTCACGCGCCCGGTCAGGCTGGCCTTGATCTTGTCGGTCAATGCCTTGAACTCGCCCGCATCCTTTTCCTGCTCCTGCTTCTCGGCTTCGTCTTCCAGGCTGCCCAGATCGAGTCCGCCCTTGGCCACTGACACCAGCGGCTTGCCCTGAAACTCGGGCAGATTGGTCACCACCCACTCGTCCACGCGGTCGGTCAGCAGCAGCACTTCGATGCCCTTCTTGCGGAACACTTCCAGATGCGGGCTGTTCTTGGCGGCGTTGAAGGTGTCGGCGGTGATGTAATAAATCTTGTCCTGGCCTTCTTTCATGCGGGCTATGTAATCGGCCAGCGATACGGTTTCTTCTGTTGTGTCGGCATGGGTTGAGGCCAGGCGCAGCAGGCCTGCGATCTTGTCCTTGTTGGCGTGGTCCTCGCCTATGCCTTCCTTCAGTACGCGGCCGAACTCGCCCCAGAACTTGGTGTATTTTTCCTGATCGTTGGCGGCCATGTCTTCCAGCAAGCCGAGTACCTTCTTGGTACAGCCCGCACGGATGGCTTCGATGTCTTTTGACTCCTGCAGGATCTCGCGCGACACATTCAGCGGCAGGTTGTTCGAATCGACCACCCCGCGCACGAAGCGCAGGTAATGCGGCATCAGCTGTTCGGCATCGTCCATGATGAACACGCGGCGCACATACAGTTTCACACCGTGACGCGCATCGCGCTCCCACATGTCGAACGGTGCCCTGCCCGGCACATACAGCAGCTGCGTATATTCCTGCCGTCCCTCGACGCGCGCATGGGTCCATGCCAGCGGGTCTTCGTAATCGTGGCCGACATGCTTGTAAAATTCCTTGTACTGTTCGTCGGTGATCTCGTTGCGGGCGCGCGCCCACAATGCGAATGCCTGATTGACCGTCTCGTCTTCGTCCAGCACCTGCTGCGCGCCGTCCTTCCACTCTTCCTTTTTCATCACGATAGGCTGCACGATGTGATCGGAATATTTGTGGATGATGATGCGCAGCTTCTGCCCGCTGAGCAGATCGTCCTGCCCTTCGCGCAAGTGCAGCACGATCTCGGTGCCGCGTGCAGCCTTCTCCACCATTTCAATTGCAAATTCGCCGCCGCCGTCGGATTCCCAGCGCACGCCCTGGTCGGTCTTCTCGCCGGCGCGGCGCGTAGTCACGGTTACCTTGTCGGCCACGATGAAAGCTGAATAGAAACCCACGCCGAATTGCCCGATCAGATTCGCATCCTTCTGCTGGTCGCCGGACAAACGCGAGAAAAATTCGCGCGTGCCGGACTTGGCGATTGTGCCGAGATTGTTGATCACCTCGTCGCGGCTCATGCCGATGCCGTTGTCGCTGATGGTCAGCGTGCGCGCGGCCTTGTCATAGCCGATGCGGATGTTCAACTCGGAATCGTTCTCGAACAGCGCGGCATTGTGCAGTGCCTCGAAGCGCAGTTTGTCGCTGGCATCGGCCGCGTTGGAAATCAGTTCGCGCAGGAAAATCTCGCGGTTTGAATACAGCGAATGGATCATCAACTGTAGAAGCTGTTTAACCTCGGCTTGGAAGCCCATCGTTTCGCGGTTATTGGTTGCTGTGTCGGTCATTGGTTTTCTCCGTTAATAAAATACAGGGCGTGCCAATAAATGGGGGGCCGCTTTTAGATTTTCAAGGGGGGATTTCAGCGAGTGCGAATTTTACACCGCTAAGCTGCGGCTTGAGCGAGTAAGAACAATTATTTCACGGGTGGAACTGCGGATGCCGGCTGTTCCAGCTCTTTCCGTTTACGCTGGTATTCGTCGTAGCTTTCTTTCTTGTTGCAATCGCTGGACAAGTTTTTAAGACACTTTTGGTGACCGAAATTTTGCAGCGTTTCATAGGTCGTTCGCTTGATGGACTCAAGGCTGCATCCGCACAGGAGCAGAAGGAATCCGACGCACAGCAAATAAACAATTCTTGACATCAGAGCATTGTCCTTCCCTGATAAAAAAATTGAGATGCGACCGTTCTCGACGTGGCATTACATTGACCAGACGTCGGCATGATCGTTCCAACAATCACTTCAGCTCGATAAACTCCAGCGCATTATCATCTGGATCGCGGCAAAACAATGCAGTGCGACCGGACTTGCTCAACGTGTAGCCCACGCCTGCCTGCTCCAGCCTGCGCACAAGCTCCGCCAGATCGCTCACCGCCAGCGCCACATGCCGGTCACGTCCGCCGTGCGCCGGACGCTGCAAACCAATCTCAGGGCTAGGCAACTGCATCAGGTGTATCTGCTGCTGAGGGCCGACGTCATACCACACGCCTGAAAAGCCCATCTCAGGACGGTTGGTGTCGGGCCGCAAACCGAGCACGCCTTCGTAAAAGGCACAGGCTTGTGGCAGATCTGTAGTCAGGAAGGTGGCGTGAAGGATTCCGGTGATCATAATTTACTCCCTGATTTCCGTTCGTGCTGAACACTCGTAGTTCGTTGGGCGGAACGCTTGCGGTTCCGCCAATTCATTCACCGAACTCAAAGCGGCACAACCAGTATGCAGCAGTTGCTTGCCCCTAAATGAAAGATGCCTTATTGTAGCACACATGTGCTACAATAAGCGCACGTATTTAACTTCAGGAGACAGCCATGTCCACAACCACCATACGTTTGCCGGAAGACCTGAAAGCCCGTGTTGCATCGGCGGCGGAACGTGCCGGCATGACCACGCACGGATTCATTCTTGAGGCCATTGCAGAAAAAGCAAAATTGGAAGAACTGCGTGCCAATTTCGATGCGATTGCCGAAGATCGCTATGCCCATATCGTTGCTTCCGGGAAGACAATTCCGTGGCAGGAGATGCGCGGCTATCTGGAAGAACGTCTTGCTGGCAAAGCGGCAAAGCTTCCGGCAGCCCGCAAACTGGCGCGCTGAAAATGACACGCATCGAATTGGCACCGGAGGTGGGGAAGGATTTTGATCACATCCTCGATTACCTTGCCCAATATCAGGTTGAAAATCCGGTGTTGCGAATTCGGGAGATCATCGAAGCGTTCAACGTACTGGAGCACAACCCCATGATCGGTCGCCCCACGAATAACGACAAGCGAGAACTGGTGATCGGGCGTCGTGCACACGGCTATGTGGCTTTGTACCGTTACGTTGCCGAAATCGATACCGTTTTTATCCTTGCCGTGCGCAGCCAGCGGGAAGTCGGCTATGCGTAGCTTTTATGATACGAGGGTGTATCCGAATCCGGCGCTGTGAGGTGTGCCAGGATGTACGCCATGCTTGAAGTCACAGGGAGGTAGCAATGCTCCAATTTATACGGCAAGTCGCTCCAGAATATATTGCATTTTTGATGTCTACTTAACTACAGTTATGATCGCAGAGTTCCTATTTCGCGGTGTATCAGAGGTTTTTCATCAGGCCAACGGTGGCCTCTTAAAACCAAAGGTTCAAGGGCCGTTCTCTTACAAGTTCCACTGGGACGAACCTGGCCTCACTTGGGATAGCGGTGCCACTTGGGACTCAACACCAACAAACGCAGTTATTCGGCACCAACTCAACCAAGAAGGTTTTCCGACTTCGGGCATTTCCACAACGCAGCACCTTGAACGAGCCATCCTCTATGCCCGTGGAAAGAACGGCATATCTGGTGGCCGCGTATTCAAAGTCGACAGAAGGCTTTTGCTACATCATGGTATTGCTGAGTTTGAGGTTGCACAGTATTGCGTACCCAGCATCCCCGAAGATGGCGAAGTAATCTTGGCAATTCCAGATGGAGCCCACTTACCCCCATCTGTCATTGTTGAGATAATTCAAGTTCCGGTGCTTTCTCGATGAAGCTGTCGTACCACATACCGTCATAACTCATCGCTGGGCGGTTGGGTCGGGCCGCAAGCCGAGCACGCCTTCGTAAAAGGCGCGGGCTTGTGGCAGATCTGTGGTCAGGAAGGTGGCGTGAAGGATTCCGGTGATCATGTTGCGCTTTCTATACCGTTCGCCGATACCCAGCACGGCCGGCGAACACTCAATACACTCTATGCGTGATGCAGGGCAGCGCGCACATTATCCGGCAGCGATACGGCCAGGAACAGTTTTTCCGGATACAGATAATCCTCGCCCGACTCATCCACTATGCGCAGATAGTGGCGCGATTTCGCCTGTTCATCAGCAATAACTTCGTATATTTTCCTGCTTTCCAACGAAGCCGGATAACCTTCATTGGAAATGCACACAACAAAATTTTCCATGGTCATTCCTTGTTAATCGAGAAAATATTTAATCTTGATTTCGCGCTTGCCAAATCCGTGTGCCTCGTACCAGTGAATCTCGGCCCGGACAGCAGTTCCGTCCTCAAGGCGAACAGTGGCGAAGCCTTTCTTTTTCTTCCAGTTGCCGATCCCATAACACTTGCGTAGCCTCGGCAAAATACGAATACCAGAACCTTCCGCAATGGTCTCAACTCCGGTTATTTCGCCTATGACTTCAAACATGAGCCTAATTTACGCGCCAAGCTCATGGCTTGCAAGCTGCAGCCACCTGAATAAGGCTGGAATGACACTACGGTTTTTTCGGAACAACCAGGCTTGCCGCCAGCTTCGCCCGCTCTCTTGCCTCACCCGTATCCACACCGTTCGCGAGTGCCACGCCCATGCGTCGACGGGCAAACGACTCCGGCTTGCCGAACAAACGCAAATCGCTTTGCGGCACGCGCAGCGCCTCATCCACACCGGTGAATGCGATGCCTTTTTCTTCCAACTGGCCGTAAATCACGGCACTCGCCCCCGGCGCGCGCATGGCCGTATTCACCGGCAAGCCGAGTATTGCGCGTGCGTGTAATTCAAATTCGTTCTGCACCTGGCTGCACATTGTGACCATGCCGGTGTCGTGCGGACGCGGGCTAACTTCGCTGAACCACACTTGATCACCTGCCACGAACAGCTCCACACCGAACAGACCGAGGCCGCCGAGGTTGTCCGTGACTTTTTTTGCGATGTCGCGTGCGCGCTGCAAGGCCAGTTCCGGCATCGCTTGTGGCTGCCAGCTTTCCACGTAATCGCCGTGCACCTGCACATGCCCGATGGGATCGCAGTAATGCGTTTCCACTGCGCCGTTGCTGCCCAGCGCGCGCACTGTGAGCAGCGTGATTTCATAATCAAAACGGACCAGACCTTCGACAATCACCCGCCCCTGATTGACGCGCGAGCCGCTGGCGGCATAGTCCCAGGCCGCTGCCACTTCCGCCGCGCTGTCCACCTTGGACTGTCCCTTGCCGGAGGACGACATCACAGGCTTGATGATGCACGGGTAACCGATTTCTTCTATCGCAGCACGCATTTCTTCCAGACTGCTGGCAAATTTATACGGCGAGGTGGGCAGGCCCAGTGTCTCGGCCGCCAGACGGCGTATGCCTTCGCGGTTCATGGTCAGTTGCGCCGCACGCGCGGTGGGGATCACCCGTGCTAGTCCTGCCTGCTCGATCTGCGCCAGCATGTCGGTGGCAATCGCCTCGATTTCCGGCACGATCAGGTGCGGTTTTTCCAGCTCGATCAGCGCGCGCAAGGCCGCGCCATCGGCCATGTTGATCACATGCGCGCGGTGCGCGACCTGCTGCCCCGGTGCATCCGCATAGCGATCCACGGCGATGGTTTCCACGCCCAGGCGCTGCAAGGAAATGATCACCTCCTTGCCCAGCTCGCCGCTGCCCAGCAGCATCACTCGCGTAGCGGACGGGCTGAGCGGGGTGCCTAAAGTAATTCCGTTTTTCATCGTTCAATCTCGCTCTCAACAATCAAAGGGGATGCAGCTTCGGCACATACCTTGCCGGACAACAGGCTGGCCGACACGATCAGTGCCGCGCCAATTAATTCTTGCAGGCCCAGCGCCTCGCCCGCCAAAAAATAGGACGACACGGCGGCAAACACCAGTTCGGACAAAAACAGAATGATGGCCTGATTGGCTGGCAAATGCGTCAAGCCATATTGCACGATGATGCTGGTGGCGCATAAGACCAGTGCGACCAGCGCCAGCAGCCACCATGCGCTTACCGAAATACTCTGCACTTGCACCACAAGATTGCCCTGATACAGCAGCGCTAATCCGGTAAGAATAGCTGTTCCGAGCCACACGCTGGCGGATTTGAAATTGACGCTGAGGTGCTGTGTGCGGCGCACCATCACATTCAGCAACGCAAATCCCATGCCCGCCGAAAGGCCTATCCATTCCGCCAGGTTCTGCGGCAACGGCCAGCCATGCTGCGGCTGCCACAGCATCACGAACGCGCCGGTCAGCGACAGCGCGATGATGCCATAACCGAAGCGATTCAATCTTTCTCCCAGCAGCCAGTGCGAAAACAGCACCGTCCACAATGGCGCAAGATAAAACAGCAGCAGCACCCGCATCACCTCGCCGCCCAGCACCGCCAGCACATAGCCCAGATTGGTCCAGCCGGCGCACAGCATCAGCGCGATGCCCCACCAGCCGGCCGCGCGCAGTTCGCGCCATACCGGCCCGGTGACCATCAGGCCGAACACGAGCGCTAGCGAGTAAGTCAGCAGCGTGGCCAGCACGCCGGAAACGCCCGCATCTTGCAACACGCGGAACGGATACCACATCAGCCCCCACACCAGCGCGCCGCTGAGCAGGCAGGTCACCGCTAAAACATTTTGTTTTGATGCCACTCGCTACACCTTTATAATTCGAACAATCCAGAAAACGTAATTTAGCCACGGATTAACACGGATCAAACACCGATTAAAACCGAACCCTTTGTCGTCTTGGGTTTTTTTCCGTGTTCCATCTGTGTTAATCCGTGGCTGATAAAAATAATGAATCCAGACCTAGACCGCCTGCAACCCTACCCTTTTCAGAAACTCGCCCAACTGTTCGGAGCAGTCACGCCCAACTCGGCTCTGCCTGCGATCAGCCTGCACATCGGCGAGCCCAAGCACGCCACGCCGCCGTTCATCGCTCAGGCATTGAACGCCAATCTGGCGGGGCTGGCGAATTATCCCACAACAGCGGGCAGCGACGCGTTGCGCGGCGCGATTGCCGACTGGCTGCAGCGCCGTTACGGCCTGCCCGAGTTGAATCCAAAAACACAAATCTTGCCGGTGAATGGCAGCCGCGAAGCGCTGTTCGCGTTCTGCCAGGCGGTGATCGACCGCACGCGCGACCAGCCTGCCGTGGTCTGCCCCAATCCTTTTTATCAGATATACGAAGGTGCTGCGTTGCTGGCTGGGGCTACACCGTATTTTCTGAACACCTTGCCGAACGGGCATGGCAAATATGCCGCCCTTGATAATGAGACCCGCCATGCCCGTTCCCCTCTCCCCAGCCCTCTCCCGCAAGCGGGCGAGGGGGACAATGTCTCGCTGCGCGAGTTTCACGTTGATGACAACTACGCATTGAATTTCGAGCAGTTGCCGCAGGACGTGTGGCAACGAACCCAGCTGATCTATGTATGCTCGCCCGGCAACCCGAACGGCCACGTGATGGCGCTGTCCGAATGGAAAACGCTGTTCGACATGTCCGACCGCTACGGTTTCGTCATCGCAGCCGACGAATGCTATTCGGAAATCTATTTCGACACGCCGCCGCTGGGCGCGCTGCAGGCTGCGCAGCAACTCAGTCGCGGCGATTATAAAAATCTGGTGGTATTTTCCAGCCTGTCCAAGCGCTCCAACGTGCCCGGCATGCGCTCCGGCTTTGTCGCGGGCGATGCAAAAGTGCTGGAAAAATTCGCGCTGTACCGCACCTATCACGGCTGCGCGATGAACCCGGCCATCCAGGCCGCCAGCGCCGCCGCTTGGCAGGACGAGGAGCACGTCGCCGAAAACCGCCGCCTGTACCGGGAAAAATTCTCGCGCGTGACCGAAATCCTCAAGCACGTGCTGCCGGTCGAACTCCCCGACGCAGGCTTCTACCTGTGGCTGCGCGTGCCGCTGGCCGACACCACCTTCGCGCAGCAGCTGCATCGCGACTATAATGTCAGCGTTCTGCCCGGCAGCTTCCTCGCGCGCGAAGCGCACGGCGTGAATCCGGGCGCGAATTTCGTGCGCATCGCACTGGTGGCCGGGTTGGAAGAAACAGTCGAAGCCGCACAGCGCATCGCAAAATTTACCAAAAATTTGTAACAGGATTGAGCCACGGATTAACACGGATACTCACGGATAACCCCAAAATTCAATGCAGCTTCGTTTTTATCCGTGTTTCATCCGTGTTAATCCGTGGCTAATATGAAATTAACAATACAAGGAACGTCATGAAAGAATTACAAGCCATCATCGAACCCGCCTTTGAACGACGCGCCGACATCACACCACGCACTGTGGATGCCAAGCTGAAAGAAGCTGTCACCACCGTCATCGATCAAATCGACCAGGGCAAGCTGCGCGTAGCGGAAAAGATCGACGGCCAGTGGGTTACCCACCAGTGGCTGAAGAAAGCCGTGCTGCTGTCGTTCCGCATGGAAGACAATTTCTTCATCAAGGGCGGCTTCACCAATTACTACGACAAAGTGCCGTCCAAGTTTGCCGACTACAACTCCAAGGATTTCCGCGACGGCGGCTTCCGCGTGGTGCCGCCCGCAGCCGCGCGCCGCGGCTCGTTCATCGCCAAGAACGTGGTGCTGATGCCCTCCTACGTAAACATCGGTGCCTATGTCGATGAAGGCACGATGGTCGACACCTGGGCCACGGTCGGCTCATGCGCGCAGATCGGCAAAAACGTGCACCTGTCCGGCGGTGTCGGCATCGGCGGCGTGCTGGAGCCGGTGCAGGCCAACCCCACCATCATTGAAGACAACTGCTTCATCGGCGCGCGTTCGGAAATCGTCGAAGGCGTGATCGTGGAAGAAGGCGCTGTGATCTCGATGGGGGTGTACATCGGCCAGAGCACCAAGATTTACGACCGCGAAACCGGCGAAGTACATTACGGCCGCGTGCCCGCCGGCTCGGTGGTGGTGTCCGGCAACCTGCCCTCCAAAGATGGTAGCTACAGCCTGTATTGCGCCGTGATCGTGAAGAAGGTGGATGCCAAGACGTTGTCGAAGGTTGGCATCAACGAATTGTTAAGAGGCATCTGATGAGGATTGCGGATAGAGGGAAACCTTTGCACCGCTTTTAACTCAATCCTCGATCCTCATTCCTCATTCCTCAATCCTCAATCCTGCCCAAGGGGGAACTATGATCATTACGCCACTGCTGCAACTGGCTGCTGAAAAAAATGCCTCCGACCTGTTTTTTTCAGCGGGCGCGCGCATCAGCATCAAGATAGACGGCGTGGCGATGCCGGTGAACGCGCAGCAGCTGGATGCCGAAACGATCCGTCGCATCGCGTACCAGATGATGACGTCAGACCAGATTGCCGATTTCGAAACGCACATGGAGATGAACTTCTCCTATCGCGCGAATGGCATCGGCAATTTCCGCGTGAACGTCTTCCGCCAGCGCGGCGATGTCGCGCTGGTCATACGCTATGTCCGGGGAAAAATTCTCGACATCGAATCCCTGCATCTGCCCGCGATCCTGAAAAGCCTGATCATGGAGAAGCGCGGACTGGTGCTGATGGTGGGCGCAAGCGGCTCGGGCAAATCGACCACGCTGGCGAGCATGATAGAACACCGCAACACAACCACCACCGGCCATATCCTGACCATCGAAGACCCGATCGAGTATTTGTTCCAGCACGACAAATGCATCGTGAACCAGCGTGAAATCGGCACCGACACAGTGACCTATGGCAGCGCGCTGAGCAGCGCGATGCGCGAGGCGCCGGATGTGCTGATGATAGGCGAGATCCGCGACCGCGACACGCTCAAGCACGCGCTGATTTTCGCGCAGACCGGCCATCTGTGTTTGTCCACGCTGCATGCCAACAACAGCTATCACGCGCTGAACCGCATCGTGAATTTTTTCCCCTACGATGCGCGCCAGGCGGTGCTGTCCGACCTGTCCATGTGTTTGCGCGCGGTCATTTCGCAGCGTCTGGTGCGCGGCATCGACGGCAAGCTGAGACCGGCTGTCGAAATTTTGCTGAACACCTCGCTGATTTCCGATCTGATCAAGAACGACGAGATCGAAAAAATCCGCGATGCGATCGACCACAGCGTGTCGCCCGGTGCGCAAACCTTTGAACAGGCGCTGTACAAGCTGTTCAAGAATGGCGACATCACGCGCGAAGAAGCCATGCTCAACGCAGATTCCGCCAGCAACATGGCCAACCTGGTCGACTATTCGCAGGACGTAAAAATGAAGGCATACAACCCTGCCACCCCAAATGCGGAAGCCAAATCCAATTCCGCTGCGGCCAATTTTGACTCGATCAAACTCAACCTCGACGACACGAATTCTGGCTCATGAAACTGTACGGCATCCCCAATTGCAACACGGTAAAGAAAGCGCGCGTCTGGCTGGAACAACATGGTGTTGAAGTGTCGTTTCACGACTTCAAGAAACAAGGCCTCACCGCGGAGCTCGCGCAACGCTGGCTGCAGCAGGTTGGCCGGGACAAGCTGATCAACCGCAGCGGACTCACCTGGCGCGGCCTGTCGCAAGAACAGAAAGATGCCTTCACCGACGATGCTGCCGCGCTGCAACTGATGCTGGACAAACCCAGCATCATCAAACGCCCGCTTCTGGAGCAGGACGGCAAATTGCTGCACACAGGCTTCGATGAAGCCAGCTACGCCCAAATTTTCAACCTCTAATACTGAACTCACCATGTCCGACACACTGCAACTCGCCAAAGATCTTATAGCCCGCCGTTCACTCACCCCGCTGGACGAAAACTGCCTGACGCTGATCGGCTCACGTTTGGAGCCATTGGGCTTCAAGCTGGAAATGATGCGCTGCGGTGAGGTGGATAATCTGTGGGCGCGGCGCGGCAGCAGCGGCCCGGTGGTCTGTTTCGCCGGGCACACAGACGTGGTGCCGACCGGCCCGCTGGACAAGTGGCATAGCGACCCGTTCACTCCGACTATCCGCGACGGCATGCTGTATGGCCGTGGTGCGGCCGACATGAAAGGCTCGCTGGCCGCATTCGTCACCTCGATTGAAAAATTTCTTGCGGAGCACACCGACCATGACGGTTCCATCGCGCTGCTGCTGACTTCCGACGAGGAAGGCATCGCAGTGGACGGCACCGTGCGCGTGGTCGAAGCACTGCAGGCGCGCGGCGAAAAAATGGACTACTGCATCGTGGGCGAGCCCACCTCGGTGAGCAAGACCGGCGACACGATCAAGAATGGCCGACGCGGCTCGCTGTCCGGCACGCTCACCGTGATAGGCGTGCAGGGCCACATCGCCTACCCGCATCTGGTGAAGAATCCCATCCATCTTTCAGCCCCGGCCATCGCCGAACTGGCCGCGACCACATGGGACAATGGCAACGAATATTTCCCGCCGACCTCGTGGCAGATTTCCAATATTCACGGCGGCACTGGTGCCACAAATGTGGTGCCGGGCACAGTCGAGATCGAATTCAATTTCCGTTTTTCCACCGCCAGCACCGTGGACGACCTGAAAAAAAGAGTGCACGCAATACTCGACCAGCACGGCCTGAGCTATGACCTGAGCTGGTCGCTGTCCGGCAAGCCTTACCTAACCCCGCGCGGCGATCTGGTGGATGCGGTAGCCAGAGCGATCAGAGAGGTGACCGGAATCGAAACCGAACTTTCCACCAGCGGCGGCACTTCGGACGGCCGCTTCATCGCCGACATCTGCCCACAGGTAATCGAACTCGGCCCGCTCAACGCCACCATACACAAGCTGAATGAATGCGTGTCCGTGGCCGACCTCGATATATTGTCCGAAATCTACCGGCGGACGCTGGTTAATCTGCTGGCTAAAAAATCATGAAATCATTGCACAACTTCAACGACACGCATGATCTGCACACGCTGCGCGACTGGCTGCGCTTCTCGGTCAGCGCGTTCAACGAAGCCCAGCTCAGCTTCGGCCACGGCTCAGCCAGCGCCTATGACGAGGCGGTTTATCTGATCCTGCACGCGCTGCATTTGCCGTTGGACACGCTGGAGCCTTTCCTCGATGCACGCATTACACCGCACGAGAAAAATGCGCTGCTCACGCTGCTCAGCCAGCGCGTCGAAACACGCTTGCCGGCCGCATACCTGACCCATGAAGCATGGCTGGGCGACTTCCGCTTTTATGTGGACGAACGCGTGATCGTGCCGCGCTCCTTTATCGCCGAACTGCTGCACGAGCATCTCGCGCCGTGGGTGGAGGATGCGGAAAATATCCGCCACGTGCTGGACATGTGTACCGGCAGCGGTTGCCTGGCCATCATCGCCGCGCATCTTTTTCCGTATGCCCTGGTGGACGCAGTGGACCTCTCCGCCGATGCACTGGCCGTGGCAGAGCGCAATGTCGCCGACTATGGCCTGCAAGATCAGGTGCACCTGATCCAGTCCGACCTGTTCGCCCAACTCGGCGACAACACATACGACATCATCATCAGCAACCCGCCCTATGTTGATGCACCATCCGTGGCCGCACTACCGCAGGAATACCGCCACGAACCCGCGCTTGCGCTAGGCAGCGGCGCGGATGGACTGGACGCCACGCGCGCGATACTCAAGCATGCCGCCGCTCACCTGAGCCCGAACGGCATCCTGCTGGTAGAGATCGGCCACAACCGCGACGCGCTCGAAGCCGCCTTTCCTGATTTGCCGTTCACCTGGCTGGATGTGTCTGCGGGTGATCAATTCGTGTTTCTGCTGCACCGCAACGACCTGCTCTGATTTCCGCACTCCATGCCGGTTGATCACTACGAGAACTTCCCGGTCGCGTCCGTGCTCATGCCCAAACGGCTGCGGCGGCCGGTGGCGGCTATTTACCATTTCGCGCGCGCAGCGGACGATATCGCCGACGAAGGAGACATGCCTGACTCAGAGCGCCTGCAGCGCCTCGATGAGTTCCGCACCGAGCTGGCGCGCATCCAGCGCGGTGAAACGCCCATCACGCCGCTGTTCCGCAACCTCGCTCCGGAAATAAAAAAATACGCACTGCCGCTGCAACCGTTTCACGATCTGCTCGATGCGTTCTCGCAGGACGTGGTGAAGAAGCGTTATGCCGACTTCGCCGAGCTGCTCGACTATTGCCGCCGCTCCGCCAATCCGGTCGGCATCCTGCTGTTGCACCTGTACGAGGAAGCCACGCCGCAGAACATCGCCTACTCCGACGCGATCTGCACCAGCCTGCAGCTGATCAACTTCTGGCAGGATGTGGAGAAGGACTACGCGATAGACCGCATCTACCTGCCGCTGGACGAGATGGCGCAATACGGCGTGAGCGAGAGCCAGATTGCGCAACACACGACGGACGACGCATGGCGCAAGCTGATGCAGTTCCAGGTGCAGCGTGCGCGCGCGATGATGATAGAGGGTGCGCCGCTGGGCAGCATACTCACGGGACGCATCGGGCTGGAGATGCGCATGATCATCGCCGGTGGATTGCGCATACTTTCAAAACTGGAACGCGCACGGTACGACATGTTCCGCCATCGCCCGGTATTACGTCCGTTCGACTGGGTTATCATGCTGTACAAGAGTGCGCCGTTAAATTTTCCAAACTGAATACCATTGAGCCACGGATGAACACGGATTTACACGGAAAAAAACATGTGGTGGAAATATTCCTCCAACGCAGGCGACAACCTCAGTGCGGGGGGACGTTATCCGTGAACATCCGTGTTCATCCGTGGCTAAAAATAAACTAAAATGACACCCGACCAATACTGCCAGGAAAAAACCGCCGCCAGCGGCTCCAGCTTCTACTACAGCTTCATGTTCCTGCCGCCGGACAAGCGCCGCGCGATCACCGCGCTGTATGCTTTCTGCCGCGAGGTGGATGATGTGGTGGACGAATGCTCGGACGAGAACGTGGCGCGCACCACGCTAGCCTGGTGGCGCAGCGAAATCGCCGCCGTGTATCAAGGTACGCCGCAGCACCCGGTGGCGCAGGCGTTGGTGCCGGTGGTGAAGCAATTCAACCTGGCACAGGAACATCTGCAGGAAATCATCGACGGCATGGAGATGGACCTCACGCAGCACACCTATGCCGACTTCAAGTCGTTGCAACTCTACTGCTACCGCGTCGCCTCGGTGGTCGGCCTGCTGGCGGCGGAAATCTTCGGCTACACCGATCGCAAAACTTTGAAATATGCGCACGATCTGGGGCTGGCGTTCCAGCTCACCAACATCATCCGTGACGTGGGCGAGGACGCGCGGCGCGGGCGCATCTACCTGCCGCTGGACGAGCTCGCGCAGTTCGGCGTGCATACGCGCGACATCCTCGACGCAAAAGAGACTGAAAGCTTCCAGCAATTGATGCAGTTCCAGATCGAACGCGCGCAGCGCTACTACCAGCAGGCATTCGAACAACTCCCCGCCGCTGACCGCAAGTCCCAGCGCACCGGCCTGATCATGGCGGCGATCTATCGTTCTACGCTGGATGAAGTCGCGGCCAGCGGCTGCCATGTTCTGAAAGAGCGCATCTCGCTCACGCCGC
>Ga0315271_10000766_pt1 | contig 18562 bp, 11 predicted proteins | sample C3_top_MG_FD_204664 | JGI IMG/M metagenome (GOLD analysis project Ga0315271, IMG submission 204664) | Sediment microbial communities from Yellowstone Lake, YNP, Wyoming, USA - C3_top | ecosystem: Environmental > Aquatic > Freshwater > Lake > Sediment | place: USA: Wyoming | collected 2017-08-01
ATTGCCGGCGGCCACGTACTCGACCTCCGGGCTCGCCACCCAGCTCTGGCGATAGCAGTCGTGGAGCTTCCCCTGGACCTTGCCGGAGAGGATGTCGGCAAGGGTGGGCTTCGCCCCCGCAGGAAGCACGCCGGCCGGAACGAAGACCAGGCCCAGCAGCCGCTCGCGCAGCTTGTCCACCACCATGGCGCGCAGCGCCAGCTGGTTGTACCGGGAGCGGCCGTAGGGATCGCCCTTCTGGTAGATCATCACCGCCGCCATCCCGCCGATGGGCGATGCGTTGGTGAGCTCGCCCCCCTTCATCCCGCCCATGAGCATGAGCAGCGCGTTGTAGCGCTGGTAGGCGATCATGTTGGGCGTGGCCATGCCGACCGACTGGGGATCGGGGAAGACGCCCTTCGGGTCGTCCTTCCACATCTCGATGAGGCTTCCCAGGTAGTCCCAGCGCCCGACGTTCGTTCCGAGCAGGCGGCGGCGGAAGGTCCATGCGATGGCCGGCAGGTAGCGGCCGGCCATGCCCTCCTCGTACAGCATCTTCACCTTGATGGTGCCGGCGGGAACGCCGATGAGCGACTCGATCCGGGATAGCAGCCGCTCGACGATCAGCGCCTCTCGGGGCGTCTGCATCTTGGGGATGTAGAAGTAGACGCCGCTGCCGGCGGCCTTCAGCGTGTCGAAGTTGTTGAGCGTCCAGAGCACGGTGACGACCACCAGACCGGGGGCGGGCCTGCCGTCGACCGTGACGTGATCGTACCGAAGGTGAATGCTGGGCGGGCGCGCCAGCCGGGTGGGCCACTGCGCCGGCGGCTTGTCGATCCGGTAGCTGCGCGTCTTGCCCTTCTTCACCACCTCGTAGGGCCGGCCGTTCCACTTCCCGGCGAAGATCTCCTTGGCGTTCTGCATGGCGGCGTAGGTTCCCACCGGCTCGCCGGCCGGCGCGCTCTCCGGGTGGAAATGGGGCGGCGACGCGTCCTCGAAGTCCGGCATGTTCATGGGCGCCGGGCTGTTGAGGGCGTTGAACGCCATGTCGAGCGGAGCCCACGGGCCGGTCAGCTCCAGGCCGGCGATCCGCGAGGGGTGAACGTGCTCGGGGATGGCCACCTCGTCGTTGAGCCGCCAGCGCAGCGGAGTGTCGCGTCCCTGGAAGTTGTCGACGAGCCCCTGCACGATCTGCCGGTAGGTCCAGGGCTTCCCGGAGATCGGGTCCTCGAACGACTCCTCCCACCCCGGCCAGGCGTACTTCTCGCCCACGGCCGCCGGGGAGTGGAGGATGGCCCTGCGCGCCGACAGCGCCTGGGCGATGGCCGGGTCGATCTCGCGCGAGAGCGTGGTGATGGTCTCGTCCACGTCGAGCTCGCGGCCGTTCACGTTCTTCTTGCCGAAAAGGTCCGGAAACTTCTGGAGAATGTCCTGACGGATCATGGTCCTGGGCTCCTGGTCCGAGGCCGGCCCGGCCGGCGGGGTGAAACGTACTCTTAGCAGGCGTGGTATTCCGTGCAGCGCTCAAGTGGGAGCAAGGAGACTTCTTGATCGAAGCCAAGCATCGCAACGTTCTGCTCGTCTACCCGCGGTTCGGCGGGACCTCGTTCTGGAACTACCAGGCCACCTGCCAGCTCCTGGGTGCCCGGTACTCGGCGGCCCCGCTGGGGCTGATCACGGTGGCGGCGTTGCTCCCCGAGGGCTGGGGGGTGCGCCTGGTGGACTGCAACGTCGAGGACCTCCACCCGTCCGACCTCGCCTGGGCAGATCTGGTCATGACGGGGGGCATGCTGCCCCAGCAGCCCGACGCGCTGCGGATCATCGGGGTCGTCAAGGCGGCCGGCAAGCCCGTCGTCGTGGGTGGCCCCGACGCGACGAGCTCCCCCGAGGTCTACGCTGCGGCCGACTTCCGGGTGCTCGGGGAGGCCGAGGAGATCCTGGCCGACTTCCTCGCCGCCTGGACGGCAGGGGCGGAGAGCGGCCTGTTCACGGCGCCCCGCTTCCCCGACGTCACGCGCTCGCCGGTGCCCCGCTACGACCTCCTGAAATTCGACCGCTACCTGCACGTCGGGGTCCAGTACTCGCGCGGCTGCCCGTTCGATTGCGAGTTCTGCAACGTCATCGATCTGAACGGACGGGTGCCCCGGGCCAAGACCACGAGCCAGGTGCTCCGCGAGCTCGACACGCTGTACGCGCTCGGGTACCGGGGGCACGTCGACTTCGTGGACGACAACCTGATCGGGAACCGCCGGGCGCTGAAGCCGTTCCTGGGGGAGCTCCGCGCGTGGCTCGTGAAGAACAGGTGGCCCTTCGAGTTCACCACCGAGGCCAGCCTGGACCTGGCCGAGGACGAGGAACTGCTCCGGCTCATGCGGGAGAGCAACTTCTTCGCCATCTTCGTGGGGCTGGAGACCCCCGACGCGGCCACGCTCATCCAGGCCAACAAGAAGCACAACACGCGCAGTGACATGGTGGAGAGCATCCACAAGATCCACCGCGCCGGCATCTTCGTGAACGCCGGGTTCATCGTCGGCTTCGACGCCGAGAAGGCAGGCGTGGCAGGCGCGATGGTGGACTGCATCGAGGCCGCCAACATCCCGGTCTGCATGGTGGGGCTCCTCTACGCGCTTCCGGGCACGCGGCTCGCTCAGCGGCTCCAGGCCGAGGGGCGCCTGCGGTCCGACGCGCACGCAGTGCTGGCCGACGACGCCGACCAGTGCACGTCCGGGCTCAACTACGCCACCCTCCGGCCCCGCGCCGAGGTGCTCCGCGACTACCGGGAGGTCGTCTCGCGGATCTACGCTCCGGCGGCCTATTTCGGCCGCGCCCGCCGCACCGGGCGGGAGCTGGACCGTTCCACGCACCGGCTCCGCCAGCCGCTCCGTCACGTTCTCCGGGAGCTGCGCGCCTTCGGCCGGATGGCCTGGCGCCTGGGGGTGCGGGATCCCGAGGTCCGGGTCGAATGGTGGAAGTCGGTCGGCGACGCGCTCCTCCACAACCCGTCGGCGCTGAAGATCGTGGTCTCCTTCGCCGCGCTCTACGTCCACCTCGGACCGTACTCGAGGGAGCTCGTGAAACGGCTCGACCGCCAGATCGCCCTGGCGGCCGAGGATCAGCTCCGGAAGATGGCGTAGCGCCGCCCGGATCGGGCTATCTCTCGACGATGAGCTTCGAGAGCGCCACCCGGTCGGGCGCGAGCAGCTCCTTCACCCGATCCTGGCTCACGTCGGCCACGATGATCTCGCCGACCTCCTCGGTGACCGCGGCGAACAGTCCCTGCTTCTTCATGCCCTCGGCCTGGCGCTGGTTGTCCTCGGTCGGGGACACGTAGTGCACCGAGTAGATCTTGTAGCGGTGCATGAGGAAGAGCTGCAGGAGCGTCATGAGCCGCTTCTTCCTGAGCTTCAGGTCGAAGTTGTTTTGATCTCGGATGGAGAGGATGTTGCGCCCCTTGCGGTCCTGGATCACGGCAAAGATCACGTTCGCCCGCACCTTGCCATCCTCGCCGAGTAGCGCCAGCTCGAGCAGGTCGGAGCCGGCGGTCCGGGGCTTCAGCGAGACCTTGAGCTTGTCGGCGACGCCGTGCTTCTTCCGCCAGGCGTCGATCCACTCCTCGAGGAGCTTGGGCGGGACCTCGGTCTGCACCAGGTGCTGGTGCTGGGTCGAGCCCTGCCCCATGGCCTTGGTGGTGGAGGTCCGGCCGGAGATGGACATGAGGCCGGCGTCGGCGCGAGGGCCGCCCACCAGCGTCTGCGGCGTGCGGTAGCCCGACTCGAGGAGCCGGAACTTCCGCTGCAGCCGGGCGAGGGCCAGCATCCCGTCCTGGCGCAGCGCGGAGGCGAACTCCTCCGAGGCCAGGCCGTCGATCTGGTGGCCACCGTAGGTGATGAAGTTGAAGACGAAGCCCATCTTCCCCATTTCCTCGGGGAAGGTCCGCATCTGCTCGTCGTTCATCCCGGTGGTGTCCCAGTTGAACGAGGGAGAGAGGTTGTAGGCCAGCATCTTGTCGGGGAAGACGGCGTGAATGGCGTCGGCGAACCTCTTCGCGTCGTGGAGGTCGGCGGTCTTGGTCTCCATCCAGAGGAGGTCGGCGAAGGGCGCCGCCGCGAGCGACTTGGCGATGGCGTAGTCGATGCCGCCGCGTACCTGGTAGTAGCCGTCCGGCGTCTTGGCGTGCTCGCAGTCCCAGGTGATGTTCACGCCGAGGGCGTGGGCCTTCTCGCGAGCCTTGTAGAACGGCGCCCGCTCGGCGAACGTCAGCCACTGCGCCTTCGTGATGGGCGGCGGGTCGCCTTCGTTGTGCCGGAAGGCGATCACGTTGCCGACCGCCTCGGCGTAGGTGGCGACCCCCGCCTCCTGCTGCCAGGCGTCGACGAACCTGTCGAAGACCTGGTCGAGCGCGGCGTCCACGCTGAGGTTCGACTTCTGGTAGGCGGCGGCCGCATCGGCGATGGCCTTCGCGAAGCCGGCCTTTGCAAGCCAGGCGTCGGCGGCGGCGTACTCCTCGTCGCAGACGGCGTAGAACTCGTGTCCGGAGAGCTCCTCCACCCCGGCCTTCTTGAACTGCCTCAGGATGGCCAGGAACGCCGCCTTGAAGGTGGGCAGCGAGACGTTGACGGCGCCCAGGATGAACGGCTGGTCGCGGTCGTCGCCGCGCCCGTCGAGGAGCGTGGCCGACTCGGCATCGGTGCGGGCCACGATGATCCCCGGCACGCCCATGATGTCGAGCTGGAAGCGGGCCGCCGAGAGGCGCTTCACCTGCTCGTCCTCGGAGACCAGAACCTTGCCGCCCTGGTGGCCGCACTTCTTCACGCCCGGCTTCTGGTCCTCGATGTGGTAACCGGGGACGCCGACCTCGACGAAGCGCCGGATCAGGTTTCGGACGTGGGCGTCGCCGCCGTGGCCGGTGTCGGCGTCGGCGATGATGAACGGGCGGAAGTCGATCTCGGGCGTGGCCTTGCGCTGCTCCTCGGTCATGCGCGCACGGGCGAAGAACTGGTTCCTGTCGGCGGTGATGAGCGCGCGGACGATCGGCGCCGCCTCGTTCGGAACCTGGCTCAGCGGGTAGCTGGCCAGGTCGGGGCCGGGGTCCTCGTGGGCGGAACCCTTGGCGGAGGTGGCCCAGCCGCCCAGGTAGATGCCCTCGATGCCCATCTTCTTCATCGCGACGGCCTGGCCGGGCGAGTAGGGGCCGAAGGTGGTGATGGCCTTCTTCTGGTCGAAGAGTTGCCGGAGGCGGTCGTGGAACGCCTCGGCTGCGCCGCGGGCCACCGCGTGGTCGGGGCGGATGGTCCCTCGCTGCTCTACCACCTCGCGTGCCGAGTGGACCCGCGTGATTCCCTTGAAGCGAGGGCTCGCGAACCACTGACGCACCTGCGCGACTTCCTTGTCGAAGTCCATCGATGTTCTCCTGGGTTGAACGAGCATTTCTAGTCAGGGAGAGGCGGCTTGTCCCGTCCCTCGCCGGAATTTTCGCCTGTGACTGGGCAGGGGGTCCCGTGGTCTCCTGGGGCCCATGAAGATGACTCGAAGCGCCCTGGGCGTCGTGGCCCCGGTGGAGGCTCTGCCCGAGAAGATGGACATGCCGCCCTTCCTCTACGGGTTGGCCCATCAGGGTGCGAAGCTCAGCGACGCGAACAGGGCAGCGCTGATCGGGTGGGCGCGTGGTCTGGCGACGACAAGGGGGCGGTGAACGCCACCTGCGCATCGGCGAGCTTCTCCGCCGGCGCAAGGTAGCCGTTGCTCACCGTCTCGGAGAAGACTGCCGGGAGGGCGGACATGAACCGAGCGGCTACCTGGCGTACATCCGGGCCAGCTCTTCCACCCTCGCGGCCAGCTGCGCGCGCACGTCGGGCGGCCCGGCGACCTCGGCCTGGCCGCCGTAGCCGAGAACCCAGCCGAAGAGGAAGTTGCCCGGAGCGAGGCGGGCCCGGACCGTGACCGAGTCGTCGTCGTTCGTGGTGGCCCGGTCGGGCCACTGCTCGAGCGCGAGCGCAGCGCCCTCGCCGGTGAAGCGAACGGTCACGTCCCGCTCGCTCCCGGACTGAAAGTAGAGCTGGCGCGTCCGGAAGCGCTCCGTGGGCGGACCCTTGTGGTCCCCGAAGAAGCGGGTGCCGATGAGCACGGCGGCGATCCGGTCGAGCCGGTAGAGGTGCTCCTCGCCCAGGGCCACGTTCCAGGCGGCCAGGTACCAGTTGCCGTCCTTGTGAAAGACGGCGCGCGGCTCGAGCACGCGCTGGGCGACCGTTCCCGACGCGACGGCGCAGTAGTCGACGGCGATCTCGAGCCTGCGCTCGATGGCCTCGGCGATCGAGTCGGCCCACTCGCCGGGCGGGTCCACGTGGAAGTCGATGCTCCGGGCCAGGCCCTCGGCGGTCTTCCGGAAGGGCTCGGGCACGGCGCGCAGGAGCTTCCGGATGGCCGCGGGCACGTCCTTCCCGGCGTTTCTCTCGAAGGGCCGCAGCGCGGCGAGCAGCGCCGCCCCCTCCCGAAGGGAGAGGGGAGGAGGCGAGGTGAGGTGCAGCCCCCGGTCGACGAAGACCCGACCCTCCTCGATGGAGACGAGGAGGCCGCCGTCGGGCATGGAGAACCCGAACTCCATCATGCCCATCGTCGAGACCACCTCCTCGATCTCCTTCACGCTTCGTGCGCCCGTCACCTTCACGGCCTTCTCGATGGGAAGGCCTCCCGGCCCGGCGCGCCACGCCTCCGGGATGAGGACCAGCATCTTGCGTACCTGGGCGACCGGGCTCGTCATCGCGCGGTCTCCCGGTCGAGTCGTCCTGACAGGGCGAAGAGGATCTCCCGCGCGATAGCGCGGCCGTCGGCCGGCTCGAGCAGTTCTGCCTCCGGTCCCCAGGCCAGCGCCTGTCGCACCAGCCCGCCGAGATTCTTCACGACGAGGCGCGCCACGCGCGAGTTGTCGGACTCACGGGTGATGACCGCGCCAGGCAGGAGCTTCGGCGCCATGGTAGCCAGCGAACCGCGGAACTTGACCACCGCCTCGCGAGGCTCGTGAACGAAGTAGTCCCAGGTCTCCTGGCGCGACCAGGCACGGATGTCGAAGTCGCCCGGGATCTCGTAGTCGACCTTCTTCGACTGGGCCGGGGCGAGCGCCAGGGACTGGACGCGCTCCAGGTAGAACATCCGGATCGCGCGGCGCATGTGGCAGTGGCCGGCGAAGATCCAGTGGCCTCGGCGCCACGCGTATCCGTAGATGTCGACGTGACGCTCGGTGATGGTCCCGTCGGCCTTGCGGTACGCGACCTTCACCCGCCGCTGCCGCTCGATCGCGTCGGCCAGCGTGCCGAGCCACTTTCGCAGCGTGCCCGGCTCCGGAACGGTCCAGTCGGCCTCGAGCAGCGCGGCCCTTGGCAGCAATCCCTTGGCTCCGACGGCGAGCTTGCGGAGCGCGGTCTCGAGGTCGTCGGCGAGCGGGTGGTCGTGGGTACGGAGCGCGGCCTGGCCGGCCGTCCAGACCACCGCCGCCTCCTCGGGAGAGAAGTCGAGAGGCGGCAGCGTGCAGGAGGTTGGCTCGACGAGGTAGGCCCCTTCGTCGCCTTCCGCCTCGAGGAAGAGCACGGGGATGCCGAGCCTGCGCAGGTCGAGCTTGTCGCGGGTCCACTTCTTCTCGCGGGCGGCGGCCTTTCCGGCGTAGTCGTCCGGGAAGGCCTCGTAGATCTGCTGGCGGGTCACCGGCTCCCCCCGCGAGGAGAGCCAGGTCGCGAGCTTGAGAAGCCGCGCCTCGGCTGGCGTCCCCTTCATTCCGGTCGAGGCCATGAGGTCGCGAACTGTAGCCCACGGGGGGTGGGACGGCGAGTTCATCCGGCGGGCCTCCGGACCGCCGAGGCGAGCAAGCGTGCCGATTCCGGGTGGTAGATCTCTGCACCCCCACCCAGGGAGACGACCAGGCTGGCGAGCTGAAACAGGTCGGTGGCTCGCAGGTGGCAGAGCACCACCTGCTTCGAGGTCCACTCGTAGAGCGCCGAGGGAAAGAGGGCCGTGGCGAGCCGGGAGAGCGGGCGCCGAAGCCGGACCGTGGCGAGGACCGGGGGACCCCGGCCGGGCTCCAGGAATCCGGTCGTGGCGAAGAAGCGCGCGTCGAATCCCGGCGGTGCGAGCGCAGGCCCTGCGCCCTTGCGCATCACCCGGGCCTGTACCACGCGGTCCACCCGGAAGAGCCGGAAGGCATCCCGCCGGTGGCAGAACGCCGCCGCGTGCCAGGGGCCGCCTCGCCATGCCAGGCCGAGGACCTCCACCTCGCGATCGGTCCGCACCCCCCCCGCGTCGTCGTAGCGGAGCCACGCCCGGCGCTCTTCGGCGAGGGCGCGGGCGAGGGGGAGGAGGACCTCCCGGACGGAGGCTCCCCGGATCAAACCCAGCGCATCCGTCCGTCTGCGGTGAAGAGGAGCCCGCACTTCACGGCGCCCGGCCTCGCGACGCCCAGCTCGACCAGGATCCGGCAGTAGCTCCTCACCTGCTCCACGTACGAAGCGTAGGTCGCCGCGACGTCGCCCGGAGGCGGGGCGTCGGTCTTGAAGTCGACGACGGTGACCACATCGTCCCGCCATCCCAGGAGGTCGATGTAGCCCTGCAGGAGCATGCCGTCCCGTCCCAGCGCGACCGGATACTCGAGCCGGAGGTCGTCGCCCGGAACGCGCCGAAGCCCGGTGGCCTCGAGCGTCGATAGCGCCCGCGCCACGTCGGCCGCCGCCTCGGCGAGGTGATCTCCGAGCCCGGTCTCCCGGATGGTCATCCTCACAGCGCGCTCGGGATCGAGCCCCGGTTCCCGCAGGGAGATGCCGATGGCTCGGTGGACCGTGTCCCCGAAGACGGGGCCGAAGCGGCTCTCGCGAAGCTTCCGGCGCTCCCCGGCTTCCCCCGCGCCCTCCGATTCCCGGTCGATCCGCTCGTGGGCCTCCGTCGAGACGCCCTTGGGCGAGAAGCGCAGCATTCCCGCCTCGGCCATCGCCGCGGTCCAGTCCTTCTCCACCCGCTTCGCCAGCGCCGCGGCCTCCTTCGGCACCCGTACCGGCGGCGCCTTCACCCCCTTCGCCCAGGCGGGAATCTCGTCGTCGGTCCACTCCTCCTGGACATCGAGCGCCGGAGACGATTGCCCGACGAGCGCCGTGGTCACCCGCGTGGCGCTCCCTCCTCCAGCGACGGGCACGACCAGCAACTCCTTGGCCCGCGTCGCCGCCACGTAGACGAGCCGTCTGCGCTCGGCGGCCGCGAAGTCCGCCTCCCGCTCCAGGAATCCGCTCTCCTCCGGCTCCTGCCAGGAGAGGCCGTCGATCTCGAGCGCCCACTCGCAGCCATTTCGCTCGACGAACCAGTGGGTCTGCCCCCTGCGCGGCTCGAGCTTGGCGTGGGCGTCCCACCAGGCCACCACCGGGAACTCGAGCCCCTTGGCCTGATGGATGGACACGATCTGCACGGCCTCGCGGCCCACCGGGCGTGGCGGGTCGAGCCCCACCGGGTCGAGGGCCCATTCCCGCAAACGCGCGGTGGCGCCGTCGAAGTCGAGACCGTCGCCGGCGGCGATCCGCTCCAGCTCGAAGCAGAGCTCGCGAAGCCGGCCCAGGCGCTGAAGCCCGTTGGGCCCGAAGGCCACGGCTCGCCCCAGCCCGGTTCGCTCGAGGAGGTCCCGGGCCGTCTCTCCGGGCGGCCGATCGAAGCGGCGGCGGCGAAGCTCCCGGACGAGCGCATGGGCGGCGCGGGCCCGCTCGATGCCCTCGTCCCCCGGACCTTCGCCTGCCGCCGACGCCCGCACCAGGTCGGCCAGGTCCAGGGCGAAGAAGGGCTCGCGGAAGAGCGCGGCGGCGGCGATGCCGTCTCTCGAATCGGCGAGGGACCGGAGCGCCAGCAGGAACTGTCGGTGAAGCGGGTCCTCGAGGAAGAGGCTCGCGCCCCGGGCCGTCCAGGGCACGCCGAGCCGGTCGAGCTCGTCGGTGAGCATGCCCACGTTGGTGGTGACGTGGGCCAGGATGGCGATGTCCCCGTGGCGGAACTCGCCTGCCACGGCCCTGCGGATCCAGCAGGCGAGCACCTCCGCCTCCCGGAGCCGGTCGGGCTCGGCCTTGCTGTCCCCTGTCGAGAAGGGCAGGACGACCACGCATCCATTCCGATCCCCCTCCCGCCCCGCCTCGAGCGGGCGGTTCACCACCGTCCCGGCGTTGGGGTCGAAGTCGGGCTTCCCCGGCCCGGCCCGCCCCAGGATCTCGTCGAAGCGGGCGTTCACGTGGGCGATGAGCGCGGGCTGCGAACGGAAGTTGGCGGTCAGGGGCACGGCCAGGTGCTTCCCCTTCACGACGATGGCGCGGACCGTGTCGTAGACGGAGATGTCGGCGCGGCGGAAGCGGTAGATCGACTGCTTGGGGTCGCCGACCAGCGTGAGCTTTCCCGCGGCCAGGCGCACCTCGCGCCAGTTCTCCGCGACCGCGCCGTCCTCGCAGAGGTAGAGGACGATCTCCGCCTGAAGGGGGTCGGTGTCCTGGAACTCGTCCACGAAGACGTGATCGAAGAGCGACTGCATGTCGCGCCGGACCTCGCGGTCGGACCGGAGCAGGTCTCGCAGGCGGAGGAGCAGGTCCACCTGGTCCACCGCGCGATGGCGGGCCTTGACCTTCTCGTACATGGCCACCACGGCGGGGAAGGTGCGGACGAGGCGCGTCGCCATCCAGCGGTGGAGGGGGCCGGCCACGCGCGCCTCGAAGCCTGGGTCGTCCTTCTTGCCGTCCCAGGCCTTCAGGGCCTCCCAGCCTGCCAGGTCTCCCTCGAACTCGACGCTCTTGCGAAGCTTTCCCGGCCGGAAGGCGAACGCCACGCTCACCTCGCGGAAGAGCGCCACCGGGTCGGTCTCCCCGGCGAGCCGGGCCAGCCGCCCGGCAGCGCGGGCCAACCACCTCGATCCCTGGTTCACTCTACGTGACTGGCCCGCGAGCGCCACGAACTCCTGGATGGCCTGGCCGACCCGTTCGGCCGGGAACGGCTCGGGCTTGGCGTCCCGGGGAGGCACGTCGCGGTGGAGGATGAAGCCGTCGAACAACGCATCGAGGCCGCGGCGGTCCTGCCACACGCCCTCCTTCGTCCCTGTGCGGACCTCGGCGGCGAGGGCGTCGCGGATGTGATCCTGCGCCTCGCGCGCGCGCTCCGGAGGGCAGCTCGTGCCGGCAAGCTCCTCGGCGAGCCGCCCGGCCTCGGAGGCCTGGAGCAGGATCTCGAAGGCCTCGCGGGTGAGCTCGGAGGCGTCCTCCAGGATCTCGTAGGACGGGCTGAGGCGCGCCTCGACCGGCCTCCGGCGCAGGAGCCGGTCGGAGAAGCCGTGGATGGTTCCGATGAAGGCGGTGTCGGCGGCCGCGAGCGCCAAGGAGAGCCGGTCGCGCCGGAGGGGCGACGGTTGTCCGGCCAGCTCGGAGAGGAGCTTCTCCCGGACCCGCAGCTTCAGCTCGCCGGCCGCCTTGCGGGTGAAGGTCACCGCCGCGATGCGCTCGAGCGGGGTGGCCTTCGAGGAGTCGTCCGACGGCGCTACCATCTCGGCCAGGCGCGCGACGAGCAGGGTGGTCTTCCCGGTGCCGGCGCCCGCGTCCACCAGGACGTTCACGCCGCGTGCACGCACGGCGCCGTCGCGGTGCGCCTGGTCCGGTGCTGGACGCTGCGGACTCATTCCTTCAACTTTCTCTTCCTCACCTCGAAGAACGCGGCCACGGCTCCCACGGCGCCGTCCACGTGGGCGGCCGCACGCCCCTGCACCGGGGCGCCGCAGACGGGGGCGAAGGGACAGAACGCGCAGTCCTCGTCCCGCGAGGTGGGCGGGAAGGCGCGCTCGGACAGGAGGCCGGCCGCGACCGCGAGCCAGCCCCTGGCCGCAGCTTCCAGGGGGGCGTGATCCTTCCGGAAGTCCCGCTCCGACGGGCCGCGCGCGTAGACGTACGCCGCCTGGACCTTCCCGGGGATGTTCCACTTCGCGGCGAGCGCTCTCGTCACGAGACCGTAGAGGCCGAGCTGCACGTCTCGAACCGGCGTCGGGTCCGCCTCCTCGCCGATTCGAGGGTGATCCCGGCCGGTCTTGAGATCGCGGACCAGCGTGTGGTCCCCCTCGACGTCGAGCCGGTCGATGTAGCCGCGGACGTGGAGGGGGGTCCCGCCCGCGTCGAGGACCAGGCCGTCGAAGGCCCGCTCCACCCCCACGAACCGGGTGAGCTCGAGCTTCTCGTCGTACTCGAGGAAAGCGTCCAGATCGCGCAGCAGCCGCGCCCGCTCCTTGTCGAGGACTCCCTGGCCGACGAGCGGATAGCTCCCGCACAGTGCGTCGAAGGACGAGTCGGCAAGCCCACTCAAGATCTCCTTCCAGTGGGCGAGGCTCCTCTTGCCGGATACGAACTCCGTGCCGTGCTCGGCGTAGAAGCGCTCGGCGACCTCGTGGAACATGCTCCCGAAGTGAAGGGGGTCGATCTCGCGAACGGAAGGGGCCCCGACCGGCTCGTTCCAGCCCAGGACGCGCTCACGCAGGAATCGGAGCGGGCAGGAGAGGAGGCGCTCCAGCGCCGACGCCGAGATGGGGTGCTCGGGATCGAGGCCGGCGAAGGCCGGGAACGGACCGTCCCCGCCCAGGATCCCGTCGGCCGGCCCCAGGTCGATGCGGTTCCGCAGCGCGAGGATGCGGGCGATGTCGAGGAACGGTGCGCCCTTCCACGCGGGGGGAATCTCGCTGGTGGCCGCCGCCCGGTCGAGCCACTGCGCCTCGAAGGCCGGGTTCGCGTCCCGGAAGGCCGCGGCGTCCGCGCGGGCCGGCCCGAAGGAGGTCCGCTCGAGCGACGCCAGGTCGGGGATGGCCTCCGTTCGCATCGGATCGGGTCGGCCCAGCGCCGCGCCCACCTCGACAAGGAGGGAAGAGATCTCGCGGTCGCTTCGCTCCGTGTCGCCGTGGGGCGCCGAGAGGGCGATCCGGGCCGTGGCGCCCCGGACGGCGCGGTCGAAGGCGTGGAGCTGGGTGAGCACGCGGTCGCCGGACAGGGGGACGAGCGATCCCGCTTCCTGGCGCATCTGGTCCGGGAGCACCGCGTCCTCGCGAGCCATCGATGGAAGCGCGCCCTCGCAGAGGCCGAGGATGCGAACGGCCTGGAACTCGAGACCCGCGGCGGCGGCGACCGTGCCGACGTAGACCGCCGGCTCGCCGAAGCGCAACGTGGAAAGGCGAAGAGAGCCGAGCCGTTCCTCGACGAAGCCCATCGCGGCGACGCCGCGGACCGACGAGGCGACCGCGTCGGCCCTCGCGCCCTCCAGGCTCTCGGCGAGCATCGTCGGGACCGCGGCTCCCTTCCCGGGGAGGCGCATCCAGGTCTCCAGGAAGGCGGCGAGCGCCGGGGTGATCTCGGCGACGGGGCGGTTCTCGACGACGAGCCTCGCCAGGGATACCAGCGCGTCGAGTGCCGGCCGTGCGGCGCGAAGCGCGTCGAGCTGGGGCCGGATCTTCCATCCCTCCCGTTTCTCGGCCTCGTCGTCGAGCGCATCCACCATCTTCTCGAGCTGCTCCTGACGCGCGGCGGCGCACGGCGTCCAGTCAAGGGCGCCCTCGGGGCGGGCGGCGCTTCCCCCGGCCGTGCCCACGCCCCAGGCCACGCCCATGGCCTCGCCGAGCGTGAGGTGGTCGCGGGCGCCGACCTTCACGTTCAGAGAGGGCAACGTCTGGCTCACCGACTCGGCGGGTAGGAAGGCGCCGAGCGCCCGTACGAGCGCCAGCACGCGGGCGCCCGCCGCGGTGGCCACGAGAGGAAGCCCGCCGGCGACGTGGACCGGGAAGTCGCCGCCCGGCCAGGGGAGTCGCCGGATGCGGCTGGCGATCAGCGGGACGAGCGGGTGGTGAGACGGGACGAGCACGGCCACCTCCTCGAGCGGCGTCCTCCGCGTGAGGATTTCTCGGGCAACCCAATCGGCCGCGGCCTCGACCTCGGTATCGACTCCGGCGTGCTCCTCGAGGGTCACGGTGCCGTCGGGTCCCTGGCTGCGCGGGCGCGCCGGGTCGGCGAGGATCTCCGGTGGGGCGAAGAGGTAGCGGGCGAGCAGGTCGCGTTCGGTGGCCACCTCGGCGGGCAGCCGGGCGGGCTCGAGGGCGGCCCGCGCCTCCTTGCCAAAGAGGGCCTCGACCCGCTCCATGTGGCGGAGGCGGAGGGGCCGAGCGGCTACGAGAGCGAAGGTGACGCCCGGCAGCGCGCCGAGGAAGCTGGCCTCGGCGGCCGTTTCACGACCGGTCACGGCGACGAGGATGGGCCCGGCCGCACGCCCGGTCGCCGCCCGGGCGCCCTTCTGTAGCGCCGAGGACGCCTCGAGGAAGATGCGCGCGGCGGTGAAGCTGCGCCCCGCGGCGGAGTCGACCTCGCGCCAGAGGAGGGCCACGTCGCGCCACGCCTTCGAGGTCGCCGGGAGCCGGGCAGGGGAGAGGCCGGAGCCCTCCAGGTCGCCGATGGCGGAGGCGAAGGCATCGGGCCAGCCCTGCGTGCCGCGCAGCAAGGTGAGCTCGAAGTACTCGAGGGGCAAGTCCTTCTCGAGGACGGCAAGGAGCCGGGAGGCGCGGAGCGACTCCTCTCCCGGCGTGAAGTCGCAGCCCGCCCCGGCGAGGACCTCCCGTGCGAGCGTCAGCGGACCGACGAAACGGGTGCCGGCCAGCGCGGCCGATCGGCCCGTCCGCACCAGTGCGCGGCGCAGCGCGTGGGCGTCACGCTCGGTCGGAACGAGGACGGTGCGGACGGGAAGGGTGCCCGAGGCCGGCAGCGCGGCCACGGCCGCGGCCTGGTCGGCGAGGGAATGGAGGAGGACCCAGGGAGCGCCCATCGAGGCGCCGAGTCTACAGGGGGGGGCGGACACGGGGGTTGGCCCATTCCGCCCACCCGATATCCGGGGTTCGACCACACCCAGGGTGACGGGCGACCGGGGTGCCGGCGCCCCGGAAGCCGCCACGGATGCGAGGTTCGGTGTGGCGCCGTTCATGCAGTGAGAGGACCGTGCAGAGGAGGCACGCACGTGAAGCCATCGACCTCACCGGTTCCAGACCCAGGTCCTCGCGAGAAGTTCTTCGAGTGCGTCTTCGCTCCCGACCGGAACGAGTACCGGTTCCACGTGCGGGCCTGGAGCGCGGAGCAGGCCGAGGAGCACTTCCGCGCCTCGCTGCGCGACAACGGCGTCCGGGAACCCGGGACGCTGCTCATCCGGAACCGGAAGGGCGTCGAGGTTCTCCGCTCCGGCTACGCGTTCGAGCCGCACTGATTCCAGGCCGGGCTTGAACGCGAGGCGGCGCCGGGGGATGTTCCGCCGCGTGCCCTCGCCACATCGACCGCTCGTGACCGCCCTCGTCGCGGCCCACGATGCCGCCCGGCACATCGAGAGCGCGCTCGTCTCGCTGGCGGCGCAGACGCTCGACGATCTCGAGGTGGTCGTGGTGGACGACGGGTCGACGGACGGGACTGCGTCCCTGGTCGAGCGCCTGGCTCGAGCCGACGGGAGGATCAAGCTCGTCCGTCTCGGCCGCAACCGCGGACAGGCGGCGGCGCTCAACGCCGGGATGGCGAGCGCCCGGGGCCGCTACCTCGCGATCCTCGACGCCGACGACGAGGCCACAGCAGGAAGGCTTGCCGAGCAGGTGGCCGCCTTCGAGCGCGACCCCGACCTCGTCCTCGTGGGCGGCGCCATCGCGACCTGGTGCGACCGCCACGCCGCACCGGGCCAGGTCTGGCGGTACGCCACGGACGATGCGGCGATCCGCGTCCGGACGCTCTTCAAGTCCGAGGTCATCTCCGGCGCGATCACCATCGACCGGGAGCAGGCGGTCCGCCACCAGCTGCGATTCGACGAGTCCCTGCGCCTCGGAGTGGACTGGGCGATGTCGATCGCGGCGATGCGCGTCGGCCGGGTCGGAAACGTCGGGTCGGTGGTGATGCGCTACCGCATCCACCCGGGACAGATGACGACCGGAATGATGGACGATCTCGGATCGGACAGCACCCGGATCCGGAGGGGCGTCCTGGCCTGGGCGGGAGTGCAGGCGACGGACGCGGAGATGCGGACCCACCTCGCGATCAGCCCGTGCAACTACTGGCCCTTCGGCTACCACCCGTACTTCTGCGCGAGCCGCGACTCCATCCGGGAGGAGGCCGTCCTGTGGCTGGAGCGGCTGACCGTGGCGACCGCCCGCACCGGCCGCATCCCGCCCGAGGCCATGCAATCCTACGCCGACGAGATCCTCTCGATGACCTTGCGAGCGCTGGAGGAGCCGGAAGAGAACGGCGGGATCACCCCGCCGTGCTGCCCGGTCTCGGCGCCTCTCGCCTGCGTGGCGACGGAGCCCTGCCGCTAGCCGCGCCGACGAAGGCGCTTCGCCACGGCGACGAGAGCGACGAGCCCCAGCGAGAGGCTGCCGGAAGGGTTCCCGCATCCCGACGGGGGGGGCGGCAGGGCTCCGCCCGGACTCCCGCCGCCGGGAGGCGCACCGCCCGGCCCCGCGGCCCCGCCCGGGAGGCGCGTGGCCCCTGGGGCGAACTCGTAGGCCCCCACGTCCACGCCGGCCCCCTGGGGACGCGCGATCCCGTCCGCGTCCGCAGCCGGGGACTGACCGGCGACGCCGCGGTCGATCGCCGGCGAGCCCGCCGCCAGGTGCACGTCCAGGTGAGCCAGGTCCACGAAGAAGCCTTCCGGGTTCCCGGGCAGGATCAGGTTTCCGTCGGCGACGACGTTGTCGCCGCTCACGCTGAGGTCCGCCGTGAGGTTGTTCCGGACGAGCGTGTCGCGGCTCGGCGTGCCGTCCTTGTGCGCGGTCACCATGATCCAGGGCGGCCCGGGGTCGACCGTGTTCAGGTCGAGCACGGTGTTGTGGACGATGCGTAGGTTCCGCGCTCCGTAGAACGAGATGCCGTGCCAGTGGTCGGTGAGGACGACGTTGTTCTCGACGATCCAGCCGTCGAAGGTGCCGTCGAAGCAGCCGATTCCCTGAAGGGTGCCGGCGAAGCGGACGCCCGGTTCGTGGCCGATGATCACGTTCCCGCGCAGGGTGATGTTGCGAACCACCCCGGTGCCCACGCCGCCGGGGCCCACCGACCAGGACTGGAAGCCGTCGCGGTGGTCGCCGTTCACGTCCCGCGCGTTCTTCACCAGGTTGTACTCGAAGACCTCGTCGTCTCCGAGGCCGCGCAGCCCGTCGCCGCAGAAGCCGTCCACCGTGTTGTGCTCGACGCGGCTTCCCCGGCCGGTGACGGCGATGCCGTAGTTGACGTTGCGGACCCAGCAGTTCCGTATGGTGACGCGGTCGCCGGTGGCGGTGACGCCGTTGGCGCTCCGGGCGTTCCAGTCCGCCGCTGTCGCCCAGGCGCGCTCGTCCGGCACCGTGAACACGTCGAAGCCGTCGATCACCACATCGCTGGCCGGACCGCTCCAGCCGTGGTTCTCGACGACCACCAGGGTTCCTGCGGCGGAGGTCGTGCCGTGCGTGGGGCTCACCGAGAACCCGCGAAGGACCCAGTTCTGCGCCGAGCGGACGAGCACGCTCGTGAACCGCGGCGTGGCCCCCACCTCGGCTGCCACCGTGACCGGCGCCGTGTTGTACGCGCCCAGGATCGTGAGCGCCCCGTGGTCGCCCGAGCGCAGCCAGATCGTGTCGCCGGCCTTCACCGGAGCGCCGGCGTTTGCCGTCACGAGCGACTTCCCCGTGTACGGCAGGCTCTCCCAGTTCTTGGTCTCGACCTGGCGATCGACGACGGACTGGAGCGAACGCCACGGGCGGGTCGCGCTCCCGTCTCCCGTGTCCGATCCTCCGTTCGGGTCCACGTGGAAGTCCGCGCCGCGCGCCGGCGCTGCGGTCGAGCCGATGACGGCACAGGTGAGCAGAGCGAGAGCGCGCATGCGGACCTCCACCGGGATCCCCGGGAGTCCATGGTATCGGCTCGCCGCAGGCGTGACACCTCGGTCGCCGCGGCAGCGCCCTCGGCCGTGTGCGGTGGGAGCGCACCCGGACACACCGGGTCACACACACACTCAGCCCATCCCGGGATGGTCGCGGCACCGGGCTCGGTACGTCCCGTCGATCCTCATCCGGGTGTCGTGGCGCCAGTCGCCCGACTTGCCGCTGCCTTTGCCTTCCGGGCCAGGATCTTCTCCATGTCGTCGATGATCGCGTTCATCTCCGAGATGGTCGCGTCGAAGGGGGCCGAGGTGGTCATGTCCACGCCGGCCTCCCGAAGGAGCTCGATGGGGAACTTCGATCCACCTGCCTTGAGCATCCTCAGATAGGCGTCCCGGCGCGCGGACGAGCCGGTCTTCGCCTCGTCGCGGATGCCTTTGGCGAGCGCCGTCGAGGCCACCAGGCTGGTGGCGTACTGGTAGACGTAGAAGTCCATGTAGAAATGCGAGATGAAGGCCCACTCGACGCCGACGAGGTCGTCGACCTGCACGACGCCCTTGTCGTGGCCGTAGTACTCCCGGACGATCTTCAGATACAGCGCGGTCAGGTTCTCCCCGGTCAGGGGCTCGCCGCGCTCCGCCCTCTGGTGGAAGGCGAGCTCGAAGTCGGCGAACTGGGTCTGCCGGAACAGGGTGACGC
>Ga0315271_10000767_pt1 | contig 18551 bp, 11 predicted proteins | sample C3_top_MG_FD_204664 | JGI IMG/M metagenome (GOLD analysis project Ga0315271, IMG submission 204664) | Sediment microbial communities from Yellowstone Lake, YNP, Wyoming, USA - C3_top | ecosystem: Environmental > Aquatic > Freshwater > Lake > Sediment | place: USA: Wyoming | collected 2017-08-01
ATATTCCAGGCCCCTGAATTGACACGAAATTCCCCCGTCATCACAATACGCGCCGTTTCGCCGGCCCCGATCCAATTAGACGAGACGCGCAATGACTGCGAACCCCTGGTACGCGCGCGCTTCCCGGCAGTGGCCGCAGCGCTCCAGTGGCTCGAGTCTCGCGCGGTAGCGCGCCTGAGTGGTACGGGCTCGTGCATCTTCGCGTCGTTTGCGCGGGCAGCGGATGCCGAGCGCGTCGCCGCGCAGGTGCCGGACGAATGGACGAGCTTTGTCGCCCGCGGCGTGAATCGCTCGCCGCTGGAAGCGGCGCTGACCGCGTGGTGCTGAATATTGGGGTGTCGCCAAGTGGTAAGGCAGCGGGTTTTGATCCCGCCATTCGTAGGTTCGAATCCTGCCACCCCAGCCAGAGTGTTGTTGCGGCCCGATGTTAAGGAAATAGTTCGCAGTGGATTCACAATCAATCACGCTGTTCACGGGTAACGCCAATCCGGCGCTGGCCCATGATATTGCCCGCCACCTGATGGTGCCGGTGGGCCGTGCCTCGGTGGGGCGCTTCAGCGATGGCGAAGTGAATATCGAGATCATGGAGAACGTGCGCGGCCGCGACGTGTTCCTGGTGCAATCGACCTGCCCGCCGGTCAATGATTCGCTGATGGAATTGCTGACCATGGCCGATGCCTGCCGGCGCGCTTCGGCGGCCAGCATCACCGCCGTGGTGCCGTATTTCGGCTACGCGCGCCAGGATCGCCGCCCGCGCGCCACGCGCTCGGCGATCACCGCCAAACTGGTCGCCGACATGATCTGCGGTGCGGGGGTCGATCGCATGCTGACGCTCGATCTGCATGCCGAGCAGATCCAGGGTTTCTTCGGCATCCCGGTCGACAACGTTTACGGTTCGCCGGTGTTGCTGGGCGATGTGTGGCGCAAGCAGTACGCCGATCTGATCGTGGTCTCGCCTGATGTCGGTGGTGTGGTGCGTGCGCGTGCCTTTGCCAAGCGGCTTGACGATGCGGATCTGGCCATCATCGACAAGCGCCGCCCGCGCCCCAATGAATCGAAGGTGATGAATATCATCGGCGAAGTGAGCGGGCGCAGCTGCGTGCTGATCGACGACATGGTCGATACCGCCGGCACGCTGTGCCTGGCGGCCCAGGCGCTCAAGGATGAAGGCGCCAGCCTGGTGGTCGCCTACATCACGCACGCAGTGCTGTCGGGCGCGGCGGTCGAGCGCATCAGCAGCTCGGCGCTCGATGAACTGGTGGTCACCGACACGATTCCACTCAGTGAGGCCGCCAAAGCCTGTGGGCGCATCCGGCAGCTGTCGGTGGCCTCACTGCTGGCTGAAACGATCCGGCGCATTCGCGACGAGGAATCGGTCAGCTCGCTCTATATCGACTGAAATTATTACAAGAGTTTTCTGGTGGATCTGCACTGGTCGCGCTGCAGGTCCGGTTCTTCAACTCAAGGAGCATTAAAATGCGTATCGCTTTCGAAATCAGCGCGGAACCGCGTAATGATCAGGGCAAAGGTGCGAGCCGCCGCCTGCGTCATTCCGGCAAGGTTCCCGCCATCCTCTACGGCGCTCATGCCGAGCCCACGCGGCTCGCGCTCGAGCATCACAAAGTGCTGGCCCTGTCGGCTGACGAGAAGTTCTACTCCTCGATCATCAGCGTCAGTATCGGCGGCCAGAAGCAACCGGCCATCGTCAAGGATGTACAGATGCATCCGGCGCGCACCGCAGTCATGCACATCGATCTGCAGCGCGTGATGGAAAATGAAAAAATCCGCCTGCACCTGCCGATTCACTTCCGCGGCGCGGCGGCCTCGCCTGGCGTCAAGACCCAGGGTGGCGTGATCTCGCACCACATGGCCGATATCGAAGTGGTCTGCCTGCCCAAAGACCTGCCCGAGTTCGTGGAACTCGACCTCTCGGCGATGAACCTCAATGAGTCGCTGTACGTGGCGGACATCAAGGTGCCCGCAGGTGTAACGGTCTCGGCACTGGCGCACGGCGCCAATCCGCCGGTGGTCTCGGTCCACGCCCCGCGTGTGGCCGAACCTGAAGCGGTGGTTGAAGAAGCTGCGGTCGCAGCGGCTACGCCGGCTGAAGGTGCGGTGGCTGCGGCAGCACCGGCTGCCGGAGCGGATGCCAAGAAGGGCGCTGAGGCCAAGAAAGATGACGGCAAGAAGGACGCGGCGAAGAAGGAAGGCGGTAAGAAGTAGCAGTGCGGCTGAACGGCGTTGGTCGGTGCAGGGGGCCGCGCGGTGTCGCGCATCAGGGTCCTCTGTCGGGAACGCCGTGAATCCGTCCATGGAGGCTCCGGGCGCGACATCCTGTCGCGCACGGTCCCGACAGAGGACCCTGATGCGCGACACCACGCTACCTCGCGGCGTTCAACTCCGTTCGTCGCACGCCGACGCGTTGCGGCGTGCGCTCCTGGCGCGCCGCAGGTCGTGTCGCGCCTTCGCACAATCAACGTGCGTGTCCGTCACGACACCAGACACACGCCAGGGTAGCGTGCGAGTGTTTTGGAGGATGGAGTGTTTTCGGGACCGTGCGCGACAGGATGTCGCGCCCGGAGCCCCCATGGATGGGTTCATGGCGTTCCCGAAAACACTCCATCCTCCACAACGCTCGCGCGCGGCCATGTCCGCGTCTCTGGGTTCATGCCCATGACTGACCCGCAACTGAAGTTGATAGTGGGCCTGGGCAACCCCGGCGCCGAATACGCCCGCACCCGCCACAACGCGGGTTTCTGGTTTGTCGATGAACTGGCGCGTAGCCATGGCGGCAGCTGGCGGCGTGAGTCACGTCATCAATGCGAGCTCGCGCGGGTGCGCGTGGCCGACGTCGAGCTGTGGCTGATGAAGCCGACGACTTTCATGAATCGCAGTGGCGCGGCGGTACATTCGCTGTGTGGCTTCCAGCGCATCGCACCGGCGCAGCTGCTGGTGGTGCACGATGAGATTGATCTGCCGCCCGGGGTGGTGCGCCTCAAGCAGGGCGGCGGGCATGGCGGCCACAATGGCGTGCGCGATGTGATCGCACAGCTGGGGGCCGAGTTCTGGCGACTGCGCATAGGCGTGGGTCACCCTGGCAGCAAAGAGCAGGTGCTGGATGCCGTGCTTGATCGCGCCACGCCCGCTGAACAGCAGTTGATCGACGCGGCGCTCGGGCGCGCCCACGCGGCGCTGCCTGAACTGCTGCGCGATGGTGCGCAGAAGGCGATGACGCTGTTGCATACCCGTGACGAAGCGGCCACGTCTGGCGACTCTTAAAGGAAATCAATGAGCATCAAATGTGGAATCGTCGGCCTGCCCAATGTCGGCAAGTCGACCCTGTTCAACGCACTGACACGCGCGCAGATCGCGGCCGAGAATTATCCCTTCTGCACGATTGATCCGAATATTGGCATCGTACCGGTGCCCGATCCGCGCCTGGCGGCGCTGGCCGAGATCGTGCATCCGGAAAAGGTGGTGCCGACGGCGGTCGAATTTGTCGATATCGCCGGCCTGGTCGCCGGCGCTTCGCAGGGCGAAGGGCTGGGCAACCAGTTTCTGGCGCATATCCGCGAGACCGACGCCATTGCGCATGTGGTGCGCTGCTTCGATCACGATGACATCGTACATGTCGCCGGGCGCGTGAATCCGGTTTCAGATATCGATGTCATCAACACCGAACTGGGACTGGCCGACCTGGCGGTGGTCGACAAGGCGGTCGATCGTGCCACCAAGGCGGCCAAGAGTGGCGACAAGGATGCCGCCCGGCGGCGTGAACTGTTCGTGCGCATCCGCACGGCGATTGACGCGGGACTGCCTGCGCGGGTGGTGTCGATCAGCGAGGAGGAGCAGCGCGACTTCCGTGAGCTGCAGCTGCTGACTGCGAAGCCGGCGATGTACGTGGCCAATGTCGATGAAGCGGGGCTGCGCGCCGACAATGCGCACCTGACCGCGCTACGCGCGCGTGCCCTGGCTGAAGGGGCGGTGATCGTACCGGTGTGCGCGGCGATCGAGGCCGAGATCGCCCAGCTCGATGAGGCCGAGCGCGCCGATTTTCTCAAAGATCTGGGCCTGGAAGAGCCGGGGCTCAACCGCGTGATTCGCGCCGCCTATGAGCTACTGGGCCTGCAGACCTATTTCACGGCCGGCGTCAAGGAAGTGCGCGCCTGGACGGTGCGACGCGGCAGCACCGCGCCGCAGGCGGCCGGCGTGATCCATACCGATTTCGAGCGCGGCTTTATTCGCGCCGAAGTCATCGGCTATGAAGATTTCCTGAGCTGTCGCGGCGAGGCGGGCGCGCGCGAGAAGGGCAGGATGCGGCGTGAGGGCAAGGAATACCTGGTGCGCGAGGGCGACGTCATGCACTTTCTGTTCAACGTCTGAGCAGCTCAACGTTTGATGACCGGTCGGCTCCCGCTTGTTGAGTTCCGGTCGGATCGCAGCGGCAGCGCCAGTAGTCTGGCGCGCAATATCAGCACCGTGCGCTTCAGATCTGGCAGCAATTCGCTCTCACTGTCATCGTCTGCCGTGACGTGTGGTGCAATTGCACAGCGGCAGTAGGTGCGGAAGTATTCGAAATAGGCCTGCTCGTAGCTGCGCAGCGGATCACCAAAGGCCGGGTGGGTGAGCGTCGTGGCGCCTATGTGTTCAATGCAGATCAGGCTTGCCGCGCTACGCAGATAGGTGCCGTGCTCAGCCACCATGGCCTGTGTATAGCTCTGGCCGCCGTGGAAATGGCTGATCAGCTTGCGGCGTTGCCAGCCATGCAAATCGTGATTGCGCAGGAACTCAAACAACGCTTTGCGATGCAGTACTGAAAAGCCAGCATTGAGCAGCGCCTGTGACTGCAGCTCCTGACGCGGCATCTTGAGCACGCGATCCATCAGTTGCGAGTGCTCCAGTTCCCAACGGCGATAGTCGCGCGGGTTGTCATGCAGGCGGCTGGCGATAAGTTGCTCGCGTGGCGTGCCGTGGCGCGCTGCCATGCTGAGCCGTGATTCCGAAGCATCCATCAGCGTGGACAAAGTGGGGCCCGCACTTTCCGGCAGCGTCAGCCGTAGCAGCCGCGAAAAAGTGTCGGCAATACTTAGTTTTGCGGTAGCTGCTGACAAGATATGCGGTGCCTCTTAACCCATCGCTGCGCTGCTTCCGTAGCCTTTGGGAAGTCGCGAAGTCTTGTTGGCGCGGATAGTGGCACGATTCATGTTCACACCAAAGTTATTTGTGCCCTCCAGTCGACATCAGGATCAATGCAGACACGCCTTGACGGCGGGCCGGGGCGCCGGGAGAATCCGCCCCCCTTCAGGGTGTTTGGCTAGGTAGCTCAGCTGGTTAGAGCGTGGCACTCATAATGCCGAGGTCGTGGGTTCGAGTCCCACCCTAGCCACCATATAATCAATCACTTAGCGCCGCCTTCGCTGAGCTGCGCTTTTCGTCCGCGGCGCGTCGCCCTGGGCGTGGCGTGCGTTTGTTGGATTTTCTATGCAATCCGCCGCTCGCGCCGGGATCCGCCTGCCGCCGCGCCGCGCTGCGACGATCAATCGCATAGCGGTACGGGCAGACGCATGCCAGTGCACTGCACCCCGAAACGGCGAATGGCAGGTTGTCGACGCGAATCCAGCGCTCCGGCTTGGACACCTGCGCACTCAGATCCGGCGGTTCGTCGATGGCCTGGCGTCGTCGCCGTTGACCCTCGACCGTCACGAATTGATGCCGTATGGCAAAGCGCGTCAATTCCGCCACGTTGTGCAATTTCAGCTTTTGCATGACGTTGGCGCGATGCTTCTCGACCGTTTTCACGCTGACGTTCAATTCCCCCGCCATCCGCTTGTTACAGTGCCCGACCGCGATCATCGTTAATACCGCGCTCTCGCGGTCGGTGATGCCGATGCTGGACTTCGGTCCGCTACGCCGGTCGCGGTACCTGTGGCCGGCAACCAGTGCGGCAATCCGCGGCGAGAGGTGACATTCACCGGCCACGACGGCTCTGATCCCGTACAGAAAATCTGACTTTGATGCATTTTTGAGAATATAGCCGCGCACGCCCTGCGCGAGCGCCGCGCGGACCGACGCCGGCGCATCCACGCCGGTAAGTACGATGACCTGCGCCTGCTGGCGCTCACCGCGCAATAAAGCAAACCCCGCCGCGCCGCTAGAGTCGGGTCGGTCAAAATCGGCCAGCACAATGTCGGGTCCAAGGCTGTCAACAACTCGTGCGCCTTCCTTAAGGCTCCCGGCTACGCCGACAATGATGAACTCCGTACTCTGCCGGAACAGTTCAAGCAGCGTCGCAGTCAATTCCGGGGCTTGATTTACCATAACGACGCGGACCAACTCTGCTGCCGCGCGCTTTTCTGTTCCCATTTCTCGACTCCGTTGCAGCCTCGGGCGCACGTTCTCCACGCGCCCAGAACAGCAATTTAAGGGCTCCGAAGCGACTGTGCATCAGGAGTAACACGCATAACAAAGTGCCGCGCGGCAACGAAAAGTCCGGCGCGGCATGGAATTGGGGGGTAGCAAACTTCGGTATTCAAGCGAGCGCGCGTAAGTCCTATTTTCGGCGCCAGGAATTTCTCGCTGGTTGCATTCGAACATGGTCAAGGAGACACGCATGATCGCCAGGGGTTGGAACAATTTGAAAAAAGGGGCATCGGGCCAGCGGGCAGGGTGCCGAATTGCGATCGGCGCCGTACTAGCGGCTGCCGTGCTGGTCGCGGGTTCGGCCTGGGCTGGCGCCGGTTGCGGTGACACAACCAACCCCTTGCCGGATGCAAGTTCGACGTGTCTACTGGCACCGGGTGTGAATGGGGTTCGCACCTACTACGCGAACAGTCCGCAGGGCATGCAGTTCGATGCGCTGACCGGCCTGCCGACCCGCGACACGGGAACGGCATTGCGCAAGTTCGTCGATCCGCTACCGGGCCTGGTGACCCCGGGCGGCAACGGCATCCCCCTGGCCGTTCCAGATACGAGCACCTACAGCGACGCCGACTACTATGAAATCGCCGTGGTCGAATACGCGCAGCGCATGCACAGCGACCTGGCCAAGGCCACGACGCTGCGCGGCTACGTGCAGATCGACCCGGCTGCCACCGACGCCGCTGCCATCCCTCAACTGAACAACGGTGCCATCACGCCGGCCGGGGCCAATGGCGCCAGCCAGAACGTCGCGCTGTTCAATCTTGACGGCAGCCCGGTCATGATCTCGCGTCCGCACAACAACGACGGCACCTTCGTGCAGGTGCAGGCGCATGCTTTCGCGTATCCGCGCTACCTGGGCCCGACCATCATCGCCACCCACGGCAGGCCGACGCGCGTCAAGTTCTACAATGCTCTGCCTGCTGGCCATGGTTTCATGGATGCCACTGGATGGCATCGCCAGGGTGATCTTTTCATTCCCGTCGATCACACGCTGTTTGGCGGCGGCGACGGCCAGACGCAGACCGGGTACAAGGACCTGCTGTGCGGTGATGTGCTGGGCGGCCCGAACAACGCCGGCGATCCCACACTCAGTGCCTGCGCTGGTGGCCCGAATGCCGGCGGCACGATCACGCCACTCGGTTACGTCAGTGTGCCCAAGTTCGAGTTCTACACCGAGAACCGCGAAGAGTTGCACCTGCACGGCGGTGACAACCCGTGGATCTCCGATGGTCACCCGCACCAGTGGATTACTCCGGCCGCCGACGAATTGAACGCCGCCGAAGCGCAGAACTACAAGCGCGGCGACATTGCCTACAACGTTCCCGACATGCCGAACCCCGGCCCCGGCGCCGTCACTTATTACTGGCCCAACGGCCAGTCCGGTCGCCTGCTGTTCTATCACGACCACGCCACCGGTCTCACACGCCTGAACGTCTACGCCGGCACCGCGGCGGGTTACTTGCTGGCCGATCCGAGCGAGCGCGCCATCAACGCCCTGGTGGGCGGTGATTCGCATGAGATCCCGCTGGTCATCCAGGACAAGACCTTCGTGCCCAAGGACATCGCGACCGAAGATGCCAAGTGGGACGCGACCCACTGGGGACAGGAGGGCGACCTATGGTTCCCCCACGTGTACGAAACCAATCAGGATCCGCTCTCGGCCGACGCCACCAATCCGGTCGGCCGCTGGGACGGCGCCTCGTTCTTCTGGCCGGTGTTCCCGCAGAACTATGCGACGCCGAGCGGCGAGTACGGCAACGTCTCGACCACGCCCGAAGCCTTCATGGATACGCCGATCGTCAACGGCATGGCCTATCCGACCGTGACGCTACAGCCCACGGCCTATCGCTTCAGAATTCTCGGCGTCGGCAATGACCGCATGCTCAACCTGAGTCTCTTTGTTGCGGACAACGTCGCGGGCACGCCGGTGCCGAACACCGAAGTGAAGATGGTGCCGTTCGGCAGCCCGAACAGCCCGACCATCACCACGTACAACTGCCCGGATGGCGTCAGCCTCGGCCAGACCGTGGGCACCGTCAACGCCTACGGCACGATTACCAAGGCGGGCTACACCGAATCGGGTCTGAACAACGTAGGCATCACGAACTACAACAACTCCTTCCCCTGCGCCGGCGGCCTGACTGACACCGGCTGGGGCCAGGCGGACAATCGTCCGGGTGGCGTGCCTGATCCGGCCACCATGGGCCCGAACATCATCCGCATCGGCAACGAAGGCGGCCTGTTCCAGAAGTCGGTCGTTATTCCACCGTCGCCGATCAACTACGAATACAACAAGCGTTCGGTGACCGTGATGAACGTGCTCGAGCGCGGTCTGTGGCTCGGCCCGGCCGAGCGCGCCGATGTCGTCATCGATTTCTCGCAGTACGCGGGCAAGACACTGATCCTGTACAACGATTCCGGCTCACCGGTTCCGGCTGGCGATCCGCGCATTGACTACTACACCGGCAACGGTGACCAGACCGGCGCGGGTGGCGCACCCAACACCGTGGCCGGTTATGGTCCGAACACGCGCACCATCATGCAGATCAACGTGGCGGGCACGGTCGGCGCCAACGGCACGCCGTTCGACCCGACAGCCCCGACAGGCCTTGATGCGCAGTTGCTGGCAGCTTACGTTGCCACCCAGCCCAGACCCGTCGTGCCGACGCCTGACTACGCACCGATGGGCGGCGTCCTGGGCTTTTCAACGAACGCCCCGCTCGAGCACATCTACACCGGCTCGATCTATCTGAACAAGTACAACGCGCTGACCTTCCCGGCCGCCGCGGACGTGTTCAACTACACGCCGGCACCGGTCTGCAGCTCGACGGCGACGTGCCGTACGGCCCTGGCCAATATCCGCAAACTCCCCAACGGCGGAATGGTGCAGTCCGTGGTTGGCAGTCCGGTCATAGCCTATGTCGAGAGCAAGGCCATCCAGGAGTTGTTCGAGCCCGACTATGGCCGCATGAACGCGATCCTGGGCGTCGAGCTGCCGTTCACGAACGTCAACATCCAGACGACCATTCCACTGGCCTATGTCGATCCGGCTACGGAGACGATCGCAAATGGTGAAACCCAGTTCTGGAAGATCACGCACAACGGCGTGGATTCGCACCCGGTGCACTTCCACTTCATCAACGTGCAGGTGATCAACCGCATGGGCTGGGATGGCACGATCAAGCCGATCCCCGCTGACGAAGTGGGCTGGAAGGAAACGGTCAAGATGCATCCGCTCGAGGACATCATCGTCGCGGTACGTGCGAAGACTGCGCCCCCAACCCCGTTCGGCATGCCGCACAGCTACCGTCAGCCGGCGCCGAACCAGCTGGCGAGCGACAATCATGGCATCACGCAGATCGATGCGGCCACGGGCGCTGCGCCGGCTGTGCCGTACACGAACGCCGCCGTCGACTACGGTTCGGAGTATGTCTGGCACTGCCATATCCTCGGTCATGAAGAGAACGACTTCATGCGTCCGTTCATCTTCAAGGCCAAGGAAGTGCTGGCGCCGACCTTTACAGTCACCGCTGCGACGACGCCAAGCGTGGGCGTGCCCCCCGTGACCGTGACCTGGCTGGATCCAACCCCAATTCCAGGTGTGCTCACCGCGTATGACCCGATCAGCAACCTGCCCGGCTTCCTCGGCAACCCGAACAACGAGATCGGCTTCCGCGTCGAGCGTTCTCCGGGCAATGTCGCGGTGACGGCGAGCACGTTCGTGCCGGTGCCGAACGGGCTGCAGGCGATCAACGTGATCACCAAGCTTATCAATGCGCCGGCGAATGCGATGACATACACCGATACTTCGGTAGCGACCGCCGTCACGCTGGCCGCCCCGGGCGTGCCGAGCGCAGCGACCGCCACCGACACCACGGTGACGCTGACGTTCCCGGCCCTGCCCGTGGGCGCGGACGGCTTCCTGGTCTACCGGGATGCCACGCTCGTGACGCCGACCGCGATCACGACCGAGACGTGGACGGATACGGCTCTGACGCCGGGCACCTCGTATGCCTACACGCTGGTCGCGGTCGCGACGGGACCGCTCCCCTACACCTACCGCGTCGCGGCAGTGACGGCGGCGGGTGACACGCTGTCGACCAGCGTCGCGACCGCGGGCGTCACACCCGCCAACAGTGCTCAGGGCCTTCCGCGCACGGTCGTGACCGTGCCGGCGGCGCCGACGGCGCTGATCTTCACGGCGATTACGGCCAACTCGATGAGCGCAAGCTGGACAGCCTCGGCCGGTGCGGCGAGCTATGACGTGACCGTCAATGGCGGCGCAGTAGTCAACGTCGCCACGCCGACTTATCCGCTGACCGCCTTGAGCGGCAACACGGCGTACGCGCTCAGTATTCTGGCGCGCAACATCTCCGGCGTCAGTCTCACCGCACTCACCGGCTCGCAGCTGACGCTGCCGGCCGCGCCGGGCACTCCGGTGGTGGGTGCGATCACCTTCTCGAGCGTGGCCCTGTCCTGGGCGGCTCCGGCGGGTGGTGCAGCGACCTACACGGTGCAGTACAGCACCGACGGGTTCGCGACCTTCACGAGCACGGCCGCGGCCGCGGCCACTTCCGCGACCGTCACGGGCCTGATAGCGTCGACTCCGTACTTGTTCCGCGTGGTAGCCACCAATGCCACGGGCGATAGCCTGCCGTCGGGTAGCGTCAATGCGACGACGTCCCCGGGCATTCCGCTCGCGCCGACCGGGCTGGTGTTCTCCAGCGTGACGGCCAGCTCGATGAGCGCAAGCTGGACAGCCTCTGTAGACGCGACGAGCTATGACGTGACCGTCAATGGCGGCCCAGTCATCAACGTCGCCACGCCGACCTATCCGCTGACGGCCCTGAGCGGCAACACGACGTACGCGCTCAGTATTCTGGCGCGCAACATCTCCGGCGTCAGTCTCACCGCACTCACCGGCTCGCAGCTGACGCTGCCGGCCGCGCCGGGCAATCCGGTGGTGGGTACGATCACCTTCTCGAGCGTGGCCCTGTCCTGGGCGGCTCCGGCCGGTGGTGCGGCCAGCTACACGGTTCAGTACAGCACGAACGGGTTCGCGACGATCGCCGGTACGGCGGCGGCGGCGGGCACCTCGACGACGGTGTCGGGTCTTGCCGCGTCGACCCCGTACTCGTTCCGCGTCGTGGCCAACAACACCACCGGTGCGAGCCTGCCCTCCGGCGTCGCCTTGGCGACGACGTCCCCGGGTATTCCGCTCGCGCCGACCGCGCTGGTGTTCTCCAGCGTGACGGCCAGCTCGATGACCGCAAGCTGGACGGCCTCAGCCGGTGCGACGAGCTATGACGTGACCGTCAATGGCGGCGCAGTCGTCAACGTCGCCACGCCGACCTATCCGCTGACAGCCCTGAGCGGCAACACGACGTACACGCTCAGTATTCTGGCGCGCAACATCTCCGGCGTCAGTCTCACCGCACTCACCGGCTCGCAGCTGACGCTGCCGGCCGCGCCGGGTACGCCGGTCGTGGGCGCCATCACTTCCTCGAGCGTGGCCCTGTCCTGGGCGGCTCCGGCGGGTGGTGCGGCCAGCTATACGGTTCAGTACAGCACCAACGCGTTCGGCACGATCGCTGGAACGGCGGCGGCAGCGGGTACCGCGACGACGGTGTCGGGTCTTGCCGGGTCAACGCTGTACTCGTTCCGCGTCGTGGCCAACAACGCCACGGGCAGCAGCGTGCCATCGGGCACCGCCAGTGCGACGACGCTCGCGGGTGTTCCGGCCGCTCCAGCCGCACCGACCCTGGGTACCGTGACGACGACCAACGTGACGCTGAGCTGGCCGGCGATTCCGGGCGCGACGAGCTACAGGCTCTATCGCAACGGCGTGTCGGTCTGGACCGGTACGGCAACGACGCGTAGCCAAGGCGGTCAGCAGGCGGGCAACACCTACAGCTTCACGCTGACGGTGACCACCGCTGGTGGCACCTCGCCGCAGTCGGCCGCGACCTCGGCGACCACGCTGCCGTCCCGGCCGGCCACGCCGACGGTGTCGACTGCGGGTAACACCGCGGCCAATCACCTGCTGACCGTGACGGTACCGGCCAAGCCGGCGACCGCGACGGCCGCGATTACCTACACGATCCAGTACCAGTTCCGAGCGACGGGTGGTATTCCCTGGGGACCGGTCACGGTGATCAGCACGGGGATCCCGGCCACGGCGGCCGCGCAGGCGATCCCACTGAATATGCCAGGTGCGGGTAGGTACCGCTTCAGCCTGGTGGCGGTCGACGCGGGCGGTTCGTCCACCGCGAGCGGTAACAGCAACCAGGCGATATCGCTGTAGGTCGCAGCAGCAGCAGCAACAGCGCCGGCGTCAGTCCAGGACTGACGCCGGCGTCGCCAGTAGAAGGAGATCGCAATTGTTCGCTGGGAAAGCAATGATGAATCAGGCATGGCCCTGGCTGGCGCTCGCGGCGCTGATCCCGGCAGGCGCGCTGGCGGACGAGGCGTCGCCCTTCAAGGACAGGAAGGAGCAGGAGAGCTACGCCATCGGTGCGCAGACTGGGCGCACGCTGAAGAAGGACAACGTCGACATCGATGCCGGCATGCTGATCCGCGGACTCAAGGACGGCTTGGGCGCAGAGAAGTTGCTGCTCAGCGAAAATGAGCTGCGTGCGGTGATGAGCCGCGTGCAGCAGGAGCTGCACAAGAACATGGTGCTCAATCGCCGCGCCCTGGGCGAGAAGAATAAGGAAGAGGGCGCGCAGTTCCTGGCCGGGAATGGCAGGAAGGACGGGGTTGCGACCACCCCAACCGGTCTGCAGTACAGGGTGCTCAAAGCGGGCGAAGGCCGCAAGCCCATGCTCAACAATTCGGTCCTGGTCAATTACCGCGGCACGCTGATTAACGGCTATGAGTTCGACGCTTCGCCGGCTGGCAAGCCCGCGCAGTGGGTGGTGGCCCAGGCCATTGCGGGCTTGAAGGAAGCGCTGCAGTTGATGTCGGTGGGAGCGAAGTTACAGATTGCGGTGCCGGCCAATCTGGCCTATGGCGATCGCGGCACGGGCGCCGACGTCGGCCCCAACCAGGTGCTGCTGTTCGATGCCGAGTTGGTAGAAATCAAGTGACAGGCAGACCGAAAGTGATGCGATGCCTGCCGCAGGCGGCGCTGCTGGCGTTGCTGGCGCTGCCCGCCGCCGCACCGGCAGGTGCTGGCGGCGACGTCGAGGCGGGCCGGCGCATCTACGCTCAGGGCATCCTGCCCGACGGCAGTCCGCTGAGCGGAAAACGCTGGGACAACCTGGTGGTGTCCGGGGAGCAAGCGGCCTGCGTCGCGTGTCATCGCCCGAGCGGAATGGGCAGCGTGGAAGGAGATATCCAGGTGCCGCCGGTGACGGGCAACGCGCTGTTTGGCACCGGCGACAAAGTCGTAGCGACCATGGACCCGCGCTCCGGAAAATCCTTCAACATGGCTCACGAGCCCTATGACGAAGCGTTCATCGCACAGCTGCTGCGTAGTGGCCGGCGCGGCGGCGGGCCACCGATGAACGTGCTGATGCCGCGCTACGAAATGAGGGACGCCGACATGCGTGCGCTCCTCGCCTATCTGCGTCAGCTGTCGAGCAGCTGGTCGCCGGGCGTCACAGCGGAGCTGATTCGCTTCGCCACTGTCATCACGCCGGACGTGAGCAGCGAGCGGCGGGCCGTGTTTGTGGACATGGTGCGCAAGATCGTCGCGCAGAAGAATGGCAGCACCATGGTGGCGGGGCACGGCACGCGGCATCACATGACATCCGCCGCGGAACTCGTGCTCGGCACGGAGCGGCGTTGGTCGCTCGACATCTGGGAGCTGCAGGGTCCGCCGCAGACCTGGGGGCGGCAGCTCGATGAGCTGTATGCGCGGCAACCGGTATTCGCGCTGGTGTCGGGCCTGGGCGGCGATGAGTGGGGTCCGGTTGACGCCTTTTGCGATCGCCAGGCGCTGCCCTGCTGGTTTCCCAGTGTCGACCCGCCGACGGCGGCCGCGCCGAAATACAGCATCTATTTCAGCGAGGGCGTTGCACTCGAGGCCAGAGTGCTCGCCGCACGTCTGTGCGCGCCCGACGCGCGCGCGCCCCGGCGCGTCGTGCAGATCTTTCGCGACGCAACGGGCGGTGGCCGTGCCGCCCGGGAGCTGAGCGCCGCGCTGGAATCTTCCGGGATCCCGGTGCGGGACCGGCCGCTGGCGGGCCATGACGCCGCGGCGCTTGAGAGTTCGCTGGCGGACCTGAACGCCGATGATGCAATCATGTTCTGGCTGGACCCGGCCGATCTCGCCTTGCTCGCGACCCTGCCGGTGCCAGCTGCGGCGACTTACTTTTCCCGTGAACTGGCCGGGACCGATCGCATGGCGATACCGGCGAGCTGGCTGCCCGCGGCCCGCGTCGTCTATCTTTATGAACTGCCTGATCGCCGCGCCGCCAACCTGGCGTATTTCAAGGCCTGGATCAACCAGCGGCATGTGCCCCTGGTCGACGAGGCGATGCAGTCGGAAGTATATTTTTCCTTCGCGTTTCTGACCGACACGGTCGCCGAGATGCTCGACAACATGTATCGCGATTACCTGATTGAGCGCGCCGAGAACATGATCAGTCGCCGGGAAGGCGCTAAGGCCGAGGCCGAGTACTACAGTAGTACACAGAGCCACGTGCGCACGCATCCTGGCGGTACCGACGGCGCCGCCGCCACGCCTGCCGATTCCACGCTGTCTCCTGGCCTGCGCGCGCAGCGGCTGGCCGGCAGCGCCTTTGGGAAACGGGCGGGAACTTCCTCCTATCCACACCTGACGCTGGGCCCGGGGCAGCGCTTTGCCTCCAAGGGCGGCTACATTGCCCGCTTCGCCGAGGGCGGCGCGCTGCTTGCCGATGGCGAGTGGAGGGTGCCATGAATTGCCCTGCATCTACCATGCAGGTCCTGATTCGACTCTGTACTGGAGATATCACATGAAGAAATTCATTCCTGTAGTCCTGACTGCCGTCGGCGCGATCATGGCTGTCGCCGGCCTCGTCCGCGCGGACAACGCTGTGTATTCCTGCGTGGATGCGAACGGCGTCGAGTCACTCACCAACGTGCCGAGTGGCGGCAACTGCAAGCAGCTGTTTAGCTACACGCCGCCCGCGCCGACGGCAAACGAGGTGGCCGTGGCACCGGTGGCGCCCGCGGCACCGGCCCGCGCCGACAGCACCCCCACCGCCGGCAGTGCAGTGGTTGCGCCAGCTGCCGCCCCGGTTGATCGCCTGAGCCGCAAACCGGCGCTGGTCAATGGTCAACCACCGATCGTGCCGCCGCGCACGCCGCTGGAGCAGCGTCTGGCGCAGCGCCGCGAAGCCGCCATTGAGCAGACGCGCCTCGCATACAGCTCGGATCTGCCGCCGGCAGGGATGAACCGGGCCGTCAATCGGCGCTACCTGATGACCAATCGCGCCGCCTACCAGAAAGCCATCGGCGTCCTGCAGGACTGAGCGTCAGTTACCGCGATCTGCAGGATCGCCTTCGGCTTCGCTGACCTTGAAGGTGACGGACACCAGCGCGCCGCTGGCGAATCGCAGGGTTCCGCTGACGGTCTGCCCCGCAACGAACGCGTGCCGGGCTTCGATGAAGGCGATGAAATAGCTGTCCACGGTCAGCGCCAGTTCGCCCTGCGCGGGAACCGGTATGCTCGCCACCGAGCGCATTTTCCGGCCCGCATCGGTCAATGTCGCCGCCCGCAAGACCACGCTGCCGGAGTCAGGCGAGCGGACCTCCACCAGCGCGTCGGCCTTGCCTGGATTCGAAATTGTCGCGAACGCCCAGGTCTCGAACTGGCCCTGAGGAGCGGCGTGAATCCACGCCCGCTCGACGCGAATCGCCGGGCTGGCCGGTGGCGCGCCCTGCGCGACTGATCCCATCGGCGCAGACATACAGGCAGCCATTGTCAGCAGCAATCCGAGGTTGATGACTCTCATGAGCAGTTCCTGGGTGGCGACATGGTTGGACACAACAATAACCAAAGACACTGGTGGTGGCGCGGCCTCCGAATCGCCGCTCCGTTCCACCGTCTCCCTCCGGAGTGTAGCGCGTTAAGTTGTTGAGTTGACTAATTCTGTGCTTTACATTCCACTCTCATAATGCCGCGCGCGGGTTAGTGTCCCACCCTTGCTACAGATATTATCAATGGTTCTTGTGAAATGACCTCAATGCCTTTTCCCACTCACGCTCGCGTCGTCGTTGTTGGCGGTGGCATCATCGGAACCTCAGTGGCTTACCACCTGGCGCTGATGGGCTGGAAAGACATTGTATTGCTCGAACGCGACCGACTCACCTCCGGCACCACCTGGCATGCGGCCGGCCTGATGGTTACCTTCGGGTCGACTTCGGAAACCTCAACCGAGATGCGCAAGTACAGCCGCGATCTCTACCAGCGTCTGGAAGCGGAAACCGGCCAGGCCACGGGCTTCGCGCCCATCGGTTTCATCGAAGTCGCGGCCGATAAAGATCGCCTCGAGGAATACCGTCGCGTCGCCACGTTCAACCGTTACTGCGGTGTCGATGTGCATGAGCTTGCGCCGCGTGAGGTCAAGGAACTGTTTCCACTCGCCAGGGTGGACGACATTGAAGCCGGGTTCTACGTCCGGGAAGACGGCCGCGTGAACCCGGTCGATGTCACGATGGCTCTGGCAAAGGGCGCACGGCAGCGTGGTGTGCAGATCATCGAGGGCGTTGCGGCACTGGGCGTGCACAGCAGCCGCAATCGCGTCACCGGTGTGTGCACCAGCCAGGGCGACATCCAGGCTGACTACGTCGTCAACTGCGCCGGCATGTGGGCGCGGCAATTTGGCGCGCTGGCGGGCGTCAATGTGCCCAACCAGGCCGCCGAGCATTACTACCTGATCACCGAGCCAATCAAGGGCCTGCCGAAGATGCCGGTGCTGGAGGATCCTTCCGCCTACGGTTATTACCGCGAGGAGGGCGGCGGACTCATGGTAGGTCTGTTCGAACCCACCTGCGCACCATGGAAGATCGAGGGCATCCCCGACGATTTTTCATTCGGCGAACTGCCACCCGATTGGGATCGCATGACGCCGTTTCTCGAGCGCGCCATGTCGCGCGTGCCCATCACTGCGGAAGTGGGCATGAAAAAGTTCTTCTGCGGACCGGAGAGCTTTACTCCGGATCTGCGGCCGATCGTCGGCGAAGCGCCGGAGCTGCGCAATTACTTCGTCGCCGCGGGGCTAAACTCCGTCGGCATACTCACAGGCGGTGGGCTCGGACGCGTGCTCGCACACTGGATCATCAACGGCCGGCCCGATGTCGATGTCACGGGCTTCAATATTGATCGCCTGCAGGTGTACCAGGCCAACCCGGAGTACCGGCGCCAGCGCACGGTCGAGGCGCTGGGCATGGTGTACCGGTGCCACTATCCGAACCTGTCGCTCGAGACTGCGCGTGGCGCGCGTCAATCCCCGTTTCATGCGCAGCTCGCCGCCGCCGGTGGATACTTCAGGGAAGTGAGCGGTTGGGAAAGCCCGGATTGGTACGCTGCTGCGGGCAGCAGCCCTGACCCCGGGCCGCTGACCTGGGGGCGAGCCAGCTGGTTCCCGATCTGGCAGGCCGAGCATCAGGCAGCACGCGAGCATGTCGTCGCCATGGACATGTCGTTCATGGGTAAATTCCTGGTGCAGGGGCGCGACGCTGGGCGCTGCCTCAATACTATCTCCGGTAACAACGTCGATGGCGCGAGCGGCGTGATCACCTACACGCAGTGGTTGAACGAACTGGGCCTGCTCGAAGCGGATCTGACCGTAACAAAGCTGGGTGAAGAGCAGTTCCTGGTGGTGGTCACCGATACCATGGTGCGCCATGCCGAAACCTGGATGAAGCGCCACATCCCCGAGGACGCACACGCCTTCGTTACCGATGTCACATCGGCGTATGGCCAGCTCAATGTGCAGGGGCCGCAGTCACGCGCGCTGCTGCAATCGCTGACTTCCACAGATCTCTCGAACCAGAATTTTCCGTTCCGCACCGCACGCGAGATCGACATCGGCTTCGCGCGGGTGCTGTGCGTGCGTATCACGTACGTCGGCGAACTCGGCTACGAGCTGTACATTCCGGCCGAGCAGGCGGCGCATGTCTGCGATCGCGTCATCGAG
>Ga0315271_10000768_pt1 | contig 18542 bp, 18 predicted proteins | sample C3_top_MG_FD_204664 | JGI IMG/M metagenome (GOLD analysis project Ga0315271, IMG submission 204664) | Sediment microbial communities from Yellowstone Lake, YNP, Wyoming, USA - C3_top | ecosystem: Environmental > Aquatic > Freshwater > Lake > Sediment | place: USA: Wyoming | collected 2017-08-01
CTTGGCGGAGTGAGTCGGCAGGGCCATCGGCAAGGAGGAACTCCATGGGGACGACGGGTCTATCTCATCGCGCGGGCAAACGGACAACGCGAAGCTGACGCTGCCGTTTGGCGCCAAGTCGGCGTCGCAATTCAGGCGCCATACCGCCAACCATGCAGCGCCAGGACGAACTACTCGACCTTGCCGATCTTGCGCACCGCGGCCGTCATCAGCCTGGCGTCGGCATCCCAGTAAGCCTGGAACGCGGTTGCGTCGAGGCGCTCGATGACCTATGCCTCGCGGCGTGCGAAGGCGAGGAAGGCGCCCAGACCCAACATCATGACGCCCGACACGCGAGTCATCATGCGTGCGCGCGCCGCCCGCGCGGCCCCCGACTTGAGAAGTCGATGTGCGGCAAAGACGGCCACCACGTCCACGAGCGTATTCAGCGCCACGCAGATGCTGCCAAGCAGCACGAGTTGCGGAACCAAGGGTGCGCTCGACGAGGTGAACTGCGGCAGAAACGCCAGGAAGAACAATGCGGTCTTGACGTTCAACGCCTCGACCGCGATGCCCTCGAACAACGCGCGTCGCGCGCCTTGAGGCACCACGGCCTCGACAGCGAACGCTTGTTCCTTGCGCAGCAGCATCCGAATGCCAAGATAGACCAGGTAGGCCGCACCCAGGTACTTCACCACGTTGAACGCAACGGCCGACTGCGCTACCAAGAGCGACAGGCCGACTGCCGCGGCAAGTACATGCAGCAACCCGCCAATGCCTGTGCCGATGCAGGAGGCCAGCCCCTCGGAACGGCCGCCCGCGACTGTGCGTGCCACCACATAGGCGATGCCGGGACCCGGGGTGATGGCAAGGACGATCGCGGCGACAAGGAAGGCAAGGAATGACATCGTGCCCGTCTGCTCAGGGGTTGGGTTCGGCGCGGCCGGATACAGGCAGCGTCATGCCGGTCAAGGGATGGATGATGCCGCCATCGCCATAGCTGCCGACAACTTGTGCGATGACGACCTGGTAGCCGGCCAGCCACTTCTGCTGATGCTGCTTGGCTGCGATATGGGCCGGATGCTGCATCAGTGCCTGCAGCGACTCCATCGTGTCCCAGTAGTACACGTTCGAGATGAGCCCATTGGATGGGTTCTCCCAGCTCTCATCACCCAGGTAGCCTGGGGTGGATCTGGCGACCTGGGCAATCACGTTGTCCAGCGCGTGGAACTCGTCGTCGAACTCGCGTTTGGCAAAGGTGAATGTGGACGTGTACATGCGCTCAGCGTAACCGGAGTCAGGCCACCATCGGTCATCGGAGCATTCGGGCGTGGCCAGGCGCGTGAGGTCGGGTCAGTGCGCCAAGGCACTGGAGTGGACGGCGCCACGTCGTTGTCGGATTTCAGGCGCCACACCGTCAACCATGCAGCGCCAAGGCGGGCTACTCGACCTTGCCGATCTTGCGCACCGCCGCGGTCATCAGCTTGGCGTCGGCATCCCAGTAGGTCTGGAACTCGGGCGCGTCGAGGTACTCGATCGGGCTGCCGGCGCGGTTGATGGTCTGCACCACGGCCGGGTCGGTGGCGGCCTTCCTCGCCGCCGCGCGCAGCCGCTGCACGATCGCGTCGGGCGTGCCGGCGGGCACGAACAGCGCCGACCACTGCGCGAACTGCACCGGGTGGCCGGACTGCGTCAGGCTGGGCACCTCGGGCATCGAGGCCAGCGGCTTGTTGCCCCAATGCGCCAGCGCGCGCAGCTTGCCGGCCTTGATCTGCTGCGCCACGCTCGACGGGCCGGTGGCCAGCGCGTCGACCTGGCCGCCGAGCAGCGCCAGGATCGCCGGCCCGGCGCCGGTGTAGGGGATGTGGACCATGCGAAAGCCCGCGTCGGCCTTGAGCATCTCCATCGGCACATGCATGGTTCCGTAGTTGCCCGAACTGCCGTAGTTGTACTGCGCCGGCTTGGCCTTCATGTCGGCGATGAACTCGGCCAGGTTCTTCCACGGTGCGTCGGCGCGCACCACCAGCGCCGTCGGGTCGGCGGTGAAGCGTGCGATCGGCGTGAAGTTGGCCAGCGTGAAGGCCGGCTTGCGGCCGAGCAGGATGTCGGCCTCGGGCAGGATCGAGATCGACGACAGCGACAACAGCAGCGTGTAGCCGTCGGCCGGGGCGCGCGCCGCCATGCCGATGCCGAGCGCGCCGCCGGCGCCGGCCTTGTTCTCGACCACCACGCTCTGCTTCAGCTCGCGCGCCAGCGCCTCGGCCACCGGCCGCGCCACGGTGTCGGCCACGCCGCCGGGCGGGAAGGGCACGATCATCGTGATCGGCTTGTCGGGCCAGGGCGCTTGCGCGCCTGCGGCGGTGGCCAGTGCCAGCAGCGCGGCCGCCAGGGTGGTGTGCAGTCGGTTCATGCGCCCTCCAGGACGAAGCGGTTTTGCAGTGTGCCGATGCCGTCGATCTCGATCCGCACCACGTCGCCGTGCTGCAACCAGCGCGGCGGTTTCATGCCCATGCCCACGCCGGCGGCGGTGCCGGTGGCGATGACGTCGCCGGGCATCAGCGTGATGCCGCGCGAGCAGGTCTCGATCAGCGTCGGGATATCGAAGATCAGGTCGCTGGTGCGCGCGTCCTGGCGCAATTCGTCGTTGACCCAGCAGCGCACGCGGGTGTTGCTGCCGTCGAGTTCGTCGGCGGTGACGAGCCACGGCCCCATCGGGCAGAAGCTGTCGAAGCTCTTGCCCAGATCCCATTGCTGGTGCCGCATCTGCACGTCGCGCGCGGTCACGTCGTTGATGATGGTGTAGCCGAAGACATGCTTCATCGCGTCGGCGCGCGCGATGTTGCGCCCGCCCTGGCCGACGATCACCGTCAGCTCGGCTTCGTAGTCGATCTGCGACGACACCGCGGCACCGGGCAGGCGCACGTCCGCCCCCGGCCCGATCACGCTCTCGGGTACCTTGGTGAAGACGATGGGCCAGGCCTTCGGGTCGTCGGCGTTGTCCTTGAACACCGTTTCGCGCAATTCCTTGGCATGCGCGTGGTAGTTGCGGCCGACGCACCACAGATTGCGGCGCGGCCGCGGCAACGGCGCTTCGAGGTTGACCGCGGTCAATGCGATGGGCGGGCCGGCCGGCGCCGGCAGCGCACGACCTGCCGCCGCGAACTCGATCAATGCCTGCGCGCCATGCGTGCCGTCGACCGCCAGCACCGTCACGTGCTTGCCGTCGGCCGAGAGCTGGCCGACTTGGCGTTTTCCCTGGTGGCGGAAGGTCGCGATGCGCACAGACGTCTCCTCAAATGAGCGGCCAGTATCACCGGCCGTCGCTAACATCACTGCATCCTACCGTCGAGGCAACGCAGATGAAGATTCTTGCCGCACTGATGATCGCGCTGGCCACCGGCCCGGCATTGGCACAGGACTACCCGAGCAGGCAGGTGCGCATCATCGTGCCCTTCGCCCCCGGCGGTTCGGCCGACGTCTTCGGCCGCTTCCTGGCGCAGCGACTGCAGGAGACGATGGGCCAGACTTTCGTCATCGACAACCGCCCCGGCGCCGGCTCGGTGATCGGCACCGATGCCGTGGCCAAGGCCGCACCCGACGGCTACACGCTGCTGTTGATGTCGAACACGCACACTGTCAACGAGTCGCTGATCCCGAACAAGCCGTTCGTGCTGATGCGCGACTTCGCGCCGATCGCGCCGATCAACTACTCCGACCTGGTGCTGGTGGCCAAGGCCTCGTTGCCGCAGAACACCCTGCCCGAACTGATCAAGGCCGCCAAGGCCAAGCCCGGTGCCATGTCGTATGCCTCTTCGGGCCCGGGCACGCCGTACCACATGGCCGGCGAGTTGTTCAAGGCCATGGCCGGCATCTCGATCGTGCACATCCCGTACCGCGGCAGTGCCGGCGCGCGCACTGACGTGCTTGGCGGCCAGATCGAGATGATGTTCGACGCCATCCCGACCATGACCGAGCACATCAAGGGTGGCAAGGTCAAGGCGCTGGCCACCACCGGCCGCACGCGCTCGGCCAACCTGCCCGACGTGCCGACCATGGCCGAGGCCGGCGTGCCCGGTTACGAAGCGACGATCTGGCTCGGGCTGATGGCGCCCAAGGGCACGCCGCCGGCCGTCGTCGCCAAGCTCAACGCCGAGATCGGCAAGATCACGTCCAACCCCGAGGTGCGCCGCGCCTGGACGGCGCAGGGCACGACGGCGATGACGATGGGCGTCGACGAGTTCACCCGCTACGTCAACGACGACATCACGAAGTGGGCGGGCATCGTCAAGTTCTCTGGGGCCAAGGCCGAGTGACGGCGGTCAGCTTCAGCGTCAACGGCCGCCGCCACACGCTCGACGCCGACCCGAGCACGCCGCTGCTCGACGTGCTGCGCGACGAGCTTCAACTGAAGGGCACGCGCTTCGGTTGTGGTGCGGGCGAATGCGGTGCCTGCCAGGTGCTGGTCGACGGCCGCTCGACGGCTGCGTGCAACACGCCGCTGGCGGCGGTCGAGGGCCATGAGGTCACCACGGTCGAAGGCCTCGATCGATGCCTGGTCGAGGCCTTCATTGCCGAGCAGGCGGCGCAGTGCGCCTATTGCAGCTCGGGCATGCTGATTGGTGCGGCCGCACTGCTGCGTCATACGCCGTCGCCCACCGATGAAGAAGTACGCCGCGCGCTCGACGCCCACCTGTGCCGCTGCGGCGCACACAACCGCATCGTGCGTGCCGTGCAACGCGCTGCGCAGGCCCTGGTCCAGTGAAGCCTGGCATGAGGCTCGACTTCGCCGCCGACGGCTCGGTGCAGGTGCGCACCGGCAAGGTCGAACTTGGCCAAGGCATCCGCACGGCGCTGGCGCAGATCGCGGCCGACGAACTCGGCCTGGCCATCGAGCGTGTGCAAGTGCTGCCGGCCGATACCGCCTTCGGGCCCGATGAGGGCGTGACCTCGGGCAGCCTGTCGGTGCAGGACGGGGGCAGCGCGTTGCGTGCGGCGTGCATCGAAGCGCGCAGGCAGCCGCCGCGCACCGTGCCGCTCGTCGGCAGCTCGGTGCCGCGCACCGACCTCGCCGCCAAGTTCGCCGGCGCACCGAGCTTCATCCAAGACCTCGCGCCGCCGGGGCTGCTGCACGGGCGCGTGCTGCACCCGCCGCGGCGTGATGCGCAGCTCGCAGGCGTCGACCTGGCGCGCGTGTCGTCGCTGCCCGGCGTCGTGGCCGTGCACCGCGACGGCCACCTGCTCGGTGTGCTGGCCGAGCGCAGCCGCGATGCCGACAAGGCGATCGAAGTCCTGAGCGCGGTCGCACGCTGGGCGCCCGGCCCGCCGGGCCCCGAGGAGAGCCAAGCGCGCGCCGGGCTGACGCAGCAGCCTGCGAGCAGCAGCCTGGTGGCCGAGCACGGCCAGCGCCCCGGCGACGGCATCGCGCGCACGCTGACGGCGCGCTACAGCAAGCCCTGGATCGCGCACGCGTCGGTCGCGCCTTCGTGTGCGCTGGCGCGCTGGGACGCCGGCCGCCTCGAGGTCTGGACGCACAGCCAGGGCCTCTACAACCTGCGCCGCGACCTGGCGCTCGCCTTCGGCGTCGATGCCGACGCAGTGCGTGTACGGCATGCCGACGGCGCCGGTTGTTACGGCCACAACGGCGCCGACGACGTGGTCTTCGACGCCGCCTGGCTGGCGCGCGAGGCGCTGGGCCGCACGGTTCGCGTGCAGTGGAGCCGCGCCGACGAGCTGTCGCACGCTCCGTTCGGCACGGCGATGGCGGTCGACCTCGCCGCCGACCTCGACGCCCGGGGCGAGGTGCTGCACTGGCGGCACCAGGTCTGGAGTGCGGGCCACAGCGGCCGCCCCGGCCGCAACCCGGCGCCGGCCCTGCTCGGCAGCTGGCAGACGGCACAAGCGGTCGCCGAGCCGCCGCCGCTGAACATGCCGCTGGCCAGCGGCGGCGGCGCGGAGCGCAATGCCGTGCCGGGCTACGCCTTGCCAGCGTGGCAGGTGCTGTGGCATCGCGTGCCCGCCACGCTGCGCAGCTCGGCGCTGCGCTCGCTCGGCGCATTTGCCAACGTGTTCGCGGCCGAGAGCTTCGTTGACGAGATCGCGCAGGCCACTGGCAGCGACCCGCTGCAATGGCGCTTGCGCCACCTCGCGCACGACGCGCGCGCGCTTGCGGTGCTCGATTTGGCGGCCGCGCGCGGCGGCTGGGCCTTGCGCACGCGCGCCGACGGCGTCGGCCACGGCCTGGCCTTCGCGCGTTACAAGGGCAGCGGCGCCTGGTGCGCGGTGATGGCCGAGGTCGAGGCCGGCGCGGCATTAAAGGTGCGACGGCTGACGATTGCGGTCGATGTCGGCCAGGCCATCAACCCCGACGGGGTGGTGGCACAAATCGAGGGCGGTGCGATCCAGGCCACCAGTTGGGCCTTGAAAGAGGCCGTGCAATTCGACGCTGCGGGCATTACGAGCAACAGCTGGGCCAGCTATCCGATCCTGCGCTTCACCGAAGTGCCTGCCGTCGACGTGCATGTCGTGGCCTCGTTAGCACCCAGCGTGGGTGCCGGTGAAGCTTCGCTGGGGCCGACCGCGGCGGCAATCGCCAACGCGCTGTTCGACGCGCTCGGCGTGCGCGTGCGCGACCTGCCGCTCAGCGCCGAGCGCATTGTCGCGGCGATGAACGATGACCCGCGTTGAAATGAGGACCCTCTGATGCCAGCCACCCTGCATCTGCTGTGCGCCGGTGCCGCGCAGGGCCTGGTCAAGACGCTCGAGCCGCGGCTCTTGGCCGAAGCCGGCGCGGCCCTCGATGCGCGCTTCGGCGCCGTCGGTGCGATGAAGGAAGCCTTGCTCGCCGGCGCGGCCTGCGACCTGATGGTCACGACCGACAAGATGGTCGGCGAACTGGCGCAGGCCGGCCTGCTGCGTGGCGACACGCGTGCCGCGCTCGGCCGCATACGCACCGGTGTCGCCGTGCGCAGTGGCGCGTCGCGGCCCGATGTCGGCACGCCCGAGGCGCTGAAGGCCGTGCTGCTGGCCGCCGATGCGGTGTACTTTCCCGATGCGCTGCGGTCTACCGCCGGCATCCACTTCGCGGCGGTGCTGCGCCAGCTCGGCATTCATGGCGAACTCGAAGCGCGCCTGCGCACCTTTCCGAATGGCGCGACGGCGATGCGCGAACTGGCGCTGCACGGCACGCCGCGGTCGATCGGCTGCACGCAGGTGAGCGAGATCAAGTACACCGCCGGCGTCGAACTGGTCGCGCTGCTGCCGGCGCGCTTCGAGCTGGCCACCACCTACACCGCGGCGCTTAGCGCAACGGCGGCCGATCCGGCGCTGGCCGGGCGTTTCATCGTCATGCTGACGGGCGGCGATACTCGCGCACTTCGCGCTGAGGCCGGCTTCGAGAACTGAAGGAGACAAGCCCATGCAACGACGTCACCTGATCGCCGCCTTGCCCGTCGCACTGGCCTGGCCGCACTTGCGCGCGCAGTCGTTCCCGAGCCGGCAGATCCGCTACATCGTGCCGGTCGCGGCCGGCGGCGGCAGCGACCTGGTCGGTCGCACCGTCACCGAGCGCTGGGGCCGGCTGCTGAACCAGACTTTCGTCGTCGACAACATCGGCGGCGGCGGCGGCGCGATCGCCTGCCAGACGACGGCCAAGGCCGCGCCCGACGGCTACACCTTGCTGCAGGGCTATGTCGCGACACATGGCACCAGCCCGGCCACGCGCAGCAAGCTGCCGTACGACGCGATCAAGGATTTCACGCCGGTCGGCATGATCGGTGGCACACCCAACGTGCTGGTCGTCAACGCCAGCCTGCCGATCCAGGACATGGCGCAATTCATCGCCTACCTGCGCGCCAATCCCGGCCGCGTCAGCTACGGGTCGGCCGGGCAGGGCTCGCTGACACACCTGACGATGGAATTGCTGAAGGACGCGGCGAACCTGTTCGCAGTGCACATCCCGTACCGCGGCATCGCGCCGGCCTTCAACGACCTGCTCGGCGGCCAGACGCAGGCCATGTTTCCGGGCCTGGCGGCCGCCTTGCCGCACATCCGCTCGGGCCGTGTGCGGCCGCTGGCCGTCACCGGCAACGCCCGGCACCCACTGCTCAAGGATGTGCCGACAATGGTCGAGGTCGGGTTCAAGGGCTTCGACGCGCTGCAGTGGTACGGCGTCGTCGGGCCTGCCGGGCTGCCGCCCGCGGTGCTGAAGACGCTCAACGACACATTGGGCACCGTGCTCGCCGGCCCGGACCTGCGCGATCGGCTGTCGGCCGAGGCGGTGGAACCCTCGCCGATGTCTCCCGACGCGTTCGGCCAGTTCATCCGCGCCGACATCGCACGCTGGACCAAGATCGCGCGCGACCGCAAGATCGACCTGGACGCGTGAAGTGGCCCACCCCCGACGCGCCTTCTCGTGGCTGAACGCCACCCTTCTTGCGGCCGGCCTTGCGCTTTCGGGTGGCACCCAAGCCCAGGACTACCCGAACCGGCCGATCAGGATCATCGTGCCGTTCTCGCCCGGCGGTGCCGTCGATGGGCCGACGCGGTCCGTTGCGCAGGAGCTCGGTCGGCGGCTGAAGCAGCAGGTCATCATCGACAACAAGCCCGGCGCCGGCGCGACGATCGGCAGCGAGATGGTGGCCAAGTCCCCCGCCGACGGCTACACGCTGCTGCTGGCCTCGCAGACCAACGCCATCAGCGCCTCGCTGTACAGCAAGCTCAGCTTCAACCCGATCGACGATTTCGTCGGCATCTCGCTGCTCGGGCGTGAACCGGGGGTGCTCGTCGTGCACCCGTCGCTGCCGGTGAAGAACGTGGCCGAATTGATCGCCTACGCCAAGGAGCGGCCGGGGCAGTTGAATTACGCCTCGTCGGGCAACGGCAGCGGCCAGCATCTGTTCATGGCCTTGTTCGCGTCGATGGCCGGCGTGCAACTCACGCATGTGCCGTACCGCGGCAGCGGCCAGGCGACCACCGATCTGCTCGGCGGCACGGTGCCGATGGCCATGCCGGGCACGGCCGGCATGGTCGGTCACATCAAGGCCGGCAAGTTGCGCCCGCTGGCCACCAGCGGTGTCACCCGCTCGCCGCAACTGCCAGACGTGCCGACGCTGGCCGAGTCGGGCCTCACCGGTTACTCGGCCTATGTCTGGATGGGCCTGCTGGCGCCCAAGGGCACGCCGCCGGCCATCGTCGATCGCCTGTACCGTGAGTTGAAGGCCTCGCTCGACGCGCCCGAGGTCAAGGGCTTCTTCACCGAGGCCGGGGTCGAGATCGTCGGCTCGACGCCGGCGGAATTCGACGCCTATTTCCGCGAGGAGCGCGATCGCTGGGCACGTTCGGTCAAGGAATCCGGCGCAAAGATTGACTGACCACCCCCGTAGCGGCTGCGCCGCTCCCCCTCGAGGGGGCACCGCTGGCGGACCGGCGGAGCCGGATCCGCAGCGGTTGCTGGGAACGGGCTCGCGCTGATTTTGGTGTGAGTGACGAACATTGTTTGGGTAACTGAATCGAGAGCACGCATGGTCACTGGACAAGAACACTGGACCACCAAGAGGACCGCCGATGGCGACGTGCGCCTGTTCCTGTGGGAGAAATTCGTCGGCGTGCCCGGCGGCAAGCCTGCCGTGCTGTTCGTGCATGGCTCGTCGATGGCGTCGCAGCCGACCTTCGACCTGACGGTACCGGGCCGGCCCGACTCGTCGGTGATGGACTGGTTTGCCGAGCGCGGCTTCGTCTGTTGGTGCGTCGACATGGAAGGCTACGGCCGCAGTGACAAGAAGCGCGACATCTATTGCGACATCGCCAATGGCGCCGATGACCTGCAGGCTGCCACCGACTACATCGCCGCCACGCGCGGCGTGACGAGTTTCCTGACCTACGGCATCTCGTCGGGCGCGCTGCGCGCGGCGCTGTTCGCGCAACGCCACCCCGACCGCGTAGCCCGGCTGGCGCTGGACGCCTTCGTCTGGACCGGCGCCGGCGCACCGACGCTCGAGCAGCGGCGCAAGAAGCTGCCGGAGTTCCTGGCCCACAAGCGGCGTCCGATCGACCGTGCCTTCGTCCGCTCCATTTTTTCGCGCGACCACCCCGACTGCGCCGATGCGGCCACCGTCGAAGCCTTCGCCGACGCGATCCTGGCGCTGGACGACTCGATGCCCAACGGCACCTATATCGACATGTGCTCGAAGCTGCCGGTGGTCGACCCCGGGAAGATCACCGTGCCCACCGTGGTGCTGCGCGGCCAGTTCGACGGCATCGCCGGCATCGACGACCTGATCGAGTTCTTCAAGCGCCTGCCTTCGCCGGACAAGCAGTTCACCGTAATGAACGGCATCTCGCATGCCAGTTTCCAGCAGAAGAACTACAGGATGGTCTATCAGATCCTGCATGCCTATTTCACGCAGCCTGCGCCAACCTACACGGCGTGACAAGCATGCTCGACCCGCAGGCCCGCGCGCTGATCGACCTGATGATCGAGCGCGGCGTGCCGCCGGTGTACACGCTGAGCCCGGCCGACGCACGCCGCTTCTACCGTGAGCGACGCACGTTGACGCAGCCCGAGGCCCCCGCGGTCGGGCAGATCGAGGCACATTCGGTGGTCGGGCCGCACGGCCCGATCGCCTTGCGCCTGTATCGACCGCTGATGGCGAGTGACGCGACTCCGGTGCTGGCGTACTTCCACGGCGGCGGCTGGACCATCGGCGACCTCGACACGCACGACGTGCTGTGCCGTCAGTTGTGCCTGGGCGCCGGCATCACGGTGGTTGCGGTCGACTACCGCCTCGGCCCCGAGCACCGTTTCCCGGCCGCGATCGACGACGCGCTGGCTGCTGTGCGCTGGATCCGGCGCGAGGCGGACTTGCTGGGCATCGACGGCGCGCGCATGGCGCTCGGCGGCGACAGTGCCGGCGGCAACATCGCCGCGGTGTTGCCGCTGCTGCTGCGCGACGCGGGCGAGGCGCTGCCGGCATTTCAGTTGCTGATCTACCCGGCCACCGACATGCGCTGCGGCGCGCCCTCGCACCGCGCCAACGGCCAGGGCTATCTGCTGACGAACGAGAGCATCGCGTATTACCGCGCCAACTACATCGCCGACCCGGCGCAGTGGGCCGACTGGCGCGCCTCGCCGCTGCTGGCCGAGAGCCTGCGCGGCCTGCCGCCGGCGTTGGTCCTGACGGCCGGCTTCGACCCGCTGCGCGATGAAGGGCGCCAGTACGCCGATGCGTTGTCTGCGGCGGGCAACGCCGTGCAGTACGTCTGCTTCGAGCGCCAGTTGCACGGCTTCATCACGATGGGGCGCTTGATCGAAGAGGCCAACACCGCAGTCGATCTGTGCGCGTCCGTGCTGCGGCGCGCGTTGAGCGACTGAGCGGCAGGCGCATGCGCTGCGCTGCGCTGCGCGGGCGGTGGGTCACCGCTTCGAACTGGCTTCGCAAACCGTTGTCGGCATTCGCCGTGGCAACGCCGACGCGTCGCACGCTGCCGGCATCACGATCGATCGTGCACCTTGTCGCGCTCGGCTGCGCATTGGCCGGTCACGCGGTTGCGGCAGCGCAAGTGGCGGGTGGCGACACGCCCGACGATGCCATCGCCGTGCAGCTACTGCCGACCAACGTGACGGTGGGCATCGAGCGCTTGCGGCTTGCGGATGGCGAAGCGCTCGGCCTGCTCGGTGTCAGCTATATCGCGGAGTTGGCGCCGGGCTGGTGGCTGGGCCCAGCGATCTATGGCGCCTTCAGCGGCGATCGTGGCGGCCTCTTCACCTGGGGCGTCGAGGGCCAGCGGCGTTGGCGCCCGGCCGCACGCTGGCAACTCGGCGCCGGGCTGTATGTCGGCGGTGGCGGCGGCGCCGGCGCGCCGGTCGGCGGCGGCCTGATGCTGCGCCCGCATGCCGATCTGCTGCGTGACTTCGGCGGCTGGTCGGCGGGCATCAGCGCGTCGCAGGTTCGCTTTCCCAACGGATCGATCCACAGCACGCAACTCGGCCTGCTGGTCGCCGTGAACGACACGTTCGCTTATCTTGCGCCGGGGCATGGCGGGCAGCAGGTCGATTTCAGCGGTGCCGGTGGGCTGGGCGCAGACCGCGTGAGCCTGATTGCCGGCCGCTACGCCACGGCTTCCGATCGCGGCACACCGGTGCGGACCGTCGGTATGCAGTTGCAGCGGCAATTGAGTCCCATCTTGTCTGCGACCCTGGAAGCCGCCGGTGCAGCGACCGGCGAGGCCGATGGCTACGCCGAATTCCTGGCCGGCGCGCTTGCGCTCTGGCCCGTCGGCGACGGGCCGCTGCGCCTTGGCCTGCGTGCGGCGGTCGGGCTCGGCGGTGGCGGTGCGGTTCCGACCGGTGGCGGTCCCATCGCCAAAGCGGCCGTGGCGGGATGGTTGCCGCTGGGCTCGCAGCTCTCGCTCGGGCTGGAGGCCGGGCGCGCGCACGCGTTCGACGGTGCCTTCAACAGCCGTTATGCACAACTCACGCTGGGCCTGGCCTTCGCCGATGCCGTGACGGCGGCCGACACCGCGCCCACGGGCAGCGTGGTGCACGACATGCAATGGGCCGTCAGCGCGCAGCAGTACCTGCATGCGCGCAGGGACGACGGTAGCGCCGGCAGCCTGAGCACCTTGGGACTGAAGTTCCAGCGTGCCTTGAGCGAGCATGTCTACCTCACCGCGCAGGCCCACAGTGCGGTCGCCGGTGGCGCCGGCGCGTACTCGGCCGGCCTGGTGGGCCTGGGAGCGAGCGTGCGATCGGCCGCTGCGGCGCATTGGAGCGTTGGCGCCGAGGCGCTGATCGGCGCGGGTGGCGGCGGCGGCGTGGCGAGCCACGGCGGCGCGCTCGTGCAGCCGATGGGCTGGATCAGGCGCGATCTCGGTCTTCACAGCCGCCTGCAGCTGGGCGCCGGGTTCGTGAAGTCTTTGCGCGGCGATTTGTCGAGTGCGGTCTTCGACCTCAGCTGGGGGCTGGCATTCGGCGTGCCGTAGCGCGGCGATCTGCACGCCGGTAAGTGTGCCGGCCGGCTACTTGTAGCTGCGCAGGTCCTCGATCACCTTGCCGTCATTGGGCAACTGGCCCGGCTGCTTCCAGGCGATCTCGCCACGCAGCTTGGTGATGTCGCGCAGACTCTGCGCAACACGCTCGGCCAGGCCTTCGGTTGCGGCCCGCGTCAGCTCGGCATGAAACGTCATGCGGTCGTTGGCCATCTCGCCTTCGACCACCAGCCGCGCGCGGGCGATCTCGGGGTGGCGCTTGACGACCTCGGCGACCTGGCCGGCATGCACGAACATGCCGCGCACCTTGGCCGTCTGGTCGGCGCGGCCGAGCCAGCCGCGGATGCGGGTGTTGGTGCGGCCGGTCGGGCAGTGGCCGGGCAGCACGGCGGACAGATCGCCGGTGCCGAAGCGGATCAGCGGATGGTCGGCATTGAGCGTGGTGACGACGACTTCACCGACTTCGCCGTCCGCCACCGGCTCGCCGCTGCCGGGGCGCACGATCTCGACGATCACGCCTTCGTCGATCACCAAGCCCTCGCGAGCCGACGTCTCGTAGGCGATCAGGCCGAGGTCGGCGGTGGCATAGCTCTGGTAGGCCTGGATGCCGCGCTCGATCAGCCAGTCGCGCAGCGACGGCGGGAAGGCCTCGCCACCGAGCAGCGCCTTCTTCAGCGAGGCGATGTCGGTGCGGGTTTCGGCCGCCTTCTCGACCAGGATCTTCAGGAAGCTTGGCGTGCCGATGTAGGCGTCGGGCCGCAACTCGCCGATCGCCTGCAACTGCAGCTCGGTGTTGCCGACGCCGCCGGGAAAGACCGTGCAGCCCAGCGCCAGTGCACCCGATTCCATCATCAGGCCGCCGGGGGTGAGGTGGTAGGAAAAGCTGTTGTGCACAAGGTCGCCACCGCGCAGCCCGGCGGCGTGCAGGGCGCGGGCCAGGCGCCAGTAGTCGGCGGCGAGGCCCTCGGGTTCGTAGATCGGCCCCGGCGACTGGTACACACGTTGCGCACGGCGCACGCTGCCCAGCGCACGCCAGCCGATGGTGGCGAAGCCGCCGAAGGGGTCGCCGCCATGGTCGCGCGCGGCTTGCTGGCGTTCCAGCAGCTCGGGCTTGCGCACGACGGGCAGGGTGGCCAGCGCCGCGCGGCTGTTGATCGTGGCGGCATCGACGCCGGCCAGAAACTGCGCGAACGCGCTGGCATTGCGCTGGGCGTGCGCCACCAATGCCGGCAGGGCCGCCACCAGCTTGGCTTCGCGCACGGCAGGGTCGCGCGCTTCGAGCGCGTCGTGGAAGTCGGCGTTCATTCGTCGTGCTCCCAGCGCGCCAGGCGCTTCTTCAGCTCGTCGACCAGCCTGCGCTGATCGGCAGCGGACTTGAGCGTGAAGCGGTCCCACTCCGGCGTCGACGCCAGGCGGCGGGCGAGCTTGGCCGCGATCGTGTCGGCATCGATGGCAAGCTCGGCGACGCGCTTGCCGTGCTGCTCGAACGCGTTGCCGCGCTCGGCGAGCTTCATGTCACGCAGCTGGCGCCGCAGCGTCACCAGCGCACCAGCCGGATCGAACGGTGGCGGCGCAAAGCCGAAATCGTCATTGCCGCTCACGACAACCACCGCTTGCGCCGCCGGTAGCTCTTGCCGTCCTTGAAGCTGGTTCTCTCGCCGCCGCCCATTCCGAGATAGAACTCCTTCACGTCTTCGTTCTCGCGCAGGCCCTTCGCCGCGCCGTCCAGCACCACGCGGCCGTTCTCAAGGATGTAGCCGTAGTCGGCATAGCGCAGCGCGATGTTGGTGTTCTGCTCGGCGAGCAGGAAGGTCACCTTTTCGCGCTGGTTCAGGTCCTTGACGATCTCGAACACCTCTTCGACGATCTGCGGCGCCAGCCCCATCGACGGTTCGTCGAGCAGCACCATCTTCGGGTTGGCCATCAGTGCGCGGCCGATGGCGCACATCTGCTGCTCGCCGCCCGAGGTGTAGGCGGCCTGCGACGAGCGCCGCACCTTCAGGCGCGGAAAGTAGGTGTAGACCTTGTCCAGCGTTGCGGCCACGGCCGCCTTGCCGTCCCTGCGCGTGTAGGCCCCGGTCATCAGGTTGTCTTCGATCGACAGGTGGGCGAAGCAGTGCCTGCCCTCCATGACCTGTATCACGCCGCGATTCACCATCTCGGAAGTACTCAGCTTCTCGATGCGCTCGCCGCGCAATTCGATCGAGCCCTTGGTGACTTCGCCGCGCTCGCCGGCGAGCAGGTTGCTCACCGCGCGCAGGGTCGTCGTCTTGCCAGCGCCGTTGCCGCCGAGCAACGCCACCACGCCGCCCTCTGGCACCTGCAACGACACACCCTTCAAGACCAGGATGACGTGGTTGTAGATGACCTCGATGCCGTTGACGTTTAACAGGATGTTCGACATGGCGTGCTCGGGCTTAGCGTCAGCAGCCGGTCCATTCGGCCGGCTGCATGCCCCCGCTTGGCGGGGGCCGCGAAGCGGGGGGTGTCGTCAAGTGATGGCCTTCGGCCAAAGCTGAGCTTCGCTCAGCTTTGGCAATCTTCGGGCGTTCGCCGCGTCAGCTTCTTCTCGGCGGCGTACTTGTTTGCCGCGGCCTTGGCCATCGGGTTGATGATCTGTTCGTCGGCCTGCAGCCAGTCGGAGCTGAAGACCCACTTGCTGCCGTCCCAGGTGTGCACGCGGGCCCAGTTGGCGCCCAGGTGATCGACACAACTGGTCGAGACCGGGCGCATCACGCCGGCAAAACCCAGGCCATCGAGCTTCTTCTGGTCCAGGGCCAGGTTTTCCAGGCCCCAGCGCGTCTGCTCGCCGGTCATGACCTTGCCCTTGCCATAGCGCTCCTGGGCGCGCTTGACGCCCTCGACGCCGAGCATGGCCGATATCGCGCCGCGCATGTACAGCACCGAGCCGACTTCTTCCTTCGGCCCCGTGCCCTGGCCCTTGTCGTGCACCAACGCCAGGATGTCCTTGACGACCTTCGAGCCCGGTTCGGCGCCGTGCTGCATCGTCACCGCGTTGTAGCCCTTGGCGCCTTCGCCGACGTCCTTGACATCGGGCTCGGCGCCAGACCACCACACGCCGTACATCTTCTCGCGCGGGTAACCGGTGGCCACCGCCTCCTTCAGGGCGGTCGAATTCATCACCCCCCAGCCCCACAGCAATACGTAGTCGGGCTTGCTCTGGCGGATCTGCAGCCAGGTCGACTTCTGCTCGACGCCGGGCGCCGTCACCGGCAGCAATTGCAACTCGAACCCGTGCATCTTGCCGCGCTCCTGCAGCAGTGGGATCGGTTCCTTGCCGTAGGGGCTGTCGTGGTAGACGAGCGCGACCTTCTTGCCCTTCAGCTTGTCCAGGCCGCCTTCCTTCTTGCCGATGACCTGGATCAGCGTGTCGGCCGCCACCCAGTAGGTGCCGATCAGCGGGAAGTTCCACTTGAAGACGCCACCGTCCTGGCTTTCGCTGCGGCCGTAGCCGGCGGTGATCAGCGGAATCTTGTCGCCTGGGGCCTTTTCGGTCAGCGCAAAGGTGATGCCAGTGGACAGCGGCTGGAACAGCGTGGCGCCGCCATGTTTGCCTTTCAGGCGTTCATAGCACTCGACGCCCTTGTCGGTGAGGTAACCGGTCTCGCATTCCTCGTAGATGATCTTGACGCCGTTCATGCCACCACGCGCATTAACCAGCTTGAGGTAGTCGACGTAGCCGTTGGCCCACGGCACGCCATTGGGTGCATAGGGGCCGGTGCGATACGGCAGCAGCGGGAAGAACTGTTCCTTGGCCTGCGCGACGGCAGGCGTCGAAACCAAGCCGCCGAGCCCCGCGGCTAGCAGTGTTGCGCCGAGCGCAATGGATCTGAATCTCATGTCGTCCTCCGGAAGTAGTGGAAAAGTTGCACTCGACGGTGCGATAGCAGGAACTTGAATCTCAATGCGGGAACGGCCACAGCCGCAGCTTCTCTTTGCCGATGGCCCACAAGCGGGCTAGGCCATGCGGTTCGACGATCAGGAAGAAGACGATCAGTGAACCGAAGATCATGGACACGACATGCGCGACGATCGCGGTGTCGAAGCTCAGGCCTACCAGTTCGCCCATCGCCGGCAGCAATTGATCGAGCAGGATCGGCAGCAGCACGATGAAGGCCGCACCGAAGAAGCTGCCCATGATCGAGCCCAGGCCACCGATGATGACCATGAACAGCAACTGGAACGAGCGGTCGATCGAAAACGCCGCCGGCTCCCACGAGCCGAGGTAGACGAAACCCCACAGCGCGCCGGCCACGCCGACGATGAACGAGCTGACCGCAAAGGCCGTCAGCTTGGCATACACCGGCCGGATGCCGATCACCGCCGCGGCGACGTCCATGTCGCGGATGGCCATCCACTCGCGGCCGATGTGACCGCGCACCAGGTTCTTGGCCAGCAGGCCGAACAACGCCAGGAAGGCGAGGCAGAACAGGTACTTGGCCACTGGCGTCTCGATCGGCAGACCGAACACGCTGAGGTTGGACACGCTGACCGAACCGGAGGCCGAGTCATTTGTGAACCACTTGACGCGCAGGAACGCCCAGTCGGCGAAGAACTGCGCCGCGAGCGTGGCGACGGCCAGGTACAGCCCCTTGATGCGCAGCGACGGGATGCCGAATACCACGCCGACCGCCGTTGCGCACAGGCCGCCGAGCAGCAGCGACAACAGCACCGGCATGCCGTCGATACGAACCTGGAAGTTGTAGGCCGCATAGGCGCCGACCGCCATGAAGGCGCCGGTGCCGAGCGAAATCTGGCCGCAATAGCCGACCAGGATGTTCAAGCCGAGCGCGGCCAGCGCCAGGATCACGAACGGAATCAGGATCGCGCGGAACATGTATTCGCTGGCGAGCAGGGGTACCGCGACGAAGGCCACGCCGAGCAGCAGCCCGATTGCAATGCGGTCCTGCAGGATCGGGAAGATCTGCTGGTCAGCGGCGTAGCTGGTCTTGAACTGGCCGTTTTCGCGGTAGAGCATGGTGCGGTCCTGGAGTGCTCAGACGCGATCGATGATCTTCTCGCCGAACAGGCCCTGCGGCCGCACGAGAAGGAACACCAGTGCCAGGACGTAGGCAAACCAGATTTCGATGCCGCCACCGAAGTAGGGCCCGATGAAGACCTCTGACAATTTCTCACCCACGCCGATGATCAACCCGCCGATGATCGCGCCAGGCACCGAGGTCAGGCCGCCAAGGATCACCACCGGCAATGCCTTCAGGGCCACCAGCGACAGCGAGAACTGCACGCCGAGCTTGCTGCCCCAGATCACGCCAGCGACCAATGCGGCGAAGCCGGCCACGCTCCAGACGATGACCCAGATGCGGCTGAGCGGGATGCCGATCGATTGCGCGGCCTGGTGGTCGTCGGCGACCGCGCGCAATGCGCGGCCGGTGCTGGTGTACTGGAAGAACGCGGCCAGCGCCGCGACCAGCGCGGCAGCGATGGCCGCGGCGGCGAGGTCTTCCTGATTCACAAGCACGCCGCCCTGGAAGGTCTGCTCGAACAGGAAGATCGGGTCCTTGGGCAGACCGACGTCGATCTTGTAGATGTCGCTGCCG
>Ga0315271_10000770_pt1 | contig 18505 bp, 15 predicted proteins | sample C3_top_MG_FD_204664 | JGI IMG/M metagenome (GOLD analysis project Ga0315271, IMG submission 204664) | Sediment microbial communities from Yellowstone Lake, YNP, Wyoming, USA - C3_top | ecosystem: Environmental > Aquatic > Freshwater > Lake > Sediment | place: USA: Wyoming | collected 2017-08-01
GGTCGCCGGCGCCGCTGATCCACCACTTGCGGCCGTTGATGACGTAGTCGTCGCCGTTGCGCTCGATGCGCGAGGCAATGTTGGTGGCATCGCTCGAGGCCACGGCCGGCTCGGTCATCGCGAAGGCGCTGCGGATCTTGCCGTTCAGCAACGGCTCGAGCCATTGCGTCTTGTGCTCGGGTTTGCCGTAGCGTTCGATCGTCTCCATGTTGCCGGTGTCGGGTGCCGAGCAGTTGAAGACTTCCGAGCACCAGGGCACACGGCCCATGATCTCGGCCAGCGGCGCGTAGTCGCTGTTCGACAGGCCGAAGTCGCGCCCGTTGTGGGCCGAGCCTTCGCCGCCGGCGGTGGGCGGCAGGAACAGGTTCCACAAGCCCTGGGCACGTGCCTTGGGCTTCAACTCCTCGATCGTGTTCAGTGGCGTCCAGCGCTTGCCGGCGGCGGTGTTGGCGGCAATCTCGGCCTCGTACTTCGGCTCGGCGGGGTAGATGAAGTCGTCCATGAACTTCAGCAACTTGGCTTGCAGTTCGAGGGTGCGGGGTGAGTAGGCGAAATCCATCGTTGTCTCCTTCGGAAGCAGGGATGTCAGGCGCGCTTTGCCAGCGCCCAACCCATTTCGGCGAGCGGCCTCGCACCGGCGCCAGCTTGCCTTGCCTGCGCGCTCGACGCTGTCCCCATCTCGACACGTTTTGCAATTCCTTGCAGGATGCCGGCGAGGCGGAACATGTTGTAGGCGAGGTAGAAGTTCCAGTCGGCCATCACCGCGTCGGCGTCTTTCCCGGTGCCGACCCGGCCGGTGCGTTCGCAATAACGGCGCACGTAGTTCTTCTCGTCGGGGATGCCGAGTGCTTCGAGATCGAGCCCGGCGATGCCACGGAACTGGCCGGGCTGGATGTGCCACGACATGCAGTGGTAGCTGAAGTCGGCGAGCGGGTGGCCGATGGTCGAGAGCTCCCAGTCGAGCACCGCGATGGCACGCGGCGCGTCGGCCGCGAACATCAGGTTGTCGAGCCGGTAGTCGCCGTGCACGACGGACACCTGCGTCTCGTCGCGTGCACTGGCAGGGATGTGCGCCGGCAACCACTCGATCAGCCTGTCCATCGCCTCGATCGGCTGCGTGATGGAGGCCAGGTACTGCTTGGTCCAGCGGCCGATCTGCCGCTCGAAGTAATTGCCCGGCTTGCCATAGCCGGCCAGGCCGACCTTCTGCACATCGACGTTGTGCAGCGCCGCAATGACGCGGTTCATCTCGTCGTAGATCTGACCGCGCGTGGGCTTGTCGACGCTCGGAATCGACTGGTCCCACATCACGCGGCCGGCCATGAACTCCATGACGTAGAAGGCGCGCCCGATGACTGTTTCGTCCTCGCAAAGCAGGTGCATGGCGGGCACCGGCACGTCGGTGCCATGCAGTGCACGCATCACGGTGAACTCGCGGTCCACCGCGTGCGCCGAGGCGAGCAGTTTGTCGGCCGGGCCGGGCTTGGAACGCATCACGTACGAGCGCTTCGGCGTGATCAGCTTGTAGGTCGGATTCGACTGACCGCCCTTGAATTGCTCCACCGTGAGCGGGCCCTCGAAGCCATCGAGGCGCGGCTCGAGATACGCCTGCAACGCCTCGACATCGAACGCGTGCGATTCGGCAACGGGCTTGGTGCCGGTCTGAGCTTCCATGTCATCGACCTCGTTCTGGAGTCGTCACTTGCCGGCGATCGCCAGCAGTTTCTCTTTCGACAGCACCACCAGCCGCGTCGGCTCGATGCGCACCGCGCCGTCGCGCTCGAAGCCCTTCAGCTCCTGGTTGACACGCTGACGCGAGGCGCCGAGCAACTGGGCCAGGTCTTCCTGGGCCAGCTGCAGGCCGATGCGGATCTCTTCGCCCTGCGGGATGCCGTAGCTGCGCGCCAGCAGCAGGATCTGCTTGGCCAGGCGCGAGGCGAGCGGGCGGGTGTTGAGGTCTTCGACTGCGTCGAACATCAGCCGCAAGCGCCGGCAGTTGAGCCGCAGCAAGGCCTCGTACAACTCGGTGTGCTGCGCCAGCAGTTCCTTGAAGTCGGCCTTGCGCACGACCAGCAGCGTGGTTTCGCCATGCGCATTGGCATCGTGGGTGCGCGGCAGGCCGTCGAACAGCGAGATGTCGCCGAACCAGGTGCCAGGTTCCACATAGGTGAGCGTGATCTGCTTGCCCGACAGCGACACCGAGCTCACCCGCACCGCGCCTTTGGCCACGCCGCACCATTCGTCGGCGGGGGCGCCACGGGCCGACAGCATCGTGCCGTCTTGCAAACGGCGCACACCCGCGCGCGACACGATCGCGTGGCGCAGGGGTTGTGAGAGTTTGGAAAACCAAGAGCCGCCGTCGATGTTGGACTGTTCGGCAATTGTAAGAATCGGGGTGTTCATGCTGAGTCGCTGATGTGACAGCATGGTGCCGTCGCGCCGGCCTATTGTGTCCGAGCGACGTGAGCGGTGGAGCGTCGCTGTGGGCGATCGTCGCCATCACCCCGAAGCCAGGAAACAAGGAGACCCAGAGATGAATGCTGCCACGTTGAAGATCCCGAGTCGCCAGATCGAGGTCAGCCCCGAAGAGTGGCGCCTGCGTGTCGATCTAGCCGCCGCCTACCGCCTGGTGGCAGCGTTCCATTGGGACGATCTGGTGTTCACCCACATCAGCGCCCGGCTTCCGGGAAGCACCGACTCGTTCCTGATCAACCCTTACGGATTGATGTTCGACGAGATCACCGCATCGAGCCTGATCAAGGTCGACAGCCAGGGCCAGAAGCTCGACGAGTCGGAGTTCTCGGTGAACCCGGCCGGCTTCACGATCCACAGCGCGATCCACTCCGCCCGCCACGACGCGCAATGCGTGATGCACACGCACACCCTCAATGGCATTGCGGTGTCGGCCCAGAAAGGCGGGGTGCTGCCGCTTTCGCAGCAGTCAATCTTCGTGCTGTCGAGCCTGGGCTACCACGACTACGAGGGCGTGGCGCTGCGCGACGACGAGAAGCCACGCCTGGTGGCCGACCTCGGCCCAACCAACAACTACCTGATGTTGCGCAACCACGGGCTGCTCACGCTCGGGCCGTCGGTTGCCGATGCGTTCCTGGCGATGTATTTCTTCGAGACCGTTTGCACGATCCAGGTTCGGGCGATGGCCGGTGGCAGCGAGCTGATATCCGTCGACCCGCGCATCATCAGCACCGCTGGTGAGCAGGCCCGCGTGGCGACCCGTGGCGTGGGCGGCGGTGCCCTCACGTGGCCTGGCCTGCTGCGCCGGCTCGACCGCCTCGACCCGAGCTACAAGACCTGACGGCGGGGCCGCCGGGGCCTGTCAACGGAAGGCCGGCGGCCGCTTGTCGATGAAGGCTTGCAAGCCTTCGGCGCCGTTCTCGTGGAACAGGTTCTCGACGAAGTGGTCGCGTTCTGCGGCCAACTGCTGATCGAGCGTTCGGCCGCCAGCTTGCTGCACAAGTTCCTTGCCGCTGGCCAGCGCGTTCGGCGCCATGTCGGCCAGGCGCTGCGCCAGGCGCAGCGCTTCGGCGAGCGCCTTGCCGCTGTCGCTCACCCAACCGACCAGCCCCCATTGCTGGAGCTGACGAGCCGACACCGGCTCGGCCAGCCAGACCAGTTGCTGCACCAACGCCCGTGGCAGCGAGTGCGCCAGGCTCCAGGTGGCGCCGCCGTCGGGCGACAGTCCGAGGCGGGCATGGGAAAGAATGAAGCGCGCATCCTCCGCGGCGACGATCAGGTCGCAGGCCAATGCCAGAGAAAAACCGGCACCGGCCGCCGCCCCTTCGACGGCAGCGATCACCGGCTTCGGAAACGCATGCAAGGCTTCGACGAACTGGTGCAGGTGTTCGAGCATCTGCACCTGGGCCGGCGGCCCGGCACGCCGGCGTTCCAGCAAGCCTTGCAGGTTGCCCCCGGCGCAGAAATGCGCGCCGTCGCCGCGCAGCACCGCGCAGCGGATCTGTGGATCGGATTCGGCAACGCTCAGTGCCTCGATGCCCGCCGCGATGGCTTGGTGGGACAGGGAGTTGCGCGTTGCCGGGTCGCTCAGGGTCAGCACCAGCACGGCGCCGTGACGTTCCGTCAGCAATTCTGATGGCATGGGGCGGGGCTCTGCATGAATGGGGCCGGTGTCGCGACGTGCCAGGACCGGTGTGCCTGCGCCGAGAGAATTGTGTCACGCATGTCACGCGCAGCCCGCCTGCGCAAGGCGTTTGCAGATGTATCTTCATGCTAGAGTCAGCCGGCTTTTTTACCACCCCGGCACACGCCGACTCGAAGTACATGCGCGCAGCCTCGACCGTCATCGCCATCGGCATTGCCATCGGTACCGGCACTGCACTCGAATTGGCACCGATGTCGGCGCACGCGTTGGGCCTGGGCAAAGTCAGCAACGGCACGCAGTTGGGCCAGACCTTGAACTTCGCCGTCGCGGTTCGCCTCGATGCCGACGAAGCCCTGCTGAAGGAATGCGTGGCCGCGGAAGTCTTCTCCGGCGACAACCGCGTCCCTCCGGGCCAGGTGCAGGTCGCGCTGGAAGGCAACCCGGAAGCCAACGACCGTACGGTGCGGGTCACGTCCGGCGTCATCATCGACGAGCCCGTGGTCACGGTGTCCGTGACGCTGGGATGCACCGCCAAGGTGACGCGCAAGTTCGTGGCCTTCATCGATCCGCCGCTCGTCAATCTGGCGCAAGCAGCTTCGACGACCGTCGAGGCGCCGCCCGCTGTGGCACCGCGGGTCGACCCACCGGCCATGCCGGTGCAGGCGCCTGCTCAGGCGAGCTTGGCTGCCACAGCACCCGTTTCCGCTGCCAGCGCTGTGCCACGCGAGGAACCTGCCGAAAAGCGTGCCACGCCAGACGCGGCGATCGGCAAGCGCCAGAGCGCAGCCGCCGGCAAGCCCGTCGTCGTCGCCAGGGAAGCGGGCGCGCGCAAGCCGGCGACGCCGGCCCGGCCAGTGGTGGTGACCCGTCCGCCCGCGGCCACCACAGGCCCGCGGCTGCAACTCGAGGCGCGGCCAGCGGTGGTGGCGCGCCCGGCCTCGGCCGCGTCTGAAGCCCGCAGCGTCGTGCTGCCGGCCGTCGCGGCATCCGCACCCGCGCCGGAAGATCAGGCCGTGTCGCTCGAGAAGGAGCGGCAGCGCATGGTGGTCCTCGAGGAAGGGCTGGCGCGCCTGCGCGGCGATTCGCAGGCGACGCAGAAGACCGTGGCAGCGCTTCAGGGGCGGCTGCAGGAGGCGGAATCACAGCGCTACGCCAACCCGCTCGTCTACGCACTGGCCGGGCTGTCGGGGCTTTTGGCGCTGGCCGTCGCGGCGCTCTGGTGGCGTCAGTCGAGAAGCCGGCCCTCCGGGAATTGGTGGTCGGCGCCGAACGCGGCGGCGTCTGTCGAGCCGCCAGCCGACCCTGTCGCGCCCACCGCATTGTTGGAAGGCGCAGCGCTCGTCACGGAGCCGGCTGCGGCCATCGTTGCCGTCGTCGCGCCACCGGCACCGGCGCTGGTCCCGCTGGCGGTGCCGCGCACGGCCAGCGTCACGCCGCCCAGCCCGGCACCGGACGAGCCGGCGCATGAGGTGTCGGTCGAGGAACTGATCGACCTCGAGCAGCAATCCGAGTTCTTCGTCGTGCTCGGTCAGGACGACGCCGCGATTGCCCTGCTGATGGGCCACGTGCGCAGCGATGGCGGCGCGAGTCCCTTGCCCTACCTGAAATTGCTCGAGATCTACCGTCGGCGGGGCGAGAACGACGCCTACGAGCGCATTCGCGAGCGCTTCAACCGTCGCTTCAACGCCTATGCGCCCGACTGGAATGCCGACCTGCAGCAGGGCAGGGTGCTTGAAGACTATCCCCAGACGATCGCCCGTTTGCACACACTGTGGAAGACGCCGACGCGTGCGATGGAAGCGCTCGACGCCGCCCTGTTCCGGCGCGACAAGTCGGACGAAACCTTCGACCTGCCGGCCTACAGGGAGTTGCTGTTCCTGTACTCGATCGCCTGCGACCTGGCCGAGCACGGTGCTTCCGGTCCGAACGACGAGATCGATCTGCTCTTGCCGCTGGTCGGCTCAGATCCGGCCGGGCAAGCCGCAGCGCACCTGACGCTCGCGTCCGGTCAGACCGGCGATTTCGGAAACAGCGAGTTGATGACGCTGCCGCTCGATCTCGACGTGACGCTCGGCACCCCGCCGGTGCGATGACACGCCCGCAGACTCACAGCGGAGCCAGTCGCTCCAGCGCGAGTCGAAGCGTTTCGTCCTTCTTCGCAAAGCAGAAGCGCGCAAAGCGCTGGTCGAACCCGGTCTTGTAGAACGCCGCCAGTGGAATGGCCGCCACGCCGACCTCGGCCGTCAGCCAGCGACAGAACGCTTCCTCGCCCAGGTCGCTGACCGCCGAATAATCGACGCACTGAAAATAGCTGCCCTGGCTGGGCAGCAACCGGAACCGGCTGTGCGCAAGGCCTTCGCGAAACAGGTCTCGCTTGCGCTGGTAGAACGTCGGCAGCCCGAGGTGGTTCGAGGCGTCGGCCATGAACGCCGCCAGGCCGTGCTGCATCGGCGTGTTGACGGTGAACACGTTGAACTGGTGCACCTTGCGGAACTCGGCGGTCAGTGTCGCCGGCGCCGCAACGTATCCGACCTTCCAGCCGGTGACGTGATAGGTCTTGCCAAAACTCGAAACGATGAAGCTGCGCTGCGCGAGTTCGGGGAAACGCGCCACGCTCTGGTGCAACTGGTCGTCGAAAACCATGTGTTCATAGACTTCATCGGCGATCACGATGATGTCGGTGTCGCGCAGCAACTCGGCGAGGCGCAGCATGTGCGCCTCGCTCCAGACGGTGGCGCTCGGGTTGTGCGGTGTGTTGACGATGATCGCCCGCGTGCGCGGCGTGATCGCGGCCTGAATGAGCGCGAAGTCGGGCTCGAAACTGCCGGGCGCCAATGGCACGTGCACCGCCACGCCACCGGCCAGTTCGATGTTCGGCTCGTAGCTGTCGTAGCACGGGTCGAGCACGATGACTTCGTCGCCCGGGTGCACGATCGCCAGGATGATGGTGAGGATGCCCTGCGTGGCGCCGGCGGTGATGGTGATCTCGGTGCCCGGATCGTAGCGGTGGCCGTAAAGCGCCTCGACCTTCGCGGCGACGGCTTCCCGCAAGGCCGGCACGCCGGCCATCGGCGGGTACTGGTTCAGGCCGGCTCGCATCGCGGTGTTCACCGCGTCGAGCAGGGCCGGGTCGCAATCGAAGTCCGGGAAACCCTGGCCGAGGTTGACCGCGCCGTGCTGATGAGCCAGCGCGGACATGACGGTGAAGATGGTCGTGCCCACCGTGGGCAGGCGGCTCGTGACAGGGGGCGTGTGCAGGCGGCTCATCGGCATGGCGTTCAAGTGCAGTTCAAGTGGGTTTCAAGTGATGGTTCAGGCAGGGCGTGCGGATCAAAGCTGGTAGTCATCGCCTTCGCCGGCCATTGCACGGGCGATCAGCGCCCGGCTCAGGCGGTCGGACAGCATCTCGGCGAACGCATGGACGAAGTTGCGCAGGTAGGCCCCGCGCTTGAACGCGATGCGCGTGACGTTCTGGCCGAACAGGTGCCCGACGCGGCGCGATACCAGGTCGCCGCCCGGCGGGTCGTCACGCACCGCGATTTCGGCGACGATGCCCACGCCCAGCCCGATGCGCACATAGGTCTTGATCACGTCGGCGTCGATTGCCTCGAGCACGATGTTCGGCGAGAGATGACGGGTGGCGAAGGCCTGGTCCATGCGCGTGCGGCCACTGAACGAAGGGTGGTAGGTGACGAGCGGCAGCGCCGCCAGGTCTTCAAGCGAAATGCGCTCGACCTGCGCAAGCGGATGGCCGGCCGGCATGACGACCGCGTGCTGCCATTCGTAGCACGGCAACGTGACCAGTTCCGGGAAGTTGCTCAGCGACTCGGTGGCCAGGCCGATGTCGGCCACCTCTTCGATCAGCATGCGGGCGACCTGGTCCGGTGAGCCCTGGTGCAGCCCGATGTTGACCTTCGGGAAGCGCTTGCGGAACTGCGCCACGGGCTCCGGCAGGAAGTAGCGCGCCTGGCTGTGCGTCGTGGCGATCGACAGCGTGCCGGCGTCCTGCTTCGAGAATTCCTCGCCGATGCGCTTGAGGTTGCCGACCTCGCGCATGATGACCTCGATCGCCTTGAGCACCTGCTGCCCGGGCTCGGTGACCCGCCGCAACCGCTTGCCGTGGCGCGCGAAGATGTCGATGCCGAGTTCGGCTTCCAGTTCCAGGATCGCCTTCGAGATGCCGGGCTGCGACGTGAACAGCGCCTTCGCCGTCTCGGTGAGATTGAGGTCGCGCCGAACGGCTTCCTGGACGAAGCGGAACTGGTGCAGGTTCATGGCGCGGGCTGGTCCGCGCAGTGCGTGGCGGCGAGGGCGATCGCGTCGATCACGCTGTCGCGCTCGCCGATCGTGCGTTGCAGTTGCCACTGCACGGCAGGGTGGGCAGCGGCCAGTTCGGCGAGCAGCACCGGCAGGTCCTTGCGCACATGGCCGCCGGCACCGAGAAACAGCGGCACGACGTCGACCCGTGTGCAACCCGATTCGGCCAGCGCCTGCCCGGCTTCGCGAAGGGATGGCGTCATGAACTCGAGGAACGCCAGTTGCACGGCTGCAGTGGGTTCGTGTTGGCGAACCCGCCGCGCGACGGCTTCGAACGGCTCGGCCCAGCGCAGGTCCCGGGCGCCGTGGGCGAAGAGAAGCAGGCCGTGTTTCATGGAATGTGCAGTGTCATCGACAGGGCCTCATCGGTAGCGAACCAGCCAGCTGAAAGCGGCGAAAGAGAGCAGCAGGTAAAGCGCGCTCGGGGCGGCTGCCACCATCCAGGGCGTCCAGTCGCGCAGCAGCCCGAGGTGGCCGGCGACGTTGTTGAGCAGCACGAAGCTGATGCCCAGCATGATGCCGCCGAAGACCTTCAGGCTCACCCCGCCCGCGCGCGCATGCAGGTAGGCAAACGGCAGCGCGAGCCCCACCATCACGAGGCACGCGAACGGGTACAGGGCACGTTTCCAGAACTGGATCTGGTAGCTCTGGGCCGCTTGTTCGTTGTCGGCAAGGTGGCCGATGTAGCGGAACAGCTCGAGCGTCGACATGCTGCTGGGTGGCGAGACCGACGCGGCGACCACCGCAGCCGACAGCCCGCTGTGCCACTCGAGCGTGGCGAGCTGCTCCTCGACCGCTTGCGCCGGGCCCGGCCCGACGATCCAGCGCGTCGTGCGAACCGCTTCCAGGGCCCAGATCGAATCCGGCTGCACCAGCGCGCTGCCGGCAGCAATGCGTCGCAGCAGCCGGCCGTCGGCGTCGAACTCGAAGATCCGGATGTCGTTGAGCCGGCCGCCGGGCCCGGCCGAGCCGACGTTGATCGAGTAGCTGTGTTCGCCGTCCGGCGTGCTGCCATGGTCCTTGAGCCAGGCGCCGGAACGGCCCAGCTTCAGGCCACCCTTGTGGCGCGCCTGCAGTTGGCTGGCCTGGCGCTCGCTCAGCGGCGCGAGGTAGTCGCCGACCAGGAAGGTCAGCAGCCCGAAGATCATCCCCAGGCTGGCCAGCAGTGACAGGGCGCGGCCGGGCCCCAGGCCACCGGTGCGCAGGATGGTGTACTCCGACGACTGCGCCAGCCGCGAGAGCGTGTAGATCGTGCCGATCAGCACCGCGATCGGGGCCACCTCGTAGAAGTGGCCCGGCACCAGCAGCAGCGAATAGAGCGTGGCCTGGACCACGGTGTAGCCGCCCTGGCCGACGTCGGCGAGCTGGTCGATGAAGTCGATGAAGAACGACAGCGACAGGAACGCCAGCGCCACGAACGCCACCGCCGACACGATGTCGGCATAGAACAGGCGGCGAACGGTCTTCATGCCGTGCCGACCGGGGCCACGACACCACGACGTGCGGGCCGTCGCGCCCAGCCGATTCGCGCATTGCCGTGCTCGCGCCACCACAGCAGCAGCATCGCGATCAGGAAAGCACCGCCGTGCGCGGCGACGAGCGCAGTGCCCATGCTGGTCTTCCCGCCCGCGACCCAGGCTTGGGTCAGGTTGATCACGTTGTAGTAGACGACGAAGCTCAGCAGCGCAAACAGCAGGTTCCAGTTGCTGGCGCGGCGCGGGTTCGACGCCGACAGGCCGATGCCCAGCAGCGTCATGTTCGCAGCGCCCAACACGAGCCCGAGCCGCCACACCAGTTCGCCCTGGTGGCGTGGCGTGGGCTGTTGCAGCAACTCGAGGCTCGGCCGCGCCTTTGGCGGCAGGTTGTCGATGCCCGAGACCACGCGCTCGCCGACCTGGACGGTGTAGCCCTCGAAGCGCGCCAGCGTCTTGTCGCCGGTGCGCAGGTTCTGCTCGTTGCGCTGGCCGCGCGTCAGCAGCAGCACGCGGTCGTCGCCCTGCATCTCGATGCGGCCAGAGCGCGCCGACGTCACGGCTTCGACATCGAGCTTCGAGGTGAGGATGAAGACGTTGCGTCCGGTGCGGCTGTCGGCAGCGTCGCGGTCGATGAAGAACACGCGGGTGCCGTCGCTCGAGGTCTGGAACTGGCCCGGCGCCACCCGAGACAGGTCACTGCGGCGCTCGAAGCGCTCTTTCAGCTCGACGCCGCGCTGGTTCTGCCAGGGCCAGACGAACAGCGCCAGCGCGCCCACCACCACCAGCACCGGCCAGCTCACGCGCAGCACCGGTCGCACGAAACGCGTCAGGCCGATGCCACTGGCGAACCAGATCGTCATCTCGCTGTCGCGGTACATGCGCGACAGCGTCGCCACCACGGCGATGAAGAGCGACAGCGCGAGCATGGTCGGCAGGTGGCCGAGCGCGATGTAGCCCAGCAGCAGCACCACGTCCTGCGGCGCCACCTGGCCCACGGCGGCTTGGCCGAGCGTGCGGATCAGCATCATCGTCAGCACGATGGTGAGGATGACGACGAGCGTGGCACCGAAGTTGCGCGCCAGTTCTCGGCGCAAAGTGGAATCGAATAACATCGTTCGCTCGCCCAGGAGGCGTGCCAATACAGGACCGATGATTATGGACTTGCGTCACCAGATTTCTTCTATGCAGACCTTGGCAGGAACCCCCTGCGATGCGCTTCTGCTGATCGTCACCGGCACCGCGCCCGACCCGGCCCTGGCCGCGCCGCTGGCCGCGGTGCTCGCCGACGCGCTGGCCGCGGGCGACCTGACTTTGAAGGCCGGCAAGACGCTGTACCTGCATCGGCCGGCCGGTGTCACCGCACCACGGGTGGTGTTCGCCGCGGCCGGCACCGACACGGTGAAGGCGTTCAAGGCGGCGGTCAGCAGCGCCATCAACCAGGTCAAGGCCAGCGGGGCGAAGCACATCGCGGTGGCATTGGCCGGTGCCGGCCGGCTGACCGACGCGCATGCCGAGGCGGTTGCCACCGCGGTGCATGAGTGCACCTACGTCTACCGTCACACCAAGCCCGGCGCCGCGGAAGCGTCGAAGCTCGACAAGCTGACGTTGTTGTGCGGCAAGGCCGACGCCAAGGCCGTGCAAGTCGGGTTGGCGCGTGGCGCGGCAGTGGCTGCCGGCGTGACGCTGGCGCGCGAATGCGCGAACCGTCCCGCCAACCATTGCACGCCCACGTACCTGGCCGAGCAGGCGAAGAAGCTGGGCAAGGCGTACGGCCTCAAGGTCGAGGTGCTCGATCGAAAAGATTGCGAGAAGCTCGGCATGGGGTCGTTCCTGGCCGTGGCGAGGGGCTCTTCCGAGCCGCTGCGCTTCATCGTCGCCCGCTACGAAGGCGCGGCGAAATCACAGCCCCCGGTCGTGCTCGTCGGCAAGGGCATCACGTTCGACAGCGGTGGCATCTCGCTCAAGCCGGGCGCCGAAATGGACGAGATGAAGTTCGACATGGGTGGCGCGGCGAGCGTGCTCGGCACGCTGCGTGCGGTCGCCGAACTGAAGCCGAAGCTGAACCTGGTGTGCATCATCCCGTCGTGCGAGAACATGCCGTCGGGCGATGCCGTCAAGCCCGGCGACGTGGTCAAGAGCATGTCCGGCCAGACCATCGAGATCCTCAACACCGACGCCGAAGGCCGGTTGATCCTGTGCGATGCGCTGACCTACGCCGAGCGCTTCAAACCGGCGGTCGTGGTCGACGTGGCAACCCTCACCGGCGCATGCGTAGTTGCGCTCGGGCACCACCATTCCGGGCTCTTCACCGCCGACGACAAGGTGGCCGAACAGATGCTGGCCGCCAGCAGCCAAGGGCTCGACCCGTGCTGGCGCATGCCGCTCGACGACGAATACGACGAAGGGCTGAAGAGCAACTTCGCCGACATGGGCAACATCGGCGGTCGGGCGGGCGGTGCCATCACTGCGGCCATGTTCCTGCGCCGCTTCACCGGCAAGTATCCCTGGGCGCACCTCGACGTGGCGGGCACGGCCTGGAAGTCGGGTGCCGCAAAGGGCTCCACGGGCCGCCCGGTCGCGTTGCTGACGCACTTCGTGCTGGCGCGGGCGGTTTGACATGCGGGCCGTTCGGGCCCGGGTCGGGGGGGTCTCTTGACCGAGATCATGTTCCACTTCAACGTGCCCGACCGCACCGAGTACGCGTGCCGTTTGCTGCGCAAGGCGACTCGCCAGGGTGCCCACGTGGTCGTCACCGGCCCGGGGCAAGTTCTGGCCGGCCTGGACCGTGCGCTCTGGACCTTCGAGGCGCTCGAGTTCCTGCCCCATGTCTTGTTGAAGCCGGGTCAGGCGGTACCGAAACGGCTCAGCCGCACGAAAGTCTGGCTGAGCGAGATTCCGGCTGCGGGCGGGCATCACGACGTGCTGGTCAATCTCGGGCTGGACGCGTTGACAAGCCCTGAAGGCTTCGAGTCGTTTGCGCGGGTGATCGAGATCGTGTCGACCGACGAGACCGACCGCGCCGCCGCACGCCAGCGCTGGCGTCACTACGCCGCCCGGGGCTACGCGATCGAGCGCCACGAGGTGACAGCGTGAGCGGCCCCGAGTCCGTGCCACCCCAAGGTGTGCCGACCTTGACGGAGGTGCTGGTCTGGCCGGCGGCAGCCGCGTCCGCCGCCGCCGCACCGCAGGTGCCGTTCCCGGCGACCGAGGCGGGCGTCGGCGTCGCGCTGACAGAGCAGCCCCCAGGGGGGCTGCCGACCGAGGAGCAGTTGGTCCAGCGCGTGCTCCTGGACCTGCAGCGTCAGGTGGACCTGATGCTCGAGTACCGCTTGCGCGAGGCGCTGACGCCCTTGCTGGCGCGTGCCGCCGACAGCATCATCCGCGACGCCCGTGGCGAGCTGGCATCGACCTTGCGTGAGGTGGTGGCGCGTGCGGTGGCCCAGGAACTGGCGCGTCATCGCACCCGATAGCTCGCGCGTTGTGGCTTGACCCAAGGGTCTGACCGTTCACATGGAACACGGCCGGCGCCGCGGAGAACTGCCCGGAATGCGGTGCAGGGGTGGGGCCGGTCCGCCACACTCGGGCGAGACGGCCAGCCCCGTGCATTCACTATGAAGGTGCGGTTTTTTTTGGGGTATCGTGTCGCGCGTTGACACTTCAACCGATCTCTTCTTCCAACACTTTCCCATCTGGAGGTTTTTGCATGCAAGTCAGACTGAACACAATCGTCGCCGCAGCCGTGGTGATGTTCGGCGGCGCCGCGTACGCGCAAGACATGGTCGTCAAGATCGGTCACGTGGGTCCGACCAGCGGCGGCATCGCCCACCTGGGCAAGGACAACGAGAATGGCGCGCGCATGGCCATCGACGAGCTGAACGCCAAGGGCACGACCATCGGCGGCAAGAAGGTCAAGTTCGAACTGCTCGCTGAAGACGACGCGGGTGATCCGAAGCAAGGTACGGCCGTGGCGCAGAAGCTGGTCGACTCGAAGGTGAATGGCGTCATCGGACACCTGAACTCCGGTACCACGATTCCGGCCTCGAAGCTTTACAGCGATGCCGGCATTCCCCAGATCTCGCCGTCGGCCACGAACCCGAAGTACACGCGCCAGGGCTTCAAGACGACGTTCCGCGTCGTGGCCGATGACGTGCACCTTGGCGGCACGCTGGGCCGCTATGCGGTCAAGGAACTGAAGGGCAAGTCGATCGCCGTGATCGATAACCGCACCGCGTACGGGCAGGGCGTGGCCGAAGAGTTCGTCAAGGGTGTGAAGGCTGCGGGCGGGTCGATCGTCGATCAACAGTACACCTCGGACAAGGCAACCGACTTCACCGCGATTCTGACCCAGATCAAGTCGAAGAAGCCCGACGTGCTGTTCTACGGTGGCATGGACGCCGAGGCTGGTCCGATGCTGCGTCAAATGAAACAACTCGGCATTGACGCCAAGTTCGTGGGTGGCGATGGCATCTGTTCGTCGGAGCTGCCAAAGCTGGCCGGCGGTGCCATGGCTGATGGCCAAGTCTATTGCGCTGAAGCCGGTGGCGTCGACCCGTCGCAGCAGGCCGGCCTGGACGCATGGAAGGCCAAGTACAAGAGCAAGTTCGGCATCGACGTGCAGGTCTACGCACCTTACGTCTATGACGCGCTCAACGTGATGGTTGCTGCGATGGTCAAGGCCGGCTCGGCCGACCCGAAGGTGTACTTGCCGGTACTCGCCAAGACCGAAGGCTACAAGGGTGTGACCGGCAACATCACGTTCGACGAGAAGGGCGACATCAAGAACGGTGCGTTGACGATGCACACCTACACCAAAGCAGGCAAGCAGGAATCGCTCGGCGTGGTTCGCTGATTCCGGTCACTCCGGACTCGACAGGGGCGCCCGCACGGGCGCCCTTTTTCTATTGGCGCTGCGTGCGTGAGGTGTGGCCCGTTGAAGCGGCGAGTCGGATCAGACCCGCACGCTCGCGCCGGCCGCCGCCAGCAGCAGCAGGCTGCCGGCCGGCAGCGGCAGCGCCACCTCGCCCTGGCCGTGCCAGGAACCAAGGCCTTGCGCGTGCGAGGTGTCCAGGATCACCTCCCACACGCCCGCCGGCAGCATGAACGTGCGGTCCGCCGGGTCGGCGTTGACGAGCAGCAGCAGCGGTGCGCGGGCCCGGCCGGGCTCGCCGACGAGGCAGCCGAGCACGCGTGTGGACGGGTCCAGCCAAGCCGACCCCTGCAGGGGCGAGCCGTCGGCATTCAGCCAGGCCAGGTCGTGCAGGCCGAGCGGATCGGTCAGGCCGCTGTACCAGCGCGTGCCGAACGGCTGCACGACGCGCCGCACGGCCAGCAGGCGGCGGGTGAACGCGATCAGGTCGGCATCGGCGCTCGACCAGTCGATCCAGGTGGTCGCGTTGTCCTGGCAGTAGGGGTTGTTGTTGCCACCCTGGCTGTGGCCGAGTTCGTCGCCCGCGCACAGCATCGGCGTGCCCTGCGCCAGCAGGTTGGTGGCGAGCAGCGAGCGCTGCAGGCGGGCGCGCAGCGCGTTCACCACCGGATCGGCCGTCGGGCCTTCGATGCCGCAGTTGAAGCTCAGGTTGTTGGTCGTGCCATCGCGGTTGTTCTCGCCATTCGCATCGTTGCGCTTCGCATTGAAGCTGACCAGGTCGCGCAGCGTGAAGCCGTCGTGTGAGATCACGTAGTTCAGCGACTCGGCCGGCGTGCGGTTGCGAGGCTGGAACACATCGGAGGAGCCGCACAGGCGTTGCGCGAACGCGCCGCGGGTGCACGGGTGACGCAGCCAGAAGGCGCGCACGTCGTCGCGGAACTTGTCGTTCCATTCGACCCAGCCATTCGGGAACCCGCCGACCTGGTAGCCGCCGGGGCCCAGGTCCCACGGTTCAGCGATCATCTTGACGCCGGCGAGCACCGGGTCTTGCGCCACGGCGGCGAAGAAGCTGGCGCGTCGGTCGAACCCGTGGTCGCCCCGCCCAAGCACGGTGGCAAGGTCGAAGCGGTAGCCGTCGACGTGCATCTCGGTGACCCAGTAGCGCAGGCTGTCCATCACGAGTTGCAGAACGCGCCAGGGGCGCAGGTCGACGGTGTTGCCGCAGCCGGTGTCGTTCTCGTAGCTGCTTTGGGCCCCATGCGGCAGGCGGTAGTAGCAAGCGTTGTCCAGCCCCTTGAAACTGATCATCGGGCCGCTGGCATCGCCCTCCGCGGTGTGGTTGAAGACCACGTCGAGAATCACTTCGATGCCGGCCGCGTGCAGGGCCTTCACCATGGCGCGGAATTCGTTGCGCAGCGCGGCGCCGTCGCCTATTTTCGTTTGTGCAAGGCGCGGATCCGGGCTGAAGAATCCGATCGTGTTGTAGCCCCAGTAGTTCGACAGGCCCATCTGCACCAGGCGTTCTTCGTCGATGGCATGGTGCACGGGCAGCAGGTTCACCGCCGTCACGCCGAGTGCGACCAGATGGGCAATCGATGCGGGGTGGGCCAGGCCCGACCAAGTGCCGCGCAGGGCCTCAGGGACGGCCGGATTGGCCTTCGAGAAGCCCTTCACATGCAACTCGTACAGCACGGTGTCGGCCATCGGCAGGGCAGGCGCGTGGTCGTCGCCCCAGTCGAAGCCATCGGACGGCAGATGCACCACCCGCGCCTTCAGTGCCGATCGCGCGTTGTCGCGCGGGTCGGGTTGCTTCGGGTGTTGCCTGTCGGCAGCGAAGTGCTCGTCGGCCCACGTGAAGGGCCCGACGATCTCGCGGGCGCAGGGGTCGAGCAGCAACTTCGCCGGGTTGAAGGGCTGGCCCTTGTCGGGGCGCCACGGCCCGTGCGCGCGCAGCCCGTACACGAGCCCCGGCTCGGCCAGGGTGAGATGGCCGTGCCAGACGTCGCCGGTGTGACCGGGCAGGGCCCAGCGCGCCAACTCGCGCTCGCCGCGGGCATCGAACAGGCACAGGTCAATGGCGTGGGCGTGGGCCGAGTACACGGCAAAGTTGACGCCCCGGCCGTCCCAGTGCGCGCCCATCGGCCACGGTCGGCCGGTGGTCAGGGCAGACACTGCTGAAGAAGCCCGGCTCCGAACCTGGTCAGCGCTCAGGGCGTCCATTCGAACATCACGGTGGCCAGGGGCGGGAGGTCGATCACGACCGAGAACTCACGGCCCTGCCACGGCACCGGCTGCGCCGTCGCGGCGCCGAATGGGGTGCCGACATTGCTGCCGCCGTAGTGGACCGAGTCGGTGTTCAGGCACTCGCGGTAGACGCCGTCGTGCGGCACGCCGAGCCGGAACCCGGCGTGCACGGTCGGGGTGAAGTTGCAGACCACGACCACCAGCGAGGCCGGGTCGGCACCGCGCCGCGCGAAGCTCAGCACCGAGCGTTCAGCGTCGGTGTGGTCGATCCACTCGAAGCCCTCCGGGCCGAAGTCGCGCTCGTGCAGCGCCGGTGTGGCGCGGTACAGCGCGTTCAGGTCCGCATACAGCCGGCGGATGCCGGCGTGCAGGTTGCCCGGTGAAGGGTCGTCCAGCAGGTGCCAGTCCAGGCTCTGGTCGTGGTTCCATTCGCGCTCCTGCGCGAACTCGCAACCCATGAACAGCAGCTTCTTGCCCGGGTGGCCGAACAGGTAGCCGTAGTAGGCGCGCAGGTTGGCGAACTTCTGCCAGCGGTCGCCCGGCATCTTGCCGAGCAGCGAGCCCTTGCCGTGGACCACTTCGTCGTGCGACAGCGGCAGCACGAAGTTCTCGTTGAAGGCGTAGACCAGGCTGAAGGTCATCTCGCCGTGGTGGTGCTTGCGGTGCACCGGGTCCCGCGCCATGTAGGCCAACGTGTCGTGCATCCAGCCCATGTTCCACTTGTAGTGGAAGCCCAGCCCGCCGGCATAAGTGGGCCGCGACACGGCCGGAAAGGCGGTCGATTCCTCGGCCAGCGTGACCGCCTGCGAACGTTCGACGCCGACGATCTCGTTCATGCGGCGCAGGAACGCGATGGCCTCGAGGTTCTCGCGCCCGCCGTGCACGTTCGGGATCCAGGCGCCGGCCTCGCGGCTGTAGTCGCGGTACAGCATCGACGCCACCGCATCGACGCGCAGCCCATCGACGTTGAAGCGTTCGAGCCAGTACAGCGCGTTCGCGACCAGGAAGTTGCAGACCTCGGTGCGGCCGTAGTTGTAGATCAGCGTGCTCCAGTCCTGGTGGAAGCCTTCGCGCGGATCGGCGTATTCGTACAGGTGCGTGCCGTCGAAATTGCCCAGGCCGTGGGCATCGGTCGGGAAGTGCGCCGGCACCCAGTCGAGGATCAGGCCCAGGCCGGCCGCATGGCAGCGGTCGACAAGGCGCTTGAAGCCGGCGGCGTCGCCGAAGCGTGCGGTCGGCGCGTACAGGCCGACGGGTTGGTAACCCCAGGAACCGTCGAACGGGTGCTCGCTGATCGGCAGCAGTTCGAGGTGGGTGAAGCCCATGCCGGTGGCGTAGGGCACGAGCGTGTCGGCGAGTTCGTCCCAGGTCAGGAAGCGGCCGTGGCCACCGTTCGAATCGTCGGGCTGGCGCCGCCACGAACCGAGGTGCACCTCATAGATGCTGACCGGCGCGTCGAGCGCATTCGCGCGCTGGCGTGCCTCA
>Ga0315271_10000771_pt1 | contig 18503 bp, 19 predicted proteins | sample C3_top_MG_FD_204664 | JGI IMG/M metagenome (GOLD analysis project Ga0315271, IMG submission 204664) | Sediment microbial communities from Yellowstone Lake, YNP, Wyoming, USA - C3_top | ecosystem: Environmental > Aquatic > Freshwater > Lake > Sediment | place: USA: Wyoming | collected 2017-08-01
AGAGCGTAAGTTTCGTCGTTTGCGTTTAAACGATTTTCAGTTGGATTTACGAGGTGCTCTGACCCTCGGTATGCCCTACGCTGCTTCGCGACCCCCGTCGAAGCCAGGTCGCCCCCTTGTGTTGCTACAACAAGTGTACCGCATAGAGATCGGGCCGGAGGGAAAGTTCCGGCGCGGGAGAAATTTCTGCGGTGCGGTTTACCGCAGGAAGGGGAAGGGGTCGTGCGTGATCGCAACCGCCACCATGTAGCCGAATACCAGCAGGGCGGCGACCCAGGCGGCGATGCGCTGAGCCCGGGTTTTGCCGCGTTTTAGGGCGATGGCGCCCAGCACAATGTACAGAATCAGCGCGAAGAACTTGGCGGTCAGCCAGCCGTGTACCAGCGGGTATTGCTGCGTCAGCACGGCCAGGCTGATGCCGCTGGCCAGCAGCAGGCTGTCGTTGAGATGCGGGATGATGCGCACCCAGCGCGCGCGCAGCCGGGGCGAGTCCGCCATCATCCAGACGCCGCGCAGGATGAACAGCGCCAGGGTGAGGGCGATGGTGCCAAGGTGCAGGTGCTTGAGCAGGCTGTAAGCCATGCTCAAGCGGTCAGGTAATCGAGGGTGTCGAGCGGGTGGTGGATGCTGCCGTGCGCACCCCAGGTGTGCGGCTGGTCGGCGGCGTCGAGGTAGCCCCAGGCGGCGACCAGCGCGGGCATGGCGGCGGCGTTGGCGGCCTGGATGTCGCGCTCGGCGTCGCCCAGGTACAGGCACTGCGCGGGCGCCACGCCGCACAGTTCGGCGGCGGCAAGCATGGGCGCGGGATGCGGCTTGGGTTCCGGGCAGGTGTCGCCGGAGACGATGCAGGTGGCGCGCTCGGCCAGGTCGAGCAGCGACATCAGCGGCTCGGTGAAGCGCGCCGGCTTGTTGGTGACCACACCCCATTTCAGTTGGCGCGCTTCCAGTGCGGCCAGCAATTCGAGGATGCCGGGGAAGGGCTGCGAATGGCGGCAAATATTGTCGGCATACAGTTGCAGGAATTCTTCGCGCATGGACGCAAATTTCGCGTCATCGGGATGCAGGTCGAAGCCGAGACCGAGCAGGCCGCGTGCGCCGTGCGAGGCTTGCGGACGGATGATGGCGTCGGGTAATGCGGGCAAGCCGTGGCGTGCGCGTTGCAGATTGAGCGCGTAGCCGAGGTCGGGCGCGGTATCGACCAGGGTGCCGTCGAGGTCGAACAGCACTGCTTTTATGCCGTCAATCTTCGCTATTTTAATTTCCACTGCGCGTCGCCATCAGGTAATTGACGCCGGTATCAGCTTCCAGCTTGTAGACCTTGGAGAGCGGGTTGTAGGTCATGCCGATCAGTTCTTGCGTATCGAGCCCGGCTTCGCGCGCCATGCGGGCGAGTTCGGCGGGCTGGATGAATTTGGCGTAATCGTGGGTGCCGCGCGGCAGCAGCTTGAGGAGGTATTCGGCGCCGACGACGGCGAACAGATAGCTCTTGGCGTTGCGGTTGAGCGTCGAGAAGAACACCCAGCCGCCGGGCTTCACCAGCTTGGCGCAAGCGGCGACCACCGAGGCGGGATCGGGCACGTGTTCGAGCATTTCCATGCAGGTGACGACATCGAATTCGCCCGCGTGCTGCGCAGCAAAATCCTCGGCGGACACCAGTTGGTAATCAACCGTTAAGCCGGATTCAAATAAATGCAGCCTGGCGACTTTGAGCGCTTTTTCCGATAGATCAATGCCGCTGACGGTCGCCCCCGCCGCCGCCATCGCCTCGGCCAGTATGCCGCCGCCGCAGCCGACGTCGAGCACTTTTTTACCCGCCAGCGCGGCGTGCTGGTCAATCCATTTCAGCCGCAACGGATTGATTTCGTGCAGCGGCTTGAACTCTGAATTCGGATCCCACCAGCGGTGGGCGAGTTCGGAAAATTTGGCGATTTCGGCAGCGTCGACGTTGCTCATGCTTGATCCTTGTAATTGGTTTGGGCATCACGTTCGCTCCCTCGCCCGCTTGCGGGAGAGGGTTGGGGTGAGGGAGTGAGTTTGCCGCGCCAGTAAGCGGCGCGGGCGGTCAGGTCATCGCTATTCAAATTGACCAGACAGCGCTTGTCGAGTTTCAGTTTGCCGTCCACCCACACATGGGTGACGTCCTCGCGTCCGGCAACGTAAACCAGGTGCGAGACCGGGTCAAACACCGGCTGGCTCGACAAGGCGGTGAGATCAACCGCGACCAGATCGGCGCGCTTGCCGGGGACGATGCTGCCAATCTGGCTGTCGAGGTTGAGCGCGCGGGCGGCGTCCAGCGTCGCGGCTTGCAACGCGGCGAACGCAGGCATTGCCGCCGCGTCGCCGCTGGCGCCCTTGGCCAGCAAGGCTGCCAGCCGCATTTCGGCGAACAGGTCGAGACGGTTGTTGCTGGCGGCGCCGTCGGTGCCGAGGCCGAAGTTGACGCCGGTAGCGGCGAACTTGCTCACCGGCGCGATACCGGAAGCGAGCTTCAGGTTCGAGGTGGGGCAATGCGCCACGTGGCAGCCGTGCGCGGCCAGCAATTCGATTTCGGCTTCGTTCACATGCACCGCGTGGACCCCGATGAAATTCGGCCCCAACAGGCCCAGCCGCGCCAGTCGCTCCAGCGGACGCACGCCGTGCTGCTTCAGGCTATCGGCGATTTCGTCGGCGGTTTCGTGGATGTGGGTGTGAATCGGCAGGCCGAGTTGTTCGGTCAGGGTGTTGATGCGACCGAGGGTGGCGTCGGAGACGGTGTAGGGCGCGTGCGGCGCAAAGGCAAACGACAACAGCGGCTCGCCCTTCAGCGCATCGCGCATCGCCAGCCCTTTGGCCAGATAATCGTCGGCATCCGCCGCGTAGGCGCTGGGAAATTCCAGCACGATCATCCCCAGCGTGGCGCGCATCCCGGCCTGGATGAATGCTTCGCCCGCCGCCGCCGGAAAAAAATACATGTCGTTCACGGTGGTGACGCCGCCCGTCAGCATTTCGGCGGCGGCAAGCAGGGTGCCGTCACGCACGAAGGCTTCGGAGACGTGTTTTTTCTCGGCCGGCCAGATGTGCTGCTGGAGCCAGACCATCAGCGGCTGGTCGTCTGCAAAGCCGCGCATCAGCGACATTGCGGCATGGCAGTGCAGATTGACCAGGCCAGGGATTAGCACCTGGCCGGGCAGGGCGAGGGTGTGCGCGGCATCGTAGCGGGCGGGCGCATCGGCGGCAGGCAACACATCGAGAATCTGGCCGTCGCACACCACCACGGCGTGGTCAGTCAGCGTCCCCTCGGTTTCGACGGGCGCCAGCCATTGCGGCAACAGGAGAAGGTCGGCAGGGGCTTTCATGGTGGCCTGCATTCTCACTGTTTGCGCGAGGAATGGCAAAACGGCGCCGCAGGACGAGGATGCTTGAAGGCCTGGAATATCGGGTAGTGCGGCAATTTGCCATAGGCATCAAGCGAGTTCATGGCATTAGCATCCTTAAAAAAACCAAGCAGGAAACATGAAAACTGAAAACCACACGTGGGCAAACAGCGCGCCCATTCAAACCATTGAGGCCGACAGTGCGCAACAGCCCTGTTCCTGCTGGCAAGTCATGACGCAGCCATGGCTGCCCCATCATGCAGTAGTGGAAGCTGCACCAGCCCATAGAGCTGCACGCGGCCTGGCATCCGCCGGCTCACGGATGAATTCAAGCGCGCGCCCTGGTCTCCCGTAAACACGTCATCCAGACGAACATAAGGGAGTAAGCAATGCGTCGCATCGGGTTTGTATTGTGCTGTATCGCGGGCACGCTGTTGCTACAGTCCTGTGGCGACGCAAGGTCGAAAGAACTGCCGGGGCTGGATATGGCCGCGCACTCCCTGCCTTATCCGCGGCCTGAAATGGAAACGCTGGCCGTTTTCCCGGGCGTACCGGCACTGCCGGATTCCATTCGGACGACGCTGCAACTCCGGCGCGCCTTTTTTGCACGCGATTTTCAGCAGCTTGACCAAGCCTTGCAGAAATTGCGCGCGGATTACCTGGCGGGTCGCAGCGACTTCTCAGTCCTGGAGCGATTCAACTCCGGCATCGAGGATACCCAGCTTGCGGGGATCGATGCCTGTGCGGACTGGTTGCATGCCATGCCGGCTTCGTATGCGGCGCACTGGGTGTGCGGGGCGATGTGGAGCGGGGCCGCATGGAAGGCGCGCGGCACAAAATTCGCGCAGGATGTCAGCGCAGCGCAATTTGCCATCATGCACGAACGGCTGGCGCGTTCCAGCGCGCTGCTGGAAAAAGCGCTGGGCCTGGATCCCAGGCCCTTTGAAGCGCTGACGAACCTTGCCACCAATCAGTATCTGGATGGCAACGCAGAACTGGGTGCGCGCTATTTGCAGCGCGCGGAGCAAATCCAGCCGCAGTATTTGCCCATCCACGAGGCGCGCATGAATTACGCGCTGCCGGAATGGGGCGGCTTGCCGGAGCAGGTGCGGGCCGCTTTTGAGCACGCAAAGAAATCGGGCGTCAGCCAGGACGCGCTGCTCGATCTCGAAGACAGATACCTCATCCGTCCCGGCAAAATGTCCGACCCCGGCGCGGCGCGCGCCTATTGGGAAAAGGCCATCCGCACGCAGCCGACGCGGGCGCGCCTATCCAGGCTGCTGGATCATTTTCTCTGGCTGGAAAACTGGCAGGACGCGCTGCCTGTCGCCGACCGTCTGATCGCGACGTATCCGGATAGCGTGTCCGCCTATTACCGGCGTGCCAGGATCAACGAAAAGCTTGGTCGCATCGCCGAAGCGCTGGGCGACTATCGCATGGCCGCAGCCATGGGTCACGACCCCTCCCTGCAAACCCTGATCATGGCTCATGTGAGCGGCGGCCTGGGCATTGCCGGCAAAACTTTCGACGCATCGGTGATTTTGTGCCGTTACGGCGCCACGCTGGGCTCGGCCGTGGGCGCCAACTGCATCGGATCGCTGTACGACGAGGCTGGACGCGTCGGCATTAAATTTCCGCACAATCCACGGCAATCGCTCGCCTGGCATCAGCTTGGCGCACGCGCCGGGCATTACAACTCGCAATACGACCTGGGCTGGCTGCTATTCACCGGCAGGGGCGAGGCTGCCGACGGGGCGGAGGCGAAGCGTATCGGCACGTTCTGGATGCGTCGTGCCGCTGAGCAGGGCCACCACTATGCCAAGCGCAAGCTGGAAGAAAGCCATATCGATCTAACCGAGCCCACGTCCGACGCGAACATTGTGCTGAGCATGCTGTATGAGCTGAAACGCATTGTTTTCTAATGCGGGGAACGCGGTTACAGATAATCGCCCGGTTGCTGCAAACACGGCGAGGCCTTTTTGCGTAACCCGCACCCGGAAGGGCAATAAGCGAAGCGCATTGCGCCGTATGGTTTGCTGTTCAAGAGCAAAGGCCTCCCCCGTACCGCTGGGCGCCATGGCTTCAATAAGCGAAGCCTCCCATCCGGACGGGTTGGCCATGCTAAAATCACGGGCTTTTAGATCAATAAAAAGCCGGTTATGGAACAGTTTGCCAAGGAAACCCTCCCGGTCAGTCTCGAAGAGGAGATGAGACGCTCTTACCTCGATTACGCCATGAGCGTGATCGTGGGGCGCGCGCTGCCGGATGTGCGCGACGGGTTGAAGCCGGTGCATCGCCGCGTGTTGTTTGCAATGAACGAGCTGGGCAACGACTGGAACAAGGCTTACAAGAAATCTGCCCGCGTGGTGGGCGACGTGATCGGTAAATATCACCCGCACGGCGACACGGCGGTGTACGACACCATGGTGCGGATGGCGCAGCATTTCTCGCTGCGCTACATGCTGATCGACGGCCAGGGCAACTTCGGCTCGGTCGATGGCGACAATCCGGCGGCGATGCGTTACACCGAAGTGCGGATGGCGAAAATCGCGCACGAACTGCTGGCCGATCTGGACAAGGAAACCGTCGATTTCGGTCCCAACTATGACGGTTCGGAGTTCGAGCCGCTGGTGCTGCCGGCCAAGATTCCCAACCTGCTGATCAATGGCTCGTCCGGCATCGCAGTGGGGATGGCGACCAATATTCCGCCGCACAACCTCACCGATATCTGTGACGCGCTGTTTGCGCTGCTGGACGATCCCGAGATCGATATCGAGTCGCTGATCAATATCGTCAAGGCACCCGACTTCCCCACCGCCGGCATCATCTATGGCTTGTCCGGCGTGCGCGACGGTTACCGCACCGGCCGCGGCCGGGTGGTGATGCGCGCCACCTGTCACTTTGAGGATGTGGGGCGCGAAGGCGGCAAGCAGGCGATCATCATCGACGAGCTGCCGTATCAGGTGAACAAGGCCAATTTATTGATAAAAATTGGCGAGCTGGTGCGCGAGAAGCAAATCGACGGCATTTCCGACCTGCGCGACGAATCCGACAAGTCGGGGATGCGCGTCTACATCGAGCTGAAGCGCGGCGAAAATGCCGACGTGGTGCTGAACAATCTGTACAAACAGACGCAGATGCAGGACACCTTCGGCATGAACATGGTGGCGCTGATCGACGGTCAGCCGCGCCTGCTGAATCTGCGCGAAATCCTCGACGCCTTCCTGCGTCACCGGCGCGAAGTGGTCACCCGCCGCACCGTGTTCGAGCTGAAAAAAGCGCGCGAACGCGGCCATATCCTCGAAGGCCTGGCGGTGGCGCTGGCCAACGTCGACGACATCGTCGAACTGATTAAGTCGTCTGAAACCCCGCTGATCGCCAAAACGCGTTTGCTGGAACGGGCATGGAAATCGGCGATGGTCGAGGACATGCTGGCGCGCATCGACCCGGAGTTTTCACGCCCGGTGAACATGGGGCCGGAGTTTGGCCTGCACGCTGACGGCTATCACCTGTCCGAGATTCAGGCGCAGCGCATTCTGGAAATGCAACTGCAACGCCTGACCAATCTGGAATCCGACAAAATCATTGGCGAATATAAAGAGATCATGGCGAAAATTGCCGATCTGCTCGACATTCTGGCCACCCCGGCCCGCATCACCCTGATCATTCGCGACGAGTTGAAGCAGATTCAGGATCAGTTCGGCGATGCGCGCCGCTCGGTGATCGTCGAGAACGCGCAAGACATGTCGATGGAAGACCTGATCAAGCCTGAAGAGATGGTGGTCACGTTATCGCACGGCGGCTATATGAAGTCGCAGCCGATGGACGACTACCGCGCGCAGAAACGCGGCGGGCGCGGCAAGCAGGCCACCGCGACCAAGGACGAAGATTTCATCGAAAAGATGTTCGTCGCCAACACCCACGATTACATTTTGTGTTTCTCCAATCGTGGGCGGCTGTACTGGCTCAAGGTGTACAACGTCCCGGCGGGCGGTCGCGCCGCGCGCGGCAAGCCGATCGTCAACATGCTGCCGCTGGAAGACGGCGAGAAGATCAACGCGCTGCTGCCAGTGAAAACCTTCGACGACGAGCACTACGTGTTCATGGCTACCTCGAACGGCATCGTCAAGAAAACGCCGCTGTCCGAATTCTCGCGTCCGCGCACCGCCGGCATCATCGCGGTGGGGCTGGACGAGGGCGACTTTCTCATCGGCGCGTCGATCACCGATGGCCGCCACGACGTGATGCTGTTCTCCGACGGCGGCAAGGCGGTGCGCTTCGACGAAAACGACGTGCGCCCGATGGGCCGCAACGCGCGCGGCGTCATCGGCATGAAACTGGCCAAGGGCAAGAAGCTGATTTCGCTGCTGGTGGCCGAAGACGAAAACGACTTCGTGCTGACCGCCAGCGAAAACGGTTTCGGCAAGCGCACGCCGATCACCGAGTACACCCGCCACGCCCGCGCGACGCAAGGCATGATCGCGATCCAGACGACCGAACGCAACGGCAAGGTGGTTGCTGCCACGCTGGTGAAGCCGGACGACGAAATCATGCTGATCACCACGGGCGGCGTGCTGATTCGCACCCGTGTCAAAGAGATCAGGGCGATGAGCCGCTCCACCCAGGGCGTCACGTTGATCAATCTGGACAAAGGCGAAACGCTCATCAGCCTGGAAAAAGTGGCTGAAACCGACAACGAAGAGGAATGAGGACTCAAGCATGACTATTTATAACTTCAGCGCCGGCCCCGCCGTGCTCCCCAAGGATGTGTTACAGCAGGTGCAGGCCGAGATGGTCGATTGGCACGGCTGCGGCATGTCGGTGATGGAAATGAGCCATCGCGGCAAGGAGTTCATGGGCATTGCTGCCGAGGCCGAAGCCGATTTGCGCGAGGTGATGGGCATTCCGGCCAATTACAAGGTGCTGTTTTTGCAGGGCGGCGCATCGTCGCAGTTTGCGATGGTGCCGATGAACCTGCTGCGCGGCAAAGCCAGCGCCGATTACCTGAATACCGGTGAGTGGTCGAAAAAGGCCATTAAAGAAGCGAAGAAATACGGCGCGGTGAATGTGGTGGCGAATAGCGAAGACAAGAACTTCAGCTATGCACCGGCGCAGGATCAGTGGAAACTCGATTCCAACGCTGCCTACGCCCATTACACGCCGAACGAAACCATCGGCGGCGTGGAAATGTTCTGGACACCAGACACGGGGAGTGTGCCGCTGGTGGCCGACATGTCATCGACCATCCTGTCGCGCCCGATCGACGTGTCGAAATACGGCCTGATCTACGCCGGGGCGCAGAAGAACATCGGCCCGGCAGGACTCACCATCGTCATCGTGCGTGACGACCTGATTGGCGAGACGGTTGCGGGCACGCCGACCATGTTCGACTACAAGACACATGCTGAAAACGAGTCGATGTACAACACGCCGCCGACCTTCGGCATGTATACCGCTGGTCTGGTGTTCAAGTGGCTGAAGAAGAACGGCGGTTTGAGCGCGATGGAAAAAACCAACCGCGAAAAAGCCGGGCTGCTCTACAGCAAAATCGACGCCAGCGATTTCTACAATTCGCCCGTCGCCCGTGACAACCGCTCGCTGATGAACGTACCGTTTACGCTGAAAGATGCCGCGCTCGACGAAGCATTTTTGAAGGCGGCAAAAGCCGCCAACCTGCTGCAACTCAAAGGCCACCGTTCGGTGGGCGGGATGCGCGCATCGATCTACAACGCCATGCCGGTGGCGGGCGTGCAGGCGCTGGTCGATTGCATGGCCGACTTCGAGAAAAACCATGGCTAATCCGCGCAAGATTTTGACGCTGAACGCCATTTCAGCGCGCGGTCTGGCGCGGCTTCCCGAGCATTACGTCGTGGGCGGCGATGTGGCCGATCCGGATGGCATTCTGGTGCGCTCGGCGGTGATGCATGAGATGGAGATTCCCGCCAGCGTGCGCGCCATCGCCCGCGCCGGTGCGGGAACCAACAACATTCCGCTGAAAAAAATGTCCGAGCGCGGCGTGCCGGTGTTCAACGCGCCGGGGGCGAACGCCAACGCGGTGAAGGAACTGGTGATCGCCGGGATGCTGCTGGCGGCGCGCAACATCGTGCCCGCGATTCGTTTTGTCGAAGGCTTGACTGGAACCGACGAAGAACAGCACAAGGCCACCGAGTCGGGCAAAAAGAACTACGCCGGGATGGAATTGCCGGGGCGTACGCTGGCCGTCATTGGTTTGGGCGCGATTGGTTCGTACATCGCCGAAGCCGCGATCAAACTCGGTATGAATGTGGTCGGCTTTGACCCGGCGATTACGGTCGATGCCGCCTGGCGCTTGCCGTCGCAGGTCAAGCGCGCAGAAAACGTCGAAGACGCGCTGCGGCAAGCTGACTTTGTCACCCTGCATGTGCCGTTGATCGACGCCACCAAAAACATCATCAACGCCCAGCGGCTGGGCATCATGCGTCCCGGCGCGGTGCTGCTGAATTTTGCGCGCGAAGGCGTGGTCGATAACGCTGCCGTGGTCGAAGCGCTTGACGCCAACAAGCTGCACGCTTACATCTGCGATTTTCCAGCCAACGCGTTGAAGGGGCACGCCCAGGTTGTCGCGTTGCCGCATCTGGGCGCCAGCACCGAAGAGGCCGAGGAAAACTGCGCGGTGATGGTGGCCGAGCAGCTCGCCGACTATCTGGAAAACGGCAACATCCTCAACTCGGTCAACTTCCCCAACGTGGCCATGGCGCGCGAATCGGCTTTCCGCATCGCCATTGCCAATGCCAACGTGCCCAATATGGTGGGACAGATTTCGTCGGTGCTCGCCGCCGCCGGACTCAACATCCACAACATGGTCAACAAGTCCAAGGGTGATATGGCCTACACGCTGGTCGACGTCGACAGTGCTGTAACCGACGTGGTGACGCAGCAAATGTCCAATATTGCCGGCGTGCTTGCCGTGCGCTATCTGCCTGCATAATGAACGACGCATTGAAGGCGCTGCGCGTGCGCATTGACAGCATCGACGACGCCATCCTGCAATTGGTGTCGGAGCGTGCGGGCATCGCCCAGCAGGTGGGGCGCGCCAAGAATGGCGAAAAAATCTATCGCCCAGAACGTGAAGCGCAGATCGTACGACGCCTCACGGAAGCCAATCCCGGCCCGCTGTCGGGTGAGGTGGTCGAGCGCTTGATTCGTGAAATCATGTCAGCCTGCCGTGCGCTGGAAGAGCCCACCCGCATCGCCTATCTCGGTCCCGTCGGCACCTTCAGCCAGCAGGCGGTATACAAGCATTTCGGCCATGAGATCGAGGCGTTGGCCGAGGCCGATATCGACGCCTGTTTTGACGCAGTGGAAACTGGCCGCGCCGATTTTGCCGTGGTGCCGGTGGAGAATTCCACTGAAGGCGCGATTTCGCGCACGCTCGATCTGGTCGTCGCCAGCCCGCTTAAAATTTGCAGTGAAGTGATGTTGCCGATCCACCAGACCCTGATGCGCTTACCCCCCTCCCCCGCAAGCGGGGGAGGGGTTGGGGGAGAGGGAGCGAACGCTTGGCTCACACCGATTAAACGCGTTTACGGCCATGGCCAGTCGCTCGCCCAGTGCCAGCAATGGCTCAGCCGCCATCTCCCTCTTGCCGAGCGCATCAGCGTCGTCAGCAACAGCGAAGGCGCGCGGCGTGCCGCCGCCGAACCCGATGCCGCCACGCTCGGCAGCGAAGCGGCCGCCGAGTTATACGGCCTCACGGTGGTTGAAGCGCGCATCGAGGACGAAGTCGGCAATACCACGCGCTTTCTGGTGCTGGGTAAAACCGATGCCGCGCCGTCCGGACGCGACAAAACCTCGATCGTCGTCGGCGTCCGCAATCAGCCGGGCGCTGTGGTCAAACTATTGCAACCCCTGGCCGACGCCGGAATTTCCATGAGCAAACTCGAATCGCGTCCGGCGCGATCAAGTAACTGGGAATACCTGTTTTTCATCGTCTGCGAGGGCCACCGCCAGAACGCCAAGCTGGCTGCGGCGCTGGCTGAAATCGAGTCGCGCGCGGCCTTCCTGAAAATCCTCGGTTCCTATCCCGCTGCATCGTGATGTACGGCTGTGATACGACTTGTTGCAGCTTGACGCCCGCCCATGTGCGCGCCATCGCGCCCTATCAACCCGGCAAGCCCATTTCCGAACTGGCGCGTGAACTGGGGCTGAACGAGGCGGACATCGTCAAGCTCGCCTCCAACGAAAACCCGTTCGGCCCCAGCCCGCTGGCGCTGGCGGCGGCGCAGGATGCGCTGCACGACATGGCCTTGTACCCGGACGGCGCGGGCTTTGCACTGAAGGCGAAGCTGGCGGCAAAGTGGGGCGTGGCGGCCACGCAGATCGTGCTGGGCAACGGCTCGAATGATGTGCTGGATATGGCCGCACGGGCGTTTCTCACCCAAGCCACATCGGCGGTGTATGCGCAACATGCGTTCGCTGTTTATCCCATCGCCACGCTGACGGCGGGGGCGAGCGGGATCGAGGTTGCAGCAAAGGATTACGGCCACGACCTGGCCGCGATGCGCGCGGCGATCCGCGACGACACCCGCGTGCTGTGGATCGCCAACCCCAATAATCCCACCGGCACTTTCCTGCCGTGGGCGGAGGTTGAAGCCTTTCTCGTAACCGTGCCGCCGCAGGTGCTGGTGGTGCTGGACGAAGCCTACGGCGAATATCTGCCGCCTGCCGAGTGTTGCGACACCGCAGCCTGGCTGGCGCGTTTTCCCAATTTCCTGATTGTCCGCACTTTTTCCAAAGCCTATGGCCTTGCCGGGCTGCGTGTGGGTTACGGAGTCGGCAGCGCGGCGGTCGTCGATTTGCTCAACCGCGTGCGCCATCCCTTCAACGTCAACGCCCCCGCACTCGCTGCCGCCGAAGCCGCGCTCGACGATGAAGAATTTCTGGCGCGCAGCTACGCGCTCAACAGCGCCGGGATGGCGCAACTGGTGGCGGGGCTGGCTGCAATGAACATCGAAACCGTGCCGTCGAAGGGCAATTTTCTGCTGGCCAGAGTCGGCGATGCCGCGCGCATCAACACTGAATTACTCAAGCGCGGCGTCATCGTGCGTCCTGTCGCCAATTATGGCCTGCCAGAATTCCTGCGCGTCTCAGTCGGCCTGGCCGGGCAGAACGCGCGCTTTCTCGATGCGCTGAGCGGGGTTGTTCAACCACGGCCTGACCCTTGCGGTCGGAAAGCCTGTCTGTGATTGTCGAGAAACTTGCCCTCGTCGGCGCCGGCCTGATCGGCGGGTCATTTTCCCTTGCATTGAAACAGGCCGGAGCCGTGGGCGAAGTGTGGGGTATCGGCCGCAACCCGGCGCGGCTCACCGTCGCGCGCGAACTCGGATTGATCGACGGCGTGGCCGACTGGCAACAAGCCGGGCAGGCCGACTGCATCCTGCTGGCGCTGCCGGTGGGCGAAACCGAATCGGTGCTGCGTCAGCTTGCGCCGCATCTGAAACCCGGCGCCATCATCACCGACGCGGGCAGCACCAAAGCCAATGTCGTCGCCGCCGCACGCGTGGCACTCGGCGCACGCTTTGCCGATTTCGTTCCCGGCCACCCCATCGCCGGTTCCGAGCAAAGCGGTGCGGGCGCCGCCCGCGCCGACCTCTATCGCGGCAAGCGTGTGGTGCTCACGCCCGAGGCCGACACCCGCGCCGCCGCCGTCGCCACCGTACGCGCGCTATGGCAAGCCACCGGCGCGCAGGTTGAAATGCTCGACGCCGCACAACACGACCGCATCTTCGCCGCCGTCAGCCACCTCCCGCACCTCGCCGCATTCGCCCTGGTGGACGAACTGGCGCAGCGCGCCGACGGCGACACCTACTTCCACTTCGCCGCCAGCGGTTTTCGCGACTTCACCCGCATCGCCGGTTCGTCGCCCGAGATGTGGCGCGATATTGCGCTGGCGAATAAAGAGGCAGTGCTGGCCGAACTCGATGCCTATCTGGCTGCGCTGCAAACCCTGCGTGCCGCCGTGTCGGCAGAAGACGCCGCCGCTTTGCTGGAGATTTTTGCGCGTGCGCGTGCGGCGCGTGGACACTGGCTTGCGACATAATCAACTTGGGGCTGGCAATCGCAACAAATCCGCTTGACTTAGAAATTGAAATCGTCGATTACCACTGAGGATTTTTGTCATGATTACAAACGGATTACCCAGCATTCACCCGGGTGAATTCCTGGCCGAGATATTGGAAGGTTTGGGCATGTCGCAAGCGGAGTTCTCACGGGTGATAGGCGTGTCGCCCATGCGCGTATCGCGCGTCATTAAAGGATCGCGCCCGATCACGGCGGAGCTTGCCCTGCTGTTTGGCCGCGCATTCGATCAGACGCCGCAATACTGGCTCAATTTACAGGCCGAATACGACCTCAAGACTGCCGAGGCCAGCATGGGCGCACGGCTGAAGGCGATTCATGCGGTGGCTCATGCTTGATAGCGGTGATCGACGAAGGCGAAACCCGTTATGCAGACGCAACGCATCTATGGGCGTTCAAAGATTTCCCCGAGCGCAACGACAATCTGTTGTGCGCCGTATTGGTGTTGGAATCGGTGGTAATGGTAAAAACTTCTATAGAACTTCTATAGAACTTCTATAGGGTCAGACACGATACTAATGAATGAACTCGACATCCGCTGGCAACAACGTCTCGCCAAAGAACAAAACGGGGTCAGACAGATAATCCTGGCTTGAGCTGTTGGTGAAATAACAAGAAACCAAGACTCCCTACAAAATTGCTCCCTTGTGAGGTTGCCATGTACTGGGATGTTACGACGGTCAAACCGCTGCCTGATTACCGCATCTACGTTGAAGTGATGGACGGGCGCAAGGGCGTTTTCGATATGAAGCCTTATCTGGATCGCGGTGTTTTCCGCGAGTTGAAGGACGCGAATTATTTTAATCAGGTGGGCATTCTGTTTGGCGCGGTGACCTGGCCGCATGAGCAGGATATTGCGCCTGAGACTTTGCTGGCCGGGATGCAACCTGTGGAGTAGACGTTGAGGCTTCACAAGCCGGGGCAGACCACGGATAACCTGCGAATGGTGAAGACAAAGATGTGCTCGCGTCGCTGTGCAATAATGAATTCACGCTGATCCGAGAGCCGGAAAAATGAAGTTTGAATGGGATGCGCAAAAGCCGAAACCAATCTTGCAAACACGGCGTGGCTTTTGAAGCGGCTTCAACGGTATTCCAGGATGATTTCTCACTGACTGGTAGAGACCCTGACCATACCCCCGCAGGGGAAGCCAGATTTGTCATATACGGGCTGTCGTCCGCCGCACGTTTGCTGGTTGTGTCGCACACCGAACGGGGCAACAAAATCCGCATCATCAGCGCCCGGCAGGCTACGAAGCTGGAAAGGAAAATGTATGAAGAAACCTGAAAAACAAACAGACGAACTCCGCGCCGAATACAAGCGGGAAGATTTCGGTGTGATGGTGCGCGGAAAATATGCCAAGCGATGCAAGGAGGCATCGAATATCGTGGTGCTTGATCCCGATGTCCAGCAGGCGTTTCCCAATACGCAGACTGTAAATGATGCATTGCGTGGCTTGTTGGGGCTGGCTCGGGCGGTTAAATTGAAGACGCCGCGTACACGGCATTCATAACCATAGCCACCATCCCGTGAAGTTGCCATTTCCCGGATGCGGTGACGGTCAAACCGCGCATGCTTTAGAAAGGGCAACAGGGGACTGACCACAGTTTCCTGAATCAGAACCGAAATCATGAAACGCAAGGTCTACATCGAAACATCCGTCATCAGCTATCTGACAGCTCGCCCGAGCAATGATGCGATCAAAATGGCGTGCCAGCAGATTACCCGTCTGTGGTGGAATGCCGGGCGTGCGTCAGCTTTGGCTTTTATTTCGCCTTACGTGGTAGAAGAGGCCAGTGCAGGCGATCCGCTGGCCGCCTCAGAGCGTATTGAAGTGTTACGCACGATCCCGGTGTTGCCCATTGCGCCTGAAATTCTGGACCTGGCGGAATTTCTGTTGCTTGGCGGCGGTCTACCTGCCAAGGCTCGTCTGGACGCGCTGCACATTGCCTGCGCGGCATATCACGAGATTGATGTGTTGCTTACCTGGAATTGCACGCATATTGCAAATCCTGCCAAGTTGCCGGTGATGCGTGGTTTGTGCGCTGCGAGGGGCTACAAATTGCCGGAGCTTGTTACACCCTTTGAATTGATGGAGGTCTCCTAATGAAAGCAAATACACCTTGGCACGATCCCGTGGTCGCTGAAATTCATGCGGCACGGGAACACCTGGCAGACCAGTATCACAACGACCTGAACGCCTACTCAAAAGCGGCGGAAGCCCGTTGCCGCGCTTTAGGTCTGACTATGCAGGAAGACCCGCACAAGCTTGCGCAGGTCGCGGGGACAGGCTTTGCAACCACGCGTCCAGCTCCACGCCGCTAACGCTGCCTCTTGTGGAATGCGTCAAAATCACACTCATTTTTTAATTTTGTTCCCGCAGGACGTTTGATGGAATACCTCGATTTACCCGCCAGCACCGCCGCGCGCGGCACGGTGCGATTGCCTGGCTCCAAAAGCATTTCCAACCGCGTGTTGCTGCTGGCGGCATTGGCGGCAGGCACGACGCATGTCCGCGCGCTGCTCGATTCCGACGACACGCGGGTGATGCTCGATGCTTTACGCGCGCTGGGCGTGGGCGTGGTGCGCCAAAAAGATGCGAGCGGCGGCGATTCCGACGATTACGAAATTACCGGCGTCGGCGGCGCATTTCCGGTGAAGCAGGCGGAGCTGTTCCTCGGCAATGCGGGCACGGCGTTTCGTTCGCTCACTGCGGCCTGCGCCCTGTCGGGCGGCGAGTATGAATTGCGTGGCGTGGCGCGGATGAACGAGCGGCCGATTGGCGATCTGGTGGATGCGCTGCGCCTGTTGGGTGCGCGGATTGATTATTTGGGACAGACCGGATTCCCGCCGTTGCAGATACACCCTGCCGAGCTGGCGGGCGATGTCACTCGGGTGCGCGGCAATGTATCGAGCCAGTTTCTGACTGGACTGATGATGGCGCTGCCGCTGCGGCAGCGCATGACAACCATCGAGGTGGTAGGCGAGCTGATTTCCAAACCCTACATTGGCATCACGCTGGCAATGCTGCGGCGCTTTGGCATCGAAGTCGCGCAGGATGGCTGGCAAAAATTTACCGTGTCGGCATCGGCGCGTTATCAAAGTCCCGGCGAAATCTGGGTCGAGGGCGATGCCTCGTCAGCATCCTATTTTCTGGCGGCGGGTGCGATTGGCGGCGGCCCGGTGCGGGTGGAAGGTGTGGGGCGCGACAGCGTGCAGGGCGACGTGCGCTTTGCCGACGCGCTGGCGTTGATGGGCGCCTGGGTCGAGATGGGATCCAACTGGATCGAGGCGCATGCGCCGCAGCATGGTCGGCTCCGTGCGATCGACCTCGACTGCAACCACATCCCCGACGCCGCGATGACACTGGCGGTGGCGGCGCTGTTCGCCGACGGTGTGACCACGTTGCGCAACATTGCGAGCTGGCGGGTGAAGGAAACCGACCGCATCGCCGCAATGGCGACCGAGTTGCGCAAGGTCGGCGCGACGGTGGAAGAGGGCGCAGACTTCATTCGCATCACGCCGCCAGGCAAGCTGATTTCTAACGCCGTAATCGACACCTACGACGATCACCGCATGGCGATGTGCCTGTCGCTGGTGACGCTGGGCGGCGTGCCGATCCGCATCAACGATCCGGCGTGCGTGAACAAGACCTTTCCGACGTATTTCAAAACCTTTTCCGATATTGTTCGATGAATCCCCCCGTACCCCACACCCCACACCCCTCACCCATCATCACCATCGACGGCCCATCGGCGTCAGGCAAAGGCACCGTGGCCGAGCGGGTCGCCACCGCGCTCGGCTTTCACTTTCTCGATAGCGGCGCACTGTATCGGCTGACTGCGCTGTCGGCAATGAAGCACGGCGTGGCGCTGGACGACGAAGTCCGAGTGGCCGAGCTGGCCGCAACGTTGCCCGCGAGCTTTCACGACGGCGCGGCGTGGCTCGACGATGAAAACGTCCATGAAGCCATCCGCGCCGAAGCGGTGGGCGAGGGTGCGTCCAAAGTGGCGGCGTTGCCAGCAGTGCGCGCGGCGCTGCTCGACCGCCAGCGCGCCTACCGGCAAGCGCCTGGCCTGGTGGCCGACGGCCGCGACATGGGCACGGTGGTGTTCGCCGATGCGGCGGCCAAAGTCTTCCTCACCGCCAGCGCTGAAGCGCGCGCCGAAAGGCGTTATAAGCAGTTGATCGAAAAGGGGAACTCTGCTAGTCTACCCGCCCTTGTTGCGGATATGCAGGCGCGCGATGCACGCGATACCGCGCGTGCGGTGGCTCCCCTGAAACCCGCGCCGGATGCGCTGTTTCTCGATACCACCCAGATGGATGTCGAGTCGGCCGTGCGGGCCGTGCTGACCCATTACCGCAGCAAGACCGCAGCAAGCTGGTGATAAATTAAGCCAGTGAAGTCAATAAAGTGTGTCTGTCCTGCGCCCGCAGGCTGACGATGTGCAACTAACCCCGCCCTCACCGGCGGACCAAGAAGGTTTTTAATGTCTACTGCTACCGCTTCTTCCACACTCGATTCCATGGAAAATTTTGCCGCGATGTTCGAGGAGTCCCTCGAACACCAGGAAATGCGCCAGGGCGAAGTCATCACCGCCGAAATCGTCGGCATCGACGGCAACTTCGTGACGGTGAATGCCGGCCTCAAATCCGAGAGCCTGATTCCCATCGAGGAATTCAAGAATGACCTGGGCGAAATCGAAGCCAAGATTGGCGATTTTGTGGCGGTCGCGATCGAGTCGATCGAAGACGGTTTTGGCGCGACCAAGCTGTCGCGCGAGCGTGCCAAGAAACTGGCCGCGTGGCTGGATCTGGAAGCGGCGATGAACGAAGGCCGGATTGTGACGGGCATGGTGCAGGGCAAGGTCAAGGGCGGTCTGACGGTGCTGGTGGGCGGTCTGCGCGCCTTCCTGCCGGGTTCGCTGGTGGACATGCGTCCGGTCAAGGACACCACGCCGTTCGAATACAAGGAAATGGAATTCAAGGTCATCAAGCTCGACCGCAAGCGCAACAACGTGGTGGTGTCGCGTC
>Ga0315271_10000772_pt1 | contig 18491 bp, 14 predicted proteins | sample C3_top_MG_FD_204664 | JGI IMG/M metagenome (GOLD analysis project Ga0315271, IMG submission 204664) | Sediment microbial communities from Yellowstone Lake, YNP, Wyoming, USA - C3_top | ecosystem: Environmental > Aquatic > Freshwater > Lake > Sediment | place: USA: Wyoming | collected 2017-08-01
CGGTCCCCGTCTCCCTGATCGGCACCTTCGCCTTCTTCCCGCTCTTCGGTTTCTCGGTCAACACCATCGCGCTGATGGGGCTGGTGCTCGCGATCGGGCTGGTCGTGGACGACGCCATCGTCGTCGTCGAGGCGGTGGAGCACCACATCGCGAAGGGGCTCTCGCCCAAGGCAGCCACCGAGAAGGCGATGGAGGAGGTCGCCGGGCCGGTCATCGCGATCGCCCTGGTGCTCTCGGCTGTTTTCCTGCCGACCCTCTTCATCCCGGGGATCACCGGCCGCCTCTTCTCGCAGTTCGCGGTCACCATCGCCATCTCCGTTGTTATCTCTGCCTTCAACGCGCTGACGCTGAGCCCGGCCCTCGCGGCGATGCTCCTGCGCCCGAAAAAGGAATCGAAGGGGCCGCTCACCGCGTTCTACGGCTGGTTCAACCGGGTCTTCGGCAGGGCGACGGACGGGTACGTCCGCGTCTGCGGCGCCGCGATCCGCAAACTCGCGATCAGCCTCGTGCTGCTGCTCGTGATGACCCTCGGCATCGGCCTGATCGGCAAGCGGGTGCCCGGCGGCTTCCTGCCGGAGGAGGACCAGGGTTTCATGTACGCCGGCATCCAGCTGCCGGACGCCTCCTCGCTCCAGCGGACCAAGGCGGCGATGGCCGAGATGGAGAAGATCGTCATGGCGACGCCCGGCGTCGAGTACTGCGCGGCGGTCTCGGGGTTCAGCCTGCTCAGCCAGGTCACCAACACCTACAGCGGCTTCCTCTTCATCACGCTCAAGCCCTGGGAGGAGCGAAAAGGCCCCGAGGAGCAGTACCCGGCGATCATGGCCCACCTGAACCGCGAGTTCGCCAAGCTCCCGCAGGGCGTCGCGTTCGCTTTTTCGCCGCCGGCCATCCCCGGCATCGGCACCTCGGGTGGCGTGACCATGGTCCTCGAGGACCGGGCGGGCAAGGACATCGGGTTCCTTTCGGAGAACGTCCAGAAGTTCATGGCCGAGACGCGCAAGCGGCCGGAGATTGCCCGCATCTCGACGACCTTCATACCCACGGTGCCCCAGGTCTTCGTCGAGGTCGATCGCGACAAGGTGCTCAAGCAGGGAGTGGCGCTCGGCGACGTCTACCAGACCCTGCGCACGTTCATGGGCGCAAACTTCATCAACTACTTCAACAAGTTCGGGCGACAGTGGCAGGTCTTCCTCCAGGCGGAGGGCGAGTACCGGATTCGCGCCGAGCAGCTCGGGGAGTTCTCCGTGCGCAACAGCAGGGGCGAGTCAGTGCCGCTCTCGGCGGTCACCAACATCGTGGAGCGCTCCGGGCCGGAGTTCACGATGCGCTACAACCTCTACCGCTCGGCGCAAGTGAACGCGACGCCGAACCCCGGCTACAGCTCCGCGCAAGCGATGAAGGCGCTCGAAGAGGTCTTCGGCGCCACCATGCCGCAGGAAATGGGCTACGACTACATCGGGATGTCCTTCCAGGAGAAGAAGGCGAGCGAGGGGATTTCGATTGGCGTCATCTTCGGGATGTCGCTGCTCTTCGTCTTCCTGATCCTCGCGGCGCAGTACGAGAGCTGGTCACTCCCCTTCAGCGTGCTGCTCGGCACGCCGATCGCGGTGTTCGGGGCCTTCGCCTTCATCCTCTACCGCGGCATGCAGCTCGACCTGTACGCCCAGATCGGGCTGATCATGCTGATCGGGCTCGCGGCAAAGAACGCCATCCTCATCGTCGAGTTCGCCAAGGTCGAGTACGAAAAGGGCAAGTCCATCTTCGACGCCGCGCTCGAGGGGGCGAAGCTGCGCCTGCGGCCGATCCTGATGACCTCCTTCGCCTTCATCCTCGGGTGCGTCCCGCTCGCGATGGCCACAGGCTCCGGGGCCGTCGCCCGCAGGGTGATGGGAACTTCGGTCATCGGCGGCATGCTGGCCGCCACCGGGATCGCCATCTTCATCATCCCGGCGTGCTACTACCTGGTCGAAAAGCTCGTGCACGGCAAAGGTGCGGGCGGAAAGGGGCAACCTCCTCCCGGGAACCCTCCAGGCCCCGAAGGGAGAGCGTGAGATGAGAAAGATCGTCATCCTCATGATACTCGCAGCAGCGAGCGGCTGCATGGTGGGCCCCAACTATAAGCGTCCCGCGGTCGAGGCGCCGCAGACTTGGCGTTTCGAGGACGCGGAGGCGCGCGGCGCGGCCAACACCGCCTGGTGGCAGCAGTTCAACGACCCGGTACTCGACGAGCTGATCCGCACCGCCCTGCGCGAGAACAAGGACGTCAAGATAGCCGCAGCGCGTGTCCAGCAGTTCCTCGGCCAGTACGGGACCACCCGCGCGGCCTTTTTCCCGCAGGTCGGCGCCGCGGGGAGCGTCGGGCAGCAAAGGGCAAGCCAGCTGAGCGGCGCCGCGCCGCTCGAGGGCACCGGCGTCGACCCGACGTACGGCGTCGGCGAGTTGTACCTGAACGCCAGTTGGGAGATCGACTTCTGGGGCAAGGTGCGGCGGTCGAGCGAGGCGGCGCAGGCGAACCTGCTTGCCAGCGAGGAGGCCCGCCGGGGCGTGCTGATGAGCCTCGTGAGTGCGGTGGCGAACTCTTACGTGAACCTGCGCAGCCTCGACAAGCAGCTCGAGATCTCGCGGCAGACCGCCGTGAGCCGCGAGAAGTCCTACCAGATCTTCAAATTGCGCTTCGAGGGGGGCGTCGCCTCCCAGCTCGAGCTGACCCAGATGAAGTCCGAGTACGAGGAGGCGCTCGCGAGGATCCCGGTTTACGAGAAATCCGTCGCGCAGCAGGAGAACGCGCTGAGCGTGCTGCTCGGCCACAACCCCGGGGCGATACGGCGCGGGAAATCCATCGATGAGCTGGCCTTCCCGGCCGTGCCGGCGGGGCTCCCGTCGGAGTTGCTCGCAAACCGCCCCGACATCCGCGGCGCGGAGCAGGACCTGGTCGCGGCAAACGCGAACATCGGCGTGGCCAAGTCGAAGTACTTCCCGAGCATCTCGCTCACCGGGTTTTTCGGTGTCGCGAGTGCCGACCTCTCGACGCTCTTCACCGCGCCGGCGCAGACGTGGGGCTTCGCGGCCCCGGTCACGGTGCCGATCTTCACGGCCGGAGCCATCTCCGGACAGGTGAAGGCGGCGGAGGCGTACCGGGAGCAGCTGCTCCTGCGCTACCAGCAGTCCATCCAGAACGCGTTCCGGGAGGTCGACGACGCGCTGGTCGATCAGAAGTGGTCGCGGGAACAGTTCGCCGCCCAGGGCCGGCAGGTCGAGGCCCTGCTTGAGTACGCGCACATCGCGCGGCTGCGGTTCGACGAGGGCTACACGAGCTACCTCGAGGTCGTCGACGCAGAGCGGTCGCTCTTCAACGCGCAACTGTCGAGCGCCCAGACCCAGGGAGCGATCTTCCAGTCGCTGGTGAACATCTACAAGGCGATGGGTGGCGGCTGGGGAGTAGAGGCCGAAAAAATCGCCGCGGAGCCCCCGCAGGCCGCCAAGTAAGAGGCACGTCGCCGGCGCCCGAGCGCCGGCACTCTTTCGCGCGCGACCGGCATTCGGCCTGGCGGCGGTCCCTGTGCAGTATGGCTGCGACCTGGCGGTCGGCGCTCCTCCAGGCAGCCATTGATTTGCACCGCGGACACCGAGAGACTCGACGCGGAAAACCGTGGCGTCCGCAAAGGAGGGCAGGATGAGAACCAGACCGTGGTTTGCCGCCGTGCTCGTTATTGGGACGGTGCTGGCTGGCGCTGCCGCCGGCCGCGCCGAGGACGCGGCGCAACCGGCCGCCTTTTCGGCCGTGCAACTCGAGCAACTGGTGGGCCCGATCGCGCTCTACCCGGATGCTCTCCTGACGCACGTCCTGATGGCCGCCACCTACCCGCTCGAGGTCGTCGAGGCTTCCCGCTGGCTCAAGAAGAATCCGACGCTCAAGGGCTCCGCGCTGGAGGAGGCCTTGAAGGAGCAGGACTGGGACCCGAGCGTGAAGTCGGTCTGCGCGGTGCCCGCGGTGATCGAGATGATGAACGAAAACCTCGACTGGATGAAGGACCTCGGCGACGCGTTCCTCGGCCAGCAAGCCGAGGTGCTGGCTGCCGCCCAGCGCATGCGGGCGAAGGCCTACGAGGCCGGGAACCTCAAGAACACCGAGCAGCAGGTGGTCACGCAGGACGAGGAGAAGATCATCGTCATCGAGTCCGCGAACCCCGAGGTGATCTACGTCCCGAGTTATTCGCCGACCGTCGTCTACGGCGGGTGGCAATACCCGACCTACTACTACCCGGCGATGTATGTCCCGCCTCCTCCGGGCGTCGGCTTTATGATCTTCACGGCCGGCGTGGTCTGGGGTGCGGCGGTCGTTGGCCACGCCGACTGGCACCACAACAATGTCTATGGGGGTCCGCCGCCGCCGAGGCCGGGGGGACCCGGCGGGCCGCCGGGAGGTCCGAGGCCGGGGGGACAGCCACCAGGGGGACCGGGAGGACCCGGTGGACAGAGGCCGGGCGGGCCGCAGGGGGCGCCTCCCGGGGGATCGCAGGGGCAGGCCTGGCAGCACAATCCGGAGCACCGCAAGGGCGTCAACTATCAGAACTCGGCAACCGCCCAGAAATACGGGGGGACGGGCGCTTCCAACCAGGTCACCCGCGAACAGGCCCGCGGCCGAAGCGGGCAGCAGCCGGGAGCGGGCGGCGGCGCTCCCTCGGGTGCTCGGCCGCCTGCGGGTAGCGTCCCCTCGAGCAGGCCCTCCGCCCCTTCGGGAGGCGCCACGCCGCGTCCCACCACGAGCGATCGCGCTACCTCCTCGTCCGGCGGGAGCCGCACCAGCGCCTACAGCGGCTCACGCAGCCCGAGCGCCGACTCCTCGGCGAGCAGCCGCGGCGCCTCGAGCCGCGGCACGTCTTCGTACAGCGGTTCCGCTGGGTCCCGCTCGAGCTCCGGCGCCTCGCGTCCCTCCGGCGGCGGGTCGCGCCCGTCCGGCGGTGGCTCTCGCCCATCGGGCGGTGGTGGCCGCGGCGGCGGCGGTCGCAGGTAACGGCGAAGGGAAGGGGAGAGCAGACCATGAAGAAAACCACAGAACGCGCTCTCATCGCGATCATCGCTCTCGCGGCGCTTCTCCTGGGGACGACGGCAGACGCGGCGCGCCCGGCGGCGGCGTTCAAAACCCCGGAGGAGGCTTTCCAGGCGCTCGCCGCGGCCATAGAAACCCCGGTCGAGGCCCGGAGCGAGTCGATGTTCGGCAAAAACTGGCGCGAGATGCTCGAATCCGGCGACGACGTGGCCGACCGGCAGGACGCCTTGAAGACGCGGGCGATGATCCTGGAGAAGGTCGCCTTCGAGGACATCGAGGGCAACCGGAAGGTCGCTCTCATCGGCAATGGCGGGTGGCCTTTCCCGATCCCGCTCGTCAAGGAGGGGGAACTCTGGCGCTTCGACGTTGCAGCGGGGACGGAAGAACTCCTGAACCGGCGCGTCGGGAGGAACGAGTTGCTGACGCTCGCGACGCTGCACGGCTTCGTGGACGCCCAGCGCGAGTACCAGGAAGTGGGACATGACGGCAATCCTCCCGCCTACGCGCAGAAACTCTGGAGCGACAAGGGGAAGCACAACGGGCTCCACTGGCCGACGGCGCCCGGGGAGCCGGAGAGCCCCATGGGCGATCTCGTCGCGCAGGCCGCGGGGGAAGGCTACCGAAAAGAGAACGGGACCGTTCGCGAACCCTATCAAGGGTACCTCTACCGGATCCTGACCGCGCAGGGGAAATCGGCCTCCGGCGGGGACAAGAGTTATCTCGAGGCGAATGGTTTGATGACGAAGGGGTTCGGCGCCATCGCCTGGCCTGCGATCTACGGCAAGGCGGGCGTGATGACCTTCATCGTGAACCAGCAGGGGATCGTCTTCCAGAAGGATCTGGGGGAGCAGACCGAGAAGGCCGCACAGGCGATCACCGCCTACGACCCCGACGAGACCTGGGACCCAACCGGAGACTGAGGAGAGACTGATGGAGCGATTCCCGCGGATGTTCAAGGTGCTGAGTGCAAGCCTCGTCCTGGGTCTGGTGCTGGCTATTGGCGGCTGTCCGCCTCCGCCCCCGCCGGGCCGCCCCCCCCAGACAACGGACACGTACGACCGCGCGTGGTCGGCGGTCCTCGGGGCGCTTGCCGACGAGCAGGTCATGGTCTTGCAGCATGACCCTGTCGCAGGCAGCGTGCGCGGCTCACTCGGCGACGCCACGGTGACGGCGAGCGTCCTGCGGCAAGGGGACGGAAGCGTGCGGGTCGAATTCGGCGTCAGCGGAAACCTCGCCGCGCACCCCAACCTGAAGGAACGCCTCGCCGGCAGCTACAACCGCCGCATGGGCCGCTGACTACGCGACCAGCCGCGCACACGTTGACTTGCGCTGCGGACAGGGGGAACTGAAATAATGGGTCTCCTGCTCAAGGACATCGAACACCGTCCGCTCGCATCCCCGCCCCGCGTGCTCGAGCCGAGCGAGCGCATCTCCGAGGTGCTCTTCGGCCTGATCATGGTCCTCACCTTCACCGGCTCGCTGAGCGTGGCCGAGGCCGGGCGTGAGGACATCCGCGCGATGCTCGTCGGCGCGCTCGGCTGCAACCTCGCGTGGGGGATCATCGACGCAGTCTTCTACCTGATGGGCAGCCTGGCCGAGAAGGGGCGCGACCTGGCGATCTTCCGGGCTGTGCGCACGGTCGCGGACCCGCGGGAGGCGCAGCAGCTGATCGCGGACGCGCTGCCACCCGTGATCGCGTCGGTCGTCCGGCCGCCGGAACTCAACGCAATGCACCAGCGACTGCAGCAACTGCCCGAACCGGCCGGGCCGGCGCGCCTGAGCGGGTCGGACTGGCGGGGAGCGGCGGGCATCTTCCTGCTGGTGTTTCTCTCCACGCTCCCCGTGGCCGTGCCGTTCATCTTTATGGATGACAAGATGGAGGCCTGCGCGCCTCCAATGCCGTCGCCGTCGCGATGCTGTTCGTCACCGGCGCGGCCTACGGGCGCTACGTCGGCCGGTCCCCGTGGGTGCTCGGGGTGGCAATGGTTGTGCTGGGCGGGGGTCTCGTCGCGCTGACGATCGCGCTGGGAGGGTAAAACCGTCGCAGTGGGTGTGAACTGCGGCGAGAGGGGAGTCATGGACGAAAAGTCGCACCAGGAGGCGAACAATCGGCGCCGGAATTTCGCTGCGGACATCCTTCCCGGGCTCACCACCGCGGCCGTCGTCGTGCCGAAGGCCCTCGCCTATGCGACCATCGCGGCGCTCCCCGTCCAGGCAGGGCTTTTTGCGGCGCTTGTGCCGATGGCCGTGTATGCCGTCCTCGGCACCTCGCCCCTGCTGAGTGTCAGCACCACCACGCCCATCGCGATCCTCTGCGCCACCGCGATCGGCGAGGAGCTCCAGGCGAACCAGGGGCTCGACCCCCTCACCGCCTCGGCAACGCTCTCCGTGCTCGTCGGTGCGCTGCTCATCGCGGCGCGCGTGCTGCGCCTCGGCTTCGTGGCCAATTTCATCTCGGAACCGGTCCTGACTGGATTCAAGGCGGGGGTGGGCTGCGTGATCGTCGTCGACCAGCTGCCCAAGCTGCTGGGGATACACTTCCAGAAAACGGGCTTCTTCCGCAACGTCGCTTCGATCGTCAAGCACGTCCCGGAGCTCTCGTGGCCCACCCTCTCCGTCGCGCTCGGCACCCTCGCCGTCATCTTTCTCGCCAAGCGGTTCCTGCCGAAAGCCCCGGCGCCGCTGTTCGCCGTGGCCATCGGCATCGCCGTTTCGGCAGCTGTCGGGCTCGAGGCGGTCGGCGTCAGCGTGGTCGGGGCGATCCAGGGCGGGATGCCGACGCTCAAGCTCCCACAGCTTTCCCTGATGGAGGCGATGTGGCCGGCGGCCGCCGGCATCGCGTTGATCTCCTTCACTGAATCAATCGCCGCGGCCCGCGCCTTCGCCCGAACCTCGGATCCGCCCCTCAATGCGAATCGCGAGCTCTTCGCCCTGGGGGCGGCGAATGCCGCAGGCGCGTTCATCGGCTCCATGCCCGCGGGCGGCGGAACTTCCCAGACGGCAGTCAACCTGAAGGCCGGGGCGCAGTCCCAGGCCTCCTCGCTCGTTGTCGCGCTGACGGCGCTGGCGACGCTCCTGTTCCTCGCACCGGTGCTGGCGTTCATGCCCAACGCCACGCTCGCGGCAGTGGTCATCGCCTATTCGATCGGGCTCATCAGCTTCCCGGAGCTGAAGGCCATCCGCCGCGTACGGCTGATGGAGTACCGCTGGGCGCTCGCCGCCTGCCTCGGGGTGATGGTGCTGGGGACGCTCAAGGGTATCCTGGCCGCCATCGTGCTGTCCCTCGGAGGCCTGATTGCCCTCGCGAACAACCCGCGCGTCAACGAGATTCGGCGCAAGCGGGGCACGCACATCTTTCGGCCGGTGTCGCCGGAGCACCCCGATGACGAGCAGATCCCCGGCCTGCTGATCGCCCGTCCCGAAGGCCGCATCTATTTTGGCAACGCGGCGCGGGTTGTAGAGAAGCTGCAGGTTCTGTCCCACGAGGCCTCGCCGCGCGTGCTGCTGTTGGATGGTTCCGCGATCCCCGGCCTCGAGTACACCTCGCTCAAGGTGCTGAACGAGGCGGAAGAGCGGCTGAGCGCCGCAGGCGTGAGTATCTGGCTCGCCGCGCTCAACCCCGAGGCGCTGGATCTGGTGCGGCGCACGTCGCTCGCGGAGCGGCTGGGGCGGGAGCGGATGTACCAGACCGTGGAGCAGGCGGTCGCAGCGTTCGAGGCGCGTCAGGGCCTGGCGGTCGAAAACCTCGGGAAGAGCGACGGCCAGTCGTAGACATCAACTCTTGCGGCCCGGGCTCATTGACGCACGTGGCGGGGTGCGTTAGCATCCGCCGCACCGTGAGCCACACTGAAAATTCCGTCCGTCCTCTCATCGAGATCAGGCCGGTCCGCACAAAAGGGGAGCGTGAGCGCTTCATCCGCTTTCCCGCGAAGATCTACCGCGGCGACCCCAACTGGGTGCCGCCGCTGCTGATCGAGCGGCGGGAGATCCTCGACCCGCGGAAGAATCCCTTCTTCGAGCACGCCGAAGTCGGTCTCTTCATGGCGCACGGCGCCGGCGGCGAGGAACTCGGCAGGATCGCGGCGATCGTGAACGACAATCATGTCCGGGAGCACCGCGAGAAGGCCGGTTTCTTCGGGATGTTCGAGTGCGTCGACGACCCGGGGGCGGCCCGGCTCCTCTTCGATGCCGCCGCCGACTTCCTGCGCTCGCGCGGGATGGCGGTCATGCGCGGTCCGGAAAACCTCTGCGTGAACGACGATATCGGCCTGCTCACCGAAGGGTTCGACTCGCCGCCGGCGATCATGATGCCGTACAACCCCCCCTACTACCGCACCCTCGTCGAGGGGTGCGGTTTCACGCCGTCGATGAAGCTGTTCGCCTACCGCGGCGAGGACCGCGACGGAAGGATCCCGGAGCGGCTGGCGCGGGGGGTCGAGCTCGTCCGGCGGCGCTACCAGCACACCGTCCGACCGATCGACATGAAGCGCTTCGACGAGGAGGTGCGCCGGATTCACCGCGTCTACAGCAGCGCGTGGGAGGAGAACTGGGGGGCGGTACCGATGACCGACCGCGAGTTCGCCCACCTCGCCTCGTCGCTGAAGATGGTGATCGACCCGGACCTCTGCCTGATGGCCGAAGTCGGCGGGGAGCTGGTCGGCTTCTCGGTCAGCCTGCCCGACGTGAACCAGGCGCTGATACACCTGCGCGGCCGGCTCCTGCCCTTCGGTTTCCTCAAGCTGCTCTGGTACCGCCGGAAGATCAACGCCTTTCGGATCATCACCATGGGCGTGGTGAAGGAGCACCGGGGGAAAGGGATCGACCTGCTCTTCTACCACGAGACCGTCCGGTGCGCCCTCGCGAAGGGGTACAGGCACGCGGAGATGTCCTGGATCCTCGAGAACAACCTGGCGATGAACCTCGTGCTCCGGAACGCCGGCGCCGAGGTCGCGAAGACCTACCAACTCTACGACCGGATGATCTGAGTCCCGGAGCGAAGGAGGAAACATGCCCAACCAGCAGGAGATTTTCGAGCGCGTGGCGAAGGTCATCGTCGAGACGCTCAAGGTCGACCGCGACAAGATCACGCCGGCGAGCCGCTTCGTCGAGGACCTGAACGCCGACTCGCTCGACCGCCTCACGCTGCTCATGCAGCTCGAGGAAGAGTTCGAGCGCAAGATCTCGGACGAGGACGCCCAAGGGCTCACCTCGGTCAAGGCGGTGCTCGACTACATCGGGGGCCAGGGCGCCTAGTGGAGTCCCGGCGGGTCGTCGTCACCGGAATCGGTGTAGTCACCCCGCTCGCCGTCGGCGTTGCCGAGTTCTGGCGCCGCGCCTTGGCGGGGGAGAGCGTCTGCGAGCCGCTGCCGGCACACTGGTCGACCTACTACCGGCCCCGTTCGACCGTCTGGGCGCCGCTGCCGTCGCGCGACTTTGCGGCGCAGGGGATCTCGCGGGTCGATGCGGCGCAGCTCGACCGGTCGGAGCAGATCGCCGTCGTCTGCGCGCGCGAAGCGCTTGAGGCCGCCGGCATCGCCGTCCGGGTCAAGGACGTGAAGAAGGGCACCTTCACGCTGGAGGGAGTCGGCCCGGGGGGCGCCGGGGTCTTCATGGGTACGGGGATCGGCGGCGCCACGAGCCTGATGGCGAACGTCGCCAACCACGTCGGGACATCCCTTCTGGCGCGCCACCCCGCCGAGGCCGCCGCCTTCGGGGCCCACCTGCGGGCGCCGCCGCGCTTCAACCCCTTCGCCGTGACGATGACCATGCCGAACGGCCCCGGCGCCGTCGTCGGCATCCGCTTCGGGCTGCACGGCCGCAATACGACTTGTGCCGCCGCTTGCGCCTCGGGCACCGTGGCGATCGGGCACGCGCTGCGGGCGGTGCGCTCCGGCGAGATGCAGCTTGCGCTGGCGGGTGGCGTCGAGTACCTGGCGGACGAGTACGGCGGCCTCTTCCGGGCATTCGACGCCGTCCGGACGCTCGCCAGCGGCGAAGGCGACCCGGCAGTTTCGAATCGCCCCTTCGACGCTGGGCGCAGCGGTTTCCTCTTCGCCGAAGGCGGTGGGGCGGTCCTCGTGATCGAAGAGCTTGGCCACGCGCTGCGGCGGGGAGCCCCGGTGATCGCGGAGTTGGCCGGGTACGGGGAGACCTTCGACGCCCACAGCGTCATGATGATCGAGCCCTCGGGCGCCCAGTTGGAGCGGATGATCGCGCTCGCGCTCGCCGACGCCGGCGTGGCGCCCGGCGAGGTTGACTACGTCAATGCGCACGGGACGGGGACGCTCCTCAACGACGAAACCGAGGCCGCGTTGCTCGGGCGGGTGTTCGGGGACCGCCCGCTCGTGAACTCGACGAAGTCCCTGATCGGGCACACGATCGGCGCCAGCGGCGCCATAGAGGCCGCCGTCGCCGCGCTGAGCATCCGGGACCAGACGACCCACCCGAGCGCCAACCTCGAGCGGCCGATCGGCGCTCTCCGCTACGTCCGGGAGCCAGGACCCGCCCGCATCGACTGCGCCCTCTCCGAGTCGTTCGCCTTCGGGGGGCACAACGCGGCTCTCGTCCTGAAGCGCTGCTCCGCCTAGACCATCGCCGCCGAGAACTCCGGCGCTCAGCCCAGGGTCGCCAGCCTCTCGAGCACGGAATCGGCAACCGCGTCCGCCGACCTCTTTGCATCGACCCGGATCACGCCCTTGTCGGTTCCCGGCTCCTCCAGCGTCCCGAGCTGGCTGGCGAGCAGGGCCGCCGGCATGAAGTGACCGCGACGCCCGGCCAGCCGCTCCTCCAGGGTGTGGCGGTCCACCGCCAGGTGCACGAACACGACGCCTCCGGGCCGTGCGAGCCGCTCCCGGTAGATTTGCTTCAGCGCCGAGCAGGCGACCACCCCGCTTTCATCAGCGGCCAGCCGCCCTTCGATCCAGGCAGCGACGTTCTCCAGCCACGGCCGCCGGTCCTCGTCGGTCAGTGAGACTCCCGCCCGCATCTTCGAGACGTTCGCCGCCGGGTGAAGATCGTCGCCTTCCTGGAAGACCCAACCGAGTCGCTCGGCCAGCAGCCGCCCGATCGTGCTCTTGCCGCAACCGGAGACACCCATCACCACGATCACCCGCGGGGTGTGACTCGGCCCGCTCATCGCGACATCTCCCGCCCTCCCAGAGCCTGGAAACTTCCCGTTGTCTTACTGGCCAGTCCGACAGGGGGATGTTCTCGCTTCCAGACAGGCGGAGTCAAGGTCCGACCGGAACGCCGCTGCCGGATCAGAAGGGTCCTGCCAGCCGCAGGACGGCGCGCGCGGGCGCCCCGTCCGCCCCGACAACACGCAGCGGCAGGCAGACCAGCTCGTACACCCCGGGTTTCACCGCGGACAAGTTGAGCCCCTCGATGAGCCAGACCCCGGCGCCGAGGAGTACCCGATGGGTTTCGACCCCGTCGTGCACATAGCCTCCAACCGAGAGGTAGTCGACGCCAACGGTGCGTACCTTCCGCTCGACGAGGAATTGCGCGGCCGCCGCGCTGATGTAGACGAAGTCCTCGACAAACTGGTCGCTCTTCCAGCAGCGCCCGGAGTTCCGGGTCAGGAACAGCACGCGCTCCCCCGCTTGCAGATCGTGCGTCTCGAGCTCCGCGGGAAGGATCGCCTGCGGGTGCTCGATGCGGATCACGCGCGCCGGCCCGATCGTGGCGTCGAGGGGCAGTTCGTCGATCCCCGCGCCGTCGGCGAGGAAATGCCGCGGCGCGTCCATGTGCGTACCCGTGTGCACACCCAGCTCCAGCTTGGACACGTTGGCCGCATCCCCGCGCGACAGATCCTCGGTGCGCTCGATGCGCACGGCCGGATTGCCGGGCCAGTGCACCATGCCGGTGTAGATCGGTACCGAGATGTCGATCCAGGCCGCGGTCATCTCATCGTCCCCCGTCAGATCTCCGCAAACTGGATGACGACCTTGATGTCGTCGGGTTCTCTCTTCAGGGCCTGTTCGAAATTCTCCGGCTTCACACGGCGGGTGATCAGGCGGCTCAGCCACGTGCGGTCCGCGCGGGCCAGGAACTCACCGGCCCGATACCAGTGGCGCTTATTGGCGTTCACGCTGCCGACAATGACGACGTTCTTGAGCACCGCCGCCGCCGCGACATCCGCAACGGAAGCCTTGTTGCTCGCGCCTCCTTGGCCAACGCCCGTGAGGCAGACGATCCCGCCTGAAGAAATGACCTGGAACGATTCGGCGATCACCTGGCCGACACCCGTGCACTCGATGATGATGTCGGGCTCGAATCCGACGCCGGCGACAGTGCCTGAGTGGTAGGTCGCACCAAGGGCCCGCACCAGGTCCGGCTTGGGTCCCGACTGGGCGCGGTCGAGCACGTGGACATCCAGCCCGCGCTGTTTGCCGATCATCGCGGCGAGCAGGCCGATCGGCCCCGCCCCAGTCACCAGGACGTTCCGCGGCTCCCAGAAGGTTCGAACCCCGATCGACATCACATGCGCCCAGGCCTTGGTCACGACGGTTGTCGGCTCGAGCAGTACGCCGAGGATTCCCAGGGAAGGGTCGACCTTGATGGCGTACTCGGGCTCGATGCGCCAGCGCTCCGACATGAACCCGTGGATCTGCTTGATCCCCCGCTCGGTGTACTGGCCGTTGCGGCACATGTCCCACTCCCCCACCGCGCAGCTTGAGCAGGGAACCGGGTCCGGGCGCCGGACGATGCCGACCACGAGATCGCCCTTCTTGAGCCCGCCGCTCGGGCCAGGGTCCACCACCCGGCCGAGGGATTCGTGGCCGAGCACCAGGCGCGCTGCAGCGGGGGGCGCCCAGCCGTACTTGCCCTCGACGATCTCGACGTCCGTCCCGCAGACGCCAACGGCGACGGCTTCCACGAGGACCGAGCCCTCGCGCGCGTCCGGTTCCGGGAAATCCTCGTACCGTGCTGTACCGGGCTTCTTCGGTTCTACGGTAATCGCTTTCATCGAACTCCTCCTTGTGGTAGCCCCATGTGCCAAAAGCCGTGCTTCACCGCGGGCGGCCGCTTGTTGCCACTGCCGGACGATCGGCCCGCCGGCGCTCGCACGACGGGCAGAGTTCGCGATCCAGGTGGGCGGCCATGTGCTCCGGCAGGCGCTGACGGACGAAATCCCGGTGCGCCGGCGTCTGGGTCGGCGCGCCGCACTCGTCGCACGTCAGCAGCGGCTGTTCGCGCACGACGGTCCCCGTGATGATCGTGCGCCGCACACCGCCGCGGTCCTCGATGCTGATCGCGCCCGTCGGGCAGACCTGGGTGCAGGCGCCGCAGCCGATGCACCGCTCGGCCGGCCGAGTGAAGTCGAAGTAGGCGAGCCGGCCGGCCGGCGTGTCGGCCATGCGCAGCGCATTGACGCCCATCTCGCTGCACGCGGTCATGCATAGGCCGCAGCCGATGCACAGATCGCAGCGCAGGCAACGGCGGGCCTCGTCGCGCGCCATCGCGTCGGTCAGCCCCTCCTCGATCCGGACGTAGTTGCCTTCGCCGCGCACCTCCTCGACGCTCTTCTCGGGCATCGCGGCGCGGCGCAGGTGAGAGCGATCGTCCGCCGTGACGCTCAGAGGAGTCACCTCGGCGCGGCGCACCGGCTGGCCGGTGGCGGCGTCCGGGAGTGCCCCGCGCAGCCAGGCATCGATGGAGGCCGCGGCGATCTTTCCGGAGCGGATCGCCTCCACGGCCGTCCGCGGGCCGTGCTGCCCGTCGCCGCCGGCAAAGACGCCCGGCACGTTGGTCATCAGGGTCTTCGGGTCCGCGGCGATGAAGCCGCGTATCGTCTCGACCCCGCTGCCCTCGAGGATCGTCAGGTCGGTGCCCTGGCCGGTGGCGAGGATCACCTGGTCGGCTTCGAGCGTCAGCAGCCGGGTGGGGTCGAACTTGTTGCTGGAGCGGCCCTCCGCGTCGAGTATCTTCTCGCAGGCCTGCAAGGTGATCATGCCGTCCTCGTCGATGCGCAGCGGGCCCCAGCCCGGGTGCAGCTGCACGCCCTCGGCGACCGCGAGCTCGATCTCGTGCGGGCTGGCCGGCATGTCGCGGCGCTTCGCAAGGGAGGTCAGGTCGACGTGCTGCGCGCCCTGCCGCAGAGCCGTCAACGCGACGTCGATGGAGACGTTGCCGCCGCCGATGACGACGACCCGCGGCCCGACCCGCACCGGCTCGCCGCTGCGGACGGCGCGCAGGAAGTCGATGCCGCCGAGCACGAAGGGCTGCTGGACCCCTTCGATCGGAATGAGGCGCGCCCGCTGCGTGCCGAGGCCGAGGAAAACGGCGTCATAATCCTTGCGGAAGGCCTCCAGGCTGGCAACCGGGGAACCGGTGTGGATCGAAACACCCAGCACCCGGATCTGGTCGATTTCCTGGTCGAGCTGCTCCGGCGGCAGGCGGTAGGCCGGAATGCCGTAGCGCAGCATCCCCCCGGCATGCTCCTGCGCCTCGAAGATTTCGACTTCGTGGCCGCAGGTGCGCAGGTAATATGCCGCCGCGAGACTCGACGGGCCGGAGCCGACGATGCCGACGCGCTTGCCCGTGGCGGGCATCAGCTCGGGCTTCGGGTAGCCGCCCTCGGCCAGGCAGTCCTCGGCCGCCTTGGCCTTCATCGGCCGGATGAAGACCGCGCCGTTGCTGCCACTGCGGACGCAGGCTGATTCGCACGGCGCCGGGCAGACCAGGCCGCAGGTCAGCGGCAGCGGGTTGTCGCGCCTGATGATCTCGATGGTGGAACGATGGTCACCGCTGCCGAGGTGCGCCATGAAGCTCGGGATGTCGATGTTGGCCGGGCAGGTCCGCTGGCAGGGCGCCGCACTGCGCACCAGGCAGAGCCCCTCGGGGCAGGATTCGCGCCGGACGTGGCGTTCCCACTGCTCGCGGTAGTAGCGTAGGGAACTGACCAGGGGCCAGGCGGCCGCCAGCCCTTGCGCGGTGAGCTCGAGCGCCACTTCGTCGAGCGCGGCGAGGTGGCCGGTCTCACCGCGGCCGAGGGTGATCTCGGTCGTCAGGCGCGCGGCGCGCGCCAGCAACCCGCTCGCCGATGCGGCTTCACCTTCGGCGAGGAGCCAGTGGCGGTAGAGCGCGCGGCGGGTCTGCTTGACGACGCAGGTGCCCGCGGCCAGCACCATCAGGCTGGACGGCGCCGGGACTATGCCCGCGGACGCGAAAGCGTGCGGATCGCACGACAGGTCCGACGCGGAGTGCGGCAGGAAGCCCCCCAGGCCATCGTCGAAGACGAGCACCGCGTCCTGGCCTGCCGCCTCGACGCCGACACCCCAGCCGTCGATCTGGCGCCGCAGGTTGCCGGACCGTGCGAGCTCGACCAGGCCGCGCTGATTCATGCCGCGTCGAAGCGTCAGCAGCGACGCATCGAGGTCCGCAGCCCCGGCGAACAGGAGGGCGATCCGGCACCAGGTCTCCGGCGTGTGGGTCAACCGCGACCCGTCGGCGGCCTGTCCCTCTCCCCAACAACTCGGCAGGCAGTTGCGCACCACCTCGATCTGCCGGCCGGGAACGGATATCTGGGCGAGCGAACGGATGGCGTCGACCGCATTGAGGAAGGACGCTTCCCGGCCCGTCAGCTCGGCCGGCAGCCGCAGTTCGATCTTCCTGCTGTCGCGCAGACCGAGCGCGATCAGCACGCCCTCGGCCAGCAGCCAGGGGGCGCCATCGAGCACCACCGCCGTGCCGCGTGCCCGCACGTCGAGGCCGGTCGCGTCGATCACCAGCACCGAAGGCCCGCGGCCGCGCAGGAACTGCCGCCAGGCGAGAGCGATCGGCTCCCCGGCCGCACCGCATTCCGAGAGACCCGACTGCCGCACGCGCTGCAGCCGCTGCATGGGGGTCAGGGGCTGGGCCAGCGTGTAGCCCGGCAGTGAGCCGGCGAGGGTCTGCGCCGGCGGCAGGGCGCCTGCCAGGGCTGCGGCGCCCGCGTCCAGCCACGGCGGAAGCAACCGGAGCCCGCTCATGGCCCCTCCTTGCCGCTCCCCTGCGGCTCCGCGACGATCTGGCGGGCGTAGCGCTCGCGCCGCGGATCCGGCGCTTCGTTGGCGACGCCGAATGACAGGCAGCCGGTCACGCACTTGGTGACGCAGGCCGGCTGCAGCCCGGCATCGAGGCGGTCCTTGCAGTAGTCGCACTTGACGGCCTTGCGCGAGGCCGGGTCCCACTGCGGCGTGCCCCAGGGGCAAGCCGCGATGCAGCTCTTGCAGCCGACGCAGATGCTGGACTGGACGAAGACGATTCCGTCCTTCTCGCGGCGCTGCATCGCGCCGGTCGGGCAGGCCTTGACGCACCACGGGTCTTCGCAGTGGAAGCAGGGCATGAAGACGATGTGGAGGCGAGGCCGCCCGCCGACGTCGGCCGGGCCGACGGTGACGATCTTGCACGGAGCCGGCCCGGGGCCGAGGCCCTTGTTGGATTTGCAGTGCGCTTCGCAGGCCTTGCAGGCGATGCAACTCGCCTCGTCGTGACGAAGGATGTACGTGCTCACCTGGCGCCTCCTTCCTCAACCGCCGGCCGGACGTGCACGACGGCCTCGGTCATGGCGCAGCCGCCGCCGGCAGGGTCGAACGCGTAGAGCTTGCCGTGCTGCAGTCCCTGGTCGGCGACGCCGAGGCCGCGGGCGCGCGTGGCCAGCGGCACCGTGGCGCCGTAGCCGTGCAGCATGAACACCGCCTCGGGGTGGATCCAGGGGGTCACGCTGGCCTTGATCTTCGCCACGGAGCCTCCGCCACCGCGAACCTCGACGCTGGCGCCGTCGGCGATACCCAGCGACCGGGCGCGGTCGGGATGGATCCAGAGGACCTGTTCCGGCGCGATGTCGTTGAGCAGCGGGTTGTTGAGGTGCTGGCCGTGCGTGAGCGTCGCCGTCCTGCCGATCAGCAGGACGAAGCGGTCGTCCGTCGGCGCCTCCTTGGGCTCGTAGGGCGGCAAGCTGGCCAGCCCGGCCTGCTTGAGGATCCCGCTCTCGATCTCGATCTTCCCGGAGGGGGTCGGGAATTTCAGGTCCTCGCGCGGCGTCAGCTTCGGCGCGCCGGCCAGGGCGACGAACCCCGCCTCGCGCATCTCGGCGACGGTGACGCCGGTGCCCTCGAGTTGGTAGTTCCAGAGCTCCTCGATCGTCTCGAAGTCGAGCGCCTCCTTGATCTCCATGCGGCGCAGGATCTCCCGGAAGATCCACCAGGCCGGCCGGCTGTCGAAACGCGGCGCAATCGCCTGGTCGCGCATCGCGAAGATCGGCACCGGGCCGTCCGCCTGGCAGAGGATGTTGGCGCGCTCGAGGTAGGTCGCCTCGGGGAGGATGACGTCGGCGTACCAGCCCGCCTCCGAGTAGCGCACGTCGATCGAGACGAACAGCTTCAGCTTGTCCAGCGCGCGCTTCACCGCGTCGGTGTCGGGGAGGCCGGTGATGGGGTCGTGGCGGTAGGCGAAG
>Ga0315271_10000773_pt1 | contig 18489 bp, 24 predicted proteins | sample C3_top_MG_FD_204664 | JGI IMG/M metagenome (GOLD analysis project Ga0315271, IMG submission 204664) | Sediment microbial communities from Yellowstone Lake, YNP, Wyoming, USA - C3_top | ecosystem: Environmental > Aquatic > Freshwater > Lake > Sediment | place: USA: Wyoming | collected 2017-08-01
AGATAAAGACCCATGAAACACGGCTCTTGGAAACCGCCTCCTATCGAGCTGGTTGCTGGGCTCCTTCCAAGGAACTTTCTGGGGCAGTGGCACAAGTCCACTTACCCAGCTACCGAGTCGATATCCATCTGCTGTTTTGTAGTCACTTGAAACCTTCGCATACCCCTCACGTTCCGCAAGCGCCACCAGCAACCCAAACCAATAATTCCAAGATTCCGTGATCTGCTCAACCAGATAAGTGCGCAACGCACTGCTGAAGTTGTGATCCACCGTGGACGGCAAATCAATCCTGATTTTCCCCAACCCTCCCACGCTGACACCCGCGCCGCGTTTCCTACCCAGCTCAGTTCTGATTTGATCCAGCTCGGTAGCCAGCACATCATCGTGCGCTTTGAGTGCGTTCAGCACATCCCAAATCGGTTTGAAATGGCTGGCTTCAATGGTGTCTTCGGCATTTTGCCCCGCTGCAATAAACACCGGCAAAACAATGGTGCCGGCTTTTTTGTCTGGACTCAGGCGAATGGCGCGGCCCACGGCCTGGATGATGTCCACCTGGCTGCTGCGCGGATCGATAAACGCCACGCCATCGAGGGAAGGCACGTCCACGCCTTCGGACAGACAGCGCGCGTTGCTCAGCACGCCGCGTTCGTCTGCGCTCAGAGCTTTGAGTTGGTCGAGCTTCACCTTGCGTTTGCTGGCGGGCATGTTGCCGGAGACGAAATCGGTGCGCAGGGTGCCGCTGGGGCGATGTTCGTCGCTGATCCATGCCATGATTTGCCGGATGTCGGTGGTGAAGGCTTCGGCACGATTGACGCGGCTGTGGAAGCTGATGATGCGCTTGAGGTCGTAGTCCTTGATGGCTTTGAGCAGGCCGATCTGGGCGGCGAGCGATTCGCTGTCGGTCTCGATGCCCGTGCCGGTGGTGACCAGTTCGCGGTTGGCGATCCACTGCGCGATGGTGGGGTCGTCCACGCCGATGATGACAACGCGGTAATCGGTGAGCAATTTGGCCTCAATCGCTTTGCCAAACGGCAGGGCATACAGCACTTCGCCAAACAGGGCGGCGTTATCCATGCCGACGACTTCGACGCCGCGATCTTCGGCAGCTTTATGGACGGTACTGGAATAGGTGCGCGGGGTGGCGGTGGCAAATAAGCGCTTGGCGCTGCGTATCTGCGCGTTGTCGAGGATGGCGGTGAAGTCGCTGCCGACCTTGCCTGCGCAGCGGTGGGCTTCGTCCGCCACGATCAGATCAAACGCTGGGATGGCTGGGTCGGCCTGGGCGGCGGCGATGACTGAGGAGGATTGGTAGGTGGCAAAAACCACGCGGTTGCCTGCGCTGCTGAGAAAGCGCTTGACTTCGTCGGCATCCGAGGTGACGGGAAAGGCGAGGTCGGCCACGCTGTGGATGGCTTCGTCGTTGCCTCTTGTGCCGACAGTTTGATCCGAGCAGACGCACAGCACTTCAAACGGGGTGGCGGCGGCGAATGTCCATTCGCGCAGAAGCTGGGACAGCAACCCCAATGACGGAACCAGCACCAGGGTCGTTTGCGCGTCCAGATGTTCTTTGATCCAGAGCGTGACGTAAGTTTTGCCGGTGCCGCAGGCCATGATGAGCTGGCCACGGTCGGCGGTTTGCAGCCCTTGTGCAACGGCGGTGATGGCTTCGTTCTGGTGGTCGCGCGGTGTGGGGCGGGCTTTGCGTTTGCCTTGCGAGAGTGCAGCAAAGTTGGCGGGGTAATCCAGCGCGGCGCGTTCAAAATCGGATAGCAGAAACCGTATGACGGGTTTTTCTTGTGCATCGCAGACTTGCCTGGCGTTGCCGCCGATGCGGTCGGTGGTGGCGATCAGCAGGCGGTGCTGGATGCTTGGCCTGTTCGATTCGCTGAGGAATTTATCGACGTCGTGTTTGGTGATGTCGTAGTCGGGTGAATAGCACTTGGCTTGCACTCCCCAGTTCTCGCCGTTCTTGTGGCGAAACACGAGGTCAACACCGCAGTCCGCGCCCCAACGTTCCGGCCATTCTTCCCACAGCCACACCTGGTCAACTTGCGTCGCCCATTCTGGATCGGCTTTGAGGAACCATTTGACGAAGTGCTCGAACTGCTTGCCCCGCCTGGCCGGCTCGGCATCAAGACTGTCGTAGAAATCGGAGAATTGACCAGGCATTTGTATGATGATTATCTGAGCACAAAGGTGAACGTAGAATCGACCTAACCAGGTGTCAAATAATGCAAGCCATTAGCGGCTACCGTTTCTATTGCGAATTGGAATGACCCGCTCCAGGGGGCGACTCAACACCCTTCACTCGTTGCGAATAAAGTGCTCGCGGTAATACTTCATCTCTTCGATCGATTCGTAAATATCGGCCAGCGCCTCGTGCTTGCTGCCTTTTTTGAAGCCTTCGGCCAGCCCCGGACGCCAGCGCTTCGCCAGTTCCTTCAGCGTGCTGACATCAAGGTTGCGGTAATGAAAAAACGCCTCCAGTTGCGGCATGTAACGCGCCATGAAGCGGCGATCCTGACAAATCGAGTTGCCGCACATCGGCGAAATTTTAGCTGAAATATGCTGTTTCACGAACGCCAGCATTTGGGCTTCAGCCTCGGCCTCGTTCAGTTGCGAAGCCTTGACGCGGTCGATCAGCCCCGACTTGCCGTGGGTGCCCTTGTTCCAGTTGTCCATCGCGTTCATCACTTCGTCGGGCTGATGCACCACCAGCACCGGGCCTTCGGCCACGGTGTTGAGATCGGCGTCGGTGACGACGATGGCAAGTTCGATGATGCGGTCGGTATCGGGTGCGAGGCCCGTCATTTCCATGTCCAGCCAGAGCAGATGCGTGGGATTCAGCGCCATAAGGATTTCCTCGATTGAATTAGCGCATTTTCGCATAGACCATGCGCAACGAGGGGTGGCAGAAGCGAACGCTTGCCGCCATAATCCAGCCATACCCATACTGGAGTTTCGCCATGAAAGCCTTGATGGTTTTATTCGCAACAGCCATGCTGTCCACTGCAATCCACGCTGCGCCGGTCACCAAGGGCGATCCTAAAATCGGCAAAACCCTGCACGACAAATCCTGCACCAGTTGCCACGTCAGCATGTACGGCGGCAACGGCAGCAAGATGTACACGCGCGCCGATCGCAAGACCAAAACCGCAGCGCAACTGGCCGCCCGTATTTCCGGCTGCAATGCCAACTCGGGCGCCGGCTGGTTCCCGGAAGACGAGGCGCACGTTGCCGCTTACCTTAATCAGCAGTATTACCAATTCAAATAGGGAGCTGCCATGACCACCGTTGTTGAAGAACTCGTCCGAAAAAAATGTGCGCCCTGCGAAGGCGGCGTCGCCGCGATGACCGACGCGCAGATTGCGCCGATGCTGAAAGGTCTGACCGGCTGGCAGCGCGACGGCGTAAAAATCGTCAAGGAATACACCTTCAAGGATCACTACCAGGCGCAGGCTTTCAGCAACGCCGTGATGTGGGTGTCGCACCGCGAAGATCACCATCCCTATCTTCTCGTCGGCTACAACACGGTCAAGGTCGAGTACTGGACGCACGCCATCGGCGGCCTGTCGGAAAACGATTTCATCTGCGCCGCCAAGGTGGACGCGCTGCTGGAATGAGCAGTTCAAGTTGATGCATTTTTCGCCCGTTTAACGTTCAGTTACACACGAACAGGAAACCGGATATGGACTGGATGGAAGTCATTGGCGCCCACGTCATGTGGAAACAGCGTCTCACCGCATTTCTGGCCGGCGACGCCACGGAAGCGCTCGACCCCGAGACGATCCGGCTGGACAACCGTTGCGCGCTGGGACAGTGGATATACGGCGACGGCGCCGCGATGTCGCAGTTGCCGCGTTACGACGAAGTGCGCGATCTGCATGCCCAGTTCCACTGGCTTGCCGCCGATATCGTCAAACTGCACCTGGCCGGAAACACAACCGAAGCCGAGAAGCTGCTGCAGGGCGACTACACCCGGCTGTCCGAAAAGCTCAAGCACCGAATCATCAGCCTGTCGCAGCAGGTCAAATCGGCTTCCAGCGGAATTCCGCCATTCTGAATCCCCAAACCGGCCAGGTCGTTGCCGCATTCAGCCGCCGCTTCATCGTCGCAACTGCTGACGGCCTGCTCCCGTGTCAGGTAAAAGGCCGCCATCTGCGCGTGGTGTGCGGCGACCGGGTTGAAATCCAGCGTGACGGCGATACCGGAGTGATCGAGGCGGTGCTGCCACGCGCCAGTCTGCTGTACCGCTCCGACGCCTTCAAAACCAAAGCCATCGCCGCCAACGTCACCCAGCTTGCCGTGGTGGTGGCGCCACGGCCCAGTTTTTCGACCGAGCTGGTGCAGCGCTGCCTCCTCGCCGCCGAAGACCAGGGCATCGCCAGCCTGCTCATCCTCAACAAGACCGACCTGCCGGAAACGCCCCGCGCGCTGGAACGCCTGCAGCGGCTCACCCGCATCGGCTACCCGCTGGTCACGCTATCTGCATTGACCGACATCGCGCCGCTGCGCCCTGCCCTGCACGGCCACACCACGCTGTTGATCGGTCAGTCCGGGATGGGCAAATCGACCCTCATCAATGCGCTGTTTCCCGGCGCCGATGTGCTGACCGCCGACTATTCCGAAGCACTCGACAGCGGCCGTCACACCACCACTCACACCCGCCTGCACCGGCTGGATGCCGACTCGGCGGTGATCGACTCACCCGGCTTGCAGGAGTTCGCGCTGCAACACCTGGACGCCAACGCGCTGGCCTACGCCTTCGTCGAGTTCCGCCCCTATCTGGGACAGTGCCGTTTCCGCGACTGCAAGCATGAAACCGAGCCGGGCTGCCGGCTGCTGGAAGCCGCCGCCGCAGGCGACATCGAGCCGAAGCGGCTACAACTGTTTCAAACCTTGAGGCGCCTGCAAAAAAGCGCCGCACAACGCCTATAAACAAAGCTCGATTGAATTCAAGGAGCGCGTCATGAAACTTGCTCTGGCTTTGTTGATGCTGCTGTGCTCGGGTCTGCTACCCCCGGCGCATGCAGCGGGAAAATGGGTGGCCACACCTTATGCGCCAGCCAAGGTCGTATACGAGTTTTATCTGGACGACCCGCAAAAAATCGGCAGCGCGCTGTACTGGGTGCGTTCGCTGATGAATCCCCTGCTGGATGCGCCGTACAACTACCCGCCCGAAGACCTCTCCATCGTGGTCGTCATCCACGGCAACGAAATCGTGACGGTGGCAACAAAAAATGAAGCGAAATATCAGGAAGCAGTCGACCGCATGCGCTACTACGCCAAGCTCGGCGTGTCGTTCAAGGTGTGCGGCCAGGCCGCCGAGGATTTTGGTTATGCGGTGAAAGACTTCCAGGATTTCATCGAAGTCGTGCCCAACGCCATGACCGAACTGGCGCACTGGCAGCAACAGGGCTATGCGCTGATCGTGCCGCAGATCCTGGAGAAGAAGATCAACGTTGAGTCGATCCGTTGACGGGAAATTACTCGGGCCAGTGCTTGATATACCGCTTCAGCAAACTGTTCTCGAAATTCGCCGCCTTGAGGCTGGCACGTGCGACGTCATGAAAGGAAATGATGCCGTACAGCTTGTTGCCGTCGAGAATCGGCAGGTGGCCGATGTGCGATTTGGTCATCACGTCGCGCGCGTAGTCCACCGAGTCGTCGGCGTTGGCGACCACCGGCTCGGCCTCCATGATGGTGCCGACTTCGGCATTCTTGAGGTCAAAACCCTGCTTGACCATGCCATGCACCACGTCGCGCTCGGTCAGCAAACCCACCATTTCACCGCCCTTCAGCACCACCAGCGAACCCACGCCCAGGCCCACCATTTTTTCGACGGCGCTGGCCACCGTATCGGTCGGGGCAATGCTATGGATGTCGTCGCTTTTGAGGGTGAGGATTTCGCGAATCTGCATGTCTCTACTCCGGAGTCGGCTTGGGGAATGTCCAATATTAAACGATGCCGCGTGGCGGGCTAAGGCCTGACCAGCGCAGCTTCGACCTGACGGCGCTTGTCGGCACCCGCCAGCGCCTCGATCAGCGCCAGCGCAAAATCCATCGCGGTGCCGGGGCCGCGCGAGGTCAGCACCTTGCCGTCCTGCACCACCGCAGCAGTGCTGACAGTCACGCCGGGCAGCGCGTCGAGAAAGCCGGGGTAGCTGGTTGCCTGTTTGCCTTCGAGCACGCCCGCCTCGGCCAGCACCATCGGCGCGGCGCAAATGGCGGCAGTGTATTGCCCGGCTGCGGCCATTTTCTTCAGCAGTTCGATGATGCGTACATCGGCCTTGAGGTTGGTCGCCCCCGGCATGCCGCCGGGCAGTACCACCATGTCGTAGCGATCCTGCAACGCCGCATCGAGCGTCATGTCCGGCACCAGTTGCACGCCCCGACTGGCCTTGACGACACCCGGCTTGAGCCCGGCGGCGACGACCTCGATACCCGCGCGGCGCAGCAGGTCGATGAGGGTGACGGCTTCGAGTTCTTCGCAGCCGTCGGCGAGTGGAACCAGCACTTTAGCCATGGCAGCCTCCCGGATGTCAGTCGCGGAAATTCTGGTATTGCAGCGGAAAGTCGGTGATGCTCTTGCGCACCAGCGCGATGGTGTCCTGCAACAGATCGCGCTTGGCACCCGACACGCGCACGGTGTCGCCCTGGATGCTGGCTTGCACCTTGAGCTTGCTGTCCTTGATCACCCGAACAATTTTTTTCGCCAGTTCGGTTTCGACGCCAGTCTTCACCGTCACGCTGCGCTTGACTTTGTTGCCCGAGACTTTTTCGACGCTGCCGATATCCAGGCATTTCACATCGACGCTGCGCTTGGCCAGTTTAAGCGCCAGAATCTCTTGCACCTGATCGAGCTGAAACTCGGTGTCGGCGTGAACCGTCAGCACGTAATCGGCCTGTTCGACGCGGGCATCGCTGCCTTTGAAGTCAAAGCGCGTGGTGACTTCCTTGTTCACTTGATCGACGGCGTTCTTCACTTCCTGTTTGTCCACTTCGGACACGATATCGAATGTCGGCATCTCAATTCCCCTCTACTGCATCCAGTACAAACGATTGCACCGGCAGCCCCGATTCATCGTGAAACTCGGCCGCCGCCATCACACCCAGCCGCGCCACCGCCTCGGCGTCGAGCGAAGGCGCGCGATAAGCCGCGTACATCGCCCCCAGCGCATACGGGCTGCCGCTGCCGTAGGCATAAAATTTCGAAAACTCCTGCACCGTGCGGTGCGCCGCCACGCCGAAAATGCCGTGCCGATTGGCGATCAGCACGTCCATCCGGCTCGACTCCAGCTCGTCTTCCTTGTCTTCGCCGACTTGCAGAAAATACTGTTCTTTCAGCGCTGCGTGCAAGGTGTTCCACACGCGGAAAATCGCCAGCGCCGAATCGAGTGCAGGCGGCGCTTCCAGCCCGGCGAAATAATCCGCCAGCACCAGCTTCATCGTCGCCGATCCGGTAATCGCAATATAGCTGTCGCCGACGCGCACGATCTTCTCGTGGTTGGCGACGTAATCAGCCGACTCCTTGCCGCCGCCCCACTTCGTCAGCGTGTCCGACGCAATCGCGATGCGGCCATCTTTCCTGACGACGGTCACGGTGGTCATGGCTTAACCGAAATGGCAGATGTAGTGATACGGTTCGCCCGACACTTCGATGTCGAAGCTGGAATTGCCCGGAACCTTGAACGATTCGCCCGCCGCGTAACTTTTCCAGTCAGCTTCGCCCGCCAGCTTCACCTTGCACGCGCCCGCCACCGTCTCCATGATTTCCGGCGTGCCGGTGTTGAAGGTGAGCGTGGACGGCAGGATCACGCCGACCGATTTTTTGCTGCCGTCGGCGAATTGCACGGTGTGCGAGACGCACTTGCCATCGAAATAGACATTGGCTTTTTTGACGACTGAGACCTGGTCGAACTGGGACATGCTTATTTCCTTTTGGCGTCGAGTTTTGCGGCAATCCGCATGCGCAGCGCGTTGAGCTTGATGAAGCCGCCCGCATCTTTCTGGTCGTAGGCGCCGGCGTCGTCTTCAAACGTGGCGATGGTGGAATCAAACAGCGAATCGGATTTCGAGTCGCGACCGACGACGATGACGTTGCCCTTGTAGAGCTTCATCCGCACCGTGCCGCTGACATTGGCCTGAGTGTGGTCGATCAGCACTTGCAAGGCACGGCGCTCGGGCGACCACCAGTAACCGTTGTAGATCAGGCTGGCGTAGCGCGGCATCAGATCGTCTTTGAGGTGCGCGACTTCGCGGTCGAGCGTGATCGATTCGATGGCGCGATGACCCTTGAGCAGGATGGTGCCGCCGGGGGTTTCGTAGCAGCCGCGCGACTTCATGCCGACGTAGCGGTTTTCCACCAGGTCGAGTCGGCCGATGCCGTGCTTGCCGCCGATTTCATTCAGTTTGGTCAGCACTTCATGCGCGCGCATGTCCTGGCCGTTGATCGCCACCACGTCGCCGTGGGCGTAAGTCAGTTCCAGATATTCGGCCTGATCCGGCGCCTTTTCCGGCGACACCGTCCAGCGCCACATGTCTTCCTCGGCTTCCGCATTCGGGTCTTCGAGGTGGCGGCCTTCGTAGGAAATGTGCAGCAGGTTGGCGTCCATCGAATAGGGACTGCCGCCCTGCTTGTGCTTCATTTCCACCGGAATGCCGTGTTGCTCGGCGTAGGCCAGCAGTTTTTCTCGGCTCAGCAAATCCCACTCGCGCCAGGGCGCGATCACTTTGATGTCTGGTTTCAACGCATACGCGCCGAGTTCGAAACGCACCTGGTCGTTGCCCTTGCCGGTGGCGCCGTGGCAAATCGCGTCGGCGCCGGTGGCGTTGACGATCTCGATCAGGCGCTTGGCGATCAGCGGTCGCGCGATCGAGGTGCCTAGCAGGTATTCGCCTTCGTACACCGTGTTGGCGCGGAACATCGGGAAAACGAAATCGCGCACGAATTCCTCGCGCAGATCGTCGATGTAGATTTGCTCCGGCTTGATGCCGAATTGCAGCGCCTTGGCGCGTGCGGGTTCGAGTTCCTCGCCCTGCCCGAGATCGGCGGTGAAGGTCACCACTTCGCACTGGTAGGTGTCTTGCAGCCATTTGAGAATGACCGAGGTGTCGAGACCGCCGGAATAGGCGAGGACTACTTTTTTGATATCGCTCATGGGATGGTTGATTAGTGAGTGGAACCGGAAACGTTTTTGTCGATGATTTCGACCTGGCCGGGGAAGTCACCGATTTTCAGAATGCCGAGATTGGCCGCCGTGCTGGCTTTTTCGATTTCGATGCCGACCACGCGGCCGTCTTCCGAAAGATTGAGCACGATGCCTGCATGCGCCTCCCACGCCCGCGCCGGGTTCTCGGGGCTGATTTCGATGTAGAGGGAATCCATGTCCTTGAAGTAGGCGATGTTCATGCGTTCACTTTCCCTAGCAGCAGAAACTCCATCAGCGCCTTTTGCACATGCAGGCGGTTTTCGGCTTCGTCCCACACCACCGATTGCGGCCCGTCGATCACCTCTGCTGCGACTTCCTCGCCGCGATGCGCGGGCAGGCAGTGCATGAATACGGCGTCGGGTTTTGCCAATTGCATCATCTCGGCATCGACCTGCCAGTCGGCGAAGGCTTCCTTCCGCGCATCATTTTCCGCTTCCCAGCCCATGCTGGTCCACACATCGGTGGTGACCAGATCGGCATCGCGACAGGCATCCATCGGGTCGGCAAAGCGCTCGAAATGATCGGTGCCGTAAAGCCCCGCGCGTTCGGGTTCGACTTCATAGCCCGGCGGGGTCGACACATGCACGTTGAAATCCAGCACCTCAGCCGCTTGCAGCCAGGTGTTGCACATGTTGTTGGAGTCGCCGATCCACGCCACGGTCTTGCCCTGAATGGGGCCGCGATGTTCGATGAAGGTGAAAATGTCGGCCAGAATCTGGCACGGGTGGTATTCGTTGGTGAGCCCGTTGATCACCGGCACCCGCGAGTGCGCAGCGAAGCGCTCGATAATGTTCTGCTCGAAAGTGCGGATCATCACGATATCGACCATGCGCGAAATGACTTCGCCCGCGTCTTCCACCGGCTCACCGCGCCCGAGCTGGGTATCGCGCGTGTTGAGATAAATCGCCGAGCCGCCGAGCTGGTGCATCCCGGCCTCAAAACTCAGACGGGTGCGGGTCGAGCTTTTCTCGAAAATCATCGCCAGCGTGCGGTCGGCCAGCGGATGATAGGGCTGGTAACGCTTGAAGCGGCGCTTGACCAGCGCCGCACGCTCGAACAGATACAGCAATTCGTCGCGCGCCAGATCCTTGAATTGCAGGAAATGCCTGAGCATCACGCCGCCTGTTGCAGATAGTTTTTGACGATGCCGGACACGCTTGCGACCAGCGCATCGACTTCAGCCGCGCCATAAATCAGCGGCGGCACCAGGCGGATCACCCGGTCGGCGGTGACATTGATCAGCACCCCCGCATCGCGCGCCACCGCCACCAGCTCGCCGCACGGGCGATCCAGCTCGATGCCGATCATCATGCCCTGGCCGCGGATGTCCACCACGCCGCGCACACCACTCAAGGCGGCGCGCAGTCCGGCGCGGATCGCCTCGCCGCGAACGTTCACGTTTTCCAGCAGCTTGTCTTCTTCAATCGCATCCAGCGTCGCCAGCGCCGCCGCACAGGCCAACGGGTTGCCGCCGAAGGTCGAGCCGTGGCTACCCGGGGTGAACACCTCGGCCGCCGCGCCGCGCGCCAGACACGCGCCAATTGGCATTCCCGAACCCAGCCCCTTGGCCAGCGTCATCACGTCCGGCATCACGCCGGAATGCTGGAAGCCAAACCAGGTGCCGGTGCGGCCGATGCCGGTCTGCACTTCATCCAGCATCAGCAGCCAACCGTGGGTATCGCAAATGGTGCGCAATTCAGCCAGGAAATCAGCCGCCAGCAAGTTGATGCCGCCTTCGCCCTGCACCACTTCGACCAGCACCGCGACCACGCTCTTGTTGTGCCCGGCCACTTGGCGAATGGCTTCGATGTCGTTGAACGGCACCCGCGCGAAGCCCGACAGCAGCGGCTCGAATCCGGCCTGGATCTTGCGGCTGCCGGTGGCGGTCAGCGTCGCCATGGTGCGGCCATGGAAAGCCTTCTCCATCACGATAATGGTCGGCACTTCGATGCCCTTGCCGTGGCCATACAGGCGCGCCAGCTTGATCGCGGCTTCGTTGGCCTCACAACCCGAGTTGCAGAAAAACGCCTTGTCCATGCCCGACAACGCACACAGGCGATCCGCCAGTTCTTCCTGACGCGGTATGCGATACAGGTTGGAGCTATGAATCAGCGTGGCGGCCTGGTCGGCAATCGCACGCACCAGTTTGGGATGGGCGTGACCCAGCCCGTTCACCGCCACCCCGGCCACCGCATCGAGATAACGCTTGCCGGATTCGTCCCACAGATAAGCGCCCTCGCCGCGCACAAAGGCAACGGGCTGACGCGTATAGGTGTTCATCAAATGTGTTGTCATGGCAGTCCTCAAGCAGGCTGTCCTGAAAAAATGAAACCACTCAATAGAAAACGGCGGCCTGAGCCGCCGTGCTAGTCATGCACTGTGTTGATTATAGGCCGAAAAGCGCCCGATGCGACCATCCGCCTGCCATGAAGAACAGCATCGGAATCGACAGCATGGTGTTGGTGCGGGAGGCCAGGAAAGCCACCCGGCGCGCCTTGTTCTTCTCGTCGTCGGATGCCGGCGTCATTCCCAGAATCTTCTTCTGGTTCGGCCAGATCAGCACCCACACATTGAACAGCATGATGGTGCCGAGCCAGGCGCCGATGCCGATTGCGCCCATGCCGTTGCTCAGCGTAAAGGCATCACCGAACAACGGCCCCAGCAACGCTGCGCCCGCAAGCCAGGTGACCACTGCCGCCCAGCGGAAGAACAGCAGCGCGCGCGGCGCGACATGCTTGGTAATGCCTGCGGCGGTGCCGTCGGCAGCGGCGCCCTTCAACGCCGCCACCTGCACGAAATTGAAGTAATACAGCAGGCCTATCCACATCACGCCTGCCATGAAATGAATCCAGCGGGACAGCGCAGCAACCAGATCGATATTTTCCATTGTCTATCCCCCTTAGCTCAAAAAGTTTCTGGCAAAAACATACAGCACAATGGTCAGCACCACGCCTGCGATGACCGTTCCCCACAACGTATCCAACGGGTTTTTCATGCTTCTCTCTCCTTGGCTTGAAATGATTGAGTTAATAGTTGACTATTTTCGTCGGGTAACCCGGTGCCAGTATCTTCAAAATGCCATGACTGTGCAAGCGCCATTCGCGGACAGTACAGCACCGCATTGACAACCATACTTGCTCAACCATAGAGGCATTGTTCTTCCCGCCTCCCGCATAGATCATGAATAACCCCCTATCCGGGAGCAGTTTGTGTCAGACAAACTTGCTTGACCGGCGGCGGAGCGGGGCTATAGATAAATCAGGGCAACGCGCAGGAGTAAGGATCATGAAACGCAAAGTCGTCATGATGGGTTTGGCAGTGGTCGCCGGGGTGCCCCATGCCGTCCAGGCCAAGGGTTTGGACATGGAAAGCCTGAAACAGGCCTATTCATCCTGGGATACACCCTACACGCCGCATTACGGCACCGAAGGGTCAACGCACCCGCTGATGGATCACCTCGCTGTGCCTGCCGAATTGCCCCAGCGCAATGCGAGCAACGCATGGCGACTGGAACTCGCCCCGCCCGTGGCAGTTGCCGCAAGCGATGACCCGCTGACAGCCAAAACCAGGCGGGTGGGCGTCAATTTCAAGCTGGATTTCTGATCCGGCAGGCCAGCGTGACCGCCCTCCCGGTGCGCCACTTGGTAGCAGATTCGGGCGTATCGAGCCTTGAATCAGCGCCCCTCTGGCCTATTCTGAGTATGTGTAAACCGTTAAAAGGAGTCAGATCATGCTGCACGCTTCCACCGACATCAACAAACTGGTTGGCGACCCGGCAACCCACCCGGATTTTCCTTATGCCCCGCTGGACTGGACGCGGGAAGACGCGATGAAAATCGCGCAGGCAGAAGGGCTGCAACTCACCGAAACGCACTGGGAGGCCATTCGCGCCCTGCAAAATTATTACGCCCATCATGACGACGAAAGTGTCATCAACCTGCGCGACCTGCACGACGCGCTGGACGAACACTTCCATCTGCAAGGCGGCCTGAAATTTCTCTATACCCTGTTCCCGGGCGGCCCCATCGCACAGAGTTGTCGCCTGGCTGGTTTGAAAGCCCCGTTCATGGCCAGCGACAGCAGCTTCGGCAGCGTGGCCTGACGGTCACGCAGACGTCAATCGTCCGCCGCTGGAATCAGGCCAACGCGGGTCTCGCCGCTTGGCTTGTCGATTTCGAACCACAGCTCGCAATACTCCGGCTGCGCTTCCAGCGGCGTCGGGTCATCGGCGCAACTGCACCCGCCGATGATCCCGGCGTAGAAAATTCCCGCCTTCACGCGAATGCAGTCGCCCGCATCCGTCGCCCCGATCAGCATGACGCGAAACGGCTCATCGGTCACGCAACTTGTGCCCGTCAGACCCTGTTGCAGCGGCAACAAGGCGGCGTCGAGTTGCTCGACCTCGCGCTTGAACGCATCGCCGAAACCGGGCGTGTTCCAGGTCGAGCGTGAGCGCGGCAAAGTGAAGCGGGGCATGGTTCAACGCAACCAAGGCAACGGACAGCCTGCCCGGCGCGGGGCATATTTAACCGGCATCATTGATACGTCCGCCCGCCATGTCTGATCCAGCCAGCGGCATGGCGCCCCTGCGGGTCGTGGTGCGTCCAGTGGATCACCCCGCCTTTCGGGTTCCATTCGTACTCGCCGTAAAAAGCCACCGCGTCCCCCGCACGCAGCGCATCGAGGCGCGGCGCCAGATCGATATTGTGGGACACCAGCAGCGTCCGCCCGGAATCCAGCCGCACGATGAAGCGCTGATGGCGGCTGCCGTTGTTGTCATCCGCCAGCAGCTTCACCACCGTCCCTTGCCCTTCAAGTTGCTGGTTGCCGAGGCGATAGGCGAAGGCGTTTTCGAGGGCGGCACTGCTGCCGTCAGCGGCAACCGAGGCCACGCCGGGCTGTGCGGCGGAGTCGCGATGATCCGGCGCGCCGGGAGCGGGGACGAGCGCGAAATACGCGGCAACGGCGAGTGCGGCGATCAGCAAGAGCTTGTTCATATCAAGTCAGTTGAAGGCGAAGATGCCGCCCCGTTGGCGGGGCGACTAGCCGGCCAAACCCTTGGCAAGCAAGGCGGCAACGGTTTCATTGATGTCCGTCTGGCGCGCTGCTGCCAGCGCATGAATCTGTTTCACCAGCCCGCCATCGAGCTTGACCGCAAACGCGACCAGCCCCTGCGCCTGCTCCAGCTTGCGCTGATCGCGGCGCGACATCGCGGCGCTGGCCGCACTGCCAAAGCGATCCGGCGTGCCGGCCTGTTTCAGTTGGCCATTGATTTTCAGGCCTTCGTTTTTGTACAGATCGGTTTTCTTCATGGGCTTATCCTGAAATACTTGGTTGAATGCCGCTCAACTGCGTGGGTCATCGACACCACGCCATCGGCTTGTGAGCGGAACAGTCGGCAGCATAACGGAGAAAATATTCACGCCAGCCCCCGGGGGATCAAAACCTTGGTTCTAAAATCGTCCGGGTAAGGTATCGTCTGTCAGTCAACCATTGAAAGGAGCCCGCAATTGAAGCCGAACTATCAGTACGAAAAGCGACAAAGAGAGCTGGAAAAGAAGAAAAAGAAAGCGGAAAAAGAGCATAAAAAAGCATCCGCCACCGAGCCGCCTCCGCCACCGGAGGCGGTCGTTCCGCCGGACAACTCGGCCAACTGAACGGCGCGCGGGCAACCGGCGCGTCGCCGGTCATGTGCGGAATCCCGCCCTCTCGCTCACCCTGCCCAGCCCGATCAAGTCTGCACTGCCGCCGCTTTTTCAAAGCTGAACACCCCGTTTTGCGCATCCACACGGATGACATCCTTGGGTGCGAAGCGGCCACCGAGGATTTCGCGCGCCAGGTTGTTTTCGAGTTCACTCTGAATCGCGCGTTTGAGCGGCCGCGCACCATACAGCGGGTCGAAGCCGGCTTTGGCGATTTCGGCCAGCGCCGCATCAGAAACCTCCAGCCCCATCTCCATTTGCGCCAGGCGTTTTTCCAGCGCCTGCAACTGGATGCGCGCGATGCTGGCGATGTTTTTCTCGTCCAGCGCGTGGAACACCACGACTTCGTCGATGCGGTTGATGAACTCGGGGCGGAAGTAGGTTTTCACCTCCCCCAGCACGGCGAGTTTGATGACCTGATAATCGTCGCCGCTCATGGTCTGGATCATCTGCGAACCGAGGTTGGAGGTCATCACGATCACCGTGTTGCGGAAATCCACGGTGCGACCCTGGCCATCGGTCAGGCGGCCGTCGTCCAGCACTTGCAGCAGCACGTTGAAGACATCCGGGTGCGCTTTTTCCACCTCGTCCATCAGGATGACGGAGTAAGGCTTGCGGCGCACCGCCTCGGTCAGATAGCCACCTTCTTCATAGCCGACATAGCCCGGCGGCGCGCCGATCAAACGGGCGACCGAGTGCTTCTCCATGAATTCGCTCATGTCGATGCGGATCATGTGGTCGGCAGAATCGAACAGGTATTCGGCCAGCGTCTTGCACAGCTCGGTCTTGCCGACGCCGGTGGGGCCCAAGAACAGGAAGGAGCCGAGCGGCCGGTTGGGGTCGGACAAGCCCGCACGCGAACGGCGGATGGCGTCGGAGACGACACGGACAGCTTCGTCCTGCCCCACCACGCGGCTGTGCAGCTTGTCTTCCATGTGCAGCAGCTTGTCGCGTTCACCCTGCATCATTTTCGACACCGGAATGCCGGTGGCGCGCGACACGACCTCGGCGATTTCCTCGGCGCCGACTTCGGTGCGCAGCAACTTGAACGCAGGCTTGGTGTCGGTCGCTTCGGCATGCTTCAGCTGCGCGTCCAGCTGCGGCAGCTTGCCGTATTGAATCTCGGCGACTTTATCGAGCTTGCCCTGGCGCTGCAGCTCGACCATCTCGCCGCGCAGCCTGTCGATTTCTTCCTTGATGTGGGCGCTGCCCTGCACCTGAGCCTTTTCAGCTTTCCACACTTCTTCCAGGTCGTTGTACTCGCGCTGCTGGGTCAGCAACTCGTCCTCGATCAGTTGCAGGCGTTTTCTGGACGCCTCGTCCTTCTCGCGCTTGACGGCTTCACGCTCGATTTTCAGCTGGATCATGCGCCGTTCGAGTTTGTCCATCACCTCGGGCTTGGAATCGATTTCCATCTTGACGCGCGCGGCAGCTTCGTCGATCAGGTCGATCGCCTTGTCGGGCAGAAAACGGTCGGTGATGTAACGGTGCGAAAGCTCGGCGGCCGCAACGATCGCCGGGTCGGTGATGGCCACGCCGTGGTGCAGTTCGTAGCGTTCCTGCAAGCCGCGCAAAATGGCGATGGTCGATTCGACGCTGGGTTCGTCCACCAGCACTTTCTGGAAGCGGCGTTCCAGCGCGGCGTCTTTTTCGATGTATTTACGGTATTCGTCGAGCGTAGTCGCGCCGATCAGGTGCAATTCTCCCCGCGACAGCGCCGGTTTCAGCATGTTGCCCGCATCCATCGCACCTTCGGCCTTGCCCGCACCGACCAGGGTGTGCAGCTCGTCGAGAAACACGATGTAGCGACCCGGATCCATCGCCAGCTCTTTCAGCACCGCTTTCAGGCGTTCTTCGAATTCACCGCGATATTTGGCGCCGGCCAAGAGCGCGGCCAGATCGAGCACCAGCACCTTTTTGCCCTTGAGGGTTTCCGGCACTTCGTCGTTCACAATCCGCTGCGCCAGGCCTTCGACGATGGCGGTTTTGCCGACGCCAGGCTCGCCGATCAGCACCGGATTGTTCTTGGTGCGGCGCTGCAAAATCTGGATCGCGCGACGGATTTCGTCGTCGCGCCCGATCACCGGGTCGAGCTTGCCATCGCGCGCCCGCTCGGTCAGATCAAGCGTGTATTTGGCGAGCGCCTCGCGCTGGCCTTCGGCCTCCTGCGACTGCACGTTCTCTCCCCCGCGCACCGACTGGATCGCCTGTTCCAGCGCAGCTTTCTGTGCGCCATGCTGCTTCATCAAGCGCCCGGTTTCGCCCTTGTCGTCCAGTGCTGCCAGCAGAAACAGCTCAGATGCGATAAAAGCGTCGTTGCGCTTCATCGCCTCCTTGTCGGTCAGGTTCAGCAGGCTGTTCAGATCACGCGAAATCGTCACCTCGCCGCCCTGCCCTTCGACCTTGGGCAGACGGGTCAGTGCCTGGGTCAGCGCCGCTTTCAGCGCGGGCACCTGCGCCCCCGCGCGCGCCAGGATCGCCGCCGCGCCGCCGCCTTCCTGATTCAAGAGCGCCAGCAGCAAATGCTGCGGCTCGATGTAGGCGTGATCGCCCGCAACGGCGAGGCTTTGGGCATCGGAAAACGCGGCCTGGAACTGGGTGGTGAGCTTGTCGAAACGCATAAGAAACCTCGTGCCTGGGGTATATTCAATAGCTCCTACATGAAGCCTGCCAAGACCATTTCAACCCGCTGTGTCTTATTTAAAATCCATGTCTGAATTAAATAGTGAGCTGATTTTGTCCGATGTCGCCCGCGCACTGGCCGAAGATATCGGCAGCGGCGACCTCACCGCCCGGCTTATCCCCGTTGGCCAGACCGCCCATGCCCGCGTCATCACCCGCGAGGCCGCCGTAATCGCCGGGCGACCGTGGTTCGACGCCTGCTTCCGGGCGCTCGACCCGGATTGCGCCATCAAGTGGCGGGTAAACGAAGGCGACCTTGTTGCCGCCGACGACGTGCTGGTGGAAATCCGTGGCAATGCCCGCGCACTCCTCACCGCCGAGCGCTGCGCGCTGAATTTCCTGCAAACCCTGTCGGCAGTGGCCACCGCCACCCGACCGTATGTCGACGCCGTGCGCGGCACCCACGCCGCCATCCTCGACACCCGCAAAACCCTGCCCGGCCTGCGCATCGCCGAGAAATACGCGGTGCGGGCGGGCGGCGGACAGAATCAGCGCATCGGCCTGTTCGACGGCATCCTGATCAAGGAAAACCACATCGCGGCGGCGGGCGGCATCGCGCAGGTGCTGGACACAGCGTTCAATCTGGCACAGAACACCGTCAGCGTGCAGATCGAGGTGGAAACCATCCACGAACTCGAACAGGCGCTCGCCGCCGGCGCGCCGCTGATCCTGCTCGACAACTTCAGCCTCGCCGACCTGAGCCGCGCGGTACAGGTCACCCATGGCCGCGCCCTGCTCGAAGCCTCCGGCAACATCACGCTGGACAGCGTGCATGCGGTGGCCGAAACCGGGGTGGATCGCATTTCCATCGGTAGCCTCACCAAACATATCCGCGCGGTGGATTTGTCGTTGCGCATCGACACCCAATCGTAAGGAAATAGCAGAAAAATGGG